>Ga0065721_10006014_pt1 | contig 16363 bp, 15 predicted proteins | sample Mesricmetagenome_FD_59108 | JGI IMG/M metagenome (GOLD analysis project Ga0065721, IMG submission 59108) | Mesophilic microbial community from rice straw/compost enrichment Sample: eDNA_1 v2 (version 2) | ecosystem: Engineered > Solid waste > Grass > Composting > Bioreactor | place: USA: Davis... | reverse complement strand
CTGGAACGCTGCGGCAATATTTTTGATAAGCAGATTCAGGAGTTCTGTATTGCCATGGCTGAGGGTTTATCAGCCGACAGATTGACAGTTAAACTCAACGGCAAATCGTTACCCTCGAATAAGGTTAAACGGGAAGGAAATCTGCTGCGCATTCTCGTTCACACCAGCCAGTATGAAAGCGGTGCCTTATGGATTGAAGCTGGTAAACAAAGCAGCAATCCGGTCTGGTTAAGCCTCCAGGGAAGCCATGTTGTGGCCGCTACCGATGAAGAGGTCACAAAGAATATGGATGGGTTGAATACTTATATTGACCTTGTCAGTGTGATCATCGAAGAACAGTACGATGGATTGAAAGAAGCACGTGAACTGGCAAAAAAATATAACGCCACGGTAGTCGGCATGATCCCCCCACTGAACACATACCAGCTGCGTCTTCCCGCAAAAAATCTTATGGAGCGCGATGCAATCATCCTGCGTCTGGGTAATGAGATTACCGTGGATGCAGTGATTATTGAGGAAACCAATCCCGAAAAATCTGCTGAGGAAGGCTTTCCAGCCGAGGGTGAAGTCGACAGCAAAGGAAAATCTGAAGACGCACATAATTCGGAATGGATCTCCAATCGTTTTTTGGACGCGGTGGAGTATTACAAGCGACGAGTTTCCAATTCACAAAAAGCCATCAAAACTCACCCAATACGCATTGGCATTATCGAGCGCAATGTTGACTTTGATTCACCTGATTTCGCTGATTACACAGGCCACTGTCGCCGCTCGGCCGGACGTACATGCCTGTATGCCCGCGATGGCGACAAGCCCGACTCCCACGGTTCATCCGTAGCAGGAATTCTCGCAGCGGTGTGGGATAACGCTGGCAACAGCGGTTTTCTGCGGGCCTTCGACAAAGTCGGGCCAGGGTTTGAAATTATCGTCGAACGAAACTCCGACGCCGGCATCACCGCCAATGTTGCAGCCTCGGTAAACCTGGTGCAGGACGGCGTCCGGGTGCTGAACTGGAGCTGGGGCATTCACCGGGTCGGCGCCCGGAATGTGGAAGGGGAAGAGATAGATTCACTGGTCCGTTCGGGCCTGGCCATGAGCGGTTATGAAGAGCTGCTGGAGGAGTTTTTTCTGTGGTTGCGAATGAATCACCCCGATGTTGTGGTCGTCAATTCGGCCGGTAACGGCGCTTCATTTTCCGGAAGTGATGAGTATCGCCTGCCCTCCTCCTTCGTGACCGAACAGTTGATCGTGGTTGGCGGCCATGAGCGAAGCAAGAAGAAGGGCGCGGACTTAAAAGACCCTCATTATGTGACCAAGCGACGCAGTTCCAACGTCGATATGCGGGTAGACATCACTGCCGCTGCCTGTACCCAGGGATCGACGTCAACAGTAAATGAAACGGGAGATAGACACTGCGGTACTTCTTATGCGACACCCTTGGTCACCGGAACCATCGCCGCCATGCTGTCCATCAACCCTACCTTGACGCCCGAGCAATTGCGCATGCTATTGCGCCGCAGTGCGTTGACTATTGGCCCCGAAACGGACTTTGAACCTGCCGATGCGGATGACCTCACCTCACCTATCCTGCCCTCCGAACGGAATAATCAGATTAACCATCCCGACGTGGGCCATTCGGCCCGCCTCGACATGTATAAAGCGATTGATCTGAGCTTTCAGAGTTTAGAGCGGGTGAGGTAGACGAGCCACTAATGGTCACGCGGTCACGCGTGCTCGTCACCAACCCCTGACCTTATTGGGCCAGCTCTATCCATACAGGCGCGTGATCACTGGTCTTTTCCCAGCCACGCACATGCTTATCCACTCCACAGGCGTGCAGCTTTTGTTTTAAAGCAGGGCTTAACAGGAAATGATCAATGCGCAGGCCAGCGTTGCGTCCGTAGGCATTGCGGAAGTAATCCCAGAAGGTGTAGATGATGTCATCAGGATGAAGCTGGCGCAGCGCATCAGTCCAGCCCTGCGCAAGCAGATCAAAGAACACTGCGCGTACTTCCGGACGAAACAGAGCGTCATCCAGCCAGCGCTCGGGCTTATAGACATCTATCTCGGTGGGGATGATGTTGTAATCACCGGCGAGCACCACAGGCGTATCGGAGCGAATGAGCTCCGCCGCATGCTGGGTAAAACGCTCAAGCCATTTCAGTTTGTAATCGAATTTTGGACCAGGTGCCGGGTTACCGTTAGGCAAATAGAGGCAACCGACGACGATGCCTTGAATTGCGGCTTCAATGTAACGGCTGTGAACATCGTCCGGGTCGCCGGGCAGCGCGCGGCGAATCTCTACCGGCTCACCAACACGGGAAAGAATCGCCACACCATTCCAGCTCTTCTGCCCGTGCCAGATTGCCGTATAACCACTGTCGCGAATCGCCTGCTCGGGAAATTTTTCCTGCGGGGCTTTCAGTTCCTGCAGGCAGACAATATCCGGTTGAGATTCTGCCAGCCAGCGTAACAGCACCGGCAGGTGACCGTTAACGCCGTTGACATTGTAGGTTGCTATCTTCATATGGCCTCTCTGTTCACCTGATGTGACAGAGTAGACCATATACTCACCGAAAAGTCCGTGCGCTTAAATCACACCAAACGCAATCATGGCATCAGCCACACGCCGGAAACCGACGATATTTGCACCGATCACATAATTATTGGGCGAACCGTATTCGGCAGCCGTTTCGTAACAGTTCTCATGAATGTTCTGCATGATGGTCTTCAGGCGCTGCTCGGTGAAATCGAATGTCCAGGTATCGCGACTGGCATTCTGCTGCATCTCCAGAGCAGAGGTCGCTACACCACCCGCATTAGCCGCTTTACCGGGGCCATAAGCAATACCGGATTCCAGCAGCACGCGTATACCTTCGGGCGTAACGGGCATGTTTGCGCCTTCTGATACAGCAATACAACCATTTTTTACCAGGGTTGCTGCGGAATCGCCGTCCATCTCGTTCTGAGTGGCACAGGGGAAAGCCAGCTGACAGGGGATGTGCCAGATATTGCCGTTCTCAATATACTTGGCGCTCGGATGGCGCTCACAGTAACTGCTGATACGGGCGCGATTCACCTCTTTGATTTCTTTGATGGTATCCAGGTTGAGTCCAGCCTCATCATAGATGACGCCATTGGAGTCAGAACAGGCGACCACTTTTGCACCCAGCATATGCAGCTTTTCAATGGCATAGATCGCCACGTTGCCTGAACCGGAAACCACACAGGTTTTTCCTTCCAGCCCGTCTTTGCGTACCCGCAGCATTTCCTGGGCAAAATAAACCGCGCCGTAGCCGGTAGCTTCACGTCTTACCAGCGCACCGCCCCAGGCAGGATTTTTACCGGTCAATACACCGGATTCGTAGCGGTTGGTAATACGCTTATATTGACCAAACAGATAGCCGATCTCGCGCGCGCCCACGCCGATATCACCAGCCGGCACGTCAGTGAACTCACCAATGTGGCGGTAAAGCTCGGTCATAAAGCTTTGACAGAAACGCATGACTTCCGCGTCAGACTTACCTTTAGGGTCGAAATCCGAACCGCCTTTCGCGCCACCGATCGGCATGCCAGACAGTGCATTCTTGAAAGTCTGTTCAAAACCGAGAAACTTGATAGTGCCGAGGCGCACTGAAGGATGGAAACGCAGGCCACCCTTGTACGGGCCAAGCGCGCTGTTGAAACCTACGCGGAAACCGCGATTGATCTGTACCTGGCCTTTATCGTCCTGCCAGGGCACTCGAAAAATGATCTGCCGCTCAGGTTCACAGATCCGTTCAATAATCTTTTGATCCGCATATTCAGGATGCTTATGTAACACCGGCCCGAGCGTCTCAATGACTTCGCTCACCGCCTGATGAAATTCAAATTCACCATAATTATGCTGCACAACATGGTCGAAAATTTTCTTCAATCGTTCATTGATAATATTCATAAGCAAGCCTTGTTTATTCTTACTGAAGGATAATTCTATTTTGCGGATGGCGTGACAGATGTCACCTGCAGGCGACGCGTCTTTCCGTTTGGCAGAGGCCAATCTATCTTGTCACCGATTCGTAACCCGATCAGCGCAGTGCCAATAGGAGAGAGAATAGATATCTTCTTTTTACTGACATCAGCATCCTGCGGATATACCAGAAAAACTGTGGTTTCTTCACCGGAATCCAGATCTACAAACGTAGCGGCTGCATTCATTGCCACAACATCCCGGGGAAAATCGGCTGCTTTAACAATATCTGCACGATCGAGCTCCGCCTCTAGCGCCTCCGCTGCCGGAGAATCATCTCTCTCTATGATCTCAAGGAGAGCCTGATAATCGATTGACGATACGACAAGAGAATAGTTTTGGTTGGACATTGAATTAGCTCTGTGAATTTAGCTTGCTCTATCGAACAGGGGTGTTTGATCAACGGATTATATAAAGGCGGTTAAGTAGCTGGACCTAACCGCCAATAGCGGGAAAGGCGCGAATACAGGTATTAACCTGTGCGGCCATTGCGGAGATATGAGGAAACCAAGAGCGATTATTCATGGCGAAACCATACACCACGTTTATTTCTGTGGCAAGGACGATTTTCTGGCGCTGGGCGGCGGGAAGGCCGGGCGTGATTTGACACAGGGGGAAATCTGGCTATGATGGACCAGAACCCCTAATTCATTGCTATAGATCAGATTATTGCCATGAATGCATTACTTCGTTTTATCCTTAAAAGAGAAATGCTCGCCTTTCCCTCTTAACCGAGCGGGGGACTATCCGCTCGAGTTCCGCTAGTCCAATCACCCTGCACTTTAACCAACTTTGTCTGTGGGGGGTAATCAATTGACTATTACACAACTGACTCATGCTCCGGCCTGGCTGCTCAGGTCTGCCCGCCGGTTTGGCTTGACCAACCCCTGGGGGGTTACCCGCCGGCCCCATGAGCTGGCCCAGAGCTTTGCCACAACGGAAAGAATACTCAAACAAATGCAAGGTAACCTGGTGAAGGCGATGCCTGGTAAAAAAATCACATTGTTCGATGAACAATTACAAGAGGAAGTGACATTTACTCTGGTACCGCCGGAAGAAAGCGATCCGGGGAACGGAAAACTCTCTTTTCTTTCGCCCCTCGGCTCAAGATTGCTGGGACGCAGCGCTGGTGAGAAAGTCGAAGTTCAAATCTTTGGTCGCCGCGATGCGTTCCGCATCATCAGAATCGAACCTAACTGAGAAAACCAGTAAAGGAGGATTTAGATCAATGCATGCTTCAATCTGCCGCTCGCTATAGGTGTTCTATAGGAAATGGCTTCCAACGTTAACCTCTGTCAATGATTTGCGGCAATCGGCGCAGAGGTTCTTTTTTGGTAGGAATGAAACATGTCTAAAGAAAAAGCAAAGAAAGAGCCACAGAAGTCCTTAAAAGATAAACGCAGAGAAAAGAAAGAAAAACGCGCTGCTAAATCAGTCTCTGCCCTCTAATAAAAATAACAAACGACGCAGGGAAGGGTCACCCTTTACTGCGCTCGTCAGCGCTACCGTTTTTTGATTGTTTTTGACACCGGCTTAGGCGATTATTGGTAAATCCAGTAATCGCCTTTTTTATTCTCGTTGGGCCATTCAAAGAGGGATTTCGTTATGCCTTACGATATACAGCTCGCCCGAATCTACNCACCGCCTGCTGAAACTGATGGAGCGCGAGTCCTTGTAGATCGTCTCTGGCCTCGAGGNAAACGTAAAGACNCTTTGCAACTGACAGAATGGCTGCCCTCCGTGAGNCCCTCGCCTTCCTTGCGCAAAGAGTGGCATGCCGGAACACTGGANGATAAAACCTTNGGAGCACGGTATCGCAACGAACTTAAAGCCGAAGCCGAGGAGCTGATCCCCCTGATGCGTTACGCCCGCAAGGGACGTCTAACGCTGCTGACTGCGAGTAAAGAGCCGCAACACTCACATCTGCCTGTGCTGCGGCGGGCGATTCTAAAAGCCTTGGAAAAAGAGGATCGCGAAGCTGATGGGCATGAACCCAGCTCGCCTACCTGCTACGAATAAAGAGAGCTACTCAGTTTGCTACACGCCCCAGCTGCTTAAGCGCGGTTAATCGTGCAATATAGCCAATCTTGAAGAATGCCGGAAAAATAACGAGCCCAATGTGCAGGCCAACCTGCGCCCTCAGACTAATGTCGGGTCGAATGCCGTACAACAGATAAATAATGCCGAGGGAAAACAACAGACAAACACCCATCATCTGATGCGCACAACGCAGCAGTGTCTCCGGCTTCATAGATTCCTCCTGTTCGTCAACAAGTCATATCACCATTGCCATACCTGATCAAAAAAATCATACAGCCCGGAAAGATCTCTCCGATCCATCAGATGAACGCCCGGTAACAGTGGTTTTTCTAATAGCCCGCGTTCTGCCAGCTCTTCCTTGATGACATAGACAGGAACGTTGAATTCAGCCAGATTAGCAAGATCCCGCGTGATATCCGCCGGTTGGGTCTGCACCCAGTCACCAATCCTCACCCCCGGTTGCGTCTTGCTTTGCACCGCATAGAAGCTCGCATTGCCGGTCAGCAGAACACTGATATCGGCTCCGGCGCAATGCAGGTTTTCACACAACCAGATGATGGTATCGTCCTGCTCTTCCACGAGCGTCCGATAAGCGCTTTGCACAACTTGTAGAATCTTCATGGTTTACCTCGTGCCGATTGTCAGAGTGTTCACAGAGTTTGCTGCACATCGCCAGAAATCGGCGGGACCGCCGCGGCTGCAGGCCTGAATCGCCTCCATAACGCCTCGCTCATCGACACAAAGGCCACAGTTAATCCACTCGAAATTAAGTTTTTTCCGTTCAGCTTTATCGCGCAGGCTGGTAATCCAGTTCTTCGTCAGAGGATGGTTCTCTTCGTCCGCATCACGTTTATGCATACCATTTCCATGAGTCTGTTGACGACTGAAACCCAGAGCCACGGCGCCTTCGTAAGCAAAGACATTGATATTCACTCCCATGTCCAGGGCACTGTCCAGCAAGCGAAAGAAGGTGATGGTCCGTTCCGATTCAAAAGGCGGGTCCATGAATGCGAAAGTCAGTGTATTGTTCTGATTCATATTCACCTCTAGTTCCAGATCACTTTCTCGCCATTAACCATTGCCTGGATAACGACGTGAAGCTCAGCACTTTCTATATGTTTCTTCAGCTGTGTCAGCTCAATCTCGCGCTGCCAAAGAGAGAATTTATCCGCGTAGATTTTTATTCCTGCGTCCAATAATTTATCGAACTCCGGGCTCACTGCCTGTGACGCAGCCGAGACCACGCCGTTCTGCACCAGGAACAGCGACACCTCGTTACCGGCAGCGGCCAGCTCTGACATCAGGGAAAACTGCGTATCCGTTGCTCTGTCTACAAACGGATCTAAACTTTGTACAAAAAAATAACTCGACATTTACTCCTCCATAGATTGCAGCTAATTTTCTAAAACACGCAGCGTCTGGCATGCCTTGCCAGTACGGATCAGGTAATCACCAAAGTATTCGTTTTTTTCTCGCTCCTGTGAAAATTGCTGAAACAACTCATCCAGAATCTGCAGGATGTGGTCTTCATTGAGATTAGATGCATAAAGCTGATTCAGGCGGTCGCCTTGAAAACTTCCACCCAGATAAAGGTTGTACAGTCCCGGTGCCCTGCCCGTCAGCGCAACCTCTGCCAGATAGGGTCGCGCACAACCATTAGGGCAGCCGGTAATTCGCAACGTAATGGGAATGTGTGCGAGTCCGTGCCGGGATTTGAGAGCTGAGAACTTTTCCAGAAAGTGAGGCAGATAACGTTCAGCCTCGGCCATCGCCAGACCGCAGGTTGGAAGGGCCACACAACTTAGTGAATGCGCGAGCTGATTATCCGGCTCTGTGTGCGGCGTGAGATTCATATCCCGCAACGCTGGTAATATCTGCTCACGAGCAGCAGCATCAATATGAATCAGGGAGATATTCTGGTTGGGCGTCAGCCGAATTCTGCCATTGAAATGATTTATCAGCTGCAGAACTTTGTCACGCAGCGTTCCATCTATTCTGCCGCTGGTAATATGCAGCGTCAGGTTCCAGCAGTCATCGGAAATTTTCTGCCAGCCGATCGCATCGCTGTTGTGCGTAAAAGAAAATGTTCTGGCGGGCATCAAAGGTTTGCCACGACGCTCCTCCAGCTTTTTTACAAACCACTCGATACTGTAGTCATCCAGCGTATATTTAAAGCGTGCCCGGTGACGGTCTTCGCGATTACCATAATCGCGCTGTATGCCCATCACAATACCGGCAAATTCCGGAGCTTCTTCCGCCGGGATAAAACCAATCGTCTCCGCCAGCCGCGGATAGCTGTCTTCTCGACTGTCGAGCTGGCCCATGCCTCCGCCCACACAAACATTAAATCCCCGAAGTTGTTGGCCTTCGGTGATGGCAATAAAACCCAGATCCTGGCCAAACACGTCGATGTCATTGATTGGAGGAACAACAAAACCCACTTTAAATTTGCGTGGAAGATACAGCGGTCCGTACAACGGATCTTCATGTTCGGTCGGCTCCTGCGGCGTTCGGTCGTACCAGGTTTCTGCGTAGGCTCCTGTTTTTGGAATGAGATGCTGACTGGTTTGCACGGCCAGCCTTTCAACGATCTGTTGCACGTCCGGTAATAATGGGTTGAATCCACAGACGACACCGCGACTGTCGTCGCCGCAGGCTGCGATGGTGTCCAGTCCAATCCGGTTGATCGCTTTAAGACAATCCGCCAGCACTGGCTTTCGCACGCCGTGCAACTGAATCGTCTGGCGTGTAGTGATGCGCAGACCGCGCTCCGCATAATCGCGCGAAAGCTTATCCAGCCCTTGCCACTGCGCTGCGGTAAGCTGGCCGCCTGGAATGCGCATGCGCACCATAAACTGGTAATCCGGTTCCAGTTTACGCCGCGCTCGATCATTACGATTTTCGCGGTTGTCCTGCTGGTAGATGCCGTGAAATTTGAGCAGCAGTGCATCGTCGTGCGGCACCGAGCCGGTGATACGATCAGTCAAATTGGGCTTGATGGTTCCGCGCAGATATCGGCTGTTCAGTTTATTACGTTCATTGCGATCGTATTTTTCCAGCGACTCGAGGGAATAACCGTAAGACTTGGATTCGTTCATTACCATGCTCAATAAAGATTCAGATGAATACGTTGCTGACTGATCAGTTGCTCCCAGGTAATCCCCTTCGCCAAGCGCTCGTGGCAACCGGCCGTATTGCAAAGCTGCTCCAGCGTCTCGATAACTTCCTGCAGCAGACTGCGATCGCCGCATAGATAAATATGTGCGCCCATCAACAACCATTCGATAAGGCGTGTCCGGTGTTCCATGAGGCGACCTGAAAAGCCAGTGAGGTCATCCCCGACACAGGCCACAGGATCTATGTGCAGCAAGCAGCCACTGTTGCGCGCGGTCAGCCAATCAAGTTGATAGATGACTTCATCGGATACCGCATCCACGTCAAGCATCATCCAACAGGGATGCTGACGCTGCTCTGTTTTTATCTGCTGCATAAAAGCACGATAGGGTGATATGCCCGTTTCATAGCCAACAAGGATCAATGGAACATCAGGATTGTCGGGAAGATGAAATTTTTTGTTGGTATGAGGGAAGAGCCGGACTGCACTGCCGGCTGATAAACCGTTAAGCCAGGAAGATGCCACACCCAGTTCCTCTCGGCGGCCAAATGCATAGCGATATGCTTTAACAAGAATATGAACTTCATCTTCGTCAGCATCGTAATTGGCCACATCATAGATTCTGGGCTGAAGCGGGCGCAGAGCGTCAACAAATGCCTGTGCATCGGGTGCGGCAGGATAGGCTTGCATGATATCGATGATCTGATGCTCCCGAAGAAACTGCCGTTGTTCGGCAAACTCAGCTGAAGCCAGCTTCAACAGGTGCGGCTGCTGACTCCATTCAGCCCAGCCCGTGAGAAATTTTTTACCGGGAATGACAAGATCCACATGGTTTACCAACGCCTCGGCCAGGGTCATTCTGGTTTTACTCACCACCACGTCGGCGGTTTCATCCAGCCCGCCAAGCTGAAGGACGCGCTTGATCAAGGATGCAGAATTATTGGCAAAAACTCCCACTCCATCGCCCGGTTGCAGCTGTAGGCTTTCCGGTAACGCCAGTTCCAGATGATGGATAACCCGCGCGCTTTTCGACGCGGTGAGGCAGATATTGTCGATTACCTCTGCAACGCAGGGGTTAGCTCTGGAACTGGTAGATGCAGCTTTCGGGGACGGCACTGCAGCTGTGGATTTAGTCGCAGCAGTAGTCTTGGGAAGAGCGGCGATGACCTCCTGCATCCATTGATCCGCCGCGCCCTGAAAATCGACATCGCAATCCGTGCGGGGCAGTATTGGTTGCGCGCCCAGTTGAAGCAGACGTTGCTCGATGNCTTTTCCCGTTTCGCAAAACAAGGGATANCTGCTGTCACCCAGAGCCAGCACCGCAAATTTCAGTTGCTGCAAANCGGCATGGTTTTCCTTCATCAACGCTGAATAAAACTCACTGATCGGCTCCGGCGGCTCGCCATCACCATGAGTACTGCAGATAATCAACATCACCTGCTCGCGTTGCAGTTGTCGAACGCGATACTCCGCCAGATTGACGACCTCCACGGATACATCGGCCTGCAGGGCTTTTTCCGCCAGCTGATACGCCAGCGTTTTGCTGTTGCCGGTTTCCGTACCATAGGCGACCAGCACGCGATCAGGCGCCTGCGTTTTTTCACGCTCCAGGACATCGCCCGCCTGCACATCGCCGACCGACGACAGATAACCACCCAGCCACAGGCGCTGAGAGGGATTCAGGCGTGCCATCAGACCTTCTACCTGCCGCCATTCTTCAACGGAAAACAGGCTGGTGGATACCGGTAATATCAACTCTCTACTGGTCACAGTTTCTCGTCATCCAACAATGAGACGGCCAGTATGGCTATTATCGATTTCCTTGAATAATGAAATTGAATGCACTTTAATATTAAAAATTTTGATATTAAGGTGATTTCATGGATATCGAACTGGCACGAACGTTCCTGGATATCGTTCGCTCGGGAAGCATGATCGCTACCGCTGAGCGAATGCATCTCACCCAGACTGCCGTCACTGCGCGCATCAAGAATCTGGAATCGCAGGTGGGATGCCAGCTGTTTATCCGCAACCGGGCCGGCGCCAGTCTGACACCGGAAGGTGAGCGTTTTGTGGATTATGCGAATCAGCTGGTCCAGGTGTGGGATAAAGCGCGCCGCGACATCACCTTGCCGGACACCAATACGGATTCATTGAGCATCGGTGGAGAAATTGCGTTGTGGAATCCTTTGCTGCTCAACTGGATGGCAGGCTTACAGGCACAGCTGAACAATACCGCTATCACCCTCGAGACCGGTGACGCAGCTTCGTTGATTGACCGCCTGGATCATGGCGTTCTGGATATCGCCGTGGTGTATCAGCCTGAATATCTACCCGGCTTGCAGATCGAGCTGCTGCTGGAAGAAAAGCTGATCATGGTTCAGACGCCGGGTCAGCAGACGCCTTACATTTATGTGGACTGGGGACCTGCGTATCGCAAACAGCACGAAGCTGCGCTGCCGGGAAAGGCTCGCGCTTCGCTGAGAGTGGATTTCGGATTGCTGGCACTGGAGCATCTGTTGCGTCATACAGGCAGCGGCTACTTCCGTGCGAAGGTGGTACAGCCTTACATTGATGGCGGACTTCTGGAGCGCGTTCCTCACGCCCCGGAATTTACTTATCCTATCTATTTGGTTTATCGCAATGAGCCGTCGGAGCGATCCCAAACAATGCACGCAGCGATCAACATCCTGCGCAACGTTGCCCACGATGGTTTGTGGCGACATCCCCTGTAGCGCTTTATTTTTTATAGAACGCGAGTAAAGCGCGCGTATCCGGCAGCATCGCCCCTAAGGCTTCCTTGATNTTTTGATTCTCGTAGCGTTTTTGCTCAAAGAAGGNATTCTCTCCGGCATCCATTGTATGTTGCAGCTGCGGATTCAATCCCATGCCGTACAAAATATACTGATAACTGGCCGCGGGAAAGACTTCTTCTTTGTGCAGAAAATCCTTCTTGTAGGGCACATGATACTGCCAGANCTGCAATGATTCTTTCAGNGTGTCCGACAGTGTNTCAGGGTTTCTATTATCCTGCCAGAAGNGTGACGTGCGCTCACTGAGCACATAGTGCAGCTTAAGGAAGTCGACGATGTTGTTCCAGCGATAGGTTTGCAGATCGTTAAAGCGTTTGGCCACAATTGGCATCACCGATCTATGCTGCGGAAACTGATCGCGGATATAGTTTGCTGCCAGCTCCACCATAACCAGCGCGGAGGCCTCAAGCGGCTCGATAAAACCAGCTGCCATTCCCACTGCAATGCAATTCTTTATCCAGAAGGATTGACGATAACCGCAGGGAATCTTCAGCTTTCGCGGTGACAGCTTTTCGAAACCTGCTCCGATATATTTACCCAGCACAGCAATGGCTTCATCTTCAGACATGTGCCGGCTGGAATAGACATGACCAACGCCTTTGCGGCTATGCAGCCCGATGTCCCATATCCACCCGGCCTCCTGCGCGTGAGAAATGGTATAGGGAACAATGGGAGACTGTTCATCAGCGTAAGGCACCTGGGCAGCTACAGCACTGTCGATAAACAGCTCATCACTCCGATCAATAAATCTGGCTCCCAGTGTTTCTCCCAGAAGCAGTGATTTCAGACCGGTGCAATCGATGAACAGATCGGCCGCCAGGTGCTGGTTTTCCCGGGTTTCAATACTCTCAATCCCGTGTTCATTCTGGTTAACTTTATTGATGGTTCCCAGCACATGGTGCACGCCTAATTTTTCTTTGCAGTGACGGCTGAGAAAGGCCACAAATTTTCCCGCATCAAGATGGTAGCCGTAGTTAACGTGGGATTTGTAGTCGGGTGTATCCATGGTGCGCGGTGCAAGATTTCGTTCACACAGCAGCTCCTGAGCGCAGACGGTATCGGCAAAGGATCCGTACTGACGGTTTGCGACCCACCAGGCAGCAATGTTCCGCTCCAGAAAACCAATNGGAAGAGAAAATGGATGATAAAAATATTCCGGCTTATCGTCAGAGCGCCAGTTAATAAATTTAACGCCCTGCTTGAAGGANGCATCGCATTCGCGGAAAAATTCTGTTTCGGAAATCCCCATATCACGCAGGGTATTTCGCAAGGATGGCCAGCTGCCTTCGCCAACGCCGATGATGGGCACATCGGCTGACTCAATAAGGGTAATCCTGACCGTTCGACCGTAACGCGCTGCCAGGATACCCGCAGTCAACCAACCCGCGGCACCACCGCCGACAATCAACAGGGATTCAATGTGATCATTCATAAGCATCCACACATTCAGCTGGGTTCAATAATGCAAAAAGGCCATTACAAGAATGGCCTTTTTGCGTCTTTAAAGCACGTGAGGATTAGAAGCTTGCTCTAACACCCAAGGCATAACGTCCAACACCTTCACCCACGTAGAACATGTGGTTCTTTTCTCTACCATGGATGCGTGAACCTTCTTCGGTGATGTTGATACCTTCAAGGAAGATGCTGACGTTGTCAGTCAGATCATAGCTCATGGAGATATCCAGCTGTGAGTAATCCTCAACAACTACCGGCTCGTTACTGGTGCTCGAGTAGTAGTATTGGAAGCCACGCACAAACGAGTCTCTCCAGTTATATGCCAATCTGATCTGGAACGGACCATTTTCATAAAAGGCAATCAGGTTAGCAGAGTCACTTACACCAACCACAGCATCAGCTGCCGGCACTTCGCCCATCGGGGTATCGAAGTCGTAGTCCGGATCAGCAAATACGAAGGTGGCGTTAGCAATCACACCAAAGCCTGAGTCGCCAAAGATGTGCTGGCCACCCACTTCGATACCGCTGACTTTCTTGGTGTCGAGGTTGACTGGGCTACTTACTTCATAGACAGCTTCCTCACCAGTGGCCGGATCAATAACACCCGGAATGGATTCTGGTGCCCCTTGGGTAACCACGAAGTTATCAATGGATTTTGAGAATGCACCGATAGACACGTAATCAAAATCATTGATGTACCACTCAGCTGACAGATCGAAGTTATCCGACTTGAAAGGCTTGAGGTTGGGGTTTCCGCGGCTGCCGATACCTGCCTGACCCTCACGGATATCACCATAGTCGAGCGCCGAACGCATATGCGTCAATTCCGGACGGGTAATGGTACGTGACGCAGCAAAACGTACAACAACATCATCAGTTACGTTGTATTTAACCGACAGGTTAGGCAGGAATACGTCATATCCATCACCGTCGGTGAAACGTACGCTGTCCGCAAAAATGCGCTCGTAGTTCTCACCTGCAACCGCCGGAGGAACCAATGACTCCAACGTCTGCTGCAGTGAGGTGGAGTTAATCTTCGTATCTTCGTAACGAACACCACCAACTACTGTCAGGTCTTGACCGTTGAGGTCAAACGACTTGGTCGCTTCCACATACAGAGCCGTAGTCTCTTCATTGACTTCAGACCAGTTAGGCTGCAGAACCAGCTGAGATCTGCTGAGGTCCCGTTGAGCCTCCGTAGAGTTCGGGTCGTTCTGCGCATGTCTTACCCAAGCGTTATAAGCAAGCGGATCAAATGAGAAATAAGCCAGATCGCCAAGAACGCCATGGTTCATTACCCGCTCAGAGTAACCTGCAGCATTAGCTTCGGCCACAGTGCGGAACAGGCTGGTTGAAGGATCGTCACCAACCAGCATGTAACTGTTCTGGAAAGCATTCTCACCCGAGGCTTTGTACTGCTGGATGGTCTTGGTCTGGTCGGTATACATCACACCAGCTTTCAACGTGAAGGTATCTTCAGTGAAGGTGTAATCTATACGAGCCTGATCAATTTCATCAATACGGGGATCAGAGTAACCGTCGTATTGCCAGACACGCGCATTAGCGAGGGAGATTTCGCTGTTGTCATAATAGTGGCTGGCGATATCATCGCGAACCTCAAAGGTAAAGGACAGCGGTGAAGCCTGAACGTCAGAACGGCTGATGTTAGCCTGCTTATCCGGCTGTGCTTCTGCTTTTGAGTGGCTATATGCAAACAACAGGCTGGATGAGTCATTGATGTCCCAGTCAGCTTCAAAACCTACGCTGAGGCCGGTTTCCTGAGTAACAGGGTTGTTTACGAAGAAGTCCAGACCTGCATCGGTCACGGTGCGATGGATGATGGTTCCCTTGTCGTCAACACGATAGACTTCGTCGTTGCCATAGCCATACCACGCGGCGCTTTCATACTCCAGACCTTCCTGCTGAAGATCGGAATACTGTGCATCCAGAGTCAGGGTCAGATTGTCCACCGGCTCAAACTGAACCACCAGGCTTCCATTAAGTCTTTCACGCTCAAAATCCTGACGTCTGATAACGGTTTGCGTCGGATAGAAATCCGCATCGACTGTACCGCCCTGGCCATCGGGCAGAGGCAGGTATTCGCCCAGAGAAGCCGGGCGGCGTGAACGCCAGTCCCAACGACGCTGCTCCACGCCGTCGCTCACATAGTCACGCTCCTGGTAGCTTACCGCCGCCAGAATACCGATGTTATCGTTGATGGTGGTGCTGAACAGACCGGATACCGACGGCGTTACGTCATCCACATTGCCTTCGTTCAAGCCTTTGATAGAGCCTGCTACGCGCGTACCGATATCCAGCGGACGTGCGGTTTTTACGTTGATAGTTGCACCTATGCCACCCGATTGGGTTGTGGCCGTTGAAGTCTTGTAAACCTCTACACCGCTGACCATTTCGGCAGCAACGGTATCGAAGTTAAAACCACGGCTGTCGTTGGCGCTCGGCATCTGCCGGCCGTTGAACAGCACGGTATTAAACTGCGGGCCCAGACCACGCACAGTGACCTGACGACCTTCACCCGCGCTGCGGTCAATAGACACGCCTGTAATACGCTGCAGAGATTCAGCCAGGTTAGTATCAGGGAACTTACCGATGTCTTCAGAGCTGATCGCATCTACAACACCGTTGGAATCACGTTTGGTATCTAAAGCGCTTTGCAAGCTCGCTCGGTAGCCGGTTACCACAACTTCTTCAATCAACCCATCCTGAGCGTGGGTCTGAGCAGTGGCAGCTATCGCAAGGCTTAGCAAGCTGACTTTGAACGTCGGGAGTGTGTATTTTGTATTCATAGAGTTTCCTGCGTTGTTAATTTTATATGGGCAGCTATTCGAGTGTGGCGTACGCGGAGGCTCGCCAGGCACCCCTTAGTCTTATGATGCACTTGTATACTAGTCGAGCGGGCCCGATCATACC
>Ga0065721_10006018_pt1 | contig 16365 bp, 9 predicted proteins | sample Mesricmetagenome_FD_59108 | JGI IMG/M metagenome (GOLD analysis project Ga0065721, IMG submission 59108) | Mesophilic microbial community from rice straw/compost enrichment Sample: eDNA_1 v2 (version 2) | ecosystem: Engineered > Solid waste > Grass > Composting > Bioreactor | place: USA: Davis... | reverse complement strand
TTCTCGACCCGATCCACGGCAATCCTGCCTACAGGCAGCTCAACGAGCAGGACCGGGCGCTGACCCGCGCGATCCTGCTCAGCGCGCTTCGCCATCTGCCCCGGATCGAGGCGGCGCTCGCNTCGCTCCTGGAGAGCCCGCTGCCGCAAGGCGCGCGACCGCTCCACCACGTGCTCTGCGTTGCCGNGGCGCAGATCCTCTATCTCAACGTCCCCTCGCACGCCGTCGTAGACCTCGCAGTGGAGCAGGCGCATCGCGATCCCCGAAACCGGCGTTTCGCGAAACTGGTCAACGCCGTGTTACGGCGGCTCGTGCGGGAGAGGGAAACGGTGCTCGAGCAGATCGCCGCCGTCTCGCCTGTGCCGGACTGGTTCATGGAGCGGCTCGCCGCCGCTTACGGCCCGCGGGCGGGCGGCCGGATCGCGGAGGCTCAGCTGGCACCGCCGGCAATCGACATCACCGTCAAATCCGATCCGCAGCGATGGGCGGAAGTGCTGGGGGGACGGCTGCTGCCGACCGGCAGTATCCGCCTGCCGGCCTTCGAAGGATCGGTCGCGTCGCTTGCCGGATATGATCGGGGTGAATGGTGGGTACAGGATGCAGCCGCCGGTATTCCCGCGCGGCTTTTCGGCGACATCAGGGGCAGGCGTATCGCCGACCTCTGCGCCGCACCCGGCGGCAAGACGGCCCAGTTGATCGTGGCCGGCGCCGAGGTGATCGCGGTCGAGCAATCGGCAAACCGCATGGCCCGGCTGAAGGAAAATCTCGACCGCCTCGGGCTTCGGGCACAGCTGGTTCAAGGCGACCTGTTCGATTTTCGGCCGGAGGTCCCGCTCGACGGGGTCCTTCTCGATGCTCCCTGCTCCTCCACCGGCACGACGAGGCGGCATCCGGACGTGCTCTGGACCAAGGGACCGGAAGACATCGCCAAACTCGCGGCACTGCAGGCCAGGATGCTCCGCCATGCGGTGACGCTGGTGAGACCCGGCGGCGTGATCGTCTTCTCCAACTGTTCGCTGGATCCGCTCGAGGGGGAGAAGCTGGTCGCCGAACTGCTGGCGGAAGACGAGGGCCTGGAGCGGGTTCCGGTGCTGCCGGCGGGCTGGCCGGGGCTGGAGGATGCGATTTCACCTTCCGGCGAATTCCGCACCACCCCAGCGATGCTTTCTGCCGAGGGCGGCTCGGGGGGTGGGATGGATGGCTTCTTCGCCAGTGTCCTGCGTCGCCGATAAGCATTTCTTTACCATCACAGCCGATTGTATTCGGATAAACTAAAGGGCGATCCGTCCCCGACGGACGACTTTTCGCTCCTGCGGAGTGTTCCAAGTTGATCATCCCACTCGCGGATCGCCGACGGCTGATCGCTCTCGGTTTGCGGGAAATCGGCCGCCGGTCCTACCGGCGCAGCGCCGCTCTGCGGCTGGCGTTGACGCCCTTCTCCACCGGCATTCCGGACCGGCTCATCGTTGCTCCGACAGACCTGCATGCCGTCGATCCCTTCGTGGCCGCCGAGATCGCTCAGGGACGTTTTCCGCTTGCGGGAACCCTGCTGGATACGGAAGGACGGCCTCCCTTCGAGGTCGATCTGCCGACACAGGCATTCGCCGAGCGTCTTCACTCCTTCGCCTGGCTCCGGCATATCCGCGCCGACCGGACCGCAGAAGCATGTGCGCGGGCCCGGGCGATCACCGCCACCTGGATCGCCGGCCACGGCCGGCGTCCCCGCGGGATAGCGTGGCGACCGCATGTGGTCGCGGAACGGGTCGTCGCGTGGCTCTCTCATTCGACCATCGTCCTGCAGGGAGCAGAGGCGGGCTTCTACCGCCGGTTCATGCGAAGCCTTGCCTATCAGGTCCGCTATCTCCGGCGTCTGGTCCGTGGCCTGCCGACGGAGGAGACGCGCTTGCGGATCCGGATCGCGCTGGCGATGGCATCGGTGGCCATGCCAACCCGCAACGCCTATATCCGCAGAGAGGGAAGCCGGCTCGATCGGGAACTGGAGCGCCAGATCCTGCCGGATGGCGGACACGTCTCGCGCAACCCGCGTGCGATGCTCGATCTCCTTCTCGACCTTCTGCCGCTGCGGCAGACCTATATCAATCTCGGGCACGATATTCCCGCAAAGCTCATACCGGCCATCGACCGCATGTATCCGGCGCTGCGGTTCTTCCGTCACCAGGACGGCGATCTCGCGCTCTTCAATGGCGCCACCTCCACACCGGCCAGCGAACTGATGTCCGTGCTTCGATACGACGAGACGGCCGGCAAACCATTCAAGTCGCTGCCGCACATGAACTACCATCGGCTCGCGGCAGGCGGCACCGTCCTGCTGGTGGACACAGGCAGACCTCTTTCTCCGGAGCTGTCGCAGCGAGCGCATGCCGGCTGCCTGGCATTCGAGATGTCGGCGGGCCGGCATCGGTTCATCGTCAACTGTGGCGCACCGAAATTCGCGCCGCGGGAATACCGGCAGCTGGCTCGTTCGACCGCCGCACACTCGACGGTGACGCTGAACGATACCTCGTCCACCCGCGTGCTACGATCGCATTTCTGCAGCGCTTCCATCCTCGCCGGAATCGAAGCGGTCGAGACCGAGCGATGGGAGGATGCCCACGGAAACGACTGGCTGCGAGGGATCCACGACGGTTACCGCCGGATGTTCGGCTATGTTCACGAGCGCGAGATCGGCCTGAACAGCCAGGGCAACAAGATCAAGGGACACGACCGGCTCTTCCGTCCGGAGGAAACATGCGGCCTGCCCGATCCGGTGCAGGCGGCAGCCCGTTTCCACGTGCATCCCGCCATCACCCTGTCGAAGCAGGATGGAGAGACCGTCCTGCTCGTCGCGCCGGACGGCGAATCCTGGCAGTTCAGTGCGCCGGGACTTCCCGTCGCGATCGAGGAGGACTTGTTTTTTGCCGACGCTTCCGGTTTTCGGCCAAGCCGGCAGCTCGTCATCGCCTTTCCGCTTCCCGATGTCTGCGACATCCGGTGGATGCTGAAGCGGCTGGAATAGACGTTTCCTCGGCGGAAAACCTGTGCTAACGCGGCCGCATTTCCGCAGCGCCCGCAGCGCCTTTTCCAGGAGAGCCCGATGGCCGTCGTTTCCAAGAAGATTCCCGCTCCCGACGCAGTGAAGATCCGCACGGCCCTGCTGTCGGTGTCCGACAAGACTGGGATCGTCGAGCTGGCGCAGGCGCTTGCCGGGCAGGGGGTTCGCCTTCTCTCCACGGGCGGAACACACAAGACGATCGCGGCGGCCGGCCTGCCTGTGACGGACGTGTCGGAGGTGACCGGATTTCCCGAGATCATGGACGGGCGGGTGAAGACGCTGCACCCGAATGTCCATGGCGGCCTTCTCGCCATTCGTGACGATGCCGAGCATATGGAGGCGATGAAGGCGCATGAAATCGAAGGCATCGATCTGGCAGTCATCAACCTCTATCCCTTCGAAGAGGTGCGCGCCGCCGGCGGCGATTATCCGACCACGGTGGAGAACATCGATATCGGCGGCCCTGCGATGATCCGCGCCTCGGCGAAGAACCACGCCTATGTGACGATCGTCGTCGACCCCTCGGACTATCCCGCCCTGATCGAGGCGCTGCGCACGAACGATGGCCAGACGGCCTATGCCTTCCGCCAGAAGCTGGCGGCCAAGGCTTACGCCCGTACGGCGGCCTACGACGCGGCAATCTCCAACTGGTTCGCCGAAGCGCTGGATATCGAGATCCCCCGCTACCGGACGATCGGTGGCGTGCTGAAGGAGGAGATGCGTTACGGCGAGAACCCGCACCAGAGCGCCGGCTTCTACGTGACGGGCGAAAACCGGCCGGGCGTGGCAACGGCGAAGCTGCTGCAGGGCAAGCAGCTTTCCTACAACAACATCAATGATACCGACGGCGCGTTCGAACTGATTGGCGAGTTTTCGCCGGAGCAGGGGCCGGCCTGCGCCATCATCAAGCATGCCAACCCCTGCGGTGTCGCCACCGGCCCGTCGCTGAAGGAAGCCTACCTGCGCGCGCTTGCCTGCGATTCGACCTCGGCCTTCGGCGGCATCATCGCACTCAATCAGCTTCTCGACGCCGAGACGGCAGAGGAGATCGTCAAGCTGTTCACGGAAGTCATCATAGCACCGCAGGTCTCGGAGGAAGCGAAGGCGGTGATCAGCTGCAAGCCGAACCTGCGGCTTCTGGAGACCGGCGGCCTGCCCGATCCGCGCTCGCGCGGCATCACGGCGAAGACGGTGGCCGGCGGCCTGCTGGTCCAGACGCGCGACAACGGCATGATCGAGGACATCGATCTGAGGGTCGTCACGTCACGGGCGCCGACCGATCGGGAGCTGGAAGACATGAAGTTCGCCTACAAGGTGGCCAAGCACGTCAAATCCAACGCAATCGTCTATGCCAAGGACGGCCAGACGGCGGGCATCGGCGCCGGCCAGATGAGTCGCATCGATTCCGCCCGGATCGCGGCGATCAAGGCGGAAGAGGCCGCAAAGGCCATGGGATGGTCCGAGCCGATGACGAAGGGCTCTGCCGTGGCATCGGAGGCCTTCTTCCCGTTCGCAGACGGGCTGCTGTCGGCGATCGCTGCCGGTGCCACCGCCGTCATCCAGCCCGGCGGCTCCATGCGCGATCAGGAGGTGATCGACGCTGCCAACGAGCATGGCGTCGCCATGGTGTTTACCGGGATGCGGCATTTCCGCCACTAGGAGCCGGTGATACGGCCGGCCGGATACGGGGTGCGCAACAGGAGCAGCAGGCCACCCGCAAGAAACAGGAGAAGGGTCGCCATGCCGATGCGTGCCGACCCGGTGGCATAGGTGGCGAGCGAGAAAAGCAGTGTCGCCATGAAGCTCGTCGCCCGGCCGGACAAGGCATAGATGCCGAAATAGCGTCCGGCATCGGAGAGACTGACGCTGCGTGCGAGATAGGAGCGCGAGGAGGCCTGCACAGGGCCGAAGGCAATACCGATCAGCAGGCCGAAGATGACATAAGCCTTCTCCGCCGCCGTCCCGAACAACCCGCCGCTATCTTCCAGACCGAGCGGCATCAGCCCGAAGAAGACGAAGCCGGGGCCGGTCGAGATGATGCCAATGGTGGCGGCCAGAAGCAGGATCAGGCTGATCAGCACCACCACCTTCGAGCCGAGCCGGAGGTCGAGGCGACCCGCGACAAGACATCCGAAGATGGCGATCACGTTCAGCAGGATGCCGTAGACGCCGATCTCGATCGTCGCCCACCCGAACATGCCGGCGGCGAAAGCGCCTCCCAGGATCAGCAGGCCGTTGACCCCGTCCTGATAGAGCATTCGGGCGATCAGCAATCTGGTGATCCCAGGTCGTTGCCGCAGCTCGCCGAGGGTGCCCCGGAGTTCCGCAATGCCGCTCCGGACCGCCTGCCTGATCGGCTGGCCTCTGGCCGCGTCGGGGGTGAAGAGAAACATCGGTAGGATGAACAGAAGATACCAGCCGGCAGCGATAGGCCCGGTGATGCGGGCGTCTTCGCCGGAAGCGGGATCGAGGCCGAACAGCGGCTCGATCCCGAGAAGGGTGAGGCCCGTATCGGGGCTGCCGGCGAGCAGCGTCACGACGAGGATGAGCACCAGCATTCCGCCGAGATAGCCGAGGCCCCAAGCCGTGTTGGAGACCTTGCCCACCTGTTCCTGGTCGACGAGGCGCGGCATCATGGAATCGTTGAAGACGATGGAGAATTCCGCCGCGAGCGACGCGAGGATNATCAGCAGGAGCGGCCAGATCAGGCCCGACCCGGGAGCGGCGAACCAGAGCAGCGACAGGCAGACGATCTTNACGACAGCGAAGCAGGCGATCCAGGGTTTGCGCGGCCCGGACTGGTCCGCGATCGTGCCCAGCACCGGTGAAAGGAGCGCGATCAGGATCGACGAGATCGTCGCTATGTTGCCCCAGGCCGCCTGTGCCGAGACGGGATCCTCCGTCAGCCGTGCGACGAAATAGGGGCCGAAGACGAAGGTCACGATCACCGTGAAGAAGGGCTGGGCCGCCCAGTCGAACAGCATCCAGCCCCAGATGCCGCACCGGGACCGCCCGGCGGGCGGCGAAGCTTCAGGCGCGGCGGTTGCCGTCATTCGCGCATCCTCGCAGCGTCATGCAGATGAGGCTTCGGATCGCAGCTCCGCCAGATCCCCGAGGAGACCGGCGGCGACCGACAGCTTCGCCAGATTGAAGTCGGGCGAATCGCTCAGCAGGAGCAGTTCGTTGGCCAGCCGGTCCATCTGCGAACGCTTGCTTCCGTACCAGGCTTCCAAAGGCTTCCTGTCGGCTAGATGCGAGGTCAGTGCCGAGCAGACGATATCGCGGCGTGCCGCGGATATCCGCGCGAGGCCGCGTCCCAAGGCGACGCTCTCGTAGTGGTCCGTCGGTCGGATCGACTCCCCGAGCACAAGCAGCCTGTCGATCCTGAAGGTCTCCGTTGCGGCAAAGTAGGTCTGGGCGACATGGCCGATGTCGCTGCCGGTGCGGTCGCCGATCAGCAGCAGCTCCGGAACGAGGGCCAGCGTCGGCAGGCGGCTGACATCCGCTGCGAGATCCGCGGGCACGCCTTGCGCCTCGAGCTCCGCGGCTCGTTCGCCCGCTTCGGATGCGAGGCCGAGGGAATCGAGGGTGCCTTTGAGCTTCTTTGTCCCTGCCCTGAGGGCGGCTATCGCCGTTTCCATGGATCCAAGGCCTGCGCGCGTCGTCAGGATGAGGTGCGTCGCATCCCTGAAGATCTCGCCGATACGGGCATAGAGATCGTTCTGGACCGGTCCCGAGATCCGGCCATCGAGCGCATCCGTCGCCACCCACAGCCGGGGCAGATCGAACCCATCGCGGCCGAGATAGGCAGCCTTCACCACATCCGTGGGGGATGCACCCGTGGCATCGATCATCGCCTGCACGAAGCCCGGGCCTCCGCGATTGATCACCTCGTTCGCAAGCACGGTGGCGACGATCTCCCGATGCAGCCGATGGCCTTCGATGTCCGCTGCGAAGGTTTTCTGCATCTTTGCAGGGAAATAGCCCTTTAAGACGTACGCCAGATACGGTTCGTCCGGCAGGGCGCTTTCCAGAATTTCGTCGAACAGCGTGATCTTGGCATAGGAGAGCAGCACCCCGATCTCCGGTCTGGTCAGCGGCTTTCCGGCCTGATAGCGCTCCGAAAGCTCCGATTCGGCCGGCAGGGTCTCCACCGTGCGGTTCAGATGACCTTGCGATTCGAGAACCGACATCAGCCGCGACAGGGATTCGCGATTGTCGGCACCTTGCCGCTCGGTCAGCGAGATCGCCAGCGTCTGGAGGTAATTGTTGCGAAGCACCAGCGCGGCGACCTCGTCCGTCATCGAGGCCAGGAGCTGATTGCGCTTCTCGCGGGCGAGGCGGCCCGACTGCATGGCTGAACTGAAGGCGATCTTGATGTTCACCTCGACGTCCGACGAGTTCACGCCGGCCGAGTTGTCGATCGCATCCGAGTTCAGCCGGCCTCCGTTCAGGGCGTAGGCGATGCGGCCCTTCTGGGTGACGCCGAGATTTGCACCCTCGCCGATGACCTTGGCGCGAACTTCTGTGCCCGCCACGCGGATCGGATCGTTCGCCCGGTCACCGACCTCCGCATCGGTCTCGGAAGCAGCCTTGATATAGGTGCCGATGCCGCCGAACCAGAGCAGGTCGACAGGGCTCTTGAGGATGGCTGCCATGATCTCGAAGGGTGTCGCAACGTCCTTGCCGATGTCGATGGTGGCCATCGCCTGCGGCGTGAGCTTCACCGATTTTTCGGCGCGGGAAATGATCATTCCGCCTTCGGAGAGGCATGCGCGATCGTAGTCCTGCCAGCTTGACCGCGGCAGGGCGAAGAGACGCTGCCGTTCCGCAAAGGAGCGGCTCGTCTCGGGCGCGGGGTCGATGAAGATGTCGCGATGATCAAAGGCCGCAACCAGCCGGATATGCGGCGACAACAGCATGCCGTTGCCGAACACGTCTCCGGACATGTCGCCGACACCGGCGACGGTGAAGGGCGTCGTCTGGATATCGATGTCCATCTCGCGGAAATGCCGCTTGACGGCCTCCCAGGCGCCACGTGCCGTGATGCCCATCTTCTTGTGGTCATAGCCGGCCGAGCCGCCGGAGGCGAAAGCGTCGTCGAGCCAGAACCCAGCCTCCTGGGCGAGGCCATTGGCGGTGTCGGAGAAGGTCGCCGTGCCCTTGTCGGCGGCAACGACGAAGTAGGGATCGTCGCCGTCGACCCTGACCGTGTTTTCCGGGCCGACGACCTCGCCGCCGACGATGTTGTCGGTGATGGACAGCAGCGTGCGGATGAAGGTCTCGTAGGCTTCTCTCCCGGCCGTGAAGATCTCCTCGCGGGAACCGGCGGCGGGCAGCGCCTTCGGCACGAAGCCGCCCTTCGCTCCCACCGGGACGATCACCGCATTCTTGACCTGCTGCGCCTTCACAAGCCCGAGGACCTCGGTCCGATAGTCCTCGGCCCGATCCGACCAGCGCAGGCCGCCGCGTGCAACCTTGCCGAAGCGCAGATGCACGCCTTCGACGTCCGTACCGTAGACGAAGATTTCACGGAACGGGCGCGGCTGGGGCAGGCCGTCGAGAAGCTTGGGGTCGAACTTGAAGGCGAGGGTCGCGGGCGACGGTCCCGCCTCGTTGCGCTGGAAATAGTTGGTGCGAAGCGTCGCGTCGATGGCGTTGATGTAGCGCCGGAAGATCCGGTCGTCATCGAGACTCGGCACACCGGACAGCGCGTCCTCCAGCTCCGCATGGCGGCTTGCCAGCGCCTTCGTCCGCACCTTGTCGCCCAGTCGCGGATCGAAGCCGTCATGGAACAGCTGGAAGATCGCACGCGAAATCGCCGGATACCGGGCGAGCGTTTCGGCAATCAGCGGCTGCGAGTAGACGATGCCGGCCTGTCGCAGGTAGCGCGCATAGGCGCGCAACACCGTGGTTTCCCGCGTCGTCAGCCCGGAAAGCAGTACGAGGCGGTTAAAGGAGTCGTTGTCGGAAAGACCGCTGAACGCGGCGAGGAAGGCTTCCTCCAGCCGGTCGGCATCCCGCTCGAGCACGAACGAACCGTGACGCAGTTGAAGCTCCATGTCGTGCAGGGCGACCGGTTTGGCGGCACCGTCGGTTTGCACGTCGATGTCGAAGGTCTGCTCGCTGACGACCCGAAAACCGAGGTTCTCCAGAAGCGGTACCCGCCGCGACAGCGACAGATGCTCCGGCTGGTGGAAGATCTTGAGTCGCAGGGTTCCTTCCTCGTCCTGTGGACGGGTATAGAAGGAGATCCGGATCGGTTCTCCGGCCGCGCAGGCAGCGATGTCTTCCAGATCCGCATAGGCCTCCTCGGGGGCGAAGGCTTCCTGGAAGGCGTTGTTGACGGAAAGCTTCCCGCTTCCGCCAGCAAGGGTCGCGAAGCGCTGGCTCCAGGGGGTGGAGATCCCCCGGATGGCTTCCTCCAGCGCCGCCTGCGGAATCCGCGGCGTACGGCCGCCGCGGCGGCCGATGATGATGTGCACGCGTGCGACGCCCCCTTCCGGGAAGGCCGGATAATAGGCCGAAAGATGGCCTTCATAGACCTTTGCCAGGTAATCGCTCACCTTCTCCCGGACATGGGAATTGTAGTCCTCGCGCGGTACATAGACGATGATTGACACGAAGCGGTCAAAGTGGTCGATGCGCGGCAGAGCGCGCACCCTCGGCCTCTCGCTGAGCTCCATGATCTGCTCGCAGAAGCGGCCGAGCGTCGGCACGTCGATCTGGAAGAGATCATCGCGCGGATAGGATTCGAGGGTGTTGGCGAGCATACGGCCCGAATGGCTGTTGGGGTCGAAGTCGAGCTGCTCCTCGACCCGCTGCGCCTTGGCCCGCAGCAGCGGAATGTCGCGCACGGAATGGGTGTAGGCCGTTGCGGTGAAGAGGCCGACTACCCGAAGCTCGCCCGTCACCCGGCCGTCGGCATCGAAGCGCTTGATGCCGACATAATCCATGTAGGCACGACGGTGCACGACCGACTTGACGTTGGCCTTCGTGACGATGAGGAAGTCCGGGCCATCGAGGAATTCGAGGATCTCCGGTGTCGTGGTGACGGCGTCCTTGCCCTGGCGCAGGACGAGAACATCCGGATCGGAAAGGATTCCGAGGCCTCGCCCCTTGCTGCGCTCCACCCTGGCATCGGCGCCCTTGCCGGAATAGACGTATTCCCGCATGCCGAGGAAGGTGAAGTTGTCGTCGCGCAGCCAGTCGAGAAACGCCAGGGCCTCGTCGCGGTCGCCTTTCCTCCTGCTCCTGGAGTAGGCGCGCAGCTGCTCCGCCGCCCCCTGCAGAAGGTCGAGCATCGGCCTCCAGTCCGCGATGGCGACATGCACCTGGTCGAGGACGTACCGGATACGTGCTACCAGAGCTTCTGCCTCCGTCGCGGAAAGCGGGGGCAGATGGATCTGGATCAGGCTGACATGGTGTGCCGGGTCGCCGGGATTGTCCCCGGAACGTAGAACCGGCTCCGCGCCTGGAACCAGCAGCAGGATCGGATGGACGGCCAGGCGCAGCTCGCGATGAGTGGCGGTGACCTCTCCCATCACGGAATCGAAGAGGAACGGCATGTTGCGGTCGATGACCGTCAGGACGTGCACAGCAATGTCTTCCGGCGTGACACCCTCCACCGTCTGCAGCGTGACGGAGGGACGCACCCTGGTCCAGCTCTTTAGGCAATCCGCCGCGTGAACCGCCGAGGCAGCAAGCATCTGGGGCGTATAATGCACAAGGTCGTCGCTGCTGGCCCGACCGAACAGGATGAACGGGTCCAGGAAAGGGTGGGAGCCCTCCGCGGCCACTTTCTGTGCAATTTCGATCTGCTTGTCCCGCCTCGGGTTCTGCCTGCCCATGTCATTCTCCATGTGATGGCGCAGCATGCTGTCACCGAACGCGATCCGTCAACCGTCACCGTCAATACGCCCGGTGCCGAAGTGCCGGGCACCGGTTGCGTCGGCACCTCATATGGAGCACGGTTATTGACAAGCGACCGTGAAGAAACCATCAAGCTGGGCGAAACGGAAACGTAACCATGGAAAATCCCGGCGCTGTCATCGTCATTTCCAGTCATGTCGTTCGCGGCTCGGTTGGGAATCGCGCAGCCGTCTTCGCGCTGGAGACGTTGGGATTTCCGGTGTGGGCGCTACCCACCGTCGTCCTGCCCTGGCACCCCGGCCACGGCCCCTCGACCCGCCTCACGTTCTCCGAAGCCGAATTCGAGAAGGTCATCGACGATCTTATCGATGCCCGCTGGGGTGGCGAGGTGAAGGCGGTCCTGACAGGCTATTTCGGCAATCCGCAGCAGCCGAAGGCGGTGGCAAAGCTTGTCCGCACGCTCAAGGAGCGCGATCCGAACCTCCTCTATGTTTGCGATCCGGTGATGGGAGACCTCGGCGGGCTATACATCCCGCAGGCGACCGCGGAGGCAATCCGGGACGAACTGATACCCTTGGCGAACGTCGCGACCCCGAACCGTTACGAACTCGCCTGGCTTGCCGGAAGTGCGCTCGACAGCAATACCGCAATCATGGAAGCGGCGCTTGCGCTCGGGCCATCGCGCATGCTCGTCACCTCCGCCGTGCCGATGATGGCCGGCGGCACCGGCAATCTCTACCTCACCGGGACGCATGCCCTGCTGGCGGAGCACAGGCTGATCGACAACCCGCCGAACGGCCTCGGCGACCTGCTCTCGGCGCTCTTTCTCGCTCGGCTGATGACGGGAACGGACGAGGAGCGCGCGCTCCAGCTCGCCACCGCCAGCGTCTACGAGATCCTTGCCAGGACGGCAAAGCGCGGCAGCGACGAGCTGACGCTGGAGACCGACGCCGAGAGTTTGACAAGCCCGATGGCCATGGTGCAGATGCGCCGCCTGGTCCATCCTCTCCAGCGGGTGCGACGATAGCTGCCACGCCCTCCAATTCCCCCCCAACCTCAGGACAATCCTACGCCATGCAGCAGTTTCCAGAGCGCCTCCTGAACGGATACCGCAACTTCATGAGCGGCCGATATTCCGATGAGCGAGAGCGGTATCGGACGTTGGCGGAGACGGGTCAGAACCCGCATACACTGGTCGTCGCCTGTTGCGATTCACGGGCAGCTCCGGAAACGATCTTCGACTGCGGGCCTGGTGAACTTTTCGTGGTGCGAAACGTGGCGAACATGGTTCCGCCCTACGAGCCGGACGGTCAGTACCATGCCACGTCCGCGGCGATCGAGTTTGCCGTGCAGGCACTGAAGATCGCCAATATCGTGATCATGGGGCATGGCCGCTGTGGCGGTATCAAGGCTGCCCTCGATCCCGATATGGAGCCGCTGTCGCCGGGGGACTTCATCGGCAAATGGATGGGGCTCGTCCGCCCTGCCGCCGATCAGATCCAGAGCAACGACCTGATGACCCAGAGCGAGCGCCAGACGGCGCTGGAGAGGGTATCCATCCGCAATTCGATCAGCAACCTGCGGACCTTTCCCTATGTCCGCGCCCTGGAAGAGCAGGGCAAGATCACGCTCCACGGCGCGTGGTTCGACATCTCGACGGGCGAGCTTTGGGTGATGGATGGCAAAACCGGCGATTTCTCCCGGCCGAGCCACTATCCTCCCGCGGTGACGGCAGATCCCGAACCCGTAGACGACTGAAAGACGAAAGCTCAGCCGCCGTCTATCGCCGCTCCGATGTGGGCGATGGCCTGCTGGTAGACCGTTGCTGCATTCCAGCCCTGGATCGCAGTGTAATTCGGCTCCCCCGGCTGGTAACCCGCACCGGGCTGCCAGCCGTGGCCGACGAGGAAGTTGGCGGTGGAGGCAAGGGCATCCGCGCGTGAGCGGACGAGATCCACATGCCCGTCGCCGTCGCCGTCGACGCCATAGCGAACGACATTGACCGGAAGGAACTGAGTCTGGCCGATCTCTCCATGGGCCGCGCCCTTGGCGGAGGTGCTGAGATCGCCCCGCTGCACCAGGGTCAGCGCCGCGTAGAGCTGCTCGGTGAAATAGGCGGACCGGCGGCAGTCATAGGCAAGGGTTGCGACGGCAGAAAGCGTGTGCTGATTGCCCATGAAGCCGCCGAAGCCGGTCTCCATGCCCCAGATGGCGATGAGCGGGCCGGCGGGCACGCCGTAGCGGCGCTCGATCGCCGCGAACAGCTGGGCGTTGCCGGACTTCATCTTCCTGCCACGTGCGATGATGGTCGCTCCGCCGCGTTTTTCCATGAACTGGTTGAAGGAGAGCTTGAAGCTCTTCTGCCCCCGGTCGGCGCGAATGGTATCGCGGTTATAGGAAATGTTCGCGAAAGCCTGTTCGACCACACGAGGATTGATGCCGCTGGCGATAGCTTGCGGCTTGAACGCCTGAACCCAGTTGGAGAAGCCGGAGCTGTCGTTGCCGCACTGGGCTGCGGCAACGGGCATCGCCAGGGAAGTGATAGCCGCTACAAAGGTGGCCAGACGCAAGGTATTCAGCATGGTTGATCCGCTTCCGAAGGGCCGGCGGCCCCGTTGGCAATTGAATGGAGCTTTATGGGACTTTTGTCGGCTGCTTCAACTCGTCCTCATTGAATTCTTCGTGAGGGTCGAAGCAATGGCTACCGGCTTAGTTTCGCCGCTAGCCCTGTCGTTGCAACTGCTCAGGCCGCCAGCTTGCGCGGCTTGATCAGGCCGCGATTGATGAGCAGCTCGGCGATCTGCACGGCGTTGAGCGCAGCGCCCTTACGCAGGTTGTCGGACACGACCCACATGTTGAGGCCATTCTCCACGGTGGCATCCTCGCGGATGCGGGAGATATAGGTGGCGTCCTCGCCGGCGCATTCCACCGGAGTCACGTAGCCGCCGTTCTCGTGCTTGTCGACGACGAGGCAGCCCGGCGCCTCGCGCAGGATGTCGCGGGCCTGATCGGCCGTGATCTCGTTCTCGAATTCAATGTTGACGGATTCCGAATGGCCGATGAAGACCGGAACGCGCACGGCCGTGCAGGTGACCTTGATCTTCGGGTCGAGCATCTTCTTCGTCTCGGCCAAGACCTTCCACTCCTCCTTCGTGTAGCCATCCTCCATGAACACGTCGATGTGCGGGATGACGTTGAAGGCGATTCGCTTGGTGAACTTCTTCGATTCCACCGGATCGGCCACGAAGACGGCGCGGGTCTGCGTGAAGAGCTCGTCCATGCCCTCCTTGCCGGCGCCGGAGACCGACTGGTAGGTCGAGACCACGACGCGCTTGATCCTGGCGGCGTCGTGGAGGGGCTTCAGCGCCACGACGAGCTGTGCCGTAGAGCAGTTCGGGTTGGCGATGATGTTTTTCCTGCGGAAGTCCGCGATAGCATCCGGATTGACTTCCGGGACGATCAGGGGAACCTCGGCGTCGTAGCGCCAGGCGGAGGAGTTGTCGATGACGACGCAACCCTGGGCGCCGATCTTCGGGGACCACTTCTTGGAGATCTCGCCGCCAGCGGACATGAGGCANATNTCGGTGTCGGANAAATCGTAGTTCTCGAGGTTCTGGACCTTGAGCACCTTNTCACCGAAGGAAACCTCGGTTCCCTGCGAACGGGCCGAGGCGAGGGCGACCACCTCGTCAGCGGGAAAACCGCGTTCCGAAAGGATGTTGAGCATCTCCCGCCCGACATTGCCGGTAGCACCGACGACTGCAATCTTGAAACCCATGATCCTTGCTCTCTTTCTGCCTCTCCTCGATCCTTTGAGGGGGAAGCCGCGAACAGGATCGCGGGTTTCCTTGTCCCCGGCCTGACCGGGGAGAGAGCGGCGGGCCAGAGACGTCAGACGGTTTTCGTCGTCGTTTTGGCCGTGATTTTGTTAGAGGCGGCAAAGCACTGGCTCAGCCCGGCATCCCGTGCCGGCTGACAATCTGCAGCGATGTGAAGCTCGCGGCGGTTCATAGGATGCTTTCCCGTTCGACGTGGTGTTTAGAAGATTCTGATACGGAGTCAAGCGGAGACCGCCGCGCGGCGACGTCCAGCGGCAAGTCCATGCCGGCCGAAACCGCGGCGCCTCGGCCGGAGCGCCGCAGAAAGATGGCTCAGGGTGAAAGGGCGGCGAATTCCTTCAGAATGGCGTCGCCCATCTCGGCCGTGCCGACCTGGCGGCAGCCGTCAGCCATGATGTCGCCGGTGCGGATGCCCTGGTCGAGGACGTTGGCGATTGCCTTCTCCAGCCGGTCCGCCTCTGTAACCATGTTGAAGGAATAGCGCAGGCACATGGCGAAGGAGGCGATCATGGCGATCGGGTTGGCGATGCCCTTTCCGGCGATGTCCGGCGCGGAGCCATGGACCGGCTCGTAGAGCGCCTTGCGCTTGCCGGTCTTGGCATCCGGCGCGCCGAGGGAAGCCGACGGCAGCATTCCGAGCGAACCCGTCAGCATGGCTGCGACGTCGGAGAGCATGTCGCCGAACAGGTTATCCGTCACGATNACNTCGAACTGCTTCGGCGCACGCACCAGCTGCATGCCGCCGGCATCCGCCAGCATGTGCTCGAGCTGGACATCGGANAAGGAGCGCTTGTGCGTCTCCGTCACCACCTGGTTCCACAGNACNCCGGACTTCATGACGTTGCGCTTTTCCATGGAGCAGACGCGGTTCTTGCGGGTGCGCGCGAGCTCGAAGGCGACGGCGGCGATGCGCTCGATCTCGTAGGTGTCGTAGACCTGGGTATCGATACCGCGCTTCTGGCCGTTGCCGAGGTCGATGATCTCCTTGGGCTCGCCGAAATAGACGCCGCCGGTCAGTTCGCGGACGATGAGGATGTCCAGCCCTTCCACCAGCTCCGGCTTGAGAGAGGAGGCGCTGGCCAGCGCCGGGTAGCAAATGGCCGGGCGCAGGTTGGCAAAAAGCTCGAGATCCTTGCGCAGGCGCAGCAGGCCGGCCTCCGGCCGTACCTCGTAAGCCACGTGATCCCATTTCGGTCCGCCGACGGCGCCGAACAGAACGGCATCGGCGGCCATGGCTTTCGCCATGTCNTCTTCGGAGATCGCCGAGCCGTNGGCATCATAGGCGCTTCCGCCGACCAGTCCCTCCCCGGTTTCGAAGCCCNCATCCATNGTGCTGTTCATATGGNCGATGATCTTGCGGACTTCGGCCATGGCCTCCGGGCCGATCCCGTCGCCGGGAAGCAGGAAGAGAGATCTGGTCATACGTTATTCCTCTCGGTGGCGGGCTCACCCTCCGCACGATGCCGTGCCGTCGCGACCTCCTCCGAGCCTGCCGAAGGGAGGAGGTCGATCAGAACTTCAAGAAGTGCCCGCGCCGATGCGCGCGGTCACCTCGATCTCCACCTTCATTTCAGGCGTGGTCAAGCCGCAAACCACCATGGT
>Ga0065721_10051073_pt1 | contig 16376 bp, 16 predicted proteins | sample Mesricmetagenome_FD_59108 | JGI IMG/M metagenome (GOLD analysis project Ga0065721, IMG submission 59108) | Mesophilic microbial community from rice straw/compost enrichment Sample: eDNA_1 v2 (version 2) | ecosystem: Engineered > Solid waste > Grass > Composting > Bioreactor | place: USA: Davis... | reverse complement strand
CGCTGATCCCGATCGTCGAGGGCGCGGGCGGCATCATCACCAGCTGGACCGGTGACGATCCGCAGCATGGCGGACGCGTGGTGGCCTGCGGCGATCGCCGGCTGCATGCGGAAATCCTGGCGGCGCTGGCGGAATAGCGCGGCGGAGAACGAGGGGTCGCGCGGGGGGAATGCTCGGATCGCACGCCGGCGAATGCGCCGAGCCCGCGGGCATCGCGCAGCGACGCCGGCCGCAGATTTCCCGCAGCACCCCGGGGCCGGTTATGATGCGCGATTATCGAACAATCGCTGTCGCCCTCTTCCTGCCCTTTCCCATATGGACGCCACCCGCTCCACCGCCGCCCCGGCGCCCGCTGCTCCCGCTGCTCCCGCTGCTCCCGCTGCCTCCGACGCCGCGCGCGCCGATGCGGCCCCACCGCGCACGGCTCCGCCGCGTCCGGACCAACTGGACCAGTACGCGGGCGATCCGAACTTCATGCTGTCGCTGGCCCGAGGCCTGCACGTGCTCGAGGCCTTCTCCGAACGCAGGCGGCCGCTGACCATTTCGCAGATCGCGCAGCACACGCAGCTGTCGCGCGCCTCGGTGCGGCGCTGCCTCTATACCTTGCAGCGGCTCGGCTATGTCAGCCAGGAAGACGGCCGCTTCGCGCTGCGCCCGCGCGTGCTCCATCTCGGCCACGCCTACTTCTCGTCGACCGCGCTGGTCGCGCAGGCACAGCCGATCCTGGACCGGCTCAGCGCCGCGGTGGGCGAGACCTCGGCGCTGGCGATCCTCGAAGACACCGACATCCTGTATCTGGCCCGCTGCGAGGTGCGCCGCATGCTGTCGCACGCGCTCGGCATGGGCAGCCGCCTGCCGGCCTTCTGCACGTCGATCGGCCGCATGCTGCTGGCCCACCTGGACGAGCCGGCGCGCGATGCCTACTTCGAGCGCGCGGAGCTGCGGCCGCGCACGCTGCAGACCAAGGTGTCTCGCACCGAGCTGGAGGCGTGCTTCGAGCAGGCCCGCACGCTCGGCTACGTGGTGGTGGACGAGGAACTGGAGCTCGATCTGCGCGCGCTTGCGGTGCCGGTGCATGCGGAATCGGGCGAGGTCGTGGCCGGCATCAGCGTCAGCGTGCGGCCCACGCAGGTCGGCGAGGCGGAGATGCTTGCCCGCATGCTGCCCCGCATGCGCGAGGCCGCGATGGAAATGAGCAGGCTGATTGCGGCGTGAGTGCGACGTGATTGCGGCGTGATTGCGGCGTGATTGCGGCGCGAGGTTGCGGCACGACGGTGTGACATGAGGACGCGGCATGACCGTGCGGCACCAGGCAAGCCCTGTGTCGCTGCCCTGCGTTGCTGTCTCCTCGCCACAACGACAATCGACAATTAACGCCAATATTGCGCCGCTTGTTTGAAGCGAATCATGTCGCAATGCTCACAATCGCAACGCTTTAAAGCGTGAGGCGCGTCGCCGCCATCACTCCTCGGAATAGACCGGAGAAAAGTCGCGGTATTCCATGCATCGCGTTGCGATATACATTGCTAAAATCACCGTCCAACAAGTCCGAACCTGAAAGACTCTTGCCAAAAAAGAGACTACCGCAACACCAATATGACTTTCGATGACATCTCGCTTGGCGCAATCGTCGCGGATATGCGCATGGCAGAGAGACCCCTGATGCCCGCCGAACAGGCCTATCTCGCCGAACTGCGTCAACGGATTGCGGCCGGCTCCGAGAATTTGTGGGCCATTCTGGAAGATGCCGGCATGCCATCGAACGGTGGCCGCCTGTCCGGCGATGTGATGCTTGCCCTCACGATGGTGGCGCAGAGCAAGCCGCAATAAGGAAGAAACAGCGGGAAGAAACAGCGCGAGGGCGCCGACCCGCGCGTCATCCTCGCGAAAGCGTGGACCAGCGGCTTTCAATGGCGCTGGATTTCCCGCTTTCGCGCGAACGATGTGATTGCGGACGGCGATTTTCGGCCGATTTCGCTGCGAACCGCCGGCGCCTTTTATCAGCCGCGATGGGCCAATTCCAGCGCGAATACCAGCCGCTGCAGCGTATTTTCCAGCCGCCCGTCCGGATTGACGAAGGCACAGCCGAAATGATGAATCGCGCTGTCGTCGCGGCCCACCAGCCAATGTCCCACCACCTGCAGATCGAGGTCGAGCTTGCCGAGCTCGCGGAAATCGAGCCGGGCGCGCGCGATGCGCGTACCGACCGGCAGCTGCGTATCGCCGACCGTGCGCGAGCGCAGGCCAACCCCCGATAGCGACAGATCCGAGATATCGAGCTTGACCACGGTACCGTCGTCGAGCCGCCCTTCGCAGCCATAGCCCCGCGTCACCAGCGTGCGCGCGCGGAAATGCCGGCGGCGCTGGAAGTGATAGAGCTTGTCCGGGAACGGAGCCTTGAACGCCGGACCGCCCTGATATTGCACCGGCTCCGGCTGGCCGATGGTGAAGTTGACCGGCACGCCGCGCAGCGAGGCCGAAATCGCGTTTTCCTCGGCTTCCAGCACCGCGCGCGCTTCCTCGTCGGTCCGGCACCAGTCGAAGATGAAGGTGCGGCTGCCCGGATCGACGTGCAGCACCGAGGAAACGGTTTCCCGGCCGCGGCCGGAGCGCACGTTCAGCGTGCATTTCTGCCACGCCAGATCGCGCAGCACCGTGCCGATCTGCGAGGCATGCGTCAGGCGGTACTGCTCGTCGGACGGGACGGCGGCCTCGGGCTGGTCGATGGACTCGTGGGAACTCATGAAATCACGCGGGCGGGTGCGGGGATCCAGATTGCGGGCGTTGGGACTCTAGTACAGAAACGGCATCCCTGGCGCAAAACTTGAGCCCGACTTACGGGGGGTTGTCCCGCCCCGGCTCGCGCAAGGCAAAGGCACGGCGGCAGCGATGCTCGGCGCCCTGCCGCTGCAGGCGGCTCTCGAACAACACGAAGCGCCGCGCCAGATAGGACGGGCAGGCCAGTTCCCGGTGCGCGGCGACCCACTCGCGCAGCAGTGGCTCGGCCGCATGCGGCGCGCAGCGCGCCAGCGTCAGGTGCGGGTGGAAGGGGCGCGTCTCGGGCTCGACCCCGGCATCGCGCAGCACCAGATCGAGCGCGCCATGCAGTGCCAGCAGCGGTTCCGCGGGCACGACACCGGCCCACAGGATGCCGCCGCGCCGGCCGAAGCGGCCAACGCCGGCGACCTGCACCGGGACCGCCACGGCGGCGATCGTGGCCAGCGTGGCGTCGATCGCGGCGGCCTTTTCCTCCTCGACCTCGCCGACGAAGCGCAGCGTCAGGTGGACCTGCGCGGCCGGCGTCGCACGGATGCCGCGCTCGCGCGGCAGCGTCGCCAGTAGCGAGGCCGCCAGCGCGGGCGGGGTTTCCAGTGCGACAAAGAGCCGTGGCATGTCGGCGCGCGGTTACGGGTGCGTTGCGGGTGCGGCGCGGGTAGCGCGATGTGGCTGCCGTTACGGGGCTACCGTTACGGACCCTCGTTATGCGGCTGCCGTCATGCGGCGACCGCCAGCGCGTCGCGCAACAGCGGCAGATGCGGCGCCGCCGCCGTGCCTTCCAGCCGCAGCAGCGCCTGCTTGCGATCGGTGCCGCCGGCATAGCCGGTCAATGCGCCCTTGGCGCCCAGCACGCGATGGCAGGGCACGACCACCGAGATCGGGTTGCGGCCCACCGCGCTGCCAACCGCGCGCGCATGGCCGGGCGGCAGGCCGAGGCCCAGGGCCAATTGGCCATAGCTGATGGTTTCGCCGAAGGGGATCTCGCACAGCGCCCGCCAGACCTGCTGCTGGAAGGCGCTGCCGGCCAGGCGCAGCGGCACGGTGAAACGCTGCCTCCCACCGGCGAAGTACTCGGTCAGCTCTTGCGCCGCCTGCGCCAGTACGCGCGCATTACGTGCGTCAACGGCAGCGGAGTCGAACGGTCCGGCCGGATGGTATTTCTGGCCGGCAAAGAACATCCCGGTCAGATGGCCGTCTTCTGCGCGCAACAGCACGTCGCCGAGCGGGCTCGACATCGAACGATAGTGAATCATGTTGGCTGCTCCTGTAATTGAGGGCGGCGTGTTCTGCGGGCGCGTCGCGTCACGGCTGGATCGCCAGTGGTAGCGCCAAGGCCCGCGGGCACCGCGCGCGCCTCCGCACGTTCGCGCTCGGGGCGGTCCTGCATGTCCTGGTACTGCCGCCACAGATGCATGGCAGCGTAAGCGCGCCACGGCGCCCATTGCGCGGCGTGCCGCAGCATCTCGCCGTTGCGCTCGATGCCGAGCACCTTGCGCAGCGCATAGTCGGTGGCCGGGAACGCATCGGGCCAGCCCAGCGCGCGCATCGCAATGTATTGCGCGGTCCAGTTGCCCACGCCGTCGATGGCACACAGCGCCGCGACGGTCTGCGCGGGTTCCACACCGGGCTCGAGCGACACCCTGCCTTCGACCACGGCCGTGGCGATCGCATGGACCGCGCGCGCCTTGGCCATCGGCACGCCCAGTGCATTGAGCTCCGTCACTGGCACCGCAGCCAGCGTGGCCGCGCCCGGAAAGCAGGCGCGCAGTTCGTCCATCGGCGCGGCCAGCGGTACGCCATGGGCCTGCACCAGCCGATGCAGCATGGCACGGGCCTGGGCCAGCGAGACAACCTGGCCCAGTACCGCCCGCACCGCGATCTCGAAACCGTCCACGGTCCCCGGCAACCGCATGCCCGGCATGTCGGCCGCCAGCGCGCCCAGATGGCGATCGACCACGTCGGGCCGGCAACCGAGATCACACAAGCGCCGGACCTTGCCCAGCACCTGCGGAATGGCATGCGCCAGCGAACCGGACAGCGTCACGCGCAATACGTGGCGTTGCGGGACCAGCGCGAGCCGTATCCAGCCGCTGTGCAGTCGTCCACCCACTTCGATGGCAACGGTGCGTCCGTATTCGCCGCCATGCGCATCGGGCCAGATCCGCTCGACGCCCTGCACCGCGCGCGCACCGAGAAACTGCATCAGCGCGGCCCAGGCCATTGGCGGCCGGTAGCCGAGCTCGAACACCAGGCGGTCGGCCGGCATGCCCGCGGCGCGCTTGCGCATCGCGGTGGGCGCCAGGCCGTAGCGCGTCTTCAGCACGTCGTTGAAGCGGCGGACGCTGCCGAAGCCGGCCGCCAGTGCCACCTCGGTGACGGGCAGCGCGGTATCGGTCAGCAGCCGCTTGGCCAGCAGCAGGCGCTGCGTCTGCGCATAGTCGACCAGCGAGACGCCGAACTGCGCGGTGAACAGCCGCCGCAGGTGCCGCTCGGTGACGCCGATGCGCGCGGCGAGCTCGGGCACGCCGGCATCGGCCAGGAAGCCCTCGTCGATCAGCGTCGCCGCCGCCTGCGCCAGCCGGCCCGACAGGTCGGCAATCCCATGGCCCGGCGCCAGCTCGGGCCGGCAGCGCAGGCAGGGCCGATAGCCGTGCTTCTCGGCCGCCGCCGCGGTGGCGAAGAAACTGCAGTTTTCGCGCTTGGGCGTGCGCACCGCGCAGACCGGCCGGCAGTAGATGCCGGTCGACGACACGGCGACGAAAAAGCGCCCGTCGAAGCGGCGGTCGTGCGAAACCACGGCGCGGTAGCAGGTGTCGGGATCGAGTTCCATGGCTGCATGCTACCGCTTTCCGGCGAAGCGACCAGCCGGATTCGGACATGCGAGTCCGAGCCGTCCGGCCACGTCCGGTTCAGCGGGATTTGCTCCGCCGCCCGCGCCACTGGCGCGCCGCGATGACGAAGGCCTCGATCAGCGCAGCGGTCGGCGCGCGCGACAGCGCCGACGGCCGCGCCAGCACGCCGACCTCGCGATGGATCGGCCGCCCCGGCAACGGTTCGGCCTGCACGTTCGGACATTGCGCCAGCGGCAGCAGATCGGCCGGCACGATCGCGCAGCCCAGGCCCTGGTCGACCATCTGCAGGATCACCGCCGGCTCGTCGAGCTCCATGCCTTCGTCGACGCGCAGCCGATGGCGCTTCAGATAGCGGTCGACCAGATGCCCGCCGGCCGAATGCCGGTTGTAGCGGATGAAGGGCAGCGCGCCCAGCATCGCCCTCAGCTCGCGCGGCGCGCCACGCGGCGCGATGGCAACGAAGGGCTCGCTCAGCAAGGGGAGCCATTTCAGCTCGGCCGGAATGCCGAGCCGGGGCTTGATCATCACCGCGACCTCGAGCTCGCGCGCGTCGACCTGGGTCAACAACTGCGTCGACATGCCGGGCACGATATTGACGTGGGTCTTCGGATAATCGGCGCGGAAACGCTGCATCGCCTTGGGCAGCAGCGTCGACTGCACCGTCGATACCGCGCCCAGGTCGATCGGCGTCAGCGCGGGAGCCGCGTGCACCTGTCCCTTCATCGACTCGTACAGCTCGACGAAGCGCACCGCCTCGGGCAGCAGCTTGCGCCCCTGCTCGCTGAGCGCCACCGATTTGCCGGTGCGATCGAACAGCGCGCAGCCCAGATCCTCTTCCAGCCGCCGTATCTGCGTGCTGACCGCGGACTGGGTCAGCGACAGCCGCGCCGCGGCGGCGGAAAACGAAGCGGTCTCGGCAGCGACGAGGAAGGTGCGGAAGTAGCGGATCATGGCGAAGGGCTCGGCGGTATCTGATCGAAATCCTTGATACTCAGCGCCAAAATGATTCGCTTCATATCGCGACTTGTGCTGAGTAGAATTTCCGGGACCATACCACGCCGCAGCCGGGCGCTTCCTCTCCACAAAGGCCGACACACACATATGCAAACCATTCCCCTGTTCCACCTGGCGTTCCCCGTGCACGATCTGGCCGAGGCCCGGCGCTTCTACGGCGAGCTGCTCGGCTGCCCCGAGGGCCGCAGCTCCGACAGCTGGGTCGATTTCAACTTCTACGGCCATCAGGTGGTCGCGCACCTGTCGCCCGAAGAGACCGGACATCGCTCGACCAGCGCGGTCGATGGCGACGACGTGCCGGTGCGCCATTTCGGCGCGATCCTGTCGATGGAGCAATGGGAGGCGCTGGCCGACAAGCTGCGCGCGGCCAACGTCAAGTTCGTGATCGAACCGCATGTGCGATTCAAGGGCCAGGTCGGCGAACAGGCCACGATGTTCTTCCTCGACCCGTCGGGCAATGCGCTCGAATTCAAGGCGTTCGGCGATATCAGCCAGGTGTTCGCGAAGTAAGGACTTCCGCGCGGCGCTGCCGGTCGCAAGCGTTGCCACGCTGCAGCGCCGGTGGCCGGTCAGCGCTATAACGACAGGCCGCCCAGATGGTCCGCCAGCAGGTCGATGAAGGCCCGCGTCTTGGCCGGAATCGCGCGGGCCGCGGGCCATACCGCCTGCACCGGGATCGGCGGCGCCTCGAACGCGTCCAGCACCGTCACCAGGCGCCGCTGGTCGAGCAAAGGCCGCACCTGCCATAGCGGGCCGAAGCCGATGCCAAGGCCCAGCGCCACGGCCTCGTTGACGGCGGCCGTGCTGCCCGCGCGCAATCTGCCGTCGACGGCGAAGCGCCGCAGCTTGCCGTCGACCAGGAACGGCCAGCGCGCGTCGTTGCCCTCGCCGCTGCGCACGACGCAGCGATGCGCGGCCAGGTCGCGCGGGTGCGCCGGCACGCCGTGGCGCGCCACATAGCTGCGCGAGCAGAAGGCCACGCGCCGCAGCATCGCCAGCCGGCGCGCCTTCAGGTTGTCGTCGGTCACCTCGCCGATCCGCACCGCCAGGTCCAGCCCTTCCGCGCGCAGATCGGTGAAGGCGTCGCTGACCGTCAGCTCCACTGCCACCTTCGGATGCCGCTCCATGTAACGGGCGACCACCGGCACGATATATGCCGGTGCGAACAGCACCGGTGCGCTGACCCGCAGCGTGCCGGACGCGGACGTACTCAGGCTCGACGCGGCATCCCACGCCTCGTTCAACTCCGCCATGGCCGGCGCGACGCGATGCCGGAACGCCTCGCCGGCCTCGGTCAGCTGGCAGCTGCGGGTGGTTCGCTGCACCAGCTGCACGCCGAGGCTGCGCTCGAGCAGCGCCAGCGAACGGCTGACCGATTGCAGCGAGCGGCCCAGATGCCGGGCGGCCTTGCTCAGGCTGCCGTGCTCGGCGATGGCGAGGAAGGTCAGGATGTCGGATACGCGGTCCATCGGCGCTCCACGGTTGGATTCCCGTTTGGATTCCGTTTGGATTCCGGTTGGATTCCGGTTGGATTCGAAGATCGTTGCCCGCCATTCTCTCAGTTTGTGGAAGAGAGAATCATCGAGCGCCCGTATTCTCCTCCGATACGTGACTCTCTATCGTGTCCGGATCATCCACCACGAACGAGGACACGCATCGTGACATCCATCGCCACAGCAACATCTCCCTCCGAGTCCGCGGCGGCGCGCCGCGTACTGATCGTCGGCGCCGCCGGACGGTTTGCCGGCCTGGTTCCGCAGGCGCTGCGGAACAGGGGCGTGACCGTGCGCGGACTGGTCCGCGACGCGCAACGCGCTCCGCACGCCCTGGCCAATGGCGTCGACGAGATCGCGGTCGCGGACCTGCGCTCGCCCGAGACGCTGGTGGCCGCGCTGGACGGCGTCGATGGCGTCTTCTACATCGGCCCGGCCTTCGCGCCGGACGAATCGCAGCTCGGCATCAACATGGTCGCCGCGGCGCGGCGCGCCGGCGTGCGGCGCTTCGTGTTTTCCTCGGTGATCCAGCCGACCGACGTGACGCTCGCCAACCACGCCAGCAAGATTCCGGTCGAGCAGGCGCTGTTCGATTCGGGCCTGCAGTTCACCGTGCTGCAGCCCGCGAACTTCCATCAGAACCTGCTGGGCGGATGGGCGCGCGTGGTGGCCGAGGGCAGCTTCGCCGAGCCCTATCCGGTCGACGTGCCGGTGGCCCGCGTCGACTATCGCGACGTGGCGGAGGTCGCCGCGATGGCACTGACCACCGATCGGCTGGCGCACGGCTGTTTCGAGCTGGCCGGCGAGGCGGGACTGACGCGCACGCAGATTGCCGCGATGATGAGCGAGGCGCTCGGCCGCAACATTGTCCCCGGCGAGATCGATTTCGAGCGATGGAGGGCGCGCCTGCCGCTGGACTACACCGCGGCCCAATGGGAGCTGCTGCGCAAGATCCACGAACACTATGCAGCCCATGGATTGCGCGCCAATACGCTGGTGCTGCAGGCGATCCTGGGTCGTCCGCCAAGGTCGATGCAGGCGTTTGTGCGGGAACTCGCGACGAGCACCCGCGCGGCGGCGTGAGCGGTCATCGGCCACGCCGCACGGGCGTGGTCTGGGCCCCGGATCGGTGAGCCATTCGGGGCACCTTCCGCTTGCCGGGTGACCTCAAGGACTGTATATTTGTACAGTCCTTGATCGCCACGGAGGTAAGCATGTCAATCGCACGAGCCGGCAGCAAAAACGAGGCCCTGCGTCTGCTGGCCGCCCGTGAGGTTCTGGCGCTGGAGCTGGACTATGAAACGGGTTGGCAGGACGCCGTCGAACTGGGCCGGCTGGGGGAAAAACGCGGCATACGCGTCCAGTACCGCGGCCAGGAAAGCATCGCGGTGCGCTCGCACGAGGCCCTGATCGAAGGGCTCGCCAAACCCAAGACCACCTTCCGTCAGCGCAATCTCTATTGCCTGTTCGATCTCGGCGCCATTGCCGACCAGGAACTGCATGAGCTCGAAGCGCGCGCCAGCCGCCTCGGCGACTACATCCTGGCCGGCCATCTGCTGCGCGAGGTGGATGCCTTCTGGCATTGAGGCGCGATGAAAGCGCGCGATTGCAGCACGCGATTGCAGCGCCCGACCAGGGCGCGGATCGAGGCGTGATGGTGGCTGAGCCGAGCACGACGCTGCGACGCCGTGTCGCAGCACCAGGAACATCGGCAAAACCATCGCTTCACCCGACGATCCACCAAATACTTTCGTGAGCTTTTCGAAAGAATGCGGTATCCGGGCAACGCACGATGGTGCCCCCGATCGCAGGCAGGGTTGGCTCCCGCGCCAGCGCCAGGCAATCCAGCGAACGGAACACATCAGGCAAAACACAACAGGAGACCCGCGACACCATGTCAGCCAACCTGTACGACGCCAAGGAGCCGCTGCTGCGCTGTCTGCAAGAGAATCTGGCCGGTTGGCATTCGGCCCTCGACCACGTTCTGTCGCAGTCCGGCATCTCCCCGACGGAATGGCTCCTGCTGCAACACCTCGCACACCGGCAGCGCACCGAACCGGATCGCATCACGGCGGCTTGCACCTTGCCCTGGCTCGAGGCCGAGGAATTCGAGGCGATGGTCCGCAGCCTGTCGGACCAGGGATGGCTCGAGCAGCAGTCCGGCCCGCATGCGGCGCAGCCGATTCCGTTGATCCGCTCCAGCGCCAGCCATCGCATGGACAAGCTCGGTCAGGCCATCAAGGCGCTGCAATCGGTCTGGGTCTCGCCGCTGAGCCTGGAAGAGCGCGGCATGATGCTCACCTGTCTGACCAGGATGCGGCGCCAGCTCGAGCGGCTGGCGCCACGCGGCTCGACGAACTGCGCGACAAACTCCGCAGCAAACTGCGCGGCCAGCGGCGGCAGCGTGACGCGCGGCACCTCGGATCGCCGGCTGCTGATTCGCTGAGTCGCCGGCTGCTGATCCGCTGAGGCGCGGGCCGCCGCGCGCTACGCGCTGACGTTGGCGCTGACACTGGCGCCGTATTGCGGCCATATCGCGCGCGGCTGGGGGCAGACCGCATCGCGCGGCAGCTGCAGCAAGGTAAGCCTCAGCCGTCCCCGTCCGCTTTCGACCGTTCCCAACGAGGCTTCCATCAGCTGGCCGCCGGCCGGCGCCTGCGCAAACCAGTCCGACATCGCGACGCGGCGTTCGTGCACGACGGCAGCCAGCATGGCATCGCCCGACGGTTCGATCGTGCCCTTCCCGTCCCGCGCCAGCAGCGCGTCCGGATCGATGCGCCAGCCCGCCGCGCACGCGGTCTCGCTGAGCCAGCTGGCGCGCACCGTCCCGGCTTCATCGAGCACCAGCACGGCCTTCTGCGCGGTACGTGCAAGCCAGCGCCGCGCGGCATGCAGCAGCGGCACCTGCAGTTGCGAGGCGAAGGCCATCAGCACGTCGCCATCGACATGGCCCGTCAGGCCGAGATGGCAGGCAGTTGCCGGCATCGTCAGCCGCGCCGCGAAGCTGTAGGCGCGCGCCGCGGGGCTGTCGTCATCGGCCAGCGAATACAGGCTCGCTTGCCGGCATTCGAAGGCGTCGGTATCTGCATGCTCGCCGCGCATCGCATAGCAGGCGAGCAGCCAGGCCTGGACGAAGCGGGTGTCGGACGGACGCAGCGCGGTCCGGTGCAGCAGCGTCCAGCCGCCGTTGCCGGTCCGGTACAGCACGCCGTCGACGTCGCCGAGCTCGGCCGCCTGGACCGACACGATCGGATCGCGGCGGCCCAGAATGGCTGCCGCGCCTAGCGCCAGCGCGCCCACGTCGAGCGGTGCGGTCGGCGGCGTCGCGCAGGCGGCGCGCAGCGCGGCGATGATCGGAAAGCATGGCGGACGAACCGGCTCGTCCGCGGTCCATCCCAGATGCGGGGCCCAGCCGTGCGCGCCGGCACCGGAGTGTGCCACTCCGGATGCCGTGCCGGCGAGGCGGACGCGTTGAAGCTGTTTCATGCTCGAACCCTCCGCGTCCGGACCGGCTTCAATCGCGCAGCAGCTGCTTGGCGATGATCATTTGCTGGATCTGCGTGGTGCCTTCGTACAGGCGCAGCAGACGGACGTCGCGGTAGAAGCGTTCGGCCTTGTATTCGGCGATATAGCCTGCACCGCCGTGGATCTGCACCGCGCGATCGGCCACGCGGCCGACCATCTCGGTACAGAACATCTTGACGCAGGAGGCCAGCATGCTGACTTCGGGATCGCTCTTGCCCGGCTCCTTGGCGTCGTAGCGCTGCGCGCAATCACGCACCATCGACAGGCCGGCGTAAAGCTCGGCCTGGCTGTCGGCCAGCATGCCCTGGATCAGCTGGAATTCGCCGATCGGGCGGCCGAACTGCTTGCGGTCCTTGGCGTAGGCCACCGCATCGGTCAGCAGGCGATGGGCCATGCCGCACGCCAGCGCCGAGATATGCAGGCGGCCGCGGTCGAGCACCTTCATCGCGGTCTTGAAGCCCACGCCCGGCACGCCGCCGATGATGTTGGCGGCCGGCACGCGCACGTTTTCCAGCACCACGTCGCAGGTCTTGGTGCCGCGCTGGCCCATCTTCTTGTCGGGCTTGCCCAGCGAGATCCCGGGCGTGTCGGCCGGCACGATGAAGGCCGAGATGCCCGACGCGCCCGGGCCGCCGGTGCGCGCCATCAGCGTGAAGGCGCCGGCGCGCGGCGCATTGGTGATGAAGCGCTTGGTGCCGTTGATCACATAGTGATCGCCGTCCAGTTCCGCCTTGGTCTGCAGCGAGGCCGCGTCGGAGCCCGCGTTCGGCTCGGTCAGCGCGAAGGAGATGATCAGCTCGCCGCTGGCGATGCGCGGCAGATAGTTCTGCTTCTGCTCCTCGGTGCCATCCATCAGGATGCCCTGGGAGCCAATGCCCACGTTGGTGCCGAACACCGAGCGGAAGGCCAGCGCGGTATGACCGAGGTCATAGACGACATCGCACTCCTGCGACATCGACAGGCCGATGCCGCCGTAGTTTTCCGGGATCGAGATGCCGAACAGGCCCATCTCCTTCATGTCGGCCACAATATCGGCCGGCACGTCGTCCGTTTCCTCGAGGATGTCCTCGGCGGGCTTCAGGCGCTCTTCGATGAAGCGCTGCACCGAGGCGCGCAGCAAGGAAAACGATTCGGTGTCCAGGGTCATGGCGATCTCCGTGGGAATTCGGTGGAGGAAGGGTGGCGCCGCGGGGCCGGCAGCGGTCCGGGGCCGGACCGGCCGATCCGGCAATGCGGGCGGATGGCCGTCATGGTACGCCGACCCCGGATTTTGACAATCCACGCCAGCTTGGACAGAATGGACAGCCATATTTGACAATCCGCGGCCGGCGCCCCTTTCCGGCCCGCCGTCCCGCTCCTGCCGCTCCTGCCGCTCCTGCCGCTCCTGCCGCCATTTCGCCATGATGGATCTGAACGCCCTGCGCCTGTTCGTCGATATCGTCGACGCCGGCAACCTTTCCGCCGCAGCACGCAAGCTCAAGATGACGCGCGCCAACGTCAGCTACCGGCTCAAGGCGCTGGAGGAAGAGCTCGGCGTGCAGCTGCTGCGCCGGACCACGCGCCATGTCGAGCCGACGCCGGTGGGCGCCGGCCTCTACGAGCACGGCCGCAACATCCTCGCCGAGGTGGCCGCGGCCGACGCGCTGATCAGCAATATGGGCAAGACGCTGCAGGGCCATGTGCGGCTGTCGGTGCCGACCGGCCTGGGCCACGCGCTGCTGTCGCCGCTGCTGGTGCAGTTCAAGCACCGCTACCCGGACATCACGCTCGATGTGGTGTTCGACAACCGCATCCACAACCTGGTGTCGGAGGATGTCGAGGTCGCGTTGCGGATCATTTCGACCCCGCCCGATTCGGTGGTCGCGACCGAGATCGGCGAGGTCGATTGGGTGGTGTGCGCCTCGCCGGCCTATCTGGCCGCGCAGCCGGCGCCGCGGACGCTTGCCGATCTGCAGCGCCATGCGATCGTCTGCGCCTCGCCGGTCGGGCAGAAGCTGAAGGCCTTCGGCGCCCGCGCCGGCGAGGACGAACGCGAGCAGGTCGCGCTGGAGCCTACGCTGAGCTCCGAGAATTTCGCCTTCCTGAAGGAGGCCGTGCTGGGCGACGTCGGCATCGGCATCTTTCCGCTCTACGCGATCGGGCGCGAACTCGCCGCCGGCCTGGTGACGCCGGTATTGCGCGACTACCGCATCAGCGTGTTCGGCAGCCGGCTCTACATGCTGACCCTGCCGAACCGCTACCAGACCATGGCGACGCGCTGCCTGCTGACGTTCCTGAAGGGGGAATTGCAGGCGATCTGGCCGCGGCTGGCCGCGATGCCGCAGTGACGCAGCGATTCAGTGACTCCGTGGCGCAGTGATGCAGTAACGCGGTGACCGCAAGCCGCCGGCGGGCGCGCAGCCCCTTTAATCCGGCCCGCCCGTCGACGCCCGCTCGATTACCCGAAACCCCACGTCGACGATGCGCGGCTCCACCGGCAAGCCCTTGCACTTGTCCAGGATCAGCCGCGCGGCGGTCGCGCCGATGCGCGCGGCATCGACCTGGACCGTGGTCAGCGACGGCGCCATGTGCGCGGACGCCTCGGCATCGCCGAAGCCGCAGACCGCCAGATCCTCGGGCACGCGCAGGCCGCGCGCCTGCGCTTCGACCAGCACGCCCTGCGCCAGTTGGTCCGAGCTGCAGCAGATCGCCTGCAGCCGTGGCTCCTTCTCCAGCAGCTCCGCCAGAGCGCGCCGCCCCAACGGCAGATTGCTGGGCGCCGGCACGACCGCGGTCGGCACCGGCCGGCCGAAGGTCGACACGAAGGCCTCCGAGCGCAGGCGTGCCCGGCGATCGTCGCCGGTGGCGATGCCCACGCGCTGCCAGCCCTTCGACAGGAAATAGCCCGCCACCGCGCTGCCGACCTTGACGTGCGAAAAGCCGACCGCCATGTCCACCGGCCGGTCGCTGAGCTCCCACGTCTCGACCACCGGAATGCCGGACTGCCGCAGCCGCTCGCGCGCCGCCTCCGACTGGATCAGCCCGGTGACGACGATGCCGTCTGGGCGCCGGCCGATCATCGCGTTGAGCAGCGCCTCCTCGCGCGAATCGTCGTAGCTGCTCTGGCCGAGGATCAGGTGGTAGCCGGCCGCCTCCAGCGTCTCGGTCAGCGCCTTGATGGTCGGCAGGAACTGCGTCACCGCGATATCGGGCACGACCGCCGCCACCATCAGGCTGCGCCGCGACTTCAGTCCGCCTGCGATCAGGTTCGGGATATAGCCCACCGCCTCCGCCGCCTGCTGCACGCGTTCGATGGTCTTGGCCGACACCATGCCGGGATTGCTGAGCGCGCGGGACGCGGTGATCAGCGACACGCCGGCCTCGCGGGCGACGTCATGCAGGGTCACGGACTTGTTCTGGGCTTTGGTGGGGGCCACGTCGGGGTCTCGGATCAAGGCAAAAGGTAGGGCAACGACAGGGCAACGGACGGGCGGCTTCGGGAAAGCCATGAGCCGGCATCGTGGCGAAGCGCGTTGACAGCGATGATATGACAACGTTAGCATTTCGCCGAAACATGCCCGTCCCTGTCACGCCGCCGCACAAGATCGCGGTGCACGGCGCCCGACATTGTAACGGGCATGTTTTGGCGGCGAAATGACAACGTTGTCATTTCGCACCGCAAGACGAAGACGATTACCCCCCGCCCAACGGAGACACCCCATGACCCTCGCCGCCGACCGCATCGCCTGGATCCGCCTGTCCAGCTGCTTTCTGCCGCTGGCCACCCCGATCAGCGACGCCAAGGTGCTGACCGGCCGCCAGAAGCCGATGACCGAGGTCGCGATCCTGTTGGCCGAGATCACGACCGCGGACGGGCGCGAGGGCATGGGCTTCAGCTATTCCAAGCGCGCCGGCGGTCCCGGCCAGTACGCCCATGCCTGCGAGCTGGCGCCGACGCTGCTGGGCGAAGACCCCAGCGACATCGCGCGGCTGTGGGACAGGCTGTGCTGGGCCGGCGCCTCGGTCGGGCGCAGCGGCATGGCGACGCAGGCGATCGGCGCCTTCGACGTCGCGCTGTGGGACCTGAAGGCGCGCCGGGCGGGCCTGTCGCTGGCCAAGCTGCTCGGCGCGCAGCGCGATGCGGTGCGCTGCTACAACACCTCGGGCGGCTTCCTGCATACGCCGCTCGATCAGCTGTTGATCAACGCCGCCGCCTCGGTCGAGCGCGGCATCGGCGGCATCAAGCTCAAGGTCGGCCAGCCGGACGGCGCGCGCGACCTCGAACGGGTCGGCGCCGTACGCAAGCAGCTGGGCGACGCCGTGCCGCTGATGGTCGACGCCAACCAGCAGTGGGACCGCCCCACCGCGCAGCGGATGTGCCGCACGCTGGAGCCGTTCAACCTGGTCTGGATCGAGGAGCCGCTGGACGCCTACGACCACGAGGGTCATGCCGCGCTGGCCGCGCAGTTCGATACACCGATCGCCACCGGCGAGATGCTGACCAGCGCCGCCGAACACTGGGACCTGATCCGCCACCGCGCCGCCGACTACCTGATGCCCGACGCCCCGCGCGTGGGCGGCATCACGCCCTTCCTGAAGGTCGCGGCGCTGGCCGAGCACGCCGGCCTGATGCTGGCCCCCCATTTCGCGATGGAGCTGCACATCCACCTGGCGGCGGCGTATCCGCGCGAGCCCTGGGTCGAGCATTTCGACTGGCTCGAGCCGCTGTTCAACG
>Ga0065721_10006110_pt1 | contig 16381 bp, 11 predicted proteins | sample Mesricmetagenome_FD_59108 | JGI IMG/M metagenome (GOLD analysis project Ga0065721, IMG submission 59108) | Mesophilic microbial community from rice straw/compost enrichment Sample: eDNA_1 v2 (version 2) | ecosystem: Engineered > Solid waste > Grass > Composting > Bioreactor | place: USA: Davis... | reverse complement strand
TATAATTCCCACTGACCGATTGTCGGATGCAACGTTTTACAAAACCGAACAGGATTTTATTCTGGCTGTGAACGCAGTATATCCATATCTGCAACGAGCCAGCACTCCGAATAACTCCAGCGATAACCAGGGAGGGATCATTGACGACGAGTCAATGTCGGACAACGCCTTCAACAATAGGAACTGGACAGGACACTACCGGGTAGGCAACGGATCACATAGTGCTAGTGACTTCCAGCCTGGAATTACCGGTTCCATTCTCGTTTGGTATCCACGTTATGAAGGAATCCGACGTGCCAATGTCGTGATCAATAGGATTGAGAATGTTCCATTCACCAACGAAGCTCTGAAGAAGCGCCTTGTTGCCGAAGCACGTTTCATGCGCGCTTACCTTCTCTTCGACCTCGCGTTCAAGTTTGGTGATGTTCCGATCGTAACAACTGAATTGACAGTCGACGAAGGAGCAAACATCAGCCAAAATACAAGGAAAGAAGTCATTGACTTCGTTCTGCAAGAGCTGGCTGATATTGTCGATGACCTGCCAACAACTTATACCGGCGCAGACCTGGGAAGAATTACAAAGGGAGCCGCCCTTGCGTTCAGAGCCAGGTTCGCCTTATATGCTGCCGGCCCGGGGGTTCTTAACGACAACGCTTACTACTCGATTGCCCGTGATGCTGCCCAAGAGGTAATCGATCTCGCAGTCTACTCGAGACACGATAGCTATGCACAGCTATTTACTCCTGCCGCGGAGAACTCGCCCGAGATTATATTGAGCAATCAATACGCGGCGCCCACGCGCGTCCACAACTTATGGGGAACATACGCCCCGCCAAGCCAAGGAGGTGCTGGCCAGATTGGTCCACTTCGTTCTCTGCTTGACGCCTACGAAGGAACTGATGGACGACCGATCGAAACATCGGACGTGTACAATCCGGCGAACCCGTATAACAACCGGGATCCCCGACTGGACATGACTATTATCAGACCGGGAACGGACTTCGCAGGTAGAGTCTACCACCCCACCCGACTCGGAGATGCCGACTATGTTGGTAACAATTCGCTGACGAGTTCCTTCACTGGAATGTACCTGAAGAAGTACCTCATCGAATCGGAAAAAGCCGCGCCCACACAATCAGGTATGAACGTGATCCTGATGCGCTACCCGGAGGTAATGCTAACTTATGCCGAAGCGAAGATCGAACTCAACGAGATCGACGCATCTGTTTTCGACGCAATCAATTATGCGCGCAGGCGCCCCGATGTGAACATGCCCGACTACACGTCGACCGATTACCCTGACCAAGCTACTTTAAGAGAAGCGCTGAGAAGGGAACGAAGAGTCGAACTTGCCTTCGAGGGTCAACGCTTCTTTGATATTCGTCGTTGGAAGATCGCCGAGATCGTTATGGATGGACCGGTATATGGTGCGGACTACGAAGATAACCCGGATACGACGGACGACGACGCGAATGTTGGCAATCCTGTATTCGTCGAAGAAAGAACTTTCAACCCGGCTCGCGACTATCTATGGGCGATACCACCCAATGAAGTGACGTTGAGCAATCTTCGCCAAAATCCGAACTATTAACGGAGTTGTAGATAAGTAAAAAAAAGGAGGTGGCCGCCTCCTTTTTTCTTTGCATCTTTATTCGACGGCGTTTATCTCAAACTCAATATCGAGATCGGTTTCGCCAACCGACGATGAAGAACTTGCCGTCTTAAGATCGGGTTGATGCTTCAGGATAATTCGGAATGTTCCCGATGCACCATCTCCAGTCGTCCATGACGTTGTTAGTCCAAGAGGCAATCCATCTTCGTCAAAGTCCTCGTAATTTACCGGATCAGTTCTATTGTCGACATTCCCGTTCCCGGCAGGATCGCTGAAGAAGTTCTCTGTCCATGAAAAAAAGAAAAGATGATCGTCGTCATCGTCCCTGACTTCTTTGGTAACATTGTACGCTTCAGTTCCAGGGGTTGCCAACTCGTTAGTCAATCCGATGGTAAGCGTGTAGGTAGTATTAGCCGCCAGATTGATCGGACCATCCGTTTCCATATCCTGCACTCCCTCTCCATCCGGATCAGTTGCTGTCGCGACAACCGGATCTCCTCCTCCCGTCGGCGTGAATGTAAGAGTCACCTTCGTGATCAGTTCGGGAGCATCTTCCTTCTCCGGATCATCATCGTCACACGACACGAGAACAATAGCACACAATACGATAAACACCACGAAAGGCTTGAAGATTGCATTTGATAAATTGACAGTTGTATTCATTTCTTTGGTGATTAATCTAAAAGTTGCATTTAACACTAACGGCAAAGTTCCGACCGACCTCATCTGCATAGTAGCGCAGCCTGTTCGTGTACTCGCGATAACGAGTATTGAGCAGATTCTCCACTGACAATCTGAAATCGTATCGAACCTTACCGGCATCAACCGAGAATCCCCCGGCCAAATTCCACAAGAAATACCCGTCGGGAGCGGGAGTGAAATCAAAGATTGATCGATCCTCTTCAAAGGGATCACTATCTTCTTCCTGCTGCGTGATTTCACGCACAGTCAGAACTCGCGGGGAAAAAGTTTGCTTCTGGACGTACTGTCCCCGCGTTTCAAGATATACGCTTCTCAGGGCACCTACCTCGGGGCGCTCGTAATGAAGATCTATCGAATATCGGTTCGACGGTATAAACAGGAAGTAGCTGTTGTTATCAACATCCCTTGCACGCAACAATGATACGCCCGACTTCGCAGTAAGGTGTCGATTCAGGGTCATCGATGCATCAGCGTCCACTCCAATGAACAACGCATCGGTTTGTTTGTACCTGAAGTAAGGATAAACGCCGCTCACAGTCCGAGTCACACCTTCCGGACGTAGGTAGACAAAATTCCGAATGTAATTCGCGTATGGTGACACCGTTAGGCTGAAACGTTCTCTGTTGATCTCATACGATGCGACCGCCTTGAATGCCTGTTCGGGTGAAACGCCGACATCGTCAACGTCCATAACTTCGTTCGTCGATTCGTTCAGCATCAGGCCATATTCGATCGCCGCCACACTTTGGTGTCTTCCAAGGCTGAACAATTCAGATACGTGAGGAGGACGCCATGCCGTGCTTAAACTCAGTCGCGCGACATCATCGCGCGCAATCTCTCTCGATACTCCGAGTGACCCGCTCACGCTGCCAAAATCCATTGAAGACCGGTATAGCGAATTCTTGAAGTCGAAGCCTCGTACCGAGTACGTCCGATGATCGTAGCGCAAGCCAGCGTCGATCGTCCACCGATCGTAGAAAAGACTCGAAGTGGCAAATGCGCCAGCAGTGATATTATCAAAGTCTGGAATAAACGGAATCCGTTGTGTGCCCGGCACATTCCTATTCTCCTGGAACATTGCGTTGGCACCAAAAGACAAAGTCCTGGTTTCTGAGTGGTGGGTTTCCCATTCAACGTCAACGGAGTGCGTCTTGAGTCGAAGATTGGTAGCAGGCACCTTGGAAAGGTCTCCGATGCGCATGTCAAACTCAAGCCTGTGATTATCCTGAAAGCCGTACTGCATCCGCCACTCCCCGTTCATACCGCTAATATGCCCATCCAGTTTCAAAAGGTTATGAGTTACCTCCTGTCGGGGTTCGCGTATCGTGTATGAAAAATCCCTGGTGTATAGAGGTACATCGCGCTCCATCGCACTAAGAAGATCGTCCATGCTATTGATCGCCGTTCCCCGAAGAATACCGATTTCCGACTGGAATCGACTAAAGAACAAATCTAGACCTGCGTTCTTGCTGTGATATCCGGTGGCTGCTGAGAAATTGGCCTCTTGAATGCCCGTGTTGGTCAACACGTAGTTGGGTGTCTCAAAGTCACCCGTGCGTTTGACTGTACCCTGAACTCGCCAGCCCCAGCCGTCACGGTCCTTCAATCCACCCTGAAGCATTCCCGATAAAGTCCCCGATCGTCCATTGGACTGCAACACGGTTGATACGGTGCCATCGAATTTGCCGGTCTCGGGCAACGGTGGAGGATTTATGACAATCACTCCACCGAGAGCGTCTGATCCATATTTAATCGCAGATGCGTCTTTAATAACCACAATGTTCGACGCGATGAGCGGATCAATTTCCGGAGCGTGTTCTGCCCCCCATTGTTGCCCTTCTTGCCGGATGCCGTGGTTCAATATCAACACTCGCTGACTGTGGACACCGTGAACAATAGGCTTGAACACGCCCGGCCCTGATTGCAGGGTGTTCACACCCGCTAGATGAGCAAGAGTTTCTCCCAGGGTCTTACCTGCGGTCTTGGCCAACTCACGACCAGTCAACTCCGTGAAGTTCGTAGCATGTTCGGTATTTGCAGGGTCGTGATGCTCAATTACAACCTCATCCAAACGTGTGACGTCTTCCTGCAGTTCAAAGACTCTGACCGTTTGTCCATCGACGTCAATCCTCATCGACATCCCGTGATAGCCGACATATTGGATCGCGACAGTGTACTTTCCCGGGCAGAGTTTCATGAACGAAAAACTTCCTTCGTTGTCAGTGATCGTACCGAAATTGCCTGGACTCAGGAATACGGTAGCACCGAATAGAGGACTTCCATTCTCATCCACGACCCGGCCCGTCAGCGCACTTTCACACGGAGGTTGCGCATACAACAGACCACACACTAACTGCAAAGCAAGCAGAAGCAGCTTTGCTCTTTTCGATTGCATAACAAATGATTGAAACGGACTATGATTTCCGAACGAGGATCAAATACGCCAGGGTGGCGTCAAGAAATCAAACCGTAAATGGCGGGGCTCTCGGTGACGAAAAAACGGGCTCCCGACTATTGAAATTCTCGTAGAATAAAGTGAACGGAGTTTCCTCAAACTCCGGGTTTTCGCCAATGAGCTCGTGCTCCCATACGCAGACCGCTCGATACTCGAGGTCGCACATGTCACACTTATCAGCAAACAAAAGGTGGGATCCATGATCACATCCCTCCACTACGTCGTTGTGATAAATCAAGCGGTGGCAGGGATCCGCCTCCTGCTTCTCAGAGTGGGTCACCTCATGCGTTCCGCCGTGAAAAAAGGAATGAAATGTCTCAAACTGCGACGCCAGTGCGACAGACAGTACCAGACAGATCAGCACGAGCACCTTCGCGATACGCTTGATCGATTTCATGAATGGACCCTTTCTGTGCATAATCCTTCCCAAGGCCGCCAAGATAGTGTGAAGATCTATCAAATGCAACTATGTTGCACCTGACCGGTCATACCAAATCTCTATGGCCGGTAGATAGCAATATTTACCTTTGTTTTTTTACAAGCGCCTTACCAAAAATGCCATGATGAAGACCATTCTGACTCTCGTGTTCACCCTCACAATCTCGGCCGTAAGTGCTCAATCGGTCGTAAAGGGCTACGTATTTGAAGATCTCAACGGCAACAAGAAGAAAGACCGACGTGAAAAAGGTATTGCCGGCGTTTCCGTCAGCAATGGAATCAATGTTACGCAAACTGACAATAACGGTGCGTACACTCTTCCGATCGGTAATGACAATATCATTTTTGTGATCAAACCTTCCGGCTACCGCGTCCCGGTAAACGACAAGAATCAACCTCAATTCTACTACATTCACAAACCTGCCGGGCATCCGGAAGGATATAGGTATAAGGGTACGCCTCCTACAGGGAAACTTCCTGCGTTGGTGAATTTTCCGCTCGTACGACATGATGAGTCAGCGGAATTCACTGCTCTAGTGTTCGGTGACCCACAACCATACACGATGGAGGAAGTCAAACACTTCAGCCGCGGTATTGTCGAGGAAGTAGCCGGAATTAACAATGTGGAATTTGGGCTGAGTCTTGGGGACCTGGTCGGCGACAACCTGGATCTACACAATCCATACATCGACGCAGTAAAAGGCGTAGGCATACCGTGGTACAATCTCATGGGTAACCATGACATGAACTACGAGGCAAAGGCTGACTCACTATCCGACGAAACATACGAGTACCACTTCGGCCCGGCGAATTACTCATTCAACTACGGCAACGTCCATTTTATTATTCTCGATGACATCCTTTACCCGGATCCGCGCGACGGCGCCGGATACTGGGGAGGCTTTCGCAAGTCGCAGCTGGCCTTCATCGAAAATGACCTGAAGTTCGTCGACAAGCAAAAGCTTATAGTGCTTGCATTCCATATCCCTCTGTATACTGGCACCGGATCGTTTAATCCGGAGCACCGTCAAAAGCTGTTTGATCTACTGAAGGATTATCCCAATACTTTGTCGTTATCGGCGCACTCACATCTGCAGAGGAATCTCTTCTATACGAAAGCAGACGGATGGCATCAGAGCAAACCTCATCATGAGTATAATGCAGGCACTACATCCGGCGACTGGTATTCCGGTGAGCTTGACGAGAAGGGTGTTCCGTATTCTACCATGCGCGATGGCACACCAAAAGGTTACGCGTTCATTCACTTCAAAGACAACAAGTACGTGATCGACTACAAGGTTGCAGGCAAACCGAAGGATTACCAAATGGAAATCTATTCGCCGAAAGTGATTCCGCAAGGAAGGACGTCCGCCGGCATTTACGTCAACTTCTTTATGGGCAGCGCGAGAGACGTGGTTGAATATCGCATTGGTAATCGTAATTGGGAAAAAATGACGCACATCGAAGACAACGACCCGTCATTCCTTGCGCTGTTATACAAATGGGACAACACTGAAACGCTTATGCCGGGTCGCCGTCCGAGCAATGCCGTAAAGTGCACTCACCTCTGGCGCGCTGGCTTTCCACGTGATCTCCCTCTGGGAGAACACACAATCGAGGTTCGTGTGACGGATATGTTTGGCCGTCAGTTTACCCAAACGCGAAAAATCAAAGTGGAGACTCCGGTGGCGGTTGAGTAGAGCGGCGCAGCGGATTACTTGGTCAATTCAAGAATAGTCCCGGCGATATGCTGAGGTCCGCCGTTTACACTGAAGTAATAGGTGACCAACACTTTCTTCTTATCCAGCATTACCGCCCAGGGATATCCGATGTCTGTGGTGCCCGCGTCGTCCCGGATAACGATTTCCGGAGCGGTGTCGAAGTCGGTGCATTCCGAATTCAGGATGCGGGCGCGAATGCCGTAGGGTTTGAATCGATATCCATAGGTAACAAGCACCCGGTCGTCGGGTAACCGAAGAGCATGTAGCGGGTAACCTTTGAAGCCCATCGACTTCCACTGAAAAGTTTTACCTCCATCGGTTGACCGTGCAATGCAAGCCTGTCCGTCCATGCCAGCCGTCCGCAGGAAAGCCACTATGTCGCCTTTGGGCGTTTCATACACAGATGCTTCATTGAATGAAATGCTCTCGTGAACCGCCACGGGGGCGCTATACGTCCACGAGGCTCCCTTGTCATCAGAGATCAACAGGTGATTTGAAGTCTTTTTGTTTGGAGAATCTGAATCGCTCGCGGCCACAACCCAATAAATGCGCCCGTTTTTTCCTTCGTAAAGGGCTCCGCGGTTATAGGCAGCCAACGGTTCACCTGTTGCACTATAATTGATCTCGGGTTCGATATGCGGTGGATAATGGGGCCCATCCCACGACTTCCCACCATCCTGCGAGCGGAGCAAGTAGCCTCCAAGAAAAACTACGCCCGACATACTCTCGGAGTAAGGCTTCCTGAGATTTGCAATTCCATCGGGCCTCACAAACGCCCAACCATAACTCGTGCAAAGCAACGTTCCATCGCGGAGTTGCAACAAACAAGGGTCTTGCGACCCGCCGAACGCGTGCGCATAGAACACTGAAGGCTCGCGCTGCCATGTGATCGCATCCTTGGATGTAACCATAACAAGGTAGCTATTGGGATCGACGTGATTCGTTCCTTTCTCACTGAACACCTTCCTGTTCGGGGCTCGTCTGAAGGCCACCATAATCGTTCCATCCTTTCGTTTGACCACGGAAGGAAAAGCTGAATGGAATCGGGCATCTTCGTAAATGACAACGTCGCGGAGTTTGCGAACTCCCGGAAGGGAGTCTATACTCAATGGATATCCGGCGGATACCGTCAGCGTTGTACAACAGACCACGCAAAGAAAGAGGAATATATATCGAAGTTTCATATTCAAAGTTTGAATATTGTCAGGGTCTTGCGGAATTCCAACAAGGAGTATGACCAACGGCAGCGAAGACCTTATCGAATAGTATTCTCCAGAACCACGACCGAAGGTGATGTTGACAACCACTTCTTACCTAACCCTGTAGTATCGCCGTCAGGAAGGAAATAGACAAATGAACCTAAGACAAGGTCAACATCGCCATCAGCATCCATATCCCCTGCATCCATAACCATCCATCGCCCCTTTGAAGCCTGCGGAAACGAGTAGTCATCGAACTTCATGTTTCCTTTGTTTACGAGATACACAAAACTCTCCTCGGGATAACGGACATAATCAGGAAAGAATGAAATAGCTGCAATGTCGAGGTCGCCATCCAGGTCAAAATCACGAGCCATGGCCTTGTAAGCACCATTCATTGGATAAAAGAATGCCTGTCGAAATGATGAGTTCCCATCGTTGAGAAAGATATAGATGCCATGATAGGATTTTAGTATCGGGGTGAAGTCAGCGTTGTCTCCGCAGACATAAATGATATCCTCATGACCATCGTTGTTAAAGTCAGCGAGTTCAATGTACTGTGATCCATTGAGCGGAGAAAATGTGAGCAATCGCTTTTCTATGAATAAATCCGATCCCTGATTCTCATACAGAAACACACCCTCATCGCCCTGCCCCATGAGAACATATATGTCCGGCAGACCGTCGCGATTAGCATCTTTAATAATGGCCATCACTGCCCCGGGTCGGTCGCGCAAAACATTCTTTGAGTATCCACCAGTCCCGTTGCTTTTGAGCCAGGACAATCTTCCAGTCTTATTTCCGAATTCACAGACGACTATGTCTTCGTTCCCGTCATGATTCAGATCTCCATAAGCCATCCAAACGGGCCTCTGCAAACCCTTGACGATCGTATCTGAAAGTGTGTATCGTGGTTGCGGGAACTTCCGCTCAAGTCGCAACAAACTCCCGTCGGGAGCATCATTTGGAAACACTCCCTTTCCTATCGTTGTCAGTAATATTCCATTTGACCTCTCCTGAAACTGCACAGGGGTTAAAGGCAACCTGACACTATAATCCTCCTGGAGGTCAGTCGAGAGAAACGTCAGCACGTTGGCGTTCGTCTTTCCGTCGCTGAACACGATACCTCGCTTGTCGGGCAATATCTTGACCATCGAGGTCAAAGGAGGCCTGTGTACAAATGGACTCTCCCTGTATTTGAAGTGTCGCAACCCCATGTGAATCTTTTTCTCACGGATGGGAGGTGTGATAGTGTCCGGCGCATGGTCCATAAAATACTCTTCGATCTTGCGCCAGTCAGCCTCGGCAATGAGAGGGTGTTCGGGAAAAATGTTTGCTCTGCGGACGATAGCGCCTCCCGGTCCCTGCTCGAAAACACTGTTGGGTCTGAAGCCTTGCGCATAGATCCCGAGTCGTTGCCCCATGATGGGAAGCACGTCTTCCTTCCAGGCGGTTTTTGTCAGAAATTCAGGCGGAACGAAGGCATGACAAGTACTACAGTGGGCGGCTGCAAGTTCCTGCCCTGACAATCCGGAGGCGACAAGCGTATCCCTCAGATTCTCTTCTTCCGACATGGCATCATTGCTCGTGTTCTTTCGACCGTCTGAACAAGACAGGAACAGGTATGTCAGGATAAAAAACGAAAGTGCTCGCCTCATCGCCGAAACAAAGGTCGCGAAGAGACAAAACTACGTCGTAATATTGGATAAATGAAACCAACAAGGCGTGCATCGCCGTATCAAAAAAAAAGCAGAGCCAGAAATCAGCTCTGCTTTTTCCTATCGACGCGATGATTACTCACCGCCATCGAACGACTGCCTGTCGCGCCTGTCATGGCCATCGGTCTTCACTATCTTGTTGTAGATCCCAAACAACAAAAAGGGAGCTACCCATTGACCAACAAACAAAGAGAGGTGGTCCTGTTTTAGCGACTTGAGTGTCAGCGAAGCCGCCATGCAGCCGACCGCCGTCCAGAGAAATACATCTGACGGCAGCTTTGCCGTTTGCTCTTCAATAGTTCGCGCAAGCATCCCTTCCTTCTTCTCCGGATTGAACGATGCGGTCCGTTCTTTTAATTCCTGTACTAGTGCCATCGCTTTAGAATTTTAGTGAATAAAACAGCCTGAAACTGCATCTAATGAATTGTCTGAAACCAAAATTCTTGTGCCCATCTCCAGATGATCTCGACGGTACTCACTACGTTGTGTGTTAGTGTTTGCTTTTTGCACTATCAACAGCGGCGCTTATGGTAAATTGTCGATAGATTCCGCGTTCCCACGAATTCGCCATGGGGTCTACCTCAGGCATGGGGATGTCTTCCCGATTCTTCTTCCTCTCTTCTGTAGAAATACCAAATCGTTCATCGCGTTCTTTAATCAGCGCGGGATTGAGCTGCCCCTCCTTCGTAAAACCCATCATGATCATTGGCGAACCCACTGGCAAATTTCTTCCTTGATCTGTATGCCACGTGTGAATTGTCTTCCCGTACGTGGAAACAAGTTTTTCCATCAATTCGTGTTCTACCGCAACCGGAATGCCCGGTGCTATCAACGTACCTGATTTTACTTCGTGGTGATGGGAATGCCACAATTTCTTCTCTTCCTCATCGAGTGTCTTGAATAATTTTTCGGACACGATATACTCTATACCCATAATCTTGGCATCCTTACCGTTGCCATCATAGATGATAGCCTGGTACATGTCATCGTTCAATTGTGACACATAGTGGTGGGCTTCCATCTGCGCGCCAATATTCCCGTTGTAGAAGTGAAAACCATCGAGGTAGGTATTAATGTCTGTCAGCGGACTTTTCCCCTGTAGCAAATCAGCACCTGACTCCAAAGCCTTTGTCTTTCCCGACTTCTCACCACCCGGTACATCTACGTTAGATTTTGTATTATCACCGCCACAGGAAGACAATATAATCAATAGAATCCCAAACAAAGCTGCTTCTGCATTCACCATAAAATTGATTTGCTCATTGAGTATTCGATCGACCGCCAATGAGTCAGTCGTTACGAAATATGTACCCGGCACTTGCAACCACTCTTAGGAAAAATCTTCTACAGAAAACAGGGCAAACAAAAAAAGCGGCGACACTTGGTGCGCCGCCGCTCTGATAGCTACCACCCAACTATCTTAAAGTAATTCTGGATTGACGATGACGTGCTTGACCGACTGCCGCAGGTAAGTATACGTAATATGCACCATACCGTCGGACGACTGAATTACTGCCGGATATGAGTATCCCGATTTTGCCGGTACGTTTTCAAGAGTAAGTACCGGAGTCCACTTGGTGCCGTCATGCGAGATAGCGACGTTGATCATGTGCCTGTCCTTCGGCTCTTCACCCTGCTTGGTTGTATGATTATATACAAGTAATTGACGTCCGTCTTTCAGCGTTACCGCATCGGTACCCGAGTTGGGATTAGGCAAAGACGTCGCAGTCATTTCACTCCACGTCCTTCCTCCGTCTTCAGACCAGCTTTGCGAGACTACATCCTGGCGAGTGCGGCAGAGGACTTGCAGCTTCTTGTCACCGTAAAAGAGAACGCTGGGTTGAATCGCGTCGAACGTCTTACCATCGTTGATAGGACCGATCACTTCCCAGGTTTTTCCGAGATCTCGAGTCAACTCGAAATGAACCATCCAGTCAACTTCTTCACCGATCTTGTGTTCCGTACTGGACGGACAAAGAATAGTACCATCAGCCAACTCAACCGGTTTGTTCTTCACAGGGCCGAGCAAATGTCCGATCTTCTCGTGCTCTCCCAACTTGATCGGCTTCGACCATGTTTTACCCCCATCCTCTGAAGTCATCAGCATTCCCCACCAAGTTCTCGGATCAGGCCCCACCTTGTAAAACAACATCAACGGTCCATTCGACGGCTGGTACAGCACGGGATTCCAGCAAGGATAACGCACTGTCGGACTTTCCACACCGTTTGCTACTTCCTCAGGCCATGTCCATTTTCCGTTTTCAAATCTTGTAACGCGAATGCCAACATCAGGGTGTTTCTCGTATGTGCCTGCAAAAAATGCTGCAACAAGTCCGGTTGGCGTCTCGACAATAGTTGATGCATGACACTCCGGTGTTGGCTTGTTGTCAAGTGGATAAATCAACTCCCCGCTGACGTAAGCACCTTCGCCGGGATTTACTAAAGGTGGAACATAAAAATTGCCCGTAATGTCATTGGGCTTCATATCTTCGCCTGCGTTGTCATTCGATTTCTTTTCTGAACAGGCAAAGCACAAAACGGTCAAGTAAATAAGTAAGAAGGTTGGCTTCATTTCGCAATCCAGGTTTATATTATGAGCAGAGTTTTTTGAAACTGCAATACTATTTGTTGATCAATGTATCGAGGTCGCTGATCTTTACCTTGATGACCTCCACCGTTTCTTTCTTCCCGGCAAATGCCACCAGAAGATACCCGTCGTGTTCAATAACATGAGGATAGTCGACATGACGACCTCCGACAAGATAGAACATCTTGTCAAACAATATTCCGTCATTACTGATAGACAAAACCAACGGATCACGCTTCGCTGGATTAGCATTTGACACCAGCACATATCGTCCATCGGATAGTCTTACACCGCTGAACTTCGAACGCGCGTCGGGGAAGTTCGTTCGCACCGGCTTGCTCCAGGTTCGGCCATTGTCGGACGAAAATGATCGGAACAAGTATCCACTCTTCATGTTGTCTCTGAACAACGCGACCATGTTATTGTCTGGCAACACCCACCAGTACGGTTCTTCGGGTGTGAGATGGCCTGTGGAACCTTTCACGGGATAAGATTCCCAATCCTTGATGCCCTTGACTCCGCCTACGAGAAAGTGTATACCGGAGGATTCATAATCATACATGCGGCGCGACATCATCCACTCCCCTGTTGGTATCTTCTTTGGAGGAAAGTTGTTGATTGCATTCTCAAAAATTACCCCTTCGTCCGCCCACTGATTCTTCACAGAGTTCCACCGGAATGCGCATAGCTTGAGGCTTGGTCCAAAAAATCCCGCTGCCTCGTCAAGCGAGGCAAGTGCATATAACTCTCCTTCCCGCTGCCAGAATCCGCGAGCAATGTATCGAAACCCCTGATCCGTGCGAGTTCCATAGTGAGGTGAGTCTTTCCCGGAGTTAGGTGGTTCTGGCGTAAGGTATTGTGGTCTGCTCCACTTAAGGCCATCTTTACTCGTCGCGTACTTAACGCGTTGACCGACGCGGTCTTCAATTCCCGGTCCATCGCTCCACATAATCCAGTACTGGCCGTCGTGAAAGACAAGGTAGTTATGTTGATTGACACCCTTCCGCGCCCTCACATCACTGACAACTACATGATGTCCCTTTACTTTTGGAAGATTGGCAAAGTCGATCTTATGGGTATTCTCAGGGACCCAATCGCCCACGAGCATAAGTGCTGACTCGACGTTGGTAATCGGATGGGGAGGCCGCATGTTCGATGTCTGGGCATGCGTGAAGCACGGCCATACAACAACAAGGAGACAAGCCACCCACCGAACGAAATTAGAACTTTCAACCATTAGATTTGCTCTTGCCACCTGCGAAAATTAATCCGAGGCCGAAGCCCACAATAAAGATCGCCATAGTTCCTAGGACGATGGCGAGATTAGTATGGAGCGGAAGGTCGTCAGCAAAAGTGATCCAGAAGATGACAACAATCCCTGCGATGACCCCAGCAAATGCATGAGCATTCGTTGCTTTTTTTGCGAAGTATCCGAGCAGGAATAATCCCAACATACCTCCACTGAAGATTGAAGACAGTGCCCACCACGCATCTAAAGCACTCTTAACCTGCATCATTGCAACTCCTGTGACAATTCCAAACACACCAATTGCTGCAGAAGCGATATAGAGAACACGCATCGACGATTTGTCAGACACGGCCTTCTTTGAAAATCGCTGATAGAAGTCAGAGAGAATAATAGTAGCACCGCTGTTCAGGCTCGTCGACACAGTACTCATCCCCGCCGCGAAGATCGCCGCGATGAGCAAACCAGTGATGCCCTGCGGCAGTTCATTGACAATGAAGTACGGGAATACGCGGTCTGCCATTTCGAAGGCCTGCAAATCGGCTGGCAACTTATCGACGAAAGCCTGGTAGTATGCGAATAACGCTGTTCCAATGTAGAAAAACAGAGCCGACACCGGGAGATACAATAGCGCGCCAAGCCATGTCGAAAAAACTGCTTCCTTGTCTGACTTGGCAGTAATGTACCGTTGAACAAAGTTCTGGTCTACGCCAAAGTTCTGCATATTGATAAACAACCCATAGACAAACACCAGCCAGAATGTCGACGTTGAGAAATCAAAGTCGAAGCTTCCGAGACTAAACTTGTTGTTGTCGGTGGCGATTTCAAAAAGCTGATCTGCCCCTTCTGGTAGTGAAAACGTCAGAGTTGCTGCGCACACGACTGCTCCCGTGATTAGCAATATGCCCTGGATCGCATCTGTCCAGACAACGGCCGTCAATCCACCCATCATTGAATATACGGTAACTGCCAGACCAGTGAAGATGATGGTCAGGGCAATGTCCCATCCAAACATGGCATTCATGGGGAGCGCAAGGAGATAGAGGATCGAACCCGTACGCGCAAGTTGCGTCAGCAAATAACACGACGATGCATATACCCTTGCCCACGCTCCGAACCTTGTTTCAAGATAGGCGTATGCGGAAACGCTATTAATGCTTCTGTAGAGTGGTACGAAAAACTTTACGGCCAGCAACGCCGCGATGGGAATAGACAAGCTAAATACATAGCCGTTCCAGTCAGACTGGTAAGCCTTTCCTGGTAAAGCCAAGAAACTAATGCTACTGACGAACGTCGCAAAAATCGACATTCCTATGACCCAGGCCGGAATGTTCCCTCCCCCGGTGGTATAGGTCGACGAAGACTGCTTCTTAAAATAAAACGATGCACCAAAAAGTACGACACCGATCATGTAGACGGCGAAAACGATAATGTCCAGTACAGGAAGGCTCAATTTTTCAGGGGTTTACGTTTCAATACTCAATCACTCAACTCACTACAGACACGATCTAGCAAAGATGCGTTGTCGCCATCCGAAATCAATGCCGTTCATTGATAACGTGAAGGCTAACAGAGTCGGACATCCGACGCGGGGTGGCCAATCCCTCCGACCCTCAGCGTCCACCTCAGTCTCCGCTCTCCTACTTCGCAGTCATGGCCGTTGATGTAGGATTTTCGCTCCGATCAAGATTTGAAGGTCGCAATCGATAGCAAGATCGCAAATGGAGGTAATTACTAAAAAAATGTATATTATTCCGGTGGGTGTCGGCCGCCTGAAAACGCCGATTAAGACCTTTCATACTCCCATAGCTGAGCTGAACCAAACTTTTTCGGATATGGTTAATAGATGCATAACAACCTGATCCAATTCGCATGACTGACCGAAAAAGGATACGCTATTCCATCCTTGAGCTCGCCGCCATTTCCGAAGGAAAATCGATCTCGGATACTTTGAAAGATAGCCTCGACCTCGCGCAACGCGCTGAAGAACTCGGATATGAACGTTTCTGGCTTGCGGAACATCACAACTCCATTAACATAGCGAGTTCCGCTCCGTCGGTCTTGATTGGATACATTGCTGGCGGCACTAAACGTATAAGAGTTGGATCCGGCGGAGTCATGCTTCCAAATCACTCGCCGCTCATCGTCGCGGAACAATTCGGCACACTTGCCCATTTGTATCCAAATCGCATAGACCTCGGTTTGGGAAGGGCACCTGGAACTGACCAGGAGACTGCACACGCTATTCGTCCTGACAGAATGCATTCAGTGTATCGCTTCCCTGAAGAAATCGGGCAGATACTTGAATACATGTCGGAAGACAACATTGATGCACGTGTTCGTGTACCGATCGCCGAAGGTGTGAACGTCCCGTTGTACGTTCTGGGTTCGAGTACCGACAGTGCTCGTGTTGCTGCGAAACTCGGGTTGCCGTATGCATTCGCGAGTCATTTCGCAACCACGTATCTGTTTGATGCTCTCGAAATCTACTACAACGATTTTCAGCCATCACAATATCTGAAGGAGCCCTACACGATCGCAGGTGTTAATGTGTTTGCAGCTGATACGGATGCCGAGGCTGAGCGTCAGACGACGACGCTTATCCGGATGTTCCTCGGGGTCTTTACAGGGAGAAGGGAGTATCTTAAACCACCGACTGAACTAACTCCTGATTTGCGCGAGATAGCAGAGAGTGCCGCTGTG
>Ga0065721_10051072_pt1 | contig 16384 bp, 15 predicted proteins | sample Mesricmetagenome_FD_59108 | JGI IMG/M metagenome (GOLD analysis project Ga0065721, IMG submission 59108) | Mesophilic microbial community from rice straw/compost enrichment Sample: eDNA_1 v2 (version 2) | ecosystem: Engineered > Solid waste > Grass > Composting > Bioreactor | place: USA: Davis... | reverse complement strand
GTTCGCTCGGCGGCGGGATTGGCGTAGGTCCAGCGGAAGTCGGAGATTTGGCCGTCCACATGGACCGGCTCCAGCGTCATGAAACCTTCCAGCGCCTGCTGCTGGAAGAGGGCGAAGCGCTCCTCGGCCGCCACACCGCGGAGCACCGCGATGCGAATGGCGCGACCGATGAAGACCGTGGCCGCCGCCGTGGCGACGAACATCGCGACCTGGAGCGGCTGGGAGAACCCTACCCAGGCCGCCATCACGATCAGGGCGCTCAAGACTGTGGCGACAAGCCCGCCCCGTGCGCCGGTGACGAGGGTCGCAAACAGCACGGCCGGATAGAAGGCCATGTAGTTCGGCGGGTCGGAGGTGACGAGGCCGGCCCCAGCGCGCACCGCGGCGGCCGCGCCCACGGCCGCCAGAGCGGCGCCGTAGGCGAGCAGCGGCCGTTCCATCGCCGTTGCGAAACGCTGCGCCCACCGTCCCATCATGGCGCTTTGCAGCCCCCCACGAAGTTCCGGCGGCTACGGAACCCCTAAATGACGGGAAGGTAAAGCGTCACCAGAACGTCATAAGGGCCGCCCATCGGGCGGCCCTTACTCAAGCGCCTGATTTTCGGCCTCAGCGCGGCGCCATGCGGATGGCGCCGTCGAGACGGACGTCCTCGCCGTTGAAGTAGCCGTTGGTGATCATTTCCAGCGCCAGGGAGGCGTAGTCCTCGGCGTTTCCGAGGCGCTTGGGGAACGGCACCGAGGCGGCCAGCGCCTCCTTCACCTGCGGCGGGGCGGCGTTCATCAGCGGTGTGTTGAAGATGCCGGGCAGGATGGTGTTCACCCGAATACCGTCCCCGGCCAGGTCGCGGGCGATGGGGAGCGTCATGCCCACCACGCCGCCCTTGGAGGCGGAATAGGCCGCCTGGCCCATCTGCCCGTCCTCGGCGGCTACGGAAGCGGTGTTGACGATGGCGCCGCGCTCGCCGTCTTCCAGTGGCGGCAGGTCCAGCATGCCCTTGGCCGACTTGGCGATGCAGCGGAAAGTGCCGACGAGGTTGATCTGGATGATCAGATTGAAGGCGTCGAGCGGGAAGTGCTTGGTCTCGCCGGTCTGCTTATCGCGGCTCGCGGTCTTGATGGCGTTGCCCGTGCCCGCGCAGTTGACCAGGATGCGTTCCTGGCCGTGCGCCGCACGCGCCTTGGCGAAGGCGGCGTCGACCTCTTCCTCGGAGGTGACATTGACCTTGCAGAAGACGCCGCCCACTTCCTTTGCGACGGCTTCGCCCTTCGCTTCGTTCATATCGAAGATGGCGACCTTCACCCCTTGCGCGGCGAGCGCGCGGACGGTGGCTTCGCCCAGGCCCGAGGCGCCGCCGGTGACGACCGCGGAAATGGAGGAATCGAGTTTCATGGACGCTTGGCTCCCGTTCACGTCTAATGGGGTCTCGTTGCCCGAGGCTTTAGCCCGATGAGCGCAAACTCAAAAGCGTCACCCCACGTCAACGGTCAGGCTTTCGACGCCGAGGAGGCGCTTGACCCATCGCGCGCCATGGTTCCGGCCGTCGCGCGCGTGAACGAGCAACGGGTCGCCCGCGGCTTCTGGCCCAAGATACGCAGGGTGGCGACGAAGATTCCCTTCGCAGACGATGCGCTTTCGGTGTGGTTCTGCGCCATGGATCCGGAGACGCCCACGAGGGCCAAGGCGCTGATGATGGCGGGGCTGGCCTATTTCGTCCTGCCAACCGACGCGATCCCGGACGTCCTCGCAGTGGTCGGCTTCACCGACGACGCGGCGGTTTTCGCGGCCTTGATGGCCGTCGTCGGCCGCAATCTCCGGCCCAGGCACAAGCTGGAAGCCAAGCGCCTGCTCAAGCAGATCGCGCAAGAAGACTAGGAACCGCCGCAGGTTGTCGGCGGCGGCCACAGCCGAGAACAGGAGACAAGCGCGTGCGGACCATCGTGCTGACCGGCGCCACTGACGGACTTGGCCGGGCGCTTATCCCCAAATTGGCGGCTCCCGGAGTCCGCCTGATCTTGAGCGGCCGGAGCGCGGACAGGGGCGCCGAGGCGGTTGCTGACGCACAGGGGCGGGGCGCTCGCGCGAGTTTTGTGGCCGCGGACCTCGCCAGCCTCGCCGAAGTGGATCGTCTCGCTGCGGCGGTGCTCGCTGAGAGTGACAGCCTGCAGATGTTGATCAACAACGCCGGCATAGGCTTCGGCGGGCCGGAAGGGGTGCGCGAGGTGAGCGCCGACGGTCACGAGTTGCGGTTCGCAGTGAACTATCTGGCGCCCGTCCGCCTGACCGAACGGCTGCTGCCCGCGCTGATCGCCGGAGCGCCCTCGCAGATCGTCAATGTCGCCTCCATCGGTCAGCATCCGCTGGAGTTCGACGACCTGATGCTGACCCGGGCCTATTCGGGATCGCGGGCCTATCGCCAGGCCAAGCTCGCCATGATCATGTGGACCTTCGATCTGGCGGACCGGCTGAAGGACAAGGGCGTCACGGCCAACGCCCTGCATCCGGCCACTTTCATGGACACCACCATGGTGCGGCAAGGCGGCGGGGCGCCGCTCAGCGCCGTGGCCGAGGGTGTCGAGGCGGTGATGAAGGTCATCGCCGACGGGGCCACGGTTTCAGGCGCCTATTACGATGGCCAGCAGCCCTCGCGCGCGAACGAGCAGGCCTATGACCAAGCGGCCCGCCGAAGACTGCGCGAAGCCACGGACGCCTTGCTCACCTAGCCTTTCCTTGCGGCGCGCGACTCTCGCCAGGTGATGAAGAGCGTGGAGGCGACGACCACGGCGGCGCCGGCGATCGTCCAGGCGCTGGGGACCTCGTGGAAGAGGGTGAGGCCGACGATCACCGTGAAGACCAGCCGCGTATAGTCGATGGGCGCCATGGCGGCGGCGTCGCCGATCGCCATGCCCTTGATGTAGCAGGCCTGGGTTATGGTGCCGAGCACGCCCATGGCGGCCAGGAGGAAGAGGTCGAACGGCTCGGGCCAGCGCCAGGCGAGGAACGCACCGGGCACGCCCATGACCAGTCCCAGGGTCGCCGACCAGACCAGGAGGACGGTGGGCGAATGATCTCGCGTCATGACCTTCATGCCGGTGATGGTCAGGGCGAAAAGGAACGATGAGGCGAGCATGGCCAGGGCCGGCCAGCCAATGGCGAAAGCGCCCTGGGCGCCGGGCCGCAGCATGATCAGGACGCCGAGGAATCCGACCACCGCCGCCCCGATCCGTAAGGGGCCGACATGCTCGCGCACCACCAGGGCCGCGAGCGGCACGAGCCAGAGGGTGCGCGTGAAGGAAAGCGCGTTGGCGTCCGCCAGCGGCATCTTCTGGAAGGCGTAGAAGGAGAGGATCATCCCCAGGGTCCCGGCCGCCGACCGGAAGATGAGGATGCCGGGCCGGGTGGTGGCGAAGGCCGCGCCGCGGCGTCGCACGATGATCGGCAGCAGGACGAGGAAGCCGGCGAGCTGCCGATAGAAGGTCTGCAGCGCGGCTGGATAATCGTCGCCCAGGAACTTGATGAGCGTCGTCATCGCCGTGAAGCCGAGGGCCGAGGCGATCATCCAGAGCGCGCCGCGAAGATTGCGGTCCAGGGACGGACGGCCGCCGCCGTCCGCCGGCTCTCGGCTCAAGGTTGGGCGGGCGTCAGGTCGCCCAGGATGGTGGCGAAGGGCGAGATCGCCGTGGCGTCCCAGGAATGGCGTCCGCCGACCGTGATGCCGCCATCGACGACGAGGTGCGTGCCCGAGACGAAGGCCGCCGCGTCGGAGGCGAGGTAGAGCGCCGCCTGGGCGATGTCGTTGGGCAGCCCCGCCTTCGGCACCGGCTGGGCCTGGGCGGCGTTCTCGGCCACGCGGGCGGCCATCTGGTCAGCGACCTCGCGGGGCAGGCCGAAGGAGGCGCCGAAGATCGATGTGGCGATGAGGCCTGGGCAGATCGCGTTGACGCGGATCTTCTGTGGCGAAAGCTGCGCGGCCGCCACGCGGCTCATATGGATGACGCCGGCCTTGGCCGTGGAGTAGGCGATCGGGCCAAAGCCGGCCTGCAGGCCGGCGATGGATGCGGTGTTGATGATGGAGCCGCCGCCGCGCTCGAGCATCAGCGGAACCGCATGCTTCATGCCCAGGGCCGGCCCGCGGACCAGGATGTCGAAGATCCAGCTCCAGCCGTCCGCGGTGATCTCCGGGATGGAGGTCATGCGGTCGGAGATGCCGGCGTTGTTGAAGAGGATGTCGAGGCCGCCGAACTCGGTCTTGGCCTTGTTCAGCGCGGCCGCGATCTCGGCCTCGCTGGTGACGTCGCAGCGGGCGTAGACGACCTGGCCCGGGAAGCGCTTCTCGAGGATCGCGCCCTTCTCATCCTGAATGTCGGCGGCGACGATCTTCGCCCCCTCAGCGGCGAACAGTTCGACCGTTCCCAGGCCGATGCCCGACACCCCGCCGGTGATCACCGCCACCTTACCGTCCAGACGCCCCGCCATGCTTCGCTCCCATGTTTTATATGATCAGCGATAACTAGCGGGGCTTTCCGGCTTAGTCGATGGTCACCACCACCTTGCCCATCGCCTTGCGGCTGCCGAGGTGGGCGATGGCGTCGGCGCCACGCTCCAAGGGGAAGCGCTCGGAGACGTGCGGCTTCACCTTGCCTTCGGCGTAGAGCTTCATCAGCTCGTCGATGCTCTGGGCGAAGAGCTTCGGATTGCGGGCCACCCAGTTACCCCAGAAGACGCCGACGATGTCACAGCCCTTCAGCAGGGTCAGGTTCAGCGGGATCTTCGGGATTTCGCCGGCGGCGAAGCCGATCACCAGATAGCGGCCTTCCCAGGCGATGGAACGCAGGGCCGGCTCGGCGTAGTCGCCGCCGATGGCGTCGTAGATGACATCGAAGCCGTGCTCGCCGCCGGCTTCCTTGAACTGTTGGGCCAGGGCCTTCTGACCATCACGGTCGAAGGGGCCGCGCCCATAGACCACGCCCGCATCGGCGCCGTGGGCGATGGCGAGATCCACCTTCTCCTGGCTCGAGCAGGCGGCGACCACGCGCGCGCCCATGGCCTTGCCGAGCTCGACGGCGGCGAGCCCCACGCCCCCGGCCGCGCCCAGGACCAGCAGGGTTTCGCCCGGTTTCAGGTGACCCCGGTCCTTCAAGGCGTGATAGCTGGTGCCGTAGGTCAGGATGAAAGCCGCGGCGATGTCGTGCGGCATCGCGTCGGGGATGTGCCAGAGGCGGTCAGCCGGGAGCAGGATCTCCTCGGCCATGCCGCCGGAACCGGTGTTGGCCAGGATGCGATCGCCGACCTTCACGTTGGTGACGCCTTCGCCTACGGCCTTGACCACGCCCGACAGCTCTCCGCCGGGAGAGAAGGGACGGGGCGGCTTGGCCTGGTACTTGTCTTCGATCATCAGCACGTCGGGGAAGTTGACCCCGACCGCCTTGACCGAGATCACCGCATAGCCGGGCTTGACCTCCGGCGCGGGAATGTCCTCGACCACCAGGGTTTCCGGTCCGCCGGTCACCTTGCTGAGCACCGCCTTCATATCGCTCTCTCCCGCGTCTGATCTCGTGGCCGCGGACGCTAGCGCAGGGGCGCAGCCGGCGGAAGGGGCGGTTCGAACATTTGTTTGAGCCGCCCGTCGCGTCAGGTGTCTCCGGCCTCGCCGCGGTCCCGATCGGCGCTGGTGGTTCGGCGCCGCCCTTCCCGATCCTTCTGCTCCTGCCAGTAGGCGGCGCCCTCGTCCGGCTTGAACATGGTCCGTGGCGCGCCCTCGCGCGTCGCGACCGCGAAGACATTGTCCTTGGCGTCATAGAGCAGGACATCGCCGTTGGACCGCGTCAGCCGCTCGGTCCCGGCCGGCGGATGCTCGATGAAGGCGTGAGCCTTGCGGACGAAGTCGTCCAGGTCCTTGGCGCCGAACGCCTCGCCGTTGCGCTCGAAGGCGCGCTGGGCGTTCTCTTCCGCCGTGCCGCGCCGGCTGGCCGACCAGATCGGCTTGCCGTCCAGCTCCCGGACAGGCTCTTCCCGGCGGGCTTGCCGGGGCGCCTCGGCGGTGGACTCGCGCCTCGCCTCGGACGTCGCCTCATCGCGCTTGGCGACGGCCGAGGGCCGTTCGCAGGCCGCCAGCGCGAGGACCAGGCCCATCCCCAAAATAATCTTGCACCTAGCCACCGTTCTCTCCCCCTCAAGGCCAAGCTGGAACAAATAAAGAACTAAAGCTTCGGTTTGTCCAGGGGGCGTCTTTGGCCTATGACCGGCGAACCTTGATCGGAGGGCTTCAGGCCTTGTCGGAAAAGCGGATTCTGCTGATCGTCGGGGGCGGGATCGCCGCCTATAAGGCGCTGGAGCTGACGCGCCTGTTGCGCAAGGCGGGCGTCGGGGTGCGCCCGATCCTGACCGCCGCGGGCGCCGAGTTCGTCACGCCCCTGTCGCTCTCGGCGCTCAGCGAGGACAAGGTCTATTCCGAGCTCTTCTCCCTGACCGACGAGGCGGAGATGGGCCATATCGAGCTCTCGCGCTCGGCCGACCTCGTGGTGGTCGCGCCGGCGACGGCCGATCTGATGGTCAAGGCGGCGAATGGCCATGCCAACGATCTCGCCTCGACGACCCTGCTCGCCACCGACAAGCCCGTGCTGATGGCGCCGGCGATGAACGTGCGCATGTGGGAGCACCCGGCCACGCGGCGGAACTTGGCCACGCTGAAGCAGGACGGGGTGCTGTTCGTCGGCCCCGACGAAGGCGCCATGGCCTGTGGGGAGTACGGCTTCGGACGCATGGCCGAGCCGCCGGCGATCTTCGAGGCGATCATGGCCGCGCTCGCCGGACCGGCCGCGCGCCCGCTCGCCGGCAAGCGGGCGGTGGTCACCGCCGGGCCCACCGCCGAACCGATCGATCCGGTGCGGGTGCTGACCAACCGCTCCAGCGGCAAGCAGGGCTTCGCCATCGCCAAGGCCCTGGCCGATCTCGGCGCCGAGGTGACGCTGGTCGCAGGGCCCGTCGCGCTCCCGACCCCCGTGGGCGTCAAGCGCGTCGACGTCGAGACCGCCCGCGAGATGCTGGCCGCCTGTGAGGCCGCCTTGCCGGCCGACATCGCCGTTTGCGTGGCCGCGGTTTCCGATTGGCGTCCGGCGAGCGAGGCGGGAACCAAGATGAAGAAGGGTCCGGACGGCCCGCCGGCCATCAGCCTGATCGAGAACCCCGACATTCTGGCGACGCTGTCTCGCGCCGACCGGCGTCCGCGTCTGGTGGTGGGCTTTGCGGCCGAGACCAACGACGTGGAAGCCTACGCCCAGGCCAAACTCGCCAAGAAGGGCTGCGACTGGATCGTGGCCAATGACGTGAGCATCGCCGGGACCATGGGCGGCGACGACAACGCTGTCTCGATCGTCACGGCGACCGGCGTCGAGCGCTGGGAACGGACGCCGAAGGCCGAGGTCGCGCGCAAGCTGGCCGAACGTATGGCCGCCGCGCTCGCCTAAACGGACTGGGACGCGCGCTCCTGCAGCGCGCTGAGCAGCAGCAAGGTGCGCCGGACCAGGTCGCAGGCCTTCATATGCAACTCATCGACGGCCTTGGAGGCGCAGAGGCCGCCGCCCACGGCGTTGGGGCCAAGGGCTGCAGCCGGCAAGGCGAAGAGACCCACCCCCAGCCGGCTGAGGCTCGCCCTCGCCAGGTCCTGCAGCGCGGCCTGGCGCTTGGAGGCGACCGAACGGATCTCCGCGGTGAGCGCCAAGGTCTCGTCGGCGAGCTCGTAAAGCTCCGGGGCGAGGCGCATGGCCGCGTCGAGCGCGTCGAGGCGGCCCTGGAGACTCGCCTCCGCCTCGTCCTGGTCCTCGCCGGCGACGAGCTGCGCGCAACGGCCGACGAAGAGCTCCAGGAACGCCCAGGTTTCGGCGAAGGTCCCGAGCGCGTGATAGTCCGGGGCGGGCCCGAGGCCATGCGCGGCCTCGGCGGAGAACCTGGCTACGATCATGCGCGGCTCCCGGGGACGACAGTCACTTCTGGGCGGCGAGATAGTTGATCACCGCGGCGCGCTGGGCGGCGTCTCCAGGCATGCCGACGGTCATCTTGGTCCCCGGCACGGTCGCGAGTGGACGGGCGACATAGGCGTCCAGATTGGTCGCGTTCCAGACGATCCCGGAGGTCTTCAGGGCGTTGGAATAGGCGAAGCCCGGGATAGTCCCGGCCTTGCGCCCGATCATGCCCTTCAGCGGCGGTCCCAGCTTGGCGGGGCCGCCCGGCTCGATCGTGTGGCACGTGCCGCAACGCTGCTTGAAAAGGGTCTCGCCCTGACTGGGGGCAGCCGATGCGCTCGCTGCGAAGGCCAAGCCGCAGACGGCCAAGACGCTGGCCAGGCATGAGCGGCGGAAATGATGCGACACGGGTCTTCTCCATACTCTGCGCGCCCTCGCCGAGCGCGTCCCCGAGCTCTCTTGTCGGAGATTTCTTCAGGTTCGTCATCGGAGCCCTCAATCGCCGTGTCGTCTAGTGAGACGTGAGACGGCTGCGAAACCACAGCCAGCGGCGCGCATCTAATCGGCGTTGACGACAATCGTGACACAGGCGCGATGGTTGACGAGGGCCGCTTCCGCCGCCCACAAACCGTCAGTCATGCGCAATCGGTCAGGCCTCCCATGCTGATGCCGGCCCCCGACGAGGGGCTGATCGCCCGCCGCGGCGAGTTCGTGGCCGCCCTGCGCGCCATCGTGCCGGGCGAAGGCGTGATCGACGATGACGCCGAGCTCGCCGCCTATGAGTGCGACGGCCTCACCGCCTATCGCCAGCGGCCGATGATCGTGGTGCTGCCGGAAACCGTCGAGCAGGTGAGCCGAACCCTGGCCTACTGCCACAAGGTCGGGCTGAAGGTCGTGCCGCGCGGGGCCGGCACCTCGCTCTCGGGCGGATCCCTGCCGCTCGCCGACGGCGTCATCCTCGGCATGGGCAAGTTCAACCGGATTCTCGAGGTCGACTATGAGAACCGCTGCGCCGTGGTGCAGCCGGGCGTCACGAACCTCGCCGTCACCCATGCCGTAGCTGGCGAGGGTTTCTATTACGCCCCCGATCCCTCGAGCCAGATCGCGTGCTCCATCGGAGGCAATGTCGCCGAAAACGCCGGGGGCGTGCATTGCCTGAAGTACGGCATGACCACGAACAACCTGCTCGGCGTCGAGCTGGTGCTGATCGACGGGACGGTGCTGCGCCTGGGCGGCAAGCACCTGGACCCGCAGGCTCTTGATCTCCTCGGCGTTGTCTGTGGCTCGGAGGGGCTGCTCGGCGTGGTGACCGAGGTCACCGTCCGCATCCTGCAGGCGCCGGAGACCCAGCGCGCCCTGCTGATGGGCTTCCCGCAGGTGGAGGCGGCTGGCGCCTGCGTCGCCGAAGTGATCGCAGCGGGGATCATCCCCGCCGGCATGGAGATGATGGACCGGCTGGCGATCCAGGCGGCGGAGGCCTTCGTGCAGGTCGGCTATCCCCTCGACGTGGAGGCCCTGCTGATCATCGAGCTGGACGGCCCGCCGGCGGAGGTGGACCACCTGATCGACGTGGTCCGGGAAATCGGCCTCGGTTGCGGGGCGAGCTATCTGCGCGTCTCCCAGGACGAGGAGGAGCGGCGGGGCTTCTGGGCCGGACGCAAGGCCGCGTTCCCGGCGGTCGGCCGGATATCACCCGACTACTACTGTATGGATGGCACCATTCCCCGGGCGACCCTGCCCAAGGTGCTGCGGCGGATGGGAGAGCTGGCCGACAGCTATGGCCTGCGGATCGCCAACGTCTTCCACGCCGGCGACGGCAACCTGCATCCCCTCATCCTCTACGACGCCGACAAGCCAGGCGAACTGCATCGGGCCGAGGAGCTTGGCGCGGCGATCCTGACCCTCTGCGTCGAGGTCGGCGGCGTGCTCACCGGCGAACATGGCGTGGGGGTGGAAAAGCGCGACCTGATGGAGGTCCAGTTCGGGCCGGCCGATCTGGACCAGCAGCAGCGGCTGAAGTGCGCCTTCGACGAGGACGGCCTGCTCAATCCCGGCAAGGTCTTCCCAAAGCTCTGCCGCTGCGCCGAGCTCGGCCGGGTCCACATCCACGGCGGCCAGGTCCGCTTCCCCGAGCTCGAGCGGTTCTGAGCGTGATCCAGACCTGGAGCCCGCGCACCGCCGACGAAGCGGCCGCCTGCGTCCAGCAGGCCATGGCCGCGGACCTGCCGATGGAGCTGGTGAGCGCCGGAACCCGGCGCAGCTTCGGCCGGCCGGTCGACGCGGCCGCCCGGCTCGACCTTTCGGCCCTGAGCGGCGTGGTCACCTATCAACCCGAGGAGCTGATCCTCAGCGTCGGGCCTGCGACCCCCATGGCGGAAGTTGCCGAACTGCTGGCTGGCCGCGGCCAGTGCCTCGCCTTCGAGCCGCCCGACTATGGCGGCCTGTGGGGCGGGAAGGCGGGCGAGGGCACGATCGGCGGCGCGATGATGACGGGCCGTGGCGGTCCGCGCCGGCTGACGGCGGGCGGGCCGCGAGACCATTGCCTGGGCGTGAAGGGCGTCAATGGGTTCGGCCAGGCCTTCGCGGCCGGCGGCCGGGTCGTGAAGAACGTCACCGGCTTCGACATCACCAAACTTGTCACCGGCAGCTTCGGCACGCTCTGCGTCGTCACGGAATTGACCCTGAAGGTGCTGCCGGCGCCGCCGGACGCCGCCACCCTGGCGGTCCTCGACCTTTCGGACGAGGCCGCGGTCCGTCTGATGTCGCGAGCTCTGGGCTGCGCGGCCCAGGTCTCGTCGGCCGCCCATCTGCCGGCGGGGATCGCGTCGGGCTTTGAGGGCCGCGCGGCGACGCTGTTGCGCGTCGAGGGCGTCAGTCCCTCCGTCGCCGCGCGGATCGGTCACCTGTCGCAGCTTTTCGAGGATGCCGGCGAACAGGTCCTGCTGGACCGGGAGGCGAGCCAGCGCCTTTGGCGCGACATCGCCGACGTCGCCTATTTCGCGGGAGAGGCGCGGCCGGTCTGGAAGCTGTCGGTCCCGCCGGCCATGGGCGCCCGGATCGGCGCCAGGCTCACCCAGGATCTTGCCGGTCGCTGCTTCTACGACTGGGGCGGCGGCGCCATCTGGCTGGAGGTTCCGGAGGCGCCCGACGGCCACGCGGCAGGGGTGCGCCAGATCCTTGCCGAGGTGGTCGGTTCCGACGGTCACGCCACCCTGATGCGGGCCTCGCCGCAGGTGCGCGCCAGCGTGCCCCCCTTCCAGCCGCTCGCCCCGGCGGTCGCCGCGCTTACCGAGCGGGTGCGGCGGCAGTTCGATCCACAGGGCCTCTTCAACCCCGGCCGGATGTACGCCTGATGCAGACCAGCTTCAGCCCCGAACAACTGGCCGATCCGCAGACGGCCTCGTCCGAGAAGATCATCCGCGCCTGCGTCCACTGCGGCTTCTGCACCGCGACCTGTCCGACTTATCTGCTGCTGGGAGACGAGCTCGATAGCCCGCGCGGCCGCATCTACCTGATGAAGGAGATGCTCGAGAAGGGCGGGCCGCCCTCGCCCAAGACCGTCAAGCATGTGGACCGCTGTCTCTCCTGTCTCGCCTGCATGACCACCTGTCCGTCCGGGGTGAACTACATGCACCTGGTCGATCACGCCCGGGCCTATATCGAGGCCCATCATGTCCGGCCGTGGCCGGAGCGAGCGCTTCGCGGCCTGCTGGCGCGGGTGCTGCCGAACAGGACCTTGTTCCGGGGAGCCCTGCGCCTCGCCCAGGCGACACGGCCGCTGCAGAGGCTTCTTCCGACGCGCCTGCGCGGCATGGCGGCGATGGCGCCGGCTCGGCTTTCGGGCTCCGATCCTGCCGAGCGCCCGCGCGTGTTCCCGGCGCAGGGCGAGCGGCGCATGCGCGTCGGACTACTGGCCGGATGCGTGCAGCCCGTCCTGGCCCCAGAGATCAACGGCGCGGCCATTCGGCTCCTCAGCCGGCTGGGGGCCGAGGTGGTGGTGGCCGAGGGTTCGGGGTGCTGCGGGGCGTTGCCGCACCACCTCGGCAAGGCCGAACAGTCGAAAGCCCTCGCCCGGGCGAATATCGAGGCCTGGTCGCGCGAACTGGGCGGCGAAGGATTGGACGCGATCATCGTCACCGCCTCGGGCTGCGGGACCAGCCTGAAGGACTATGGCTTCCTGTTCCGGGAAGAGGCCGACCTGGCGCAGCCGGCGGCCCGCGTCTCGGCCCTGGCCCGCGACATCAGCGAGGTGCTCTCCGCGCTGCAGCCACCGGAGGGGCCAAAGCCAATGGGCCTGACCGTCGCCTATCATTCCGCCTGCTCCCTTCAGCACGGCCAGGGCGTGCGCGAGGCGCCCAAGGCGCTGCTCAGGGCCGCGGGCTTCAACGTGGTCGAGCCGGCGGAGGCCCATGTCTGCTGCGGTTCGGCCGGGACCTACAACCTGCTGCAGCCCGAACTGGCCGGCCGCCTGCGGGACCGCAAGGTCGCTCACCTAGCCGCCACGCGGCCGGATGTGATCGCCGCCGGGAATATCGGCTGCATGACACAACTCGCCGCCGGAACCGAAATCCCGGTGGCGCATACGGTCGAACTGTTGGACTGGGCCCTGGGCGGCCCGACGCCGCCGGCTCTCGAGCCGAAGCCGAGATAAGGAGCCGCCCGTGCCCGCCGATCTGCCGCCGCCTGTGGTGACGCCTGTCGTGGTGGAGGCCGCGCGCCTGCCGCCTTCGCCCGTGGATCGGGCGTTTTCGATCGTCACTCTTGGAGGAGAAGCCATCGCGACCGCGCCCCGGCTGGACGAAGCCCTGACCGGAACGCCCGGCGTGCAGCTCTTCCGGCGGACCTCGAGCCAGGCCTCCAATCCGACGACCCAGGGGATCAGTGTCCGGTCGATCGCCGGATCGGGCGCCAGCCGGGCCCTGGTGACGCTCGACGGCGTGCCGCAGAACGATCCCTTCGGCGGCTGGGTGCTCTGGACCGGCCTTGCGCCGATCGCGGTGGAGCAGGCGCGAGTGGTCCGCGGCGCCGGCGCGGGGCCCTATGGCGCCGGCGCGCTGACCGGCGTGATCCAGCTGGAGGAACGGACCGAGGTTCCTCGCGGGGGCGAGTACGAGATCTATGGCGGCGAACGCGGCTTGGCCGGCGGGGCTGCGGCTGGAGCGATCGGTGATGTCTTCGCCGCGGTCGCGGCCGAGCGCAGCGACGGCTGGATCCCGATGGGCGAGGGTCGCGGGGCGGCGGACGATGCGCTGTACTACCGCGGCCTCACAGGCGCCCTGCGCTGGACGCCGAAGCTCGAGGGGCGTGAGCTCGCCCTGCGGCTCTCCGGCTACCAGGAGAAGCGAGGCGCGGGCATTGTCGGCGCGGATTCCCGCGCTGTCGGCGCCACGGTTTCCGCCACCCTGGCTGATCCGGGGGAGGGCGAGGCGGTCGGCTGGCGCGTGCAGGCCTGGGCCAAGCGTTCGGACTTCGAGAACCGCTCGGCGGCCGTCGCGGCCGGCCGCAACAGCACCACGCCCGCCAATGAGCAGTATGCGACGCCGGCGCTCGGATACGGCCTCAACGCCGCCCTCCGTCGTCACGGCGAGGCCGGCGGTTGGGAGCTGGGCGGCGACCTGCGGATTTTCGACGGCGAGACCCGCGAGAACTTCCGCTACATGAACGGCGCCTTCACCCGCAACCGCATTGCGGGAGGAACGCAATCGGTGGTCGGCCTCTATGGCGAGGCCTATCGGAACGCGGGCGCCTGGCTGCTCACCGCAGGCGTGCGGATCGACCGCTGGGCGACCTTCGACGGGCATCGGACCGAACGGGATGCGACGACCGCCGCCGTCACCTTGGACAATCGCCCGGAGGACCGCGACGGCTGGCTGCCGACGGCGCGGCTCGGCGCGCGTTATGAGGCCTGGCCGGGCGGCTATGTCCGCAGCGCCGCCTATGCGGGATTTCGCCCCGCTACGCTGAACGAGCTCTACCGGCCGTTCCGCGTCGGCAACGACGTCACCGAGGCCAATGCGAGCCTGGAGCCGGAAAAACTCTACGGCGTGGAGTTCGGCGTGGGCGGCGAGGGCGCCCTGCGCTGGGAGGTCACGGTCTTCGCCAATCGGCTGGAGAGCGCCATCGCCAATGTCACCATCGGCTTCGGCCCGGGAACCTTCCCGATCGCCGGCTTCATCCCGGAGGGCGGCGTCCTGCGTCAGCGCCAGAACGCAGGCCAGGTGGACGCCTATGGCGTGGAGGCCGAGGTCGAGCATCGCTGGGACGCAGGCGCCCTCCGGCTGGCCGCCGGCTATACCGACGCCGAGGTGGACGGCGGCTCGGCCGCGCCCCAGCTCACGGGCCTAAGACCCGCCCAGACGCCGCGTCTCACGGCGACGGCGGAAGGAAGCTGGCGACCGGTGGAACGGCTGAACCTTCGGGCCGTCGTGCGATACGAGGGCGGGCGATACGACGATGATCTGAACACCCGGAAGCTCTCTCCCGGGACCCAGGTCAACCTGCGCGCCGACTGGTCGGTCTCGCGCGCCCTGACCCTCTACGCCGCCGCTGAGAACCTGTTCGACGCCAGCATCGAGACGGCCGAGACGGGCGACGGCCTCGAGAGCTTCGACCAGCCGCGGACCGTGCGCGCCGGGCTGGTGCTTCGGCGCTAGACGCCGGTGGAGCCGTGGCCGCCGGCGCCGCGAACGGTGTCGTCCAGCTCATCGGCCTCGACCAGGTTCCACTGCGGCGCTGCGGCGATGATCCCTTGGGCGATGCGATCGCCCCGGCGCACGTGAAACGCCTCGGCGCCCAGGTTGATCAGGCAGACCAGGATCTCGCCGCGATAGTCGCAGTCGACCGTGCCAGGCGCATTGACGATCGAGACGCCGTTCTTGGCGGCCAGGCCCGAACGCGGGCGGATCTGCATCTCGTAACCTTGGGGCAGGGCGACCGCGAACCCGGTGGGGATGAGCGCCCGGGCTTGCGGCTCGATGGTGACCGTCTCGCCCTCTGGAACCGCGGCGCGGAAGTCGAAGCCGGCGGCGCCGGCCGTGGCGTAGGCCGGCAGCGGCAGGTCGTGATTGCCCTCCCAGCGCTTGAAGGTCGCGGTCAGGCGAGACTCGGTCATGGCTGTTCTCTTCGGAAATGGGGAGCCGGCCGGAGATGCCAGAGGCCGGCGAAGGCCTCAAGCGTCGGCGAGCGGGGGTGGAATGAACCCGGCGAAGTTCTCGTCGATCGCCTGGGCGATGGCCAGGGTGCGGGAGTCCGAACCGTGGGGCCCGATGATCTGCGCTCCGACCGGCAGGCCCGAGGCGAGGCCGGCGGGGATGGTCGTCACCGGCAGATGGCACGCCGTGGCCAGGGCGATCCAGTTCAGCATGGACGAGTAGGGGATCTGGCTCCTGTCGGAAAGCTTGAGCCGCCGGGTCTGGAAGGGCCGGTGATCGTGCGGGAACGCGGTCACCGGCGTCACCGGCGCGATGATCGCATCGAAGCTCGCGAAGGCTTCCTCGGCCGTATGGCGCAGGCGGGCGCGGACCTCGTCGGCGGCGATCCATTCCGCATGGGTGGCTGCATAGGCGCGCACCGAGCCGGCCCAGGAGCGCGGATCCGCGCCCATCTTCAACGCCAGGGCGGCAGGGCCGCGCAGCCGCCGCATCCGGGCCTGCGCCTTGCCTGGCATGTCCAAAGCGACCAACGAGCCCAGCAGGACCTGATAGGCGGACATCAGCTGGTCGAGAGGCACGGGCGCCGAGATCGGGCGCACCTCCGCGCCAGCCTGTTCCAGCCGCCGGCCGAGATCTTCGATCACAGCGCGCACTTCCGCGTCCAAGGGAAAGCCGTCGAGCCACAGGCCAAGCTTCAGACGCGCCGGATCGGCGACCTCGGCCTTGGCCGGCACGCCTTCGGTCAGGATCGACATCAGGAGCCGCAGGTCGCGGGCCGAACGCGCCATGGGCCCGACCACGTTCAGATCGCGCTCGGCGTGGGAGCCGGGCGCGGGCGGCACATGGCCCACCTGGCTGACGAGCCCCCAGGTCGGCTTGTGCGAGAAGATCCCGCAGAAGCTGGCGGGCACGCGCAGGGAGCCGCCGATGTCGGAGCCGATCTCCAGCGGGGTGACGCCTGCCGCCAGGGCCGCGGCCGCGCCGCCGGAGGAGCCGCCCGGCGTGCGGGAAGGATCCCAGGGATTGTTGCTGGTCCCGTAGAGCGCATTGAAGCTCTGCCAATCCGCGGCCATGACCGGAACATTGGTCTTGCCCCAGATCACGGCTCCGGCCTGCCGGGCGAGGGCGACGGCGCGCGCATCCTCGGCCTTGCGGCGGCGCAGCGCCTCCACGCCGGAACTGGCGGGCATGCCGATGACGTCGAGCGTATCCTTGATGGTCATGGGCAAGCCGGTGAGCGGTCCGCCCGCGCCCTTGGCCCGCAGGTCGTCCGCA
>Ga0065721_10051071_pt1 | contig 16385 bp, 12 predicted proteins | sample Mesricmetagenome_FD_59108 | JGI IMG/M metagenome (GOLD analysis project Ga0065721, IMG submission 59108) | Mesophilic microbial community from rice straw/compost enrichment Sample: eDNA_1 v2 (version 2) | ecosystem: Engineered > Solid waste > Grass > Composting > Bioreactor | place: USA: Davis... | reverse complement strand
TCCGTGCATGTGGAGGTGGAGGGGCTTCGGCCGCACCGCCCCTACTGGTATCGGTTCGCCACCGCCGGTTCGGACGTGAGCCCGGTGGGCACCGCGCGCACCGCTCCTGCTCCTGACGCATTGGTCCAGCGGCTCCGCATCGGCGTGGCGGGGTGCCAGCATTACGAGATGGGCCATTACGACGCCTGGGGACAGCTGGCGGCCGAGCCCGATCTCGACCTCATCTTCCACTACGGAGACTACATCTACGAGGGCGGCCCCACCCCGCTCGGCCCCCGGCAGGACCGCTGGACCGCCGTGCGCCAGCATGTCGGGAACGAGATCTACAGCATCGACGATTACCGGCGCCGCTACGCCCAGTATAAAAGCGACCCGCAGCTTCAGGCAGGGCACGCCGCCGCCGCCTTCATCGCCTCGTTCGACGATCACGAGATCGACAATAATTGGGCGAGCGACTTCGATCAGGACGGCACCAGCCCGGAGATCTTCGCCCTGCGCCGCTATGCGGGGCTTCAGGCCTGGTACGAGCACATGCCCGTGCGCAAGGCGCAATTCCCCACCACCGGCGGGCTGACCGCCTATCGCCGGCTCGATTACGGCCGCCTGATGCGCATGCATGTGCTGGACACACGATCCTATCGCGCGGACCAGCCCTGCGGGGACGATCACCGCAGGAACCCCTGCCCGCCGGCAGCGCGGAACGTGTCGACCCTGCTGGGGGATGCGCAGGAGAGCTGGCTCGATTCAGGCCTTGGCTCCTCCGCCGCGACATGGAACCTGCTCGCCCAGCAGATCATCGTCATGCCGGTCGATTTCCGCGACAAGGACGCTGAGGAAGCGCAATTCGCCACCGATCTCTGGGACGGCTACCGCCCGGCGCGCAGGCGGCTGATCGAGACCATTCGCCGGCATGACCTCTCCAACGTCGTCATCGCCACTGGCGATCACCACCGCCACCTGGTCGGCAGCGTGCCGGAGAATGACGAGGATCTGGAGAGCCGCCCAGTCGCGGTGGAGTTCCAGGCCGCCTCCATCTCATCCAACGGCAACGGCAAGGGCGAGGAGGGGCTGAGCCACATGAGGGACAACAACCCGCACTTCCGCCTCTACACGGATCGGCGCGGCTATCAGCTGTTCGACATCACGCCCGAGCAATGGACGACGGACGTGAAGGTGATGGACCAGGTGGAAACGCCCGGCGGCCGGATCAGCACGCTCGAACGCTTCGTCGTCACGCCGGACACGCCCGCGCTTCACCGCGCCTGACCACCCGCCCGCCCATCGCCGGCGGAGCCCCGGGTTCCGCCGCCAAGCGCCCTGTCCAGAGAGGCTCTCCCCATGACGTTCGCACTTCGCCACTTGCTCAAGGCCGCCGGCCTGTTTGCGCTTGCCACGGGGATGCCGCTTTGGGCGCAGGTCCCTGCCGAAAGCGTGGCGACTGCGGCTGACGAGATGGCCCTCCGCGCGGCGCTCACCCGGATGTATGACGAACACGGCGTCATTCCCATTCCGATCCATCGTGGCGGCGGCATGCACCAGCCGGAGAACACGATCGAAGCTTTTGGATATGCCTGGGCGCGCAACATGGTGCCGGAGGCCGATGTCCGCACGTCGAAGGACGGCGTGATCGTCGTCATCCATGACGACACCGTCGCCCGCACCGCGCCCAGTGCACCTGCGGACATCCGCCGCCAGCCGGTGGAGGAACTCCCCGTCGCCGAACTCAAGACGGTCGATGTCGGTGCCTTCCGCGGCTTCCCGGCCAGCGCATCCCGACGCTTGACGAGGTGTTTGCCGTCATGGCGAAGGATCCCCGCAAGTTCCTGCATCTCGACTACAAGAAGCTCGATCTCGATGTCCTCGCGGCCATGGTGAAGCGCCACGGGGTGGAGAAGCAGGTGATCTTCACCACCAATCGCCATGATCTGATCCAGGAGTGGCGGCGGCGCGTGCCCGGTTCGCAGACGATGATCTGGATGGGTGGCACCCAGGAGGAGATCGACGCCACCCTGAACGCCCTGCGCGCCACGAACTTCGACGGCGTTTACATCGTCCACATGCATTACCGTCTCGTTGCCGGAACAGACGCCTTCAACATGAGCGATCGCTTCATGCTGGACGTGCAGGCGGAGCTGGCCGAGCTTGGCGTCATCGTCCAGGTTCAGCCTTGGAACATTGAGGATCCGCGAGTTTACGAGAGGCTCTTCAGCATTGGAATCCGCAATCTCGGCACAGATTTCCCGGACATGCTGCTCTTGGTCCGTTCACAGTTCTTTGCGTCGTGACGCGCTCTGTCTGTATTCCCCTGTTGCTCTGGCTGGTGAAGCGCTGCGCTCCGGAGATACAGATGACCTCGGCGGCTTCTGACAGGAGCCAACGTTCATAACCGCGCCGACGAATGGCAGGGTTTGGTCGGCAGGAGCCTTCGGCCTCGTGACTGAGGGATGACGGCTATCTCCCCTCGGTCTCCCGGAACCTGCCAGACGGCAAACGGCCCAGTAGCCGTCTGAAAGCTGCTCAAAAGAGCTGCCGGTCCGCAACGCCGCGAAGATCGAGCGATCGGTCGTGAGAATGGCGTTGACTTAGAACGCGGGCAGGACGGTCTGAACGTCTGAGCTGGGTCGATGGAGCGCAAAATCGCCAGCTATCCGGTGCATTGCCTCAACGATGGCTTTGGCTTCGCTCACTCGGTGCCGCAGGTAGAGGGCGAGGAGAGTAGCCAGCACGAGCCTGTGTCGATCGAGAATGTCGGAGAACGCGAACGGCTAAGCCGGTTCCCACTCGGCAAGCTGCTGGTCCTGCTTTAGCCGCAGACGGCGCCACTCGAGTGCGGCGAACACGTGGTCGACGTTTGATGGGTCGCTCACCGGTAACGCCGCGACAGCCTCGCGCCTGAACCGGCCCTCCAAGCCAGCGTCAGTCAGCCATGCCCGCTGCCACCAGCCCGTAATCTCCTTTCGGGCATTTGCCAGCGCGAGCCTAGCCGGGATTCTGTCCCGCTTCTGGTGCTGATTGATGCGCCTGTCGCTCGGCAGCAGGTTCCAAAGATCACCACATGGCCAAGCGGCCCATGGCAGGCAATGATCAATGTCCAGACGCGCAGCGGTCAGGGTCTCGCCAGACCAGACGCAGGTCAACTGCTCACCAAGTTCGAGAAGCCGAGCAGCAGCCATCCGTCCGAGCGTGGTGTCGCGCTGTGGCTCCTCCCACATCATCGCGGCTTCGACTTGCCCGGCCGGGAGCGTCATTCCCATTCGCTCGCCATAGGAGCGTATCAACCTCGCCCATTCACCGACGAGCACAGGATCGATCCAGGCGCCAAGCCGCATCATCGCCCGCCAGACATGCCCCGGTACCCGCAAGGTACCCCAGCCGAACATGGCTTCTGTCCCAAGTTCAAGCGAGCCGTTCAGTCGGCCCGGCTGGCTCTTGCGAGTGGAGAACACTGGCCGATCGCTGTTGGCGAAGCGGGTGTAATTCGCCGGCATGGCGACGATGGTCGCCGCCGCCTCACTAAGCGCGGCATGCATGCTGCTGGCGCGCTCGCCCGCGAACATTGCCCCGATCCGCAGTTCCTGTGGAGCGATGCTGTGGGCGATCAGCGAGCGAAACCCCTTCTTGGCAAATCCCAGGCGCTCGGGTCCGCTGTTGCCGGGAAGTTGGGGCAATCCCAGGCGAACCAGCGGCAGATACATCCTGATCCAGAAGAGAGCGATGAGCCCCAGCGGCAGGTCCACCGCATCCGGATCGTCAAGCGCGGGGCGAGCCACTGCTGGTGCGTGTTCGGCGATGCGTGCCACCGCTCGCAACAGGCCGAGCTTGTAAGTCGAGGATTTGTCATCGGCGAGGATGATGCCGCGGATGAGCGGCAACGCGCCTGCGCCATCGTCGGGCATGCGCAGCACCACTGCGGTCCACCGCACCTCGCTTCGCCGCAATGCGTCGGGCTGGTCTACTGCCCGAAAGACCTCCAGCCCGAACATACGGGCAAGAGCCTCCACCTCGCCGAGCGTAACCTCATGCATCGGCCGGTCAGATGGTGCCGGACCCTGGCGCAGCGTCATGACCAACAGGGCCCCCGGCTTGAGCACTGTGACGAGCTTGCGAAAGGCGCGCTGGCGCTCGTGCGGCGCAACATGCTGCCAGACCGCCGAGAGCAGCACCAAATCGAAGGCGATCGCCGTCTCGTGAACCCGGCGAAGATCGGGGAGACGATCGTCCAGCCAGCGGATACGCGGCTCGGCATGCCGCCGCTGCCCCTCCGCTCGCATGGCCGCTGCGGGTTCGACAGCGACCACCTCGTAGCCGAGATCTACAAGCTTGGCCGCGTCCCGTCCTGATCCCGCACCAACGTCGAGCGCCAGCGAGCCTGCCGCACGCGCTTTGACCAATCCAGCAAGACCGGGGTAGCCGCCGAGGAACTCGAGCCGATCGTAAGCTTCGGCAAGCTCTTGGGCTTGTGCGTTGTAGATCGCGACCGGGTCGGTGGCACTCACTCGTGCATGCTTCCGGCGAATTGCTCTCGGTGCCGCGCGACGAAGTCGAGGCGCGGCCAGATACGCAGGTCCTGCGGCAAGCGGATTCTCTGCCCTGCCTGCGGAAACAGATCGCGGAACTGGGACGGCACCTGGTTGTGCGAGACGAGCAAGCCGTAATCGTCGCTAAAGCTGATCAGGTGCCGGTCGAACAGCCAGTGCGCTGTCGCCGAGAGCGCGACGCCGTTCTGGACAACGTCCGGACCACCGGCGGCGACAGGCCAGATATGCGCGGCCTGCGCCTCGGCCTTGCCGCCGCCATTGATGATCCTGAGACCAGTGACGGCGCAGGTGTTGTCGTAGGCATCGAGCACCAGCTTGCGAAATGCGCCATCGCGGATCTTCCTGTTCACGAGGATCTGTTCGATCCGGCGCACGTTCCGCGGCTCGGTAAGGAGCGCGTCGGTGCCATCATCGATATGTCGCCTGTCCAGCTCCAGGCGAACCGCGTTGCGCGGGTCGAGCACCCCGTCGAGACCCGCGCTGACGATTGCGGCAAAGTCGACATCGTCGAGCACGCGAACCGACCGGCCTCGCAGCGCCCGGCCGATGGTCGAAGGGTCATCGAGCTTCCGCATGAAAAGCTCGGCGAAGCGTCCCGCCGCATCACGGTAGGGCACAGCTCGATCGAACGGGAGAAAGTCGATGACGCGGGCATAGAAGTGGGCAGGATCGGCAGGGTCGGGGTCAATGGTCGCGACCCGTGCGACCGCGATATAGGCTTTGCGCCCTTTAGCCGCACCGGTTTCACGGTAGACAATCCAGTCGCCGACGCATTGCTGCGCGACCTTCAGGTAGATGCGCGGAAAGTGATAGCGCTCCTCGACCTGGTCGTCATATTTCGAGGTTCCTGGTAAAATCTAATTCGGTCCTGACATCTATGGCATTGGAATTCCGTGTCTCGCGTTAATTAGGTTCTGACACCGAATCCTAACAATCCCGATTTTGCGGGAATAAGGTTCTGACACTCAAACACCTCGATCTATCTGTCCGCTGTCGAGACCCGTCCTGATCACCCGCTAAGGCGGGTCTCTCTGCCTCCGCTCGCAATGCTCTGACCTCATTGTTCGCTTGCCAACCAGATGCAGCAATGCACTGTCGGAAAGTGTCTGATCGCTTCTCGATGCCTCAGTCAGAGCGTAGCGGATAACGCGGAGATGGAAACTGTCCAGACTTTCGGCTCGGTCGGTCAGCAGTGAACGAAACCGTCCACCCAGATCGATGCGCCAAGCATGAGCAATCGCTGGCGAGCGACGAAAGATTTCTGTCGGGAGCGCTCGAACAGGGGGCTGCTCAAGAAGTATCTGGTCGATTGCTGTGGAAACCAGCTTCTCAAGCTCTTTTTCCGTCAGGCTCTCCATCCTCCTCCGCCTCTCCACCGCACTGAGGTCGACATGAATGCCAGTCCAATCCCGCGTCTGGCTGGGAAAGGAGAAACTGCTCCTCTTGAGCTGGAGATAGGACCGCAGAACCGCATAGGTGAACGTCACCCGCGATGGCGGCGCATCTCTGGTTGTATGCATCCGGATCCATCCTAGCCGGCCTGCGGTATCGATGGCCTTGTTCAACCACGGCCATAACCGGATGAGGTCCGGACTATCTCGTCGGAATTCGTCTGCCAGACGAATGTTCTCAATGTCATCGTCCGCAGGACCTCTGCGATATCCCGTTTCGAGAACCATGGTCCGAAGCGATTGCTCGAATTCGGGGCGAGCTTCTCCCTGCCAATTCAACAGGTCATGACCCACGGAGGCGAGATGGAGAAATCTTTCGAGGGAAGGTTCACCCATCTCTGGTAGCAGGGGCGGTCCCTGGACCTGGGGTTCCGAAACGAGTTCGTATCGCTGGACGCCGGACGATGTGGCCACCGAGGAGGCCCGCAGCGGAATGCGATGTTCGACGCACACCAGACTGGTTGGGAGCTGATGCCGCCTCTGCCAGTATCGGACACCGAAGTTCGCCTCGTGGGCGCGATCGCAGGCAGGACAGTGGCGGAGGAATTCGGGACGCGGGACTTGCGATATCCGACCGAACAGCTTGTTATGCACTTTACGGTCGGAGAGCATCGCGCGCATCAGTTCCTCCCGCTGTTCGCTCTCCAGAAGTGCAACGAAGAAGGGATAGAGGGTGTGCTCGCGGACCAGTTGCGCCGGATCCGAGCCCCCAATGGCTCGGGCAAGGCTTACGACCCCTATGGGAAGATCGTAAGCGAAACGAACCTTACGTCGCCCAAAAAGCGTTTCGTTCGTCGTGTAGGTGTCTGTACGTGAGAGGAACGAGAAGCGCGCGACCGCCGAAAGCAGCAACTCGTCCGGGAGTATCGGTGGAAAGAACGATGATGTATTCTGCGAGGGCAGGCTCAAATCGCTCATCGCATCATTTCTATCGGTCAGAAGTTCACCAGTGATTGACACTCGGCTTTAGCCTAGCCCGGTCGCGGTTTCATGCCGCCGGCTCGGGGGCGCTGGTGAATTGGCATATTCCAGGTCGGAGAAACGGCCGCGGTCACGGCTCGGCCCATTGGTCTAGTTTCTTGGACGTTCTGGGGTGAATTCAGGTTCAGGCTGCAACGTCCTTCTCATCCCGCTCGCTCTCGTCGTCCTGATCGAGATCGGCGAGATCTTTCTCCATCGCCGCAATCGCGTGTCCGTTCGCAACCTGCGCGTATTCGAGCATCGAGCGCGTGCCCATGACAGACCATTCGGAATTCAGACCCTGCTTCTCGATCTCGTGCAGCAGCAGACGCTCGTCGTCATTGATGGTCTTCTCGTCCGGCATCGAGCCGATAAGATAACCGTGGACGGTCACCCGTCGGTTCAGTTCGGTCCGGCAGTAGGTCTCAACCTTGGCCATGTAACCCTTCAACTGGACGAGATGCTCGTGCTTCAGCGGTAGGCTGGTCGACTTGAGTTCCACCACGATGATCCGGTGGGGCTGGCCGGTATCGCTCATCACGAAGACGAGGTCCGGTCGTTTGGGATCGTCGAGCGCCGCCTGCGTGTCGACACCGAGATGCTCGGCGAGCATGGTCGACACGTTCGTCAACCGCTCGTCGCTGGTCAGGTAGCGATTGAACTCCGGGCGAATGAGCCACGGCTCCTCCTTCAGGAGCTGGTGCAGTTCCTTCTCGATCCCCTTCTTCTTCCAAAATTCGTGCTCGCCCTTGCGAACCAGCGCGAGCAGCGCATTGATGGCGTCGCGGCGACCCCGGTAGATCTTGAGCGCGTCGCTCTTCTCGATATCCGCCAGTTCGATGAGATTAAGCGCCACCTGCCGGATCGTCTCCACGTTGGTCTTGAGATGGCTGAGGCGGATCAGCACCTCGCCGGTGTTCATCGTCTGGACGATCAGCGGCGCGAGTTCCTCGAACTCGCGTGAGTCAGCTCCGTGCTCGATCGCGAGCCGACGCAGCAACCGGCGTGCCGATGCCTTTGCGGGTCCTTCCAGCGTGCTGGTCATCTGCATGGCGAAACGGGCCTTCGGCGCCTTAGTGATCTCCTCGTCGACCACCTCCTCCTTCCACTTCGCATGGGCGGCCAGGGCGCGTCGCATCCGCTCCTCGACGAACTCCAGCAGTGCGGCGACGATCTCGTTGTCCTCGCGCAGCTGGCTGCGATTGGTGTTGATGAGGTCTATGCCATGCCGGTCGAGTTCGTCGGCCTGGACGATGCATTCCATGTAGCTCTGGCTGTGGAAGTTGTGCATGCCGGTGGGGAGCCCGAAGAGCGAGGGGCCGGCCGCGAGCCGCTTGTTGCAGTAGATCCGTGCGCCGCGCTGGCTGGTGGGCAGGTTCTGTCTGCGGAAGCCCACCATGTAGCGGACGGGCATGGTGGCGAGTTCGCCGATCTGGACCTCGTCGTCCGCCAGATCGTCTTCCGACGCGCCTTCCGGGTAAACGAAAACGAAATCGGGATTGGGTTGCTCTATCAGCGTTTCGTTGATGTGGATCGCCATCTCGTCGGCCCGTATGCCGAAGAACGCACTGCGTATCTGCTTGGCGATGGTGTCGAAGGCATAGCGCACGGCATCCGACTTCAAGCCGTAGAGCGTGACGGTGGTTCCCCTCTGCTCAGTCGGACGTCCTTCGATGTATTTGGCAGGGATGCGGACCTCGCCGATATCTTCGGCTTCGCGGATCACCGCGTCGTCGAGCGTGAAGATGGTCGCGAAGTCCTGACCTTCCCTCTTGGTTTCAATCACGACCTTCGTCGCTGCGCCGAAGCCCGCGAGCTTGCCGAGGCCCTTCCGCCCCATGACGTGTCGCTTGCCGCTCTCCGAGGTGAGCACCGTCTCTTCGCCATGCGCGTCCTCCCGGCGCTTCCGATTGACGGGCAGGAAGCGCTCTTCGATCTGCTCAGGTGACATGCCGTGCCCATCGTCGCTGATCGTGATCTTCAGATCTTCAGGCAGTGGCGTGAGCAGGACGGTGAACGGGTCACGGTCTCCAGTCTTGACCTGCGCCTTGGCGATCTCGCGCGCCTTCGATCGCGCTTCCTCGATCGCGTCGAAGGGGATCGAGATGTCTACGCGGGTCGCTTCGGCGTCATGGGCGTTGGCGACGAATTCGACCAAGCATTTGCCGATCGTGGCATACATGTTGATGCCAAGCGCCTCGAGCATTCCGCCTTGGATCTTGAGCGGAAATTCGGCGGGTCGGCCTTGGTGGCGAATCGACTTCGGGCTGTTCATCCCTCGACTATGCCCGTTTCGCCCCGGCTTACCACCTTCCCGCCTAAACTCCTCCAATTCAGAGTGGCTGCTGATTGCCTGCGGTCTCTGTCTGCCCTGACAGGGTGCGAGTTCGAGGAAGCCGACCGGAATTGAAGTATTCTGCCATAGCTGCGCGGTCCCAAGCAAATATCCTTAGGCGGTGGCGCGGATCTTCTGCGTCAGCAGGGTACGGATTGAACCCGCGACTGCTCCCGCCAACGGAATCGGAACCCCGTTCCCTATCTGGCGCGCGACCGGATAGTTTCGTCCGACGAATTGCCAGTCATCAGGCACACCCTGTAGCCGCGCCCCTTCCCGCAAGGAGATGACCCGGTTCGCCATCGGATGGATATAGCGGCCCTTCGACGGGTTCTGGAATGCGCAGCGGAGGGTGTTCGCCGGCTTGTCGGCATCGATTCGGCCCCAGACGTCTGTCGCTTGGCAGCCAACTGACTTCCATGACGGGGGGCATAGGTCTGGCGCACTTCGCATGAGGTCACGCTTGTCACCACCGCTCGGAATCCGGCTCATCCGGGCTGCGGCTAGATCGCTGGGGAGCGGCCATCGATGCATTGGGTCGTCCGGATCGATGGGGCGCGAGAGAGCCGTCTTGGCGCTGATGGTCCCGAGGGTGGGCTCGGGTCCTTCGGGTATCCCAACGCGACTGGCGATCGTGAACGAGCGCTTCCTGTATTGCGGGGTCCCATAGTCTGCCGCATCGAGTTCCCACGCGACCACGAAGTAATCCAATTCCTCGAGAGCGCCCTTTATTCGCGCCCATGCCGTAGACCTGAGGAACGGTGGGACGTTCTCGATGACCACGACATTGGGAGGATTGGTGGCGGCCAGTCGGACGACCTCGAAGGCGAGTGCATTACGCGCATCAAGGGGGTCGCGCCGACCGAGCGTGGAGAAACCCTGACACGGCGGGCCCGCGATGAGCACCTCGCAGTCTGGCAGCCTCTCAAGGTCAGCAACAGATCCGTAACGCCCGACCGGCGCGACGTTGCGCTCGTAGCTGGCGATGGCGTCCTTGCACAGGTCGATCGCGAGGACCGGCCGGAAGCCCTGCTGCACGAAACCGCCGCTGAAAAGGCCCGCGCCCGAAAAGAGATCAACAAAACGCATATTGCATATGTGTTATGCGTTATGCGATTAAGCGAATCAAGATGGAAGAGAATGAGGCAGTCGAAATTCTCAACCGCGTTCGCGCGCGACTGGCCGACCGCGCCCTTCCCCGTCAGGAGGTCATTGCCGAAGCGATCGAGGTAGATCAGCCGTTCATCTCGAGAGCGAAACGGGGATCGTTGAAGCGCGTCACTCCGAGGGTGCGCCGACTTGATGCGTATCTGTCACGTCACGCGGCTTTGTGTGCGAACGCGGGGGAAAGAGCAGAGGCTGGAGACCGCGATGGCGTACCCCGGCGCAGGCGATCGGCTCTAAAGGGAGTGAAGCCCAAAAGGGAGGTCAGGGATACGAAGCTCGCGAAAAGGAGCTGCGAGGCATATCTGGCGGATGGCTATAACGCCCGTGTTCTGATCAATCAGATAGACCTTTTGCGACGGGCCCAATCCAAGTCGCGTTGAAGCGAACCTTCTGCGAGCTTTGCGCGAACGCCCTGATCGCTTCGGAGCCGCAGCGACTATCGTGTCGTATTCTTCGAAAACGTAGGTCAATGTCTCTGCCGGCGCCGATCGCCCCTATCGTGGTCGTCGATGAGACAGGCTTTCTACGATCCGGCAGTCCCTGATTAGATCCCCCTCGCAGGATCGCATCAAATCTCGAAGCTCCTTATGCAAGGATGTGAGATCGGCGATCTTCTCCTCCACCTCTTGCATTTGTTGCCTCACGAGGCGGTCGACGTCCGTGCACGGCTTCTCCTCGTGCTCCGAAAGAGCGAGCAATCGGCGAACGTGCGCCATGCTGAAGCCCAGTCCTCTCGCCCTGCGCACGAAAGTCAGTGTCGCCAGATGGCTGTCGGAATAATCGCGATAATTGCTGTCCGTGCGGTCCGCGGCCGGTAATATTCCTTCACGCTCGTAGTAGCGGATGGTTTCCGCCTTCGTGCCTGTGGCTCTCGCCAGCTCTCCGATACGCATCGCTTGACCTTGTAGTTGCTACAAGGTGCATATGTAGCTGCGACTCGAACGTTGCAAGGAGAGCGGCATGGCGAAGTCCTGCTGCCAGACACCGGAATCCGACACCGCCGCGCACAACGATGCGCGCTGGCGCCGCGTCCTTTGGATCGCGCTTATCGCAAATGCGGCCATGTTCATGGTGGAGATGGTCGCCGGTGTCGCTGCCGATTCCCGTGCGCTCCAAGCGGATGCGCTCGACTTCTTCGGCGATGCCGCGAACTACGCGATCAGCTTGGGCGTTGCAGGAATGGCGCTCGCCTGGCGAGCCAGAGCTGCGCTGGTGAAGGCCGCGACCATGCTTGGCTTTGGCATATGGGTGATCGGCTATGCCATCTATGGCCTGATAGCGGGTGCCGATCCGGAGCCAGCGATGATGGGTGTGGTCGGCACCCTGGCTTTGGCGACCAACGTGATCGTTGCGCTGATGCTGTTCCGCTTCCGCGAGGGCGACGCGAACATGCGATCTGTCTGGATCTGCTCGCGCAACGACGCGATCGGCAACCTCGCGGTGTTGGGGGCTGCTCTCGGCGTCTTCGGCACGGGACAGGCTTGGCCCGACCTGCTAGTCGCCTCGGTCATGGCCGGCCTCGCGTTCTGGGGCAGCATCGAGGTATTCGGGCAAGCGCGTCAGGAGCTGGCTCATGAATAGCGACGCCATCGCCCGAATGGACGCCTTCCTTGCCGAGGAATATCATCGGTCAGAAGCTGCGAGACGTGCCGGGAATATCGGCAGCGCATGGCATCACCTCGAGCGAGCCCACATCGCGGCACAGGTCCGCTTGGGACCGCACTGCGGCTCCCATCTGCGGATGCTTCGGCTTGCCTGGCGATTGCGGGACTGGCGGGAGGTTCGGGGTCAGGTTGTCAGGCTTGCCCTTGCCCCCTTGGGCAACCTCACGGGCAGCCTCCCGGTCGGAAACAGCGGGCGCTCGAATGTCAGCCCCTTCGCCTCGATGGAAATAGAGCCGGAGATCAGACTCGTGCTCGGCCTATCGGCAAGTCGAAGTGATCGCTCGTCTCAGAACACCGTCGCATAGATCGATCTTCTTGTTATGAAATCACATTTCGTCTGTCGAGATTGTTCTTTCGCCGCGAAGCTTCTGCTGCTAGCGGACGGCCGATGACCCGGCTCCTCGCCCGCTCCTTCTTGCTGCAGCTTGTCACGCTGTGCACTGCTCTCAGTATCCTGTGGGCGCCGGTGGCAGAAGCGGCCGAATGTTCGGACGAGCCTCCGGTAGCCTCCCAGCTCGAGCAGCATGACGAACCTGGGAATGGCGAGAGGGGACCGGAGAAGCACGGTGCCTGTGCACATGGTCATTGCCATCATGCATCGCAGGCCGTTGGCAGGTTTTCTGAGCCCTTTGCCCCGAGATCGGTTGTGAGCGTGCTCCACGCCGCAGACCAACCCTGGTTCGCCTCCGGTCCAGCGGAACTGATCACACCCCCTCCTCGCGCCTGACGTTCGCCGCGCGTCGGAACCCTTTTCCGACGCCGAACTGAACGTCAGCAGAGGAATTCCCATCCATGTTCGCCATATCGTGGCGAGCGGCCCCCTTCTGGGGGCTGATACTCGCCCTGTCCTCGGGACCTGCCAGCGCGCAGGACCCGCGTATCGTCACGCTCGATGATGCGCTCGAACTCAGCGGGGTCGCCGAGCAAGCCGACACCCCCGTCACCAACCCCCGCCTCGTGGGACCCCGCGCGGAAACCGACGCGGCGGCGGCTCTGGTCGACCAGGCTCGCCTGAGTCCTAATCCGGAGGTGTCCTTCGAAGTCGAGAACGTCGCCGGCAGCGGCGCGTTCTCCGGCCTCGAGTCGACCGAGTATACGCTCTCTGTCGGCCAGCGCTTGGAGCTGGGCGGAAAGCGTTCCGCACGGGTTGGTGCGGCCCAGGCCCAGGCGGATCTGGCTTCCCTTAGAGCCGATCTGACTGCGGTCGAACTCGGCCGACTGGTGCGCGAGCGCTACCTGCTTGCTGTTGCCGCAGCCGCGCGGGTCGAACTCGCGCGGGACGTGGTCGCGCGCAATGAGGAACTCGCCCGCATAGCAGGTGTCCTGGTCGAGGTCGGCCGCGAGCCGCCTCTGCGGGCGTTGCGTGCGGATGCCGCCTTGGCGGAGGCGCGTGCGCATCTGGTGGAGGCCGAGGCAGAGAGTCTGGCGGCTCGCACGGCGCTCGCCTCGCTGTGGGCCGCATCAGAGGCACCGCTAGTTCCGGCCGACTTTCCGAACATCGTCCCGCCCCCATCGTTGATGTCCCAGGCAACGGAGAGCCTGACCTATCAGGTCGCACGCGCCGAGAGCACGGCCGCAGCGGCGGAGATCGAGCGGCAGCGAAGCCTGCGTATACCGGATCCGACGGTCTCCGCCGGCGTGCGGCGCTTCGAGGAGAGCGGTGACAACGCGTTCCTGGTCGGGGTGTCGATCCCTCTGCCCTTCCGCGACCGGAACCAGGGCAACATCGCCGCTGCCGAAGCCCGTTTGCGGGCGGCGAACGCGCGCGAAGCCGTCGCGCTCGCGGATTACGAGCAATCGGTAGCCGCGGCTCGCGCGAGATATCTTGGGGCCGAGGCCCGGGTCGAGACACTCTCGCAGACATCGCTCCCGCAGGCGGAGGAGGCGCTGCGCCTCGTCCGCATCGGATATCGCAATGGACGCTTTCCCCTGATCGAGGTGCTCGCTGCCGCCGAGGCACGCGACACGATCCGCGAGGCGCTCATCGCCGCCCGCGAAGAGCGGGGCCAGGCCGCCGCCGAACTCATCGGGCTGGCCGCACAGTGAAGGATCTATCCATGACACGCAGAAAGCTGGCGATCCTCTTCGGTATCGTGATCGCGATCGGCGCTCTCGCGCTGATATTCTGGCCAACCTCCGATGTCGACGATCATGCGGGTGAGAGGGGCCATGCGCATGAGGAGGCAGAGACCGAAACACCCGAAGGTATAGTCACCTTGAGCGACGAGCAGATCAGCGAGGCCGGGATACAGCTGGCCGCAGTGCGGTCTGGAGCCGCTGTCGAGCTCGTCTTCCCGGCGACGGTCGCAGCGAGCCCCACCGCCTCCGCGCGTATCGACGCCCGCGCCTCGGGTGTCGTCCGCTCCGTGGGCAAGACGCTGGGCGATTACGTTTCGCGCGGCGAGACCGTCGCCCGCATCGAGAGCGCGGATGCCGCCGCTCTCGCCTCGCAGCTCAGCGCGGCGCGCGCTCGGGTCACCGAGCTGTCCGCCGCCTACGATCGCGAACGGCGCCTGTTCGAGGCGAATGTCACGGCCCGCCAGGATCTGGAGGCCGCGCAGGCAAATCTCAGTGTGGCGCGCTCGGAATTGCAGCGAGCGCAGGCCGCGGTAGCGGCAGCCGGCGTCAGCGGTGACGGGCGTTCGCTGGCGGTCACCTCTCCTCTGGCTGGCAGGATCACCGCCGCACCGATCGTGCTCGGCGCCTTCGTGGATGCCGGCGAGGAGCTCTATCGCGTCGTCAATCCGAACGGGTTGCAGGTCGAAGTGGCGCTGCCTTCGGCCGAAGCCTCCCGCATCCAACCTGGCGACGAGGCCGTGCTGATCGTCGGCGATGGCCGCGAGATCGGGGCCCGGGTGCGTTCGGTTACGCCCTCGCTCGATCCGGAGAGCCGCAGTGCCACCGCAGTCTTGTCGCTCTCGCGCGGCGTTCCGGGCCTGCAACCGGGCGCTTTCCTCCAGGCGCGGATAAGACCTTCGGGCGAAGTGGATCGCACCCGTATCGCCGTGCCAGAGGACGCCGTCCAGGTGCTCGAAGGACGCGACGTCGTGTTCGTCCGCACCAAGAGCGGTTTCCAGGCTCGCGAGGTCGAAGTCGGAACCCGGTCCGCCGGGCAGGTGACGATCCTCTCCGGTCTTGAGGAGGGATGGCGCATCGCCACCGACAACGCCTTCCTGCTCAAGGCGGAACTCGAGAAGGAGGGCGCGACCCATGGACACTAAGACAGAGCCCGCGCCTCATGTGGAGACCCATCCCGATACGGGCAGCCATCGCCACGGTCTGATCGGGGCGATCCTCGACATCGCCGTGCGGTTCCGTTGGGCGGTCATCGTCTTGACCGTCTTCGCTGCAATCTACGGGGCCATGAACCTCCTGCGCCTGCCGATCGACGCGGTGCCTGACATCACCAACACCCAGGTGCAGATCAACACCAGCGCCTCCGCGCTCTCACCCTCGCAGGTGGAGACACAGGTGACCTTTCCGATCGAGACTGGTCTGGCCGGGATCGAGGGGCTCGAGATGACGCGCTCGATCTCGCGCAACGGCTTCAGTCAGGTCACCGCGATCTTTGAGGAAGGCACCGACATCTACTTCGCGCGCCAGCAGGTGAACGAACGGCTTGCCCCGATCGGCGCAAGCCTGCCGGAAGGGGCGGAGCCCACGATGGGGCCGATCTCTACCGGTCTCGGTGAGGTGCTGATGTATACGATCGAATACGAGTATCCTGGAGGTCGCGGCGCACCGGTAGGTGACCGGACTGGCTGGCAGTCGGACGGGAGCTTCATCACCGAGCGCGGTGAACGCCTCGACACCGAGGTCGCCAAGGCAGCCTACCTGCGCACGGTCCAGGATTGGGTCGTCGCCCCGTTGATGCGTTCGATCGATGGTGTGGCAGGCGTGGATTCGATCGGCGGTTACGAAAAGCAGTTCCTCGTGCAGCCCGACCCCGCCCGTCTCACTGGCTACGGCCTGTCGTTCGACTCACTGATCGAGGCATTGGAGGCGGCGAACCTCGCTGCGGGCGCCAACTTCGTCGATCGTGCCGGGGAGGCCCTGCTCGTCCGCGTGGATGCGCGTCTCGGTGGCACGCAGGACATCGAACAGGCCGTCGTCACGACCCGCGAGGGCGTTCCGATCCGGATCGGAGATGTCGCCACGGTGCGCATCGGCGGCGATCTGCGGACTGGCGCCGCCTCGCTCAATGGTGAGGAGGCGGTCGTCGGCACCGTCCTGATGCGTAGCGGGGAGAACAGTCGCACCGTGGCGGCAG
>Ga0065721_10005640_pt1 | contig 16385 bp, 9 predicted proteins | sample Mesricmetagenome_FD_59108 | JGI IMG/M metagenome (GOLD analysis project Ga0065721, IMG submission 59108) | Mesophilic microbial community from rice straw/compost enrichment Sample: eDNA_1 v2 (version 2) | ecosystem: Engineered > Solid waste > Grass > Composting > Bioreactor | place: USA: Davis... | reverse complement strand
ATGCCAACGGTGGAGGCTAGGGCAGTGCTTAATGCCTCGTACGCGTTGATCTGTCCGGGATCATTGGTGTTGTTGTACTTCCCCCGGAGAATATCGATGGTGTGTTTGAAGTATTTGTACGGCAGAAGCCGGGAATACAGGACAAAGAACAGACCTCCCAGCATCAACAGAAATAATACAGGGGTCCAGATGCTGGTTGCGAGTGATGAAATGATTTCGCTCATAGTGGGTCAGTTCTGCAAAATAGGAATTAATTCGGGCTCCGGTTGGGTGGGCCAATTATTACATGAATGGAATTCATCAGATCGTTGATTTCAATCTTCCCCGCGAAACCGCGGTCCAGTTAGCCAGCTGGTACAGCAATCGCGCACCGACATTCGCGTCCCAGTCGTTGCCGGGGCCCGGCGCTACTTCATTCAGGTCGAATCCAACGATCCGCTTGCCGGCTATAACGATTCTTTTCAGAAGATGAACAACGTGAAAGTATTCCAAACCGCCCGGAACCGGGGTACCTGTATTCGGGCAAAGTTTTGGATCAAGGCCATCGATGTCAAAGCTGATGTAGACATTTTCAGGCAACACTTCAATTATTTTGTCGCAGATGCTGTCCCACGTGCGGCCTGCGTACATGGCTGATTTGATGTCCTCGTCAAAAAACGTGACGACACGACCACGGGATCGTTTAATCACATCTGCTTCTTCTTCACAGAAATCGCGAATGCCTACCTGCACCAGGCGGTTCACCGCGGGAATCTTCAGCGCGTTGTACATGATGGATGCATGGGAATAAGTGAAGCCCTGATAGCCCTTGCGAAGGTCGGCATGTGCGTCGATCTGAAGAATTCCAAAGCGCGCATAGAAGTTTGGCAATGATCGGAAGTAGCCCAAGGGCACACTGTGGTCTCCACCGACGAGGGCGACCATCTTTCCGTCGCGCAGTAATTTGGTCACAGTGCTCTTGATATAGATATTCAGGTTTTCGCACGCTTCGTTGATCTTCTGTAGAAGGGGCTCTTCGGGGCTCACGGCACCGTCAGCTTCGAGTCGCGCGAGGTATTGCCGGGATAATCCACGAAGACGTGCGCTTTCGTCTTCCATAGAGTTTGGGACCGGCAGCATGCTCACCCCGAGTTTCCAGGCATCGGGAATGTCTTTGACGAATAAATCGACCTGTGGTGAGGCCTCAAGAATAGCGCGGGGTCCGCGGGCTGCGCCGCTGTGGTACGATACTGTTACTTCCCAGGGCACAGGGACAACAACAAGTTGCGCGGTTTCCGGCGTAAACGGCAGGCCGAAAAGCTGCCCCTGGATCCCCGCACCGTTGGGATCGAATTTATCGGGATTTAGCCTGAACGCAGTTGTCTTTTCCATAGAGTTGCCGGGCGCATTAAATTTGGTAGGAGACATACTGCACGAATTCGCCGCTCCCGCTGCTGATCTCGCGCCATGAGCCGGAATTGAATTGAATAATCGCCATGCCCGCGGGTACAATTTCTCCGATTTCTTCTTTTGTCAGGTACTCAGCCAGATAGGAGATAGCCGGATTATGCCCTACGAACAGCACCTTACTGTAATGGTCGTCCGTCCGGGTCACCAGCTCAAAGAACGTTCTGGTGCTCGCCTCGTATAGTTCGTCCAGATAATTAATGAACGTCCGATCGTATTGATTCGCGTCTGCAATCATTTCGGCGGTGAGTTTGGCCCGCTCTGCCGGGCTGGAATAGATGACGTCGGGAAAAGTTTTTTGGTCGCGAAAGAATCCGGCTACGCGGAGCGCCTGCTGCATACCGGAAGCGGTCAATTCGCGTTGGAAATCCGTTTGACCGGGCTGTTTGTCAGCACTTTGTGCATGTCGAAGCAAATACAGATAGCGTGGCATTTGTGTGATTTATAGCCTTTCCGTTAATTTTTAAGCGTTGGCCAATATTAAGCAGCGAAATTTGATTTTTTAAAAATTTGCGGATATTTGGCTTTTTGAACCAATTGTGTGATGTCGAAAAATCTAGTAATTGTTGAGTCCCCGGCGAAAGCGAAGACGATAGAAGGGTATTTGGGTAAGGAATTTAAGGTTGCCTCAAGCATGGGGCACGTCCGTGACCTTCCCAAAGGGGGAGACGCGATTGATATTGAGAACGACTTTGAACCGACCTATGAGATAAGCCCTGATAAGAAGGAGGTAATCCAAAAACTTAGAAAACTCGCTGAGGACGCCGAAATGGTGTATCTGGCGAGCGATGAGGACCGTGAGGGAGAGGCAATTTCATGGCACCTTAAGGAGGTTCTGGACTTGAACGACAGGAAAACCCGTCGCATAGTTTTCACCGAAATCACCAAGAAGGCAATTCTCAACGCTCTTCAGAGCCCCCGTAACATCGATATCGACCTGGTCAATGCCCAGCAGGCGCGCCGGGTTCTGGATAGGCTTGTAGGGTACGAGCTTTCGCCAATTCTCTGGAAAAAAATCAAGACGGGTTTGTCGGCCGGCAGGGTGCAATCTGTGGCTGTAAGGCTGGTCGTTGAGCGTGAACGCGAAATCAGCGATTTTAAAGCCAAGTCATCATTCAAGGTAAACGCGATTTTCCTGCTTGATAAAGGCAAAACGCTTGTAGCCGAGCTTTCTGAAAGATTTGATACTGAGCAGGAAGCGATGGACTTCCTGGAGTCGTGCAGGGGAGCAAAATTCTCCATTTCAGATCTCCAGACGCGTCCTTCAAAACGCTCGCCAGCACCGCCATTCACCACCTCTACGCTCCAACAGGAAGCTGCCCGCAAACTGGGCTTCTCGGTGATTCAGACGATGATGGTGGCTCAGAAGCTGTACGAAGCCGGTAAGATCAGCTACATGCGTACGGATAGTGTAAACCTTTCCGATGAAGCCAGGAATGGCGCAATGGCGCAGATTCAGTCGGCGTTCGGAAAAGAGTTTGTGCAACCCCGGCAATTCAAAACAAAATCATCATCGGCGCAAGAAGCGCACGAAGCCATCCGTCCTACGGATTTTTCAGTGACCGATCCCGGAATGGATCGCAATGCCGGAAGGTTATATGAACTGATCTGGAAACGCGCCATTGCCTCGCAGATGGCAGACGCCGAACTGGAAAAGACGACAGCAACCATTTCCATATCTACCAATCCGCGAAACTTTGTGGCAACAGGTGAAGTCGTTAAGTTCGAAGGGTTTCTCAAAGTATACATGGAGTCGGGCGACGACGACGAGGAGGAGGAAAACAGCAAAGTGCTGCCTCCATTGAGTGTTGGGCAGAAGCTCGATCTGGATGAGATAATAGGTAAACAAGTGTTCTCCAGGCATGCACCCCGCTATACGGAAGCGAGTCTTGTGAAGAAACTGGAAGAGTTAGGCATTGGCCGGCCATCGACTTATGCACCGACGATTACCACCGTGCAGAAGCGCGGATATGTTGTAAAGGAAACACGCGAAGGTGTGGAGCGGAAGTACACCGTTCTCACATTTAAAGACAATAAAATTGAACGCCGCGAGGACACTGAAATCACCGGTGCTGAAAAGAACAAACTGTTCCCTACGAACACGGCGATGGTTGTGACCGACTTTCTGGTAGAACACTTCCCTGATGTAACTGACTTTTCATTTACCAGTGAAATAGAGCAGGAGTTCGATGAAATCGCCAGCGGCAAGCTCGACTGGAAGAAGATGATCCACAACTTCTACAAGCCTTTCCACAAGAAGGTTTCTGTAACCGAAAAGGTAGAGAGATCATCGGTGGGGAAGAGCCGTGAACTTGGTGTTGATCCCAAAACCGGCAAGAACGTATACGCCAAGCTGGGACGTTTTGGTGCTTATGTTCAAATCGGAGAGAACCCCGATGACAACGGTGGTGAGAAGCCTAAGTTCGCTTCGCTGCGGCCAGGCCAGTTCATCGAGAGCATTACCCTTGAGGATGCGATGGAGCTGTTCAAGATGCCTCGCGAACTCGGCGAATTTGAGGAGAAACCTGTGGTGGTGAACATTGGCCGGTTCGGTCCCTATGTTCTTCACGACAAGAAATTCGTTTCCATTCCGAAAGGAGAGGATCCCTATGAAATTCCACTGGAACGCGCCATTGAGTTGATTGAAGCGAAACGAATCTCGGATGCAAACAAACTGATAAAAGCATTTGACGGTCACCCTGACGTCCAGGTGTTGAACGGAAGGTTTGGCCCCTACATAAAGGCAGGTAAGAAGAATGTGAAGATTCCCAAAGGGAAGGAGCCTGCTTCCCTGACCATTGAAGAGTGTCTCGCTTTGGCTGAAGCAACGCCTGAAAAGAAAGGCCGCTTCGGAAGGAAGGCAGCTGCTCCCGTTGAAGCAGCTGCAGGGCAGGCAGAGGCGGCGCCTAAAAAGGCTGCAGGGAAGAAGGCACCTGCGAAAAAGGCTGCAAAGAAAACCGCTGCAAAGAAAGTGAAGGCGACTCCGAAAAAAGTTAAGACTGCAGGAAAGAAGACAGCTGCTGCAGCCAAGAAAATAAAAACTACAGCGAAGAAGACTGCTGCGAAAAAGAAAGCAAAATAATCGAGCCATTGGAAAGCTTCCGGATGAAATTCCGGAAGCTTTTTGCGTTTCATCGGTCTGGTATGATGTATCTTCTGCCGTAAGAGGACCGACTAAAAATCCAAAACACATCAGCCGATATTCCTACCGAGATGGGCTGGCAACCACATCCTATTAAAAAATAAAGGTCGATATGCAGAAACTTGTCGTGCTCTCAGGTGCTGGTATTAGTCAGGATAGTGGCATTCCGACGTTCAGAGACGCAAACGGCTTGTGGGAAGGGTATCGTGTTGAAGACGTTGCCTCTCCTGAAGGATGGCAGAAGAATCCTGGCGTCGTGCTGGATTTCTATAATCAGCGGCGGAAGCGTGCAAGAGAGGTAAAGCCCAATCGGGGTCATGAGGTCATCGCTGAATTGCAGGAGCACTTCGACGTAGTCGTCGTCACGCAAAACGTTGACGATCTCCATGAGCGTGCGGGGTCGAAAAATGTAATCCACTTGCATGGAAGTTTGTTTGAAGCACGCAGTACTGTGGATGAAACACTTGTGTATCCAATTTCCGGATGGGAGCTGAACATCGGTGACACGTGCGAAAAGGGTTCACAACTCCGACCCAACATCGTCTGGTTTGGGGAAATGGTACCGTTGATTGAAGTCGGCGCCCACCACGCCAGCCAGTCCGATATATTTCTCGTCGTGGGCACATCGATGGTTGTGTACCCCGCTGCCGGACTGATCGACTACGTCCCGTACGACGCCATCAAGTACATCGTAGATCCAAATGCACCCTCACTATCACACATACAGGGGGTGAGGACGTTCCGGGAGAAGGCGAATACTGGTCTGGAGAAGGTGAAACAGGAACTCCTCAAGTTCTAACGGATGCTGCTCGTACTGGATATCGGAAACACAGACATAACCGTTGGGCTGAGCGATCAATCACAATGGCGTCACATCTGGCGGGTTCCGTCAGGCAATCTCACTGAAGTATATTATGCGTTAAGGCTTCAGGATCTTTTTCTGGAGGCCGGATTGGCAACCGATGAAGTTGAAGGAGTGATCATCAGCAGTGTTGTGCCGGACCTTACCGACATTCTGGTGCAGGTTACAAGAGCGTTGTTTAAGGTAGAGCCTGCACTGGTAGCTGTTCCAATATATCATAAGTTGCCGGTTAAGGTGATGAATCCCTATGAGATCGGCGCTGACCTTGTAGCCAATGCAGTTGCTGCGTTTACGCTTTTCAAAGGGGCATGTGTTGTGGTCGACTTCGGCACGGCGCTCACGTTTACTGTGTTGAGTTCCACAGGTGAGATAACTGGTGTTGCCATTGCACCAGGATTAAAAACCGCCGTGAAAGCATTGTCGCAAAATACCGCCAGGCTGTTTGACGTACCGTTGATTTATCCGGATTCCGTGCTTGGGAAAAATACCGTTCACGCGATTCAGGCAGGTGTGCTTTATGGTTACGAAGGAATGGTTGAACGTATCCTGGAGCGCGTGAGGCAAGAGCTGGCCACCGAAGTATCTACAGTAGCCACTGGTGGGCTGAGTTCTATCATTCCAGGTATAGCCTCCCGCGTTGACAAAATAGTTCCGACCCTTACGCTGGATGGTCTACGGACCATCTACAATCATATCAACGCTACTTAAGCAGGTACAGCTTCCGGTTGGCAATGTCCAGCGTCCAGGGTGTATCACCAAAGATCACATGGCTGATGGCGCCATCATAAATCAACGATGGTTTGAACATAATGTTTGGATATCCGCCCTCGGTTGCGCCCTGCACCTGAGTATGCACCTTTTTTGTTTTGTCGAAATACGTCTTAACTGTAGTGCCGAATCCCGTCTGGCTCATGCGGATCTCCATGGCTGTCGTATCGGCGTTCGCGAGTGCTATGTACCTGGAATGAAGATTCACCGGACTGTATCCTGCGCCCGTATCAAATTCCATCACGGCCCGATGCGTGCTGTCTACCACCATTTCAATAAAGATGTCAAGGGCAAGTCCGCGGTTGTCATGGAGAATCAACGGAAGGGTATGTTGAATTTTTTTTGCTAGCGATTGCCGGCTTTCAACGATCAATTGGCTATTTTTTACATCGATCGTCAGGAGGTCATTCTCAAATAGTTTACAGCTGATGAGACCGTCGAAACCCATTTCGTCAAATCCCGGATATACACCAACCCACGCGTTACTTTGAGACATTGGGTTCAGGGATACTTGCTCAAACTGATATGTTTTCAGATCAAGGCGTTCACCCGTATGTCTGAATGCAGTAAAACGACCAGAATCAAGGACCTGGTGCTTGACCTTCTGGTAAAACCGATTCGACATAACGTGAAGTCCGGCGCCAGTATCAAGAATGAAGCTACCTTCAACATTGTTGATCTTTGCCTTGACAAGGATATGTCCGTTCTTACTGATGGAAACAGGGATCGCCGTTTGAGCTTTCAGGACCAAAACGGAAACGAAAAGACTCAGAGCTAGGAAAATGATTTTCATAAATGTGGTTGACTGAGTATTGACGCTGTTCCGGTCAATAGGTTACAACCAGGAAACAAAAAAGCCGGAGGGTGTCCGGCTTTTGAATAGGAATTGATTTCTCGACTTATGCCAGTTCGCGAAGATCTACTGGCACAACACGGGAGATACCTTTTTCCACCATGGTGATACCATAGATAACATCTGTGGAGCTCATCGTTCGCTTGTTGTGCGTTACAATCACGAATTGAGAGTCCTTGCTGAACGTCCGGATGATGTTATTGAACTTATCGATGTTAGCGTCGTCTAGCGGTGCGTCAACCTCGTCGAATATACAAAACGGTGCCGGCTTCAAGAGGTACATAGAAAAGAGCAGCGCCGTCGCTGTCAGCGTTTTTTCCCCTCCTGAAAGCTGATTGATCGTGAGTGGTCGCTTACCTTTTGGCTTCGCAATAATATCGATGTCTGAATCAAGAGGATTCGAGGGATCCACAAGTCGCAGGTCGCATTCGTCACCTTCTGTAAACAAAGATCGGAAGACGCGGATGAAGTGTTCCTTGATCTTGTTGAAGGAATCCATGAATGTCTGGCTTGCCACGCCTTCAATTTCGCTGATCGTGTTGAACAGTGATTCCTTCGCTTTGAGGAGGTCCTCCTTCTGCGCGAGGATGAAGTCATTTCGCTGTTTGATTTCCGTGTACGCCTCCATAGCCATAGGGTTAATCGGCCCCATGTTGTCGAGGCGGTCGCGGATTTTCTGAACTTCAGCGCGGATTTTATCTTCATCCACCTTCATAAGTTCGTCAGACTCTTCAGGTGCGCCCTGGCTGATGACGTTGTCGAGGTCTACGTTGAACTCTACGGACAATCTTTCCTTGACAGAGTTCAGTTGCATGCGGCTTTCATTGAGCTGGTTCTGCAATTCCATCAACAGCGTGTCTATCTGCTGGCGCTGATGTTGCACCTCGCGGAGTTGCTTTTCAACCTGGTCGATCTGACCGCGCGTCTCGTAGTAGTCTTTCTCCGCCTCGCTGAGGCCGGCCTCCATCTGCTCTTTCTCTTCATACATGCCGAGGAGTTCATCGTCGTTGCTCTGTGTTGTCTCGATGATGCGTTTAACTTCCTCCTCGTTTTTGCGAAGTTCCTCCATGTTGGATTCAATGCGGGCACTGCTTTGCTCCATTGATTCTTGCTTGAAGCGGATTTCCTGATCAATGCTCTTGACGCGGTTGTCCTGTTGATGGAAGAAGATATTCTGTTCGTTATATGCAGCCGATTTCTGACTCAGCAGATCGTTGTTCGCAGCGAGATTCTGAGTAAGATTGGCGAGCCTTTCTTCCTGTTCTTCCAGGTCATGCTGTGCCTGGCGAGCCTTCGGTTTCAGTTCGTCGAGCTCGGTGAGGAGTGTATCTATTTTTTCAAGAATGTCTTCTCGGCGCAGGTCAGCACTGTTGAGCATCTCCGAGAACTGTTCCCGCTTCGTGCGAACAGAGACGAACTCTTCATTAACCTGACGTATCTGATTTCCGACTTCTTCTAGGCGCTGGCGGATCTTGTTGTTGCGGAGTTTCTCCAGGTCGGCCTGTTTTTCCAGTAGCGAACTCCGTATGTCGGACAGTTTGGTGGTGAGTTCCTTGATCTCTTTTTCAAGTTTCTCAAGGTTCTTTGCGCGCCCGATTTTCTTGCCTTCAAACAAACCAACAGAGCCTCCGGAAATGCTGAACTTCCGTTTGGTAAGCTTTCCGTTCTTTGTGATAAACGTGTTTTCGTCGGAGAGAGGTATATTTTTAAGATCGCCTTCGTAGATGTACACCCTGTCGAGGATGTAAGACATCAGCTTGCGATACTTCGGATCGTACTCAATAATTTCAGTAGCAGGGAACGCATTGTCATAAATCCTTCCCGGCGTTGATTCGAATTTGTCAAACGCGTCGAGGATGAAGAAATGCGCTTTACCTTTAGATGCGTCACTAAGAATATTGATCGCTTCGTATGCTTCTGATTCGTGCTCTACGATGTAGTAATTCAGGTACGGCTCAAGATAGTTCTCGATGGCAACCCGATATTCTTCAGAGGTCGTTAGAATATCGGAGAGTAGGGGAGCATTCTTGGCAACCTTCTTCTTAAGAAACTTGATGGCTTCGGGGAAGCCCTCGAGGTTTTCAACAAGAGATTTGGTAAGGTTGTACTCATTCTGGCGCGCGTCGAGTTTACGTCCGGTGACGTTCATCTCTTCGCGGATCATTTCAATGGTCTTCTCAGCTGCAGCGATCCGTTCCAGAATCTGTTCCTCTTCCTTTTTCAGCTGATCCTGTTCCGCGTTCCGGTCATTCAGTTCCTGTTGGAGGATTTTCAGTTTATTTTCGAATTCAACAAGGCTTGCACTTTGCTGACTGGAATCAGAAGCTGTCTTTTCCAGCTCTTGTTTGAGAGACGATACCTGAATCTCACGGATTTCGACAGCCTTGTTGATTTGGAAGCTTTCTTCCTGTTTCTCGCGTTGAACGCGGCGAATCGAATCAGCCTGCGTCTGTAACTCACTGGTTATACGCTTTTGTTCTTCGTAGTCGGATTTAAGTCCTTCCAGTTTGTGAGTGATTTCTTCAAAGATCTCGGCCGCGTTGTTTCTTTCCGATTCGAGGCTTTGAATGCTGAAGCGCGCGCGCTCATTGCTTTTCTTATCCTGTTCAATCTGTTCCCTCAGACCATTGCCGCGGTCGTTGAGGTATTTCAGACGTTCGTTCTTGATTTGCTTTTCACTTTCATACTGACGGATCTTGGCGACGAATTCATTGATAGCCTTTTGCCGTGAGCTCAGTGTTTTTTCCTTTAGTACGAGGTCGGTTTTTGCCTTTTCGATTATTGCTTCCTTTTCAGCAATTTCAGAAGCCAGGCTGATCTTGCGATCGTTTTCTCCTTCAACCTGTTTGTTTATGGCATTGAATTTCTCTTTCTGCTTGTTAACAACAACCTTTGCCAGATAGATACTCTTTTCTTTGTATTCGTCTTTGATCCGGTAATACGTTTCCGTTTGCTTGGCCTGTTTCTCCAGGCTCTTCATGTTCTTCTCGATTTCGAACAGCAAGTCTTCCACGCGTTCGAGGTCGGCATCGGTATCTTCGAGTTTCTTAAGCGTTTCCTTCTTGCGTTTCTTGAACTTTGAAATACCTGCAGCTTCTTCAAATAACATTCGACGGGAATTGTCTTTATCGTTCAGAAGATCATCCACCATCCCAAGTTCGATGATGGCATAACTGTTGGAAGCGACTCCGGTGTCGAGGAACAGGTTCGTGATGTCCTTGAGGCGGCATGCTACCCCGTTGAGGAGGTATTCACTTTCACCGCTTCGGTATAAACGACGCGTGATTGTTATTTGCGAGTATTCGGTAGGAAGAATGTTTTTGGTGTTATTGATGGTGAGCGAGACCTCGGCCATTTGTTGGGGGCCGCGTTGACTTGTACCATTAAATATAACGTTCTCCATTTTTTCGGATCGCAGCGCACTGGTTTTCTGTTCGCCCAGCACCCAGCGAATGGAATCCACAACGTTTGATTTTCCACATCCGTTCGGCCCGACAATACCGGTAATTCCTTCATCGAAGTTGATTACGATTTTGTCGGCAAAACTCTTGAAGCCCTTAATCTCCAGTTTCGCTAATTGCATGCTCTATGGTGGTTGTAAATTGTTCTAGTTCAGTAGTTGGCCAGCGGAGATGAGCATTCTTGATATCTTCAAAAAGGAATCATTTCGTCGCCGGTCAATTATGGCAAGTCGGCAAAGATAACGTTACCTCCAGGCCAATTCAAAAGAAAAAGAAGCCTTGTGGATAATTCGTGGATAAGCAGCAAATCGGGTTGATGACTCCGTTTTTCCGGTGCATAATATCTGAATAACTTTGCCGTTGCGGGGATCCAATCCGGCGTCGCGCGGGCAGTTAATCGGGTAAATGGGCTTACCGCCAGGTCGTTACGGGGCCGACTTGTCGCCGTTTCAGGCGGCTTTATGCCGGGCTGGTTATTGAAGTGATTTTTCCTACCTTTGATCCGATGGACAATCTGCAATTCTGGCTGTATGTAATAATTGGGCTGATTTATTTTATCAGCCGCATGCGGAAGAAGCCGCAGGGTACCGACGTACCTTCGGATCAGCCGGAGCTGCCGCCAGAACAGCAACCCCGTAAAACGGAAAGGCAACCCACTTTTGAGGAATTGCTCCGGGAGATCATGGAAGGCAAGTCTGAGCCCGAGCAGAAACCGGAGGTTGAAAGGAAATCCGAACCGATTCACCAGCGACCTGTTTACAAGAACTATGATGAGGAGGTCGAGGATGAGGTGAATTCCCGCGAAACCCTCGAAGATGTAAATTACGATTATCAGAGTCGCGATTCAATCTATTCCGATTATGAAGGGGCGAAGCGCGAAGCGTTTCTCCGTCCATCGCTCGAAGAGACAATGAGTCTGGACGAGACGGATATGAGTTACGGCAAGTTCAAGGCATTCGAAATAAAGCAAAATCGCACCGTTGTAGGTGACTATATAGCGGACCTGAAAGATCCCGAGAGTTTGAAGAAAGCCTTCGTTATGAGTGAGATATTGAAAAGAAAATTCTGACTTTTTGATATAAATATTACCCGGCTTGGGTAGTCCTTTTTTTAGAGCAGCCGATTTTTTGAAGTGCGGAAAGTAGCCCGCATCTTTACTCACTAAGTTCGGTTACTGTAAATTTTTTAGACGTAATTAACTCAGATCCCTAACCTTCTTAATGATGAAAGCATTTTTTGTCATCCTCTTTCTTGGGTGCACTTTTATTTCCTTAACCGCTTTCGCACAGTGTGATGTAAAGTCAGAGGTTGTGGTAAAAGCAGCGTCTTCTGGCTCCAATGGTTCAATCCAACTTAAAATCACGAACGATTTGCAGGGGCCAATAAGGGTCTCTTTACACGATCTTACAGAACAAGACCTCCCCATTGTCACCGAAAAAAGTGTGCAAATGAAGGATTTGAGGGAGGGGGTCACCTTTTCAGGTTTAAAACCTACTACCTATATAATTCAGGTGCATTTCAGAAATTGCTCGAGGACCATTGGCGGACTTGAAGGATACAAGGTGGAATCAAAATAAGAGACGCGAATGAGAATCTATACTTTTTTAATCTGCTCGCTCCTCCTGATTTCGGTAAGTTCNTTTGGACAAACCTGTCCCACTGTNGGTGCAACAGTGATNGAAACCTGTAATGANGCNGGTGGAAATGGAGTGATCCGTGTTTACTTTATGGACGGAGATGCCCCTTCATCTTACATTCTCTATACTCTTCCGGATTTCCAGATTGCAAGTGCTCCACTTGGACCTGCACTCGTAAATACCAGCATAAGCTTGCCTCCGGGCGCGGTCGCTGGCGTTGAGTTCTCGAATGTTCCCGATGGTGAATATTCGGTGCGCGCCAACCTTCCCGGACACAACTGCGCACCGTTAAACAATAACTATATCGTAATTGGCGGTTTTGGGATAACTATCAACTCAGCAAATGCAATTGCGGTATCTAATGTAGACATCGATCCGGACTGTAACCCGGCCTTCGGCGCAGGTAACGCAGATGGAGGACTTTCGCTTACCATTTCCGGCGGGGTAGCACCATATAATGTATCATGGACCAGCGCTGCTACGTCGGTTCCAAACTCCGTGGTTAACTCAAATCCCGGCAATCTTTCTGTTTCAAATCTTGATGGTGGTGCTTACACGATCACGATAGTTGATGCCAATAACTGCGTTTTTTCTACTGTTCTTGATGTACCCATTTCCACCGAGCCATTGGCCGGTGATGATCAGGTATTATGTAACGTCACCTCAACAAACTTACAGGCAAACGCAGCAGGGCCGGGTGAAATAGGAACATGGACACTCGTAAGCGGGACGGGTACCATCGCGAATCCAAATGCCCCTAATACCACCGTTAGTGATCTTACTCCTGGCACTTCGAGTACGTTCCGCTGGACTATTACGGATGCCGGCGGACTTTGCCCCGGAAACAGTGATGAAGTTACCATAAAGGTGGATGCTGCGCCCACGACCGCAGATGCGGGTCCAGATCAGGTATTGTGTAACACAACGACAACGCTGGCGGCCAACACGCCTGTTGTAGGTATCGGACAATGGACCATTGTTTCCGGAACTGGTGGAAGCTTTTCATCCACATCTGATCCGTCAACATCCTTCACCGGTAACCCAGGCACGACCTATGTGCTGCGCTGGACGATCTCTAACGAGTCGTGCGCACCAAGTTCTGATGATGTTCAAATTCTCTTCGAAGCTACTCCCACACCTGCGGACGCTGGTGATGACCAGGTGGTTTGCGCAACGACAACGGCACTTGCCGCCAACGCGCCGGTAACCGGTTCGGGAGAATGGACAATAGTAAGTGGAAACGGAGGAACGATTGCAAATACAGCAAGCCCTACGTCGAGTTTTTCAGGTACGGCAGGTGAAACCTATATCCTTCGATGGACCGTCACCAACGGGTCTTGTCCTCCAAGTTCAGATGAAGTACAAATTCGTTTTGATGGGCTTCCCACAGTAGCCGCTGCAGGACCGGATCGCGGTACCTGTGGTAACAGCTATGTACTCGAAGCTAACATGCCAACCGTTGGCACAGGCCGATGGACTATTGTAAGTGGAAATGGTGGCAGTTTTGCTGATGACGAAGACCCGCATACTACTTTCACCGGCTCGCAGGGAACAACCTACGTGTTGCGTTGGACGATTTCAAACGGTTCATGCCCTGCCAGTGTCGACGATGTTCAAATCCGTCTCGATGCGCCTCCGACACCAGCTAATGCCGGCCCAGATCAGGTGATCTGCGGACCGACGACTACCCTGGCCGGTAACACACCGGTTATCGGTGAAGGAAAGTGGACAATCGTAAGCGGTGCAGGCGGATCACTTGCCGATAGCAACAGTCCAACTTCCAGTTTTTCGGGAACACCCGGAACGACGTATTCACTTCGCTGGACCATTAGTAATGGAGCGTGTGCTCCGAGTTCAGACGTTGTATCAATTACCTTTGAGCAAGCACCGTCTACTGCAATAGCAGGGGATGACCAGACCATCTGTGGAACCTCAACAACACTTGCAGCCAATACGCCTGCAGTCGGAACAGGATCCTGGACAATCATAAGCGGAGTGGGTGGTACACTGGCTGATAACTCAAATCCTGCTTCTTCGTTCAGCGGAAATGCCGGGACAGCCTATACACTAAGGTGGACTATTTCAAATGGTACAACTTGCCCTGACTCGTTCGACGACGTTCAGATCACTTTTGATGAGTCACCTACGATTGCTACGGCAGGACCTGATCAAACACTTTGTAATACAACAACGACCTTAAGTGCGAATACACCTGCAACTGGAAACGGAACCTGGACAATCGTAAGCGGCGACGGTGGTATAATCGCCGACGACACGAATCCCACTTCCGGCTTCACAGGAGTTCAAGGCACCACCTACGTTCTTCGCTGGACGATCAGCAACGGTGTCTGTACACCGAGCTCTGACGAAGTAACGATTACATTTGACGCAGCGCCCACAGCGGCGCTCGCAGGAGATGATCAAACAGTGTGCGGCGTGAACACCGTCCTGGCTGGTAATACTCCGACTTCGGGTACAGGTGTGTGGACTATCGAAAATGGTACCGGCGGAACGCTGACAGATCCGGCGAGTCCGACTTCTGTTTTCAATGGCGTAGAAGGTAACACCTATACACTGCGGTGGACGATTTCTAATGGAACGTGCCCGGTATCCTTTGACGAAGTGGATGTCTCTTTTGATGCAGCTCCAACGGTCGCGTATGCAGGACCTGATCAAACACTTTGTAATACCACTACGACGCTTGCCGGAAATATTCCTGGAATAGGCAGTGGAGTGTGGACAATAATAAGCGGTACAGGAGGTGTTCTTGCAGACGATACTGCCCCTGCTTCCGGGTTCACCGGCACGGCTGGTGAAACATATGTTCTGAGATGGACGATATCGAATGGAACGTGTCCTGCAACTTCTGACGAGGTTCAGATCGTATTCGATGCGGCACCTACGGCAGCAGATGCAGGTGCCGATCAGGTCATTTGCGGAAGCACTGTTAGCCTTTCCGGAAATACACCTGTGGTCGGCTCCGGAATATGGACCATTGAGAATGGTGCGGGAGGATCGCTGGCATCGACAACAGATCCGGCATCTGAATTCACTGGTGCAGCCAACGTCGTTTATACCCTCCGTTGGACGATCACCAATGGTTCTTGCGCGCCGTCATTTGACGAAGTTCAAATAACATTCAACGAAGCCCCCACTACTGCGAATGCTGGTCAGGATCAGGATGCGTGTGGTACTTCAACACTTCTCACAGCAAACACTCCCGCTGTTGGAACAGGTATGTGGACGATCATCAGCGGTGCAGGGGGCTCAATTGCAACTCCTTCTGATCCCGCTTCACAGTTCACAGGCGTAACGGGTACGACTTATGAACTGCGTTGGACCATCTCCAATGGCATTTGTCCTGCAACACACGATAACGTTCGGATTACCTTCCAACACGCTCCGAGCACTGCAGTTGCAGGAATGGATCAGGAAGTCTGCGGCACGAATGCAACACTTTCCGGAAATGTTCCGGTACACGGAACGGGTACCTGGACCGTTGTATCCGGGACAGGCGGAACGATTGTCGATCCATCTGATCCATCATCAAGCTTCACAGGAACTCCCGGAGAGTCATACATCCTCAGATGGACCATCGAAACACCTTGCGGAACATCTTCGGATGAAGTTGAGATAACTCTTTACGATAATCCCACAGTAGCCTCAGCAGGTCCAGACGCTACTGTCTGCGGTACAGGAGCACTTGAAGCGAACACACCTGCGATTGGAACCGGTGTATGGTCTGTCGTTTCAGGATCGGGAGCAAATTTTGCCGACATCAATGATCCAAATACAACATTCAGCGGTATCGCGGGAACGGTCTACGTTCTTCGCTGGACAATATCAAACGGCGTTTGTGCTGCGTCGAGTGATGATGTCGAAATAACAATAGACACAAATTCTCCTACTGTTGCGGATGCGGGTCCGGATCAGGCAGTATGTGGAACGACAGCTTACCTCCAGGGAAATTCTCCTCTTGTAGGAACTGGAAGCTGGTCGATCATTTCGGGCACGGGTGGTTTAATAGCCGATGTAAATGAGCCGAATTCTGGCTTCACAGGAAATGAAGGTGAAAGCTATACGCTGCGCTGGACCATTACAAGTGGTGTCGGCTCATGCGCGCCTACCTTTGATGATGTAACTATCACCTTTGACGTGCCGCCGGTACTGGCCGATGCAGGAAACAATCAGTCACTATGCGGAACCACTGCAACAC
>Ga0065721_10051070_pt1 | contig 16386 bp, 13 predicted proteins | sample Mesricmetagenome_FD_59108 | JGI IMG/M metagenome (GOLD analysis project Ga0065721, IMG submission 59108) | Mesophilic microbial community from rice straw/compost enrichment Sample: eDNA_1 v2 (version 2) | ecosystem: Engineered > Solid waste > Grass > Composting > Bioreactor | place: USA: Davis... | reverse complement strand
TCTCGAACCCGCCGATGCGGCGGCGGCTCCCGCTCCGGCGCCGGAACCGGCTCCCGCCCAAGCCTCCGAAAAAGCCGCCGCCAAACCCGCCCCGGTCGAAACCAAGGCCGAGGAACCCGCTCCGGCCCCCGCCGCACCCCAGCCGGCCCCGAAGGCGGAAGCGCCCGCTCCCAAGCCCCGCATCGTCGCTCCCGACGACCCGCGCGTGACGCGGAAAAAACTTTCCCCGCTGCGCCGCAAGATCGCCTCGCAGCTCGTCATGGCCCAGCACACCGCGGCCATCCTCACCACGTTCAACGAGGCCGACATGAGCGGCGTGATGGCGCTCCGCAAGGAGATGCAGGAGGAATTCTCCAAACGCCACGGCGTGAAACTCGGCTTCATGTCCTTCTTCGTGAAGGCCGTCGTGGACGCCCTCAAGGCGGTCCCCGCCATCAACTCCCGCATCGACGGCGACGACCTCATTCAGAACAACTATTACGACATCGGAGTGGCCGTCGGTACCGAGCGCGGTCTCATCGTGCCGGTTCTGCGCGATTGTGACCAGAAATCCTTCGCCGACATCGAAAAGGATCTCGCCGCCTATGCCGTCAAGGCCCGCGAGGGCAAGGTCGGTCTGGAGGATCTCCAGGGCGGTGTTTTCACCATCTCCAACGGCGGGGTCTACGGTTCGCTCCTCAGCACGCCCATCCTGAATCCTCCCCAAAGCGGCATCCTCGGCATGCACAAGATCCAGGAACGCCCCGTCGCCGAAAAAGGGCAGGTGGTCATCCGTCCGATGATGTACCTCGCCCTGAGCTACGACCACCGCGTCGTGGACGGCAAGGAAGCCGTCACCTTCCTGGTCCGGGTCAAGGAGTGCATCGAAAACCCGGCGCGCCTTCTGCTGGGAACCTGATTTGCAATCAGCCGAGGGGGGCGGTCGATCGGACCGTCCTCCCCGCGCAGTGCTGCCGGACCAGACGGGTCAGATCCGCCGGCCGGAAGGGTTTCGGAAGGAAGTTGTCCTCCGTGAGGCCTTCCAGCTCTCGCGCGGCCTCGTTGTTTCCGCTCGTGTAAATCACGGGAAGGTCGGTTTTGGTCCGCAGAAACTCCTGTGCCAGATGATAGCCGGAGACCGGACCCGGCAGGATGATGTCGGTCAGGACCAGGGTGATGACATCCTGATGCTTCTGCCAGAGGGCGCGGGCCGCGGAAACATCCGCCGCTTCAAGAACCCGCCAGTTGGCGCCCTCAAGGATTCTGCGCCCGACCTGACGGATGCCCGCATCGTCCTCAATCCACAGAATGGTCTGGTCCGACGGGGCCCCGAGCAGACTTTCCGCACGGGGCTGCCCCGCCCCGGCCGGCGGAGGACAACAGGGCAGGATCAGACGAAAACTCGATCCCTGTCCCGGTTCGCTGGAGACGTCCACGCGTCCGCCCAGATCCTCCGCAACGGTCTTGACGATGTGAAGCCCGAGGCCGGTGCCCACCCCCGCCTTGGTGGTGAAAAATGCCTCGAAAATGCGGGGCAGAATCCCGGGAGGAATGCCGTCCCCCGTGTCCCGGACAAGAATTTCCACATGCTCACGTCCCGCGTGCCAGAGCGGCTTGGCCGCAAGATGGATGCCGTGTTTGGGTGAGGCATCCACCGCATTGAACAGGAGGTTCATCACGGCCTGGGTCAGATGGGACGGATGACCCTTCACCCAGAATTCCCGCTCGGGGATGTCCACTGTCAGCTCCGTCTTGCGGGCAATCAACCCCTGCAAAATCTGCCGGCACTCCCGAAGCGTCCGTCCCGCCTCAAAAAAAACCTTCTCCTCCGAATCCCCCCGCAAAAACGACAGGACGCTCCGGGTGACCTGGGAGGCCGTCCCGCAGGCCTTGGTGATTTCTTCGGCCAGTTGGGAAGCGTGCGCGGCGGGAAGACCTTCGGCGATCATCGAGGCGTTGAGCTGGATCACCGTCAGCATGTTGTTCAGGTCGTGGAGCAGCGAACCGGTAAGACGACCGAGAATTTCCAGTTTTTGAGGTTCGAGGGAAATTTGCATCAGGGCCTGGGAAATGCCATACTGGTCGGGAAATTCATTGGCGTGACGGCTCCACATAACGGGGAAAATTCCGCGGACCCGATATACGTCGGTCTGCAGGTGGTTGAAAATACGGAATTTCCGAAAACTTGTCCGGTTTGCGGGACGGTTTTTGAAAATTTTCGGGCGTTTTGTGCCGGGACCGAAGTCTGCTCCGGAGCGAGCGGTTTGATGGACTACGAACTGGCCGGCTCCCATCAGGTTCGTTTTCTGCGCAATTGCTCCTGCGGCTCCACACTTTCCGTGGCGTGCGGCGACCGGCGGAATCATTCCCCGGCGGGAATGAAACGGCGGCGGTTGTTCGGCAATCTCATGGAGCTTTTGACCGAAACCGGAATGCCGGAAGATCAGGCCCGCCACCGGCTCAAGGTCGTCCTGCGGAGTTCCGACGATCCCCGCCCGCCCGCCGAATCGTCATCAAAAAATTTTCCTCCTTGATTAATTTGGAGGACTGGGCATATTCACCCTCCCTCGTTCACGGGGTCATAGCTCAGTTGGTAGAGCGCCTCAATGGCATTGAGGAGGTCTGGGGTTCGAATCCCCATGGCTCCACCACCTCCGCGGTGCGGGGGGAGTGAAAGGTCGAAGAGCCAAGGATTTTGGGCTCTCCGCCAAAAAATGGGGACGAGGTCATTTGTTGAGGGTGTTGGTTAACCGCAGTTGGCGATGACACGCAAGCGGTGGTTGTGGAAGTTTCTGAACCCGCAGCCCGGTCGTGCGGAGGGCAAGCTCATGCTCACCGAAGAATACCTTCCCTCCTGAGCTCAACGCCAAAATCAAACGGAATGAGCTCAAGCAGAAAAAGCCACCCGAACAGGCCGAGGCCGGCTTTTTCCGAATACGTTTCAACCCTTTCAAGGACGGTTCAATCACGCCGTTCTGGCCGCGGGCTTCTATCGCAGGCTTTCGCCTGCATGCACCGCCGGGTCGCTCATTTATCCCGAAATAAAATCCCAGCGGGTCGCCCGTTGGGAATGGAATCCCAAAGTCTCCCGGATCATCGCTTCATCGGAAACGGAATGAACTCCGGTTAAATCATATCTCCGTGGCAGGGCACATTTGAACAGCTCAGCGAATTTCACTCATGCGGATTTTTTTGGCATCACGGAGGCTCACTTGGACTTCCCCGCCCGGGGCGGGGAAAACCGAATTCCCTTCGCCCTCCACTTCCCGCTTTTCACCGCCGGTTTCCGGCCTATCCTGACGCCGTGAGTTATCGCGTTTTTGCCCGGAAGTATCGTCCCCAGACCTTCGAGGAGGTCGTGGGTCAGGAGCATATCACGCGCACGCTGCAGAATGCCATCGCCAACCGCCGGGTGGCGCAAGCCTATCTTTTTGTCGGTCCGCGCGGGATCGGCAAAACGTCGTCGGCCCGCATTCTGGCCAAGGCTCTGAACTGCGTGAACGGCCCCACGCCGCACCCGTGCGGTCAGTGCGACGCCTGCAAGGAGATCGAGGAGGGCCGCAGTCTGGACGTGCTGGAAATCGACGGCGCCAGCAACAACGGCGTGGAAAACATCCGGGAACTGCGGGAGAACGCGGCCTACGCGCCTTCCCGGGGGCCCTACAAGATTTACCTCATCGACGAGGTGCACATGCTCAGCGCCGGGGCGTTCAACGCCCTGCTCAAGACCCTGGAGGAGCCGCCGGAGCACGTGAAATTCATCTTCGCCACCACCGAGGCCCAGAAGGTGCCGGCGACCATCACGAGCCGGTGCCAACGGTTCGATCTGCGCCGCATTCCCACGGCCTCCATTGCCGCCCATCTGCAGACCATTGCCGCCAAGGAGGGAATCACCATGGAGGAATCCGCCGCCGAGGCCATCGCCCGCGGGGCGGACGGCGGATTGCGCGACGCCGAAAGCATGATGGATCAGGCGGTGGCCTTTTGCGGCAACCACATCACCGGCGAGGATGTGATGACCGTCTTCGGCTTCACCTCCCGGGAGACCATTGCGAGCCTGATGGAGCACATCCTGGCGCGGGATGCCGCCGGAAGTTTGCGGATCATCGGCCGGCAGGCCGAGGCCGGAAAGGATCTTCTGCGCCTGCTGGGAGACCTCATCGGCCATGTGCGCGACCTGCTGGTCGCCGGCGTGGAGGGCGGGTCGGTGGCCCCCCGCGAAAAACTCCTCATGCTTCTCGACCATTTTGCCGACACCGAGTCGCGCATGCGCTGGGCGGCGGATAAAAAACTGCAATTTGACGTCGCGGTCATCAAGGCCGTCCATCTGCTCGAACAGGCCAGCCTCGACGAGGTGATCGAAACCCTGACCGCCCTGCACAAGGGCGGGCCGCTCCCCGACCGGCCGGCTCCGCCCCGCCCCGCCCCCGGGGAACCCCGCGCCGTGGAGACGCGTCGGCCGGAGACAGCGGCCCCCGCTCCCGCGTCCCCCCCAGCGCCGCCCGCGAAAACCGCGGAGGCCCGCCCGGCTCCGGATCCTGTGCCGGCGCGCGCGCCCCAAGCCGCACCGGTGCCTTCCGCTCCGCCCCCGGCGGCGGCCTCCGAAGCCGCGGCCGAAGGCGGTTCGGTGGATGCCTCGGTGGCCTGGGACCGGGTCGCTTCCACCTACGAGTCGTCCATCAAATACCGCTGGCTGACCAAGGGGGTTTTTGGCCGGATGGAGGGTGCGGATGATGTGCTCATCCATCTGCCGCCGTCCTGCGGGAACGAGATGAAATCCATCATCGGGGAGGCCGGCCGCAAGGATGCGGAAACCAAGCTGTCGGAAATTCTCGGTCGCAAGGTGAAGGTGCGGCTGGAGATTCGCGAGGATCTCGTTGAAGCTCCCGAACCCGAGCCGGAGCCTCCGCCGGAAGCCCTTCAGGAGCCGGAACCTCCGCCCGCTCCCGCCGCCGAACCCGGGCCGGCCCCGGCGGCTCCCGCGGTGGACCCCATGGAGGAATTCAAAAACGACCCCCTCATCAAGAAAGCCCTCGAAATCTTTGCGGGCGAAATCCAAGCTAACGCCAAATGAACATCCAAAAAATGCTCCAGCAGGCCCAGCAGATGCAATCGAAGCTGGCCGCCACCCAGGCCGAACTGGCCAAAAAAACCGTGGAATCGAGCGTCGGCGGCGGAAAAATCACCGTCACCGCCACCGGGGCCGGCGACGTGGTTTCCATCAAAATCGATCCCTCCGTGGTGGATCCCCAGGATGTCGAGATGCTCGAGGATCTCGTGCTCGCCGGCGTGAAACAGGCCATCGAGGACGGCCGCAAGCTGGCCGCCGATGAAATGAAAAAAATCACCGGCGGACTGAATATCCCCGGCCTCACGTAGACGGCGCCCCCCTCCATGAACGTCCTCCGGGTGGCAGCGGTCTGGGTCGCGGGCCTTCTGCCGGTCTGCGGATTTGAAAGACCGGTGCCTCCGGCTCCCTACGAACCCCGGGAGGGAGACATCTTTTTTCAGGCGTTTCCGCACAATGCGCTGACCGATGCCATCGAGGGCGTGACGCAGTCGCCGCGCTCGCATTGCGGCATTTTGCACAAACACCCGGAGGGGTGGGTGATCATCGAGGCGGTCGAGCCCGTGCGGGAAACGCCGCTGGCGGACTGGATCCGGCGCGGACGGGAGGGAAAATTCGAGGTGTTTCGGCTGAAGGCGCCGTATCGGGAAAAGATTCCAGCCATGATTGCCGCCGCGCGCTCCTATCTGGGCCGGCCCTACGACCTGCGCTACCGGATGGACGACGAAAAAATCTACTGTTCCGAACTCGTCTACAAGGCGTTTCGGGACGCCGGAGGCGGTGAACTCGGCCGCCTGCAAAAACTGGGGGAAATGAACTGGAAACCCCACGAGGCCTTCATCCGGCAGCTGGAAGGAGGGGAGCTCCCGCTGGAGCGCGAAATGATCACTCCCCGGGCCGTCTCCGAGGCCCCGCAGCTCGAAAAGGTCCATCCGCCCCGGTAGGCGGACGGCCGCGGAGGCGACTCCGGGCGGTCCTTTCGACGCAATCCTCCGCGGCCTTCATTGACGATCCCCGGTCCGCACGATAGCAATGCCGCAGTCATATGAGCGTGTGTTCGGACAAATGGATTCGCCGCATGGCGAAGGAACGGGGAATGATTGAGCCCTTCGTGGACGGTCAGGTGAAGCGGCTGGAGGACGGCTCGCGCGCCATCAGCTACGGACTGTCCAGCTACGGCTACGATTTGCGGGTGTCGCGGGAGTTCAAGGTGTTCACCAACGTGTTCAACACGGTGGTCGATCCGAAAAATTTCGATCCGAAGTCCTTCGTCGACATCGAAACCGACGTCTGCATCGTCCCGCCCAATTCCTTCGCCCTGGCGCGCAGTGTGGAATATTTCCGCATTCCGCGCGAGGTGCTGACCATCTGTGTCGGAAAATCCACCTACGCCCGCTGCGGCATCATTGTGAATGTGACGCCGTTCGAGCCGGAGTGGGAGGGGCATGTGACCCTGGAAATCTCCAACACGACGCCGCTGCCCGCGAAAATCTACGCCAACGAAGGCCTGGCCCAAGTGGTGTTTTATGTGGCCGACGACATCTGCGAGACCAGCTACGCGGACCGCGGCGGCAAGTACATGAAACAGACCGGCATCACCATCCCGAGGATGTAGGGTTCCCCGCTTCGCCGGCAGACTTCGCTTTCCCCGTGAAACTCTACGCGGCCATCCTGATCGGCGGCGCACTTGGCAGCGCGGCGCGTTTTGCGATGGCGACGTGGGTCGATGAAAAGGCCGTGGCCGCCTTCCCGTGGGGCACGTTTGCGGTCAATGTCGTCGGATCCCTCGTGATCGGCGTGATGGCGGGACTGTCCGGCCCGAAAAGTCCGCTGGCCGTTCCCGTGCCGGAAATCGTGCGTGTGTTTGTGATGGTCGGGCTGTGCGGCGGATTCACCACCTTTTCGGCATTCAGCCTGCAGACCGTCCATCTGATCGAGACCGGCCGGTGGTTTCTCGCGGGCGCGTATGCGGCGGCCTCCGTGATGGTCTGCCTGCTTGCCACCTTTGGCGGGCTGGCGGCCGTGCAGGCTTTGTCACGCAGCTGAATCAGTCGTCCTTCTGGACCCATTCCCAGCCGCCTTCGGGCTTGGGAATTTCGATCCATTCCCCCTTGAAGGACCGGTCGCGCCAGGCTTTGCCCTGCTGGGCCTGAATTTCCGGCAGGGACTGCTTCTGCGTTTCCGCCAGCGCCTTCATGAGTTCCATGCGGTCGGCATTTTCCGCCTCCACCGTGCGGCGCAGATATTCGCCGTAGTCGCCCTCCGGATTGGAACGGATCACCAGGAGTCCGTCGCGTCCCTCGCCAACCAGGCGTTGATTCTTGAAGTTCTGGATGTCCGCCATCCGGGAACGGCGGCGGGTGCCGGCGGTGCCGGAGGTTCCGGCGGCCGGGGTGGGGGAGGGGGCGGCCACCTTGGGCGCAGGCGCCTGGTGTTGGTAAACATCGAGGCGGACGTCGATGTCGACCTTGAGGGGTTCGGTCGTGGCGAGTTTCACCGTGGGGGCGGAACAGGCGGCGAAGGAAACCGTGGCGAACGCCAGAAGGAGGTGGCGGGATTTCACGGGTTGGTGGCGGGCAGTTTCCATGGACCGGGCTCGTCGGAATGCAGGCTGATGTCCAAATTGCGCGATCCGGAGGGGCCTTGCAATTTTATCCGGAGCGAGCCTTCCGAATTGGCGAACTGAAAATCGCCCGTGCCCCGGGTGTAGTCGTAGTCCCTCAATGCCTCGAGGATCAGTTTGGTGCCGCTTTGCTTCAATTGGGTCCAGGAATCGGGGATGCGGGCCATGAGGTCATTGAGTTTGTCGATGCGCAGTTGGCCCGGACGTTTGAGCTGGAACGAACCGGAGACTTTTTCAATGGAGCGGCCCGTGGCGTTCACCTCCATGGCAAAATCCAACGCCCCGGTCATCCGCACGGTTTTGGGAGTCAGCACGTCGGTGAGGTTTTTGAGATCAAACCGTTTTCCGGAGAGCCAGCCGGTCCAGGGCACGTCGTTGGCGAAGGCGAAGCTGAATCCGCCCCAGGCTTCGCCGCGGTAGGCCGAGCCGCCGAACGTTCCGTTGATGCCCTGCCGGTCGAAGGTGACCGAGACCCAGCTGGACGCGGCGCGAAACTGGCGCCATCGGATGTCCTTCAGGCGGATCACGCCGACGAGATTGTCGGCCCCGGTTTCCGGAGGATAGGAAAACCGCAGGTCGCCCCGCTCGCTGGCGAATTCCAGCTGGTAGGAGGAAAAGGCGTATTTTTGCGGGGGGATTTCCAGGGTGGCGCGAAGTTTGAGGGCGGCGAGATTGTCGAGGGAGACATTCTCCGCGACGGTGCGAAAATTCAGCGGCAGTCCGTATTCCCGGCGTCCGCCGCTGCCCAGGATCAGGCGCCCGTATTCCACCCGGAGGGTCCGGACGGTCCATCCCGGTTCCGAAGTTTCCCCCTGTCCGGCGGAGAGATTTTTCCCGGCCGTCTCCATGTACCAAAACAGGTCTTCTCCGACATGGACGGCGGGATTGAGGATGGTGATTTCCCCGACTTCCCGGCGCAGGAGTCCGGCCAGGGTGAAACGAATGAACAGGCTGTCGATGGTGATGACCCGGGTCAAGGGATCCAGGGGGGATCTGATGATGAGATGGGAAATTTCGATGCTCTGGCTTTCCGCACCCATTTCGGCGATCGCCTGGGAAAGCGGGACATTGCGGAGGCGCAGATTGACCGCAAACCGGATGTCCGTGAGCCCGGTGGGCGAATCGTCGACGCGCACCCGAAGCTTTTCGATGTTCAGATCGCCGATTTTCCAGGGATCGGAGGGTGCGGCGGTGACCGCGGGGGCGGCCGGAGGGGAAGCCGGCGCGGAGAGAATTTCGCGGAGGGTGGCTCCCACGGACAGTGAACCGCCGGAAATCTGCAGTGAGGAAAGGGTGCGCTCCGAGAGGGAGGCAAAATCGAATCCGACCCGCACCAGATCGAGGGAAAGAACCGGGTTTCCGTCCCGACCGGCCTGAATGTCCCACAGGATGAGCTCATGGCGGGTTTCCGGGGCCGTTGCGGGGGCAAAGTTCCTCAGGTCGAAGGCAAATTTGGCCCGGGCCTGCAATCCCGGACCGCCGTATCCCGAAACGGTGAGCTGTCCGTAGTCGCAGACGAGACGCCGAACCTCCCAGGGTCTTCCCTGCGGGGAGGGGGACGGGGAAGGGGAGAAGATTTCCAGAAGACGCGGGGAGGCATGCAGCACGGGTTGCTCAAGCCGCACTTCGCCGATCCGGCGGGCGAAGAGGTCTTCAAAGGTGAATGTGACGCCGCCCCGGTCCAGGGAAAGCAGCACGGCCCCATCCTTTCGGGAACGCAGGGTGACCGTGTCCACCACGAGGCGGTCCGGGGGCATCAGTTCGACCCGACGGATTTCCACCAGGGCTCCCGGAAAGGCCCTCTCCATGGCCCAGCGGGCGAGCAGCGTGAGGTTCAGCACCGCAACCCCGACCAGAATGGCCAGGAGGAGGATTGCGGCGAGAAATGCGACCGCCAGGCGTCTGAGCCGGCGGCGCCGGCGTTTAGGAGCTGGAGAGCCGGTCGACAAGGGTGCTGAGAAGAAAAATGGCGCTCACCGCGGCGTTGGCCTGAAAAAACGCGGCGTTGATGGCGGCGAGATCACCCCGCCGCGCCAGCCAGTGTTCGTAGATCAGGGCGATGCCGATCAGGACCAGACTGACGTAATAAACGGGGCCCAGACCGGCCAGAAGGCCGAAACCCACCAGTCCGGCGAGGGACAGATTGTGCAGAAGGACGGCGGCGCGCAGCGCCCCCGGGATGCCCAGGCGCACCACCATGGAATGCAGCCCTTCCCGCTTGTCCACCTCGTAGTCCTGCGTCGCGTAGATCATGTCGAAGCCCGCCACCCAAAACAGCACGGCCAGCGCCAGCACCAGCGGCGGCCAGGCGAACGAACCCGTCACCGCCAGCCACGCGCCCACCGGCGCAACCGCCAGCGCGAGCCCGAGAAAAAACTGCGCCGCATCGGTGAACCGCTTTGTCAGGGAATAAAAAAAGACGATGAGAAGCGCGACGGGAGACAACGCAAAACACACGGGATTGATGAAGGCGGTCACCGCCACGAAAAGCACCGCGGACAGGACGCAGCCGGCGATCGCGGTCGGCCGGGACACCAGCCGGTGACGGCCCTCGGTGCGCGGATTGCGCTTGTCGATTTCCCAATCGGCCAGGCGGTTGAAGGACATGGCCGCCGTGCGCGCGAAAACCATGGCCAGCACAATCAGGCCGAACAACCGCAGGGAGGGCAGTCCGTCCGCCGCGACAAACATCGCCCCCAGCGCGAAGGGGAGGGCGAAAATCGTGTGGGAAAACCGGATGAAACGAAGGAAATTGGCGATCATTTCCGGGCGCGCCCCGATTCCTCGAAAAGTTCCACCAGGGCATCATCCACCCGAAGGTCGACCAGCCTCCAGGCCCCTTCGGATTTGTAGAAATAAAAACGCCAGCGCAGCGGCAGGTCGGAATTCAACGACACCACCGTGCGGCGCAGCAGGCTCGATCCGACGACTTTTTCATCGACCACTTCGTAACCCGAGACCGGACCGTAACTGTCGAGCGCGGCCTTTGTCCGGGTCTTCAGCGCGGCGACATCGTCCGCGCGGTCCGCAATGATTGTGCCCTTCACCAGCCCATCATACGCGGCATCCACCCGGTCGGCCTTGAGCGCGGAAAAGAACGCCTCGACAAGGTCGGCGGGCCTGTCTCCGGTCCGCGGTGCCGGCGTGGGCGTGGCTTGGGCGGTGATGACGGGTTCCGTGGCGCCGGGATGAAAAATCATCCGTCCTCCCTTTTCCTTGCCCCCGGCCTGTTGGGCGGCAAGGGGTGAGGCGATCACAAACAGCATTGGCAGAACGAGGCGCATGACGGGAGTCTCCGCAAGTTTGCGCCGGGGCGCAAGACGCGAGGGCGGACGGTTCGCGGGTCGCCCGCCTTATTTTCCCGACAGGGGCGGCAGTCCCTTCAGCCGCTCGCCGGGATTCACACCGGCCCGCGCAAACCATCCCTGCTCCATTTCCAGCGCGTAGGCCACGTTGGGGAAAACGCTGCGCACGGTTTTTTCGTCGTGCGGTTTCATGTCGTGGATCTCGAGAATCGTCCCCGATGCATCAATGTAGGCGATGGACAGCGGAATGGGCGTGTTTTTCATCCAGAACGCCGCGCGGGACGGACGCGGCATCACAAACAACATGCCGCTGTCGGGGGCCAGCTTCTCGCGAAACATCAGTCCGGCCGCGCGTTCGTGATCCTCGTCGGCAACCTCCGCCGTGATGGTGCGGCCGTTTTCCGCTTTCAAAGTGACGGTGGGCAACGGAGGCTGCGCGGTTTCCTGGGCCAGGACCGGAGCAACCGGCAAAAGCAAAGCTAAGAACAGACGGCGCATGAGCCGGAACCCTACCGGGAATCCGGCGGTGAAAAAAAGCGATTTTGCGGAAAGAATCGGCGGATTTTTCTTGCAAAAAAATTTCCCCTTTTTTCAGCGCAAAAAAAAATTGCCATCAAAAAAATTGGTAATAGCCTGCACGGCAATCTAACTGCCAATTGGCAACAATTGACCGTTAGTTGCGCCTTTCCCCATGGCCAATTTCTTCCCCAGATGGACAAATCACCTTCCCTGGAAGGTGGCGGTTTGCGCTATCGTTCTTGGTGGCGCGATCACCGTCGGGGTGACCTATTATTTTACGCCGAAGTACACACGCGTCGGTTACCAGCCCACACAGCCCGTGCCGTTTCAGCACGACATTCATGTGGAGCAGCTCGGGATGGATTGCCGGTTCTGTCACAGCTTTGTGGAGATTGCGTCCCATTCGAACGTGCCGTCCGTGCAGACCTGCATGAGTTGTCACCAGCAGGTGAAGGCGGACAGCCCGAAACTTGAGGCCGTGCGGGCGGCTTGGAACGGCGGTCAGGGCGACGGTCCGGCCGTCAACTGGGTCAAGGTGCACAAACTTCCCGACTACACGTATTTCAACCACGCGGTGCACGTGAACCGCGGGGTGAGCTGTTATTCGTGCCACGGTGACGTGAACAACATGAAGGTGGTCTTCCAGGACAAGCCGCAGAGCATGAGCTGGTGCCTTGACTGCCATCGGAACCCGCAGAATTTCCTGCGTCCGCCTGAGGAGGTTTTCAATATGAACTGGACGGCCGGCTCTCCCCGGGAGCAGCTGGCCATGGGCGAGAAGTTCAAGAAGGAGTGGGATGTGACTCCCCCCACAACCTGCGGAGGCTGTCATCGATGAAGCGCGTTTTTCACCATCCGCCCATGCCGGAAAAGCCCACCATGTGGCGCAGCATTGCCGAGCTGGAGAACTCCCCCCGGTTTGAGGAGATCCTCCAGCGGGAGTTTCCGCGCGGGGCCGATGTGTATCAGGACTCCGGTCTTTCGAAGCGGGACTTCATGAAGCTGATGGGCGCGTCCCTCGCGCTCGCCGGGCTTTCCGCCTGCCGCCGTCCGGAGGCGTTTCTGGTTCCCTTCAACAAGGGCGTCGAATGGTCCATTCCCGGCAAGCCGCTTTATTACGCCTCGGCCATGCCGGTCCGGCAGGGCGCGATGCCGCTCATCGTCACGACGGTCGACGGCCGTCCCATCAAGGTGGAGGGCAATCCGCTTCATCCCTTCAGCAACGGCGGCACGGACGGATTCACCCAGGCCAGCGTGCTGGACCTCTACGATCCGAACCGCGCGAAGGTGATCCGCAGGGACGGCCGGGAGCTTTCCGCCGAAATCTTCGACGCCTTCCTCCAGGAAACCGCCGAGGCCGGCGGGCAGGGGCTGGCGTTTCTGGTCGAACGGAAAAACTCCCCCACGCGCGACCGCCTGCGCGCGGAGCTTGAGGCCAAATATCCCGGTCTGATCTGGGCCGAATACGAACCGCTGGGCGACACGGAAACGGTGAAGGCGACGACCGCGGTGTTTGGTCCCGGCATCCGTCTCGTTCCCAAGTTCGAGAACGCCGATGTCGTGCTCGCCCTCGACAGCGAATTCACCAATCCCAGCGACAAGGGGGTCGGGTATGCCGCCGGTTTTTATCCGCGCCGCAATCCCGATCAGAAGGACGGGTCGATGAACCGGCTCTACGTGGTCGAAAATCACTACTCGACCACCGGCGGACTCGCCGATCACCGCCTGCGCTGCAAGGCGTCCGAAATCGGGGAATTCACCCGCCGGCTCGGCGAAAAAATCGCCGCGCAGACCGGCAGCGCCGGCCTCTCCGCCGCCCTCGCCGCGGCCCCGAAGACAAACGCGGATCTCAACGGGGACTGGATCGCCGGGTGCGCCGAAGACCTCCTTGCCCACAAGGGGCGCAGCCTCGTTCTGGTGGGCGAACTCCAGCCCGCCTGGGTCCAGGCGCTCGGCCTGGCCATCAACGACGCCCTCGGCAATTTCGGATCGACGCTCACCGGGGTTTCCACCGGCGAGAAACCCGCCGCCACCATCAACGAACTGGCCGACGCGATGAAGGCGGGCGCGGTGCGCACGCTGTTCATTCTCGGCGGCAATCCGGTTTACAACGCCCCGGCCGATCTCAATTTTGCGGACCTGCTCAAGCGGGTGCCCTTCTCGGTGCGGCTCGGCCTTTTCGAGGACGAGACTTCGAAACTCTGCACCTGGCAGGTGCCGGCCGCGCATTACCTCGAGGCGTGGGGGGATGTGCGGGCCTACGACGGCACCTACTCCGTCATCCAGCCGATGATCCTCCCGCTGTGGAACGGCGTCAGCGAACTGGAAATCCTCGCCGTTCTCGCCGGACGCCCGAAACCCGGGGGCCCCGAGCTCGTGCAGGAAACCTTCAACCAGCTTTTCTCCGGAACCCCGGAGGCATGGAATTCCCTCCTCCGCGTCGGCTACCAGCCCGACAGCGCCTTTCCCGCCGCGCCGCTGGCCTTCCAGGCCGACGGACTGGCCGGTCTCGCCGCCGGCGCGCCACCCGCCGCCGGCATGGAGCTCGTCTTTCTCCAGAGTTCCAGTGTGGACGACGGCCGGTATGCCAACAACAGCTGGCTGCAGGAGACGCCCGATTTTGAAACCAAGGTCACCTGGGACAACGTGGCCCTGATCAGTCCCGCGACCGCGGAAAGGCTGAAGGTGCGGGCCAACAACCTCACCTGGACCGATGCCGTGGCCGACATGTTCAATGCGATCTCCGCGGACGATGTCAAAAACGAGAACACCTTCGACATCGTGGCCGACATGATCGAGATCTCCGCCGGCGGCAAAACCATCCGGGCCGCCGCGCTGGTCGCTCCCGGACACGCCGACGATTCGATTTCCCTCGCCCTCGGCTACGGCCGGACCGGCGTGTCCGCCCTCATGGAAAATGTCGGCTTCGACGCCTATCCGCTCCGCACCAGCGACTCGCTCCGCTTCCGCACCGGCGTGGAGGTGAAAAAGGTTTCCGGCACCTATCCGCTCGCCCGCACGCAGGAGGCGCAGAGCATGCACGGGCGCGACCTTTTCCGCGAAGGCACCCTCGAGCAATACGAGCACAATCCGAAGTTCGCGCAGACGATGGGGATGGACGGCCACATCCCGCCGAACATCTCGCTCTACACCCATCCGAAACTCGACGCGCCCGAGCAGTGGGCGATGACCGTCGACCTCAACACCTGCACCGGCTGCAACGCCTGTCTGGTGGCCTGCCAGGCCGAGAACAACGTGCCCGTGGTCGGCAAGGAACAGGTCCGCAAAAACCGCGACATGGCGTGGATCCGCGTCGACCGTTATTTTGCCGGCGACCCCGAGGATCCCGAGATGCTTGCGCAGGCGATCATGTGCCAGCACTGCGAAAACGCGCCGTGCGAAACGGTCTGCCCGGTCAACGCCACCGTGCACAGCGAGGACGGCCTCAACCTCATGGCCTACAACCGCTGCATCGGCACACGGTATTGCGCGAACAACTGCCCGTGGAAGGTCCGGCGCTTCAATTATTTCGACTACAACGAGCGCAATCTCGAGACGCTTTACTGGGGACCGCTTGCCCCCAAGGGCATGGCCGACAGCCTCAAGATGCAAAAGAACCCCAATGTCACCGTGCGCATGCGCGGTGTGATGGAAAAGTGCACCTTCTGCATCCAGCGCATCGAGGAGGCCAAGATCGCCCGCCTCGTCGAGGCCGGCGCGCGCAACCGGAACGACGTGCCGGTTCACGAATTCAAGACCGCCTGCCAGCAGGCCTGCCCGAGCGGGTCGCTCGTTTTTGGCAACAAGAACGACAAAAACAGCCGCGTGGCCAGGTTGCGCGAAAGCGACCGCGGATACGTGATGCTCAAGTATCTCAACACCGCGCCCCGCGTGACCTACCTCGCCCGGATCAAGAATCCGAACATGAAAATGCCCGGTGCGGACAGGGTCGGCAAGGCCAACGGGGACGGTCATGGGCATGGTTCTGACAGCCACGGAACCGGCAGCCATGGCGCCGACGGGGCGCACGGGGCGGCCACAACGCAGGAGGCGCATCACTAATGTCCGACGCGAATTCCAACGCTACGCTGCACATGACGGCCGACCAGAAGGCGGTCACCCGGGCGCCGCTCGTGCTCAACCAGCGCACCTACGGCTGGATCGCGAATTACGTCAGTTCCATCGTCGAAGCCAAGACCCCGCTTTGGTGGTGGGCCTGCATGGCGGTGACCGTGCCGCTCACCGGCGTCCTGATCTTCTGCATCATTTACCTCGTTTCCACCGGCGTCGGCGTCTGGGGAAACAACCACCCCGTCGGCTGGGCTTGGGACATCACAAACTTCGTGTTCTGGATCGGCATCGGCCACGCCGGAACGCTCATTTCCGCCATTCTTTTCCTCACCCGCCAGAAATGGCGCACCTCGATCAACCGCGCCGCCGAGGCCATGACGCTCTTTGCGGTCATCTGCGCCGCCATCTATCCCGGCCTGCACGTCGGCCGCGTCTGGATGGCATGGTTCCTCGCCCCGGTGCCCAATGCCAACGGCATCTGGCAGAATTTCCGCAGTCCGCTCCTCTGGGACGTCTTTGCGGTCTCGACCTATTTCACGGTGTCGGTCCTCTTCTGGTATGTCGGCCTCATCCCCGACCTGGCGACGCTGCGCGACCGCGCCACCACCAAGCTGCGCAAGTTTTGGTACGGCCTCCTCGCCCTGGGCTGGCGCGGCGGCAACCGCCAGTGGCGCCATTACGAGATGGCCTACCTCATCCTGGCCGGCCTCTCCACCCCGCTGGTGCTCTCCGTGCACTCCGTGGTGTCCTTCGACTTCGCCACCTCGGTGATCCCCGGCTGGCACACGACGATCTTCCCGCCGTATTTCGTGGCGGGCGCC
>Ga0065721_10051069_pt1 | contig 16387 bp, 12 predicted proteins | sample Mesricmetagenome_FD_59108 | JGI IMG/M metagenome (GOLD analysis project Ga0065721, IMG submission 59108) | Mesophilic microbial community from rice straw/compost enrichment Sample: eDNA_1 v2 (version 2) | ecosystem: Engineered > Solid waste > Grass > Composting > Bioreactor | place: USA: Davis... | reverse complement strand
GCCGCTGTTTCTGCCAGTGCAACTCCTGTCGGATCAGGCGGGTCAGGGTGCGCTCGAACTGTTGCAGCTGCTCGCGCAGCTCCTGCTGGCTGGGGGACACCAGTTCCGCCGCCGCTGAGGGGGTGGGGGCGCGCAGGTCGGCGACGAAGTCGGCGATGGTGAAATCCACCTCATGGCCCACGGCGCTCACTATGGGGATATCAGAGGCATAGATCGCCCGCGCCACCACCTCCTCATTGAAGGCCCACAGGTCCTCCAGGGAACCGCCGCCGCGCCCGACTATGAGCAGGTCGCACAACTGGTGCCGGTTGGCGACTTCTATGGCATTGGCGATCTGGGGCGCCGCGTCCGCACCCTGCACCGCCACCGGCAGAATCACCACCGGCAGGGCTGGAAAGCGCCGTTTGAGCACCTGCAGAATGTCGCGTATGGCCGCGCCTGTGGGGGAGGTGACCACGCCCAGGTGCTGGGGCCAGGCGGGCAGGGGTTTCTTGTGGTCCGGATCGAATAGCCCTTCCGCCTGCAGCCGGGCCTTGAGCCGCTCGAACTGGTGTTGCAGGTCCCCCAGGCCGGCGGGCTCCATATGCTCGACTATGAGTTGGTAATCGCCGCGACCCTCGTACAAACTCACCTTCGCCCGCACCAGCACTTTTTTTCCCGCTTCGGGCTTGAAACGCACCAGTTGGTTGCGATTGCGGAACATGGCGCAGCGCACCTGAGCGGCCGCGTCCTTGAGGGTGAAATACCAGTGGCCGGAACTCGGTGCGGAGAGATTGCTCAATTCACCCTCTACCCACAGCAGAGGCAGATAGGTCTCCAATAGATCCCTGGCGGCGCGGTTGAGCTGGCTGACGGTGAAAATCTGGCGGTCGGTGGTCATGGGCGGCCCGGCGGATGAGACCCGCCATTGTAGGGGGCCGAGGGCCCCTATTCAAAAACTTGGAGGAAAAACTTGATTCATACCCTGGCCATAGCCAACGACTGCGGAGTCCGTCTCCGGCCAAATGATCGGTGCCCTGGCCGGGCAGGGCGGGTTGGAGTCCAGCTTCTGGGCCGGCCCCGAGACCTCGGCATGCGCGCCGGCGTGACGCCGATTCAGGGTGGACCGCGCCTCGGCCAGGGTCCGTTCGACCAGCCGGTATGGCATTGGCCTGACAAATGAAGTGCCCCGACCAGCAAATTGGCCGATAAATGAGCGCAGTGGGCTGGCGTTCGAATTGGCAGGGGCTTCGCAGACTTTGAAGACCATAAATGTTAGCCTCGCCAGCGCAACACTTTTCTGTTTGATCCGGGAAATACCCACAGCGAGAACGATTTTGATGAGTATCACCGCCACCGCCGACCTGGCGCCGCAGGTCGCTCCCACCACCTGGGTTCACACCCGGGGCGCTTATAAAACCGATGTCTGGGTCACCGATGGAGCCTGGATCTCCGGCTTGGCGGGCGCCTTTATGTGTCTGTTTTGCGGCTACTGGTTCAGCCGTGTGGACGCCTTTGGCAAAGGGCTGGAACTGTTCGGCTGGAAGCTGACCCGCGGGCATGACGATTCAGTGCTGGTTGCATTGATGCTGATTGCCCTGGTGATGGTGTTGGTGGAACTGGTGCGCCTCATGAGCCTGCAGCGCGGACATTTTTTGCAGCGCTCGCCTTTGCTGGTTCAGGGAAAGACCCGTGAATTTGTCACGGAATGCGTGATTCTGTATCTGCAGAACCTGTTATTGCTGTGGGTGGTAAAGGCTCTGTATCAGAATGCTGCACAGCATCCGGCCTGGAACCAGATGATGCAATATCTGTGGACCGTGTATTTGTGGGGCGGATTGCCCTATGCGCTGGTGACCCGCGCCTATAAATACGATCCCAAGGCCGATCTGGTGGATTATCCGGCCCTGCTCGGCAAATTGTTCCGCTATCTGCTGGTGGCGGTGGGCATCAAAGGGGTGAAGGTAGCGCCGCTCGACAACAACGATAAAAAGACCGCGCTGGGATTTTTGATCAAAGTCTTTTTCGCACCGCTGATGACGGTGTTCTTCTTCAACCAGTTTCCCACCATGGTGCGCAATTTCGGTTACCTGATCGACCACCTGCCGGCGAAACTGGCGTCAGGCAATTACACCCACGAAATGTTCAACAAGGATTTCTACAACATCACCAAAACTTTTTTGCTGTCCATCGATGTGGCACTGGCCTGGTGCGGTTATGTGGTGACCTCCCGCTGGCTGGACAACCGCACTCAGTCCGCCGAGCCCACCCTTTTGGGGTGGGCCGTGTGTCTGCTCAGTTATCCGCCTTTCCAATTGCTGGGGCTGTATTTTGCCTATCCCTCCGAGTCCGCGATTTTTCAGTACGACAGCCCCTGGGCCATTTCCCTGTTCGTGGTGCTCGCCATTCTCAGCTATTTCATTTACATGTGCGCCACCCTGTGTTTCGGCGTACGTTTCTCCAACCTCACCCACAGAGGCATCATCCGCAAAGGGCCTTTCGCCATAGTGCGCCATCCGGCCTATGCCTCGAAAAACTTGAGCTGGTGGCTGGTGATTCTGCCGGCGATAGTCATGAATATTCAAAACACCGGTTATCTGATGGCCGCCGTGCTCACCATGGGTCTGGCGGTGCAGACCTGGATTTATTACATGCGCGCCATTACCGAGGAGCGGCATTTGAGCGCGGATCCTGTATACCTGGAGTACTGCCAGCAGGTGAAGTACCGATTTATTCCCGGTGTGATTTAAGGAATGACCATGACCAAGCAATTCTCGGGTGCACAACCCGCCGGGGCGGCCGCTGTTTCAGGTGCAGGTGTAAAGCCAGTTGCGACGCATGAGCGCGCCTGGATAACCGGTTTGGCAACAGCCGCTGTTTTGCTGGTGGCGATTTTGTTGGCGCAGGCACCCTATGGCTCACAGGCCGCGTGGCTGGACACGGCAACCATGGCGGCAAAAACCCAGGTGGGGCTGCTGATTTTATTGTGCGGTCTGGTGGCCATGATCCTGATGGAAACCTGGCGTTGGGGTCGCACAGATTCCCGCGCCTGGTTCAATAAAGCGCCGGCTTATGATGCGCATTTTTTTGCCGTGGGATTTTTGCGCTATCTGGAGCATCTGGCGCTCCTGTGGCTGGTGCAATTGTTCTATCACACCGCTGGCGAATACGGTTATGCAAGCCGGCATCCGTTCTATATGCCCTGGCATCAGTTGCTGGATGTTTTTTTTACCGCCTATTGCTGGTTGGGTTTGCCCTATATTCTGCTGACCCGCGCATTCAAATGGCGGTCTGAAGTGGAGTCGCGAGATTATGGACTGTTATTGGAATTGGGTTTCTGGCGTCTGGCGCGCTATCTGCCGCGGGTGAACAAGGTTGCCATAGATGAAAAACTCACCGCCATTCCGGGCAAGACTATTTTTCTCGACCTGCTGGTGAAATTGTTTTTCCTGCCGTTGTTGTTCGTCTTTTTCAATGACCAGTTGTCGCATTTGATCAATAACTTGGGTTATGTGGCCGCCGGTATGCCCGGCGCCTTCGAAGACGGGCAGTGGAATCACACCCAGTGGAATTTCGACTTGGCCAATCTGGCGGCGAGTTTCTTTTTTACGCTGCATACCGGGCTGGCATTCTGCGCCATAGCCATAAGTCAGCGCTGGTTGCCGCAATTGGGGAGGGCCAATCCGCGCCTTGCCGGATGGCTCGCCTGTCTGCTGACCTTTCCGCCGTTTTTGCATATGGTCATCACCAGCCATATTCCCGGCGTAACAGGGCCCCATCTGGATGTGCCCTCCCAGATTCTGGCGCAATTGCCCAGCCCTTGGATGCTGACGCTTTCAGTGGCGCTTATGGCGATTTTTTACGGGTTTTATCTGGCTGCCACCATCAGTCTGGGCGGTCATTTCGCCGAGGTCACTCACCGCGGTATTGTGCGCACTGGGCTTTACGCCCGGGTGCGGCACCCGGCCTATGCCGCCAAACTGCTCGGCTGGTTGTGTGTGCTGCTGCCGCTTGCGGCATTGAATATGTACGACGGCAACTGGCGCGTGGCCGGTGGTCTCGCCGGTGCCTATCTCATAGGTGTGGCGCTCTACTATTGGCGGGCGCTGACGGAAGAGCAGCACCTGAGTGAGGATCCTGAATACCGGGATTATTGCCAAAAAGTGCGCTGGCGTTTTATTCCCGGCCTCTGGTAATGCCTGAACTTACATAGGCCATTTTCAATCCCGCAGATTTCAGCGTTCGGCGCGCCTGTGTTTTAATGGCCGTTTTGTCTGGTGGGCACTGTATGTACGAGGCATTTGCGGCGCTGATTTTCGATATGGACGGCACACTGGTGGACAGCGGCCAGTTGCACGAGCGAGCCTGGATCGAAACCCTGAACCATTATTCGATTCCCGTAGACCGTCCGCTGATGCGCTCCCTGGCCGGAATTCCCACGCTCGGCACCGTCGAAATCCTGCTGAAACATTTTGCAATCCAGTCTTCCGCGTCCGCCTGGGACATTCATCTCTTCAAGGAAAATTTTGCGCGCGAGCATGTGTTGGATTACGTCAAACCCACGGCCCTGTTGGATGTGGTGCGGACCTATCACGGCCGCAAGCCCATGGCGGTGGGAACCGGCGCGCAAACCGGCGACGCCCTGGAGATTCTAACCCTGTGCGGTTTGGATGCTTATATCTCTGTAGTGGTGGGCGCGGATCAGGTGGCCAATCCCAAACCGGCGCCGGATACATTTTTGCGCTGCGCCCAATTATTGAATGTTGAACCCGCGCAATGTGTCGTGTTCGAAGATGCGCAGCTGGGCCTGGAAGCGGCCGCCCGCGCCGGCATGGCAGCGGTGAATGTGCAGACGGATCTCAACCTCCTCAATGACTATTTCCTCTGAACAGATTTCCTATGGTGATGCATTTTCAACACACCCTCGCCACCTGGCTGCCCCTCAAGGACCAGCATCAATGGGTGTTGGGCGCGGTAATCCGCACCAGCGGTTCGGTTTATCGCAAAGCCGGCGCACTCATGTTGTTGAGCGACGCGGGGCATCAGCTCGGATTATTGAGCGGCGGTTGCCTGGAGGGCGATCTGCTGTTGCAGGCGCGCAAAGTGTGCGCGCTGCGCGGCAGCCGGCGGGTGATTTACGACGCATCAGACGAGGGCGGCATCGCCTGGCGTCTGGGCATAGGTTGCGGGGGGCTGGCGGAAATACTCCTGCAACCCTGCGATGCCGACAATCACTATCTGCAACTGGAGCAGGTGGCACAGCGGCTGGCCGGCGGTGATGCCTGTGACTATCGTTTGGGTGTGCATACACCCTGGGCGCAATGCACCGCCGCGGCCAAGGATTTTTCCCTGCGCACCGCCGGGTGTTTGATGGGGGAGGGCGAGGAGCAATATTTGCGGACGCTCATCAACCCGCTGCCCCATCTGGTGGTGTGTGGCAGCGGCATGGATATGGTGCCCCTGTGCGAATTGGCCTGCGTGATGGGTTGGCGGGTTACCCTGGTGGACCACCGGTTCAATGCGCAAAAACAGGCGCGTTTTCCCCAAGATGTGAATTGTTTGGCTGTTACCGCCGATGCTCTGCCGCCTCAGGTTTTGCAAAATGCGGATGCCGCTGTGGTGGCCTATCACAATATGCAATTGGACGCGGCGGCAGTGGCGGCTTTGCAGGCGTCCCGGTGCCGCTATCTGGGTTTATTGGGGCCGGAGCGGCGCAAGCAGGAAGTGCTGGCCCTGGCCGGATTGCGCCAAGCGGATTTGCGTCTGGCGGTCGCCGGTCCTGCGGGACTGGCCCTGGGCGGAGATCTGCCGGAGAGTGTGGCGCTCTCCATGCTGGCCGAAATCCACGCGGTTTTGCACGGCAGTTCCGGTCAATCCCTCAGTCCGGTTTATCTGCGGAATTAATTGTGGGTCTGGATATATTGATTCTCGCCGCCGGCGCTGCGCGTCGGTTCGGCGGCAATAAACTTCTGGCGCGCTGGCGCGGGCATCCGCTGTTGGAACATGTTTTGGCAGCGGCTGAGTCCGTGCGGGCAAATTCCATCAATCTGGTTTTTGGCGCCTATGCCGATGAGGTGCAAGCCTACCTGCAAAGCCGTCCCGCTGCTTCCCACATCAAGCATTTTGTAAATGCCGATTGGCAGTCGGGAATGGGCAGTTCGCTGGCTTTTGGAATCGCACAATTGCCGCAGGAAAATGCCGTGCTGGTATTGCTGGCAGACCAGCCGCTGATAGCACCGGCGGATCTGCAGAATATTCTGGCGTTGGGCCAAAAAAATCCTCACAAAATCATCTGTGCGGAGTTTTCCGCTACGCGCGGCCCTCCCGCATTATTTCCGGCGCAATACAAAAATGAGCTGCGTCTGCTTGCCGGCGACCGCGGCGCCAAGGCGCTGCTGCACTCTGCCGATGTGCTCACCATATCCGTGGCAGCTGCTGCGGTGGATATAGATTCGCCGCCGGACCTGTCGCAGCTGACAATCTGAAGTCGCACAACGGAAATAAAAAAGGGCAAAACCCGAAGGTTTTGCCCTTTGTCGATCGATGATCGCGAAGCTTTAGTTGGATGTGGTTTGCGGGTATTTGTATTTGACGCGCTGTACGTATTCCACCACCCAGATAATCGGCTCCACGTACACGTTCTTGTCCGGTCCCCACATCATGGCGTGTTTGATTTCACCCATCTTGGCCAGGAATCCCTGACGGTCGTTTTCGATCACCTCCTTGAAGTAATCGTTGGGTTTGTAGAGTTCTCTTACGCGTTTGACCGTGGCGGGATCATCGATCCAGCCGTCGACGCCGTAGGGGCCCTTGGGCAGACGCTGCGGCGCCTTGTCCAGCCACAGACGCAGATCGTTGCTGGTGCGATTCATGCCGTCGGCGTGACAGCCGATACAGGAACTGCCCACATTCAAACGCGGATCGTTGATACGGTTGGAACCACCGCCGGGGTTGGAGTAACCATAGCCGGTGATGGCGGCGATATTGTCACTGGCACCGGTCAATATGCGGGGATCGCGCACTATCAGGTTGAAGGCGTCCACGCGGCGCTGGTTCTGTCCACCGGTCAGATAGTAGCCCTGCAAGCCGTTGGGCAGGTTGTAAATGATCTCCGATGCCGATTGCATGAAGCCGCCCTTACCTGTGTAGTTGCGACAGTTCTTGAAGGTGCTGCCGGCATAGCTGTTGGTCGGATTGCATCCGGGCGTGTTCTGGTTGATGAAGGCTCCAAAACTGCCATCGGTCAGGGCCTGGTTCAGGCTGGCGACGAAACTGAAATCCGTATTGTCATCGCCAGTGGACAGCCATTTGACGAACTTGGGAATCGGGTTGGCCCACCAGGGGAAGCGGATATCCCTGCCGGTTGGATCGTTATAGACATCAAAGATGCTCTTGTCGCGACCGCTGGGCAGCTGGCCGGTGAAAATATCGAAGGTTTTCCAATACCAGCCACCTTTTTTGGTTTTGGCGCGCCACAGCAGACGGGAGTCGATGGTGATGGCATTGAAGGTGATCATATAGTCATAGGAATCCATGCCTTTGCTGTTGTCGACCTCCAGGTTGCGCTCCATCTCATCGGCGTAGAAGGGCAGCATCATGATGGCGTTGTACACATCAGGCCGCGTGATGGTGTAAATCAGTTGCGCGGCTTCCGCGTATTCGAAGTCAGCGGTGGCAATGTAGTCGCCCGCGGCATTTTTGCTGCGCTTGCCTTTAAATCCGTCGATATACGGCGGGATGGTGGCACCGTTGACGTTGGCCCCTTCGACGTTGCCGTGCAATATGCGCTGCCAGATACGTAGAGCGTGGGCGGGGTCCTCCACCGTGCGATTGGTGAAATTGTATTTCTGATTCTGAACCTGGGCGTTGACGGCATTGCCCTGGTAATCGCGTTTGGTGACAGGTGAGAACGCCAAGTCGTCATCGGAACCGCCGAACAGCAGACGAGTGACGCCCTGGTTGTAGCCCCAGTATTTGCGGATATCGAACTTGTACAGAATGCCTTTGCCGTTCACGTCTTGCGGGTGCACGATTTCGGGCGCCCAGCGCGCGGTGGAGTTAAGCGCTTTGGAAAGTGCCACGCGCACCACGTCCAGCTGTTCGGCGGTCAGAGGTGCGCGTCCGCTACCGTCCACCGTATCGCCATTGTGCAGTTCGTGCAGGGAGGTGTAGACGATGTACTGCCGATCAGCCGCGGGTATTTTGGCCTTGTCATCGGCAATCCACTGTTTCACTTCCGCTTCAGTGATTTTGGTGTTTTGCGGAACACCGCGCGGGGTTTCCGGCAGCATATGCTCTATGCGGCTTTTCCAGGCGTTGACGGCGGCCAGCATGGCTGTGGCTGCGCTGGCGCAACTGGTTCCCGGACAGTTGTGGCGGTCGATCTTCATGCGCACCACGAACTTGGAATTTTCCGGATCTTTGAAATTGACACGGGTCAACGCGTACTCGTGGGCGAGTGCGACGTCATTGTCCGAGTGCAACGGCGCCTGATGGCCGCCGAGTTCTTCAGGAATAGCGGTGTTGTGACAGGCGGCGCAGCCGCTGGAACGCAGATGCTGGTAGAGCGTATCGGCGAAAGCGGCCAGGGATTCCTCTTTATTGAATCCTGTGGCGGCCTCATCTACGAAAACAGGTTCATAGTTGACGCCGCCCTGTCCGTTGGACAGAACGGAATATCCCAGTCCTGGTGTTCCTGAAGTGGAGCTCGAGCTCGAAGAGGAGCTGGATGAGCTGGAAGATGAGGAGGTTGAACTGGAGGAGGATGAGCCGGAACTGCTGGCACTGGAACTACTGGAAGAGCTGGAACTCGGTTGTCCGTTGTTGTTGTCCCCGCCGCAGGCGGTCAGCCCAAGGGCCAGCAACAACGTACCCCCGCAGAGAAGCCTACGCTTCTTCGACGTATGAATAGTCATGGTTTGTGTCCTATTGGTGGTGATTTTTTTATATAAGTGCATCGCGGGAAATGGCTCGTCCCGCGCTGCACAATTGGCTATTCCTTGCGATAAGTTTTTTATCCCGTCACCGGAAAATATCACTTTTGGTCAATCACCCGGGTGCGCCCAAGCACTCAGGTTGCGGGACTGCGTCAAGTTTTTTGATGTAGGATAAAAAAATGTCTTTTTTGGGTTATATGGTGCAAATTTCCCCACATGGGGTTAATTCGACTTTTAGGGGGGTACAGAAGACGGGATATCCGGAGATAGGGAAAAGCCGTTCTAAGTTTCTATCAGCTTGCCAGGCCACCGGCAATTCCGGCTTTTGAAATTTGCGATCTGGCGCAATCTGTCGCTCTTCGGACAGCTGGACCATACAGCGGGAGACCCATATTGGCCTGTGCACATCCTGGTGTTTTCCTTTAACCTTGCGCCTTTTATTTTCAGCGGGACCATATGCGGCGCCAGGATTTCTATTACGACCTCCCCAATGAACTGATTGCCCGGCAGCCCGCTTCCGCGCGCAGTGGGAGCAGGCTGTTGATCGTGCCCGGCACCGGAGAAGCGCTGCAGGATGCCCGATTTGTCGATCTACTGGCGCATCTGCACCCCGGAGATCTGATGGTATTCAACGATACCCGGGTGATCCCGGCCCGGGTCTTCGGCCACAAACCCACGGGTGGCAAGGTGGAAATCCTGGTGGAGCGGGTGTTGGCAGCCGACCGGGTGTTGGCGCACCTGCGCGCCAGCAAGGCGCCCCAGCCCGGCGCCGAGTTGTGTCTGGAAGATGGCTCGCGTGTGGTGGTAACGGGGCGGCACCAGGCGCTCTTCGAGCTCCATTTCCCCGGGGAGCGTTCCGTCTTGGAGGTATTGGAAGCCATAGGCCATATGCCACTGCCTCCTTATATAGACCGCCCGGACGCGGCGGACGATCGCGAGCGCTATCAGACGGTGTACGGCCGCAATCCCGGTGCTGTGGCTGCGCCCACGGCGGGTCTGCATTTCGATGAGCACCTGCTGGCGCAGCTGGAGCATAAGGGCGTGGCCAGCGCCTTTGTGACGCTGCATGTGGGGGCCGGCACTTTCCAGCCGGTGCGGGTGGATGACATTCGGCAGCACACCATGCACAGCGAAATCATGGAGGTGTCGGCGGCGGTGTGCGAGCAGGTGCGGGCGGCGCGCGCGCGCGGCGGTCGGGTCATTGCCGTGGGCACCACCAGTGTGCGCTGTCTGGAATCGGCCGCCCGCTCCGGGGAGCTTCGCCCCTACGCTGGAGAGACCGACATATTCATCTATCCCGGATACGAATTTCGGGTGGTGGATGCCCTGGTCACCAACTTTCATTTGCCGGAGTCCACTTTGCTGATGCTGGTGAGTGCCTTTGCCGGCTATCGACGCACTATGGCGGCCTATAGGCATGCGGTGAGTCAGGGTTACAGATTTTTCAGTTATGGGGACGCCATGTTTCTCGAGCGCAACCCCGACGCCAAGGCCGACCTGCCATGATGCCGCGCATTTTCAATCATCCTTCGTTTCAATAAGTCGTATTTATGTCTTTTTTGCAGTTTGAAGTGGACAACTCCGATGGCGCCGCCCGGCGCGGAAGACTCATTTTCCCGCGCGGCAAGGTGGAAACCCCCGCATTCATGCCCGTGGGCACCTATGGCACGGTCAAGGGCATATTGCCCCGGGATATTGTCGATACCGGCGCCCAAATGATTCTGGGCAATACCTTTCATTTATATCTGCGCCCCGGCACCCAGGTGATCCGGGCCCACGGAGATCTGCACGACTTCATGCAATGGCAGGGACCCATTCTCACGGATTCCGGCGGCTTCCAGGTATTTAGCCTGGGGGAATTGCGCAAGATCAATGAGGATGGCGTGACCTTCCGTTCGCCCATCGACGGCAGCAAGGTGTTTCTCAACCCGGAAATCGCGGTGCAGGTGCAGCGGGAGCTGGGATCGGATGTGGTGATGATCTTCGACGAATGCACCCCTTATCCGGCCACCCGTGAGCAGGCGCGCGACTCCATGGAACTGTCCCTGCGCTGGGCCGAGCGCAGCAAGGTCGCCCACGGCGATAATCCGGCGGCCTTGTTCGGCATAGTGCAGGGTGGCATGTACGAGGATCTGCGGGCCCGCTCCCTGGAGGGCCTTACCGCCATAGGTTTCGACGGTTACGCCATAGGCGGTTTGAGCGTGGGCGAGCCCAAGGCGGATATGCTGCGTGTCCTCGACAATCTGGTGCCGCTGATGCCGAAGGATAAGCCCCGTTACCTGATGGGCGTGGGCAAGCCGGAGGACATAGTGGAGGCGGTGCGCCGGGGGATAGACATGTTCGACTGCGTCATGCCGACGCGCAACGCGCGCAACGGACACCTGTTTACCAGAACTGGCGTGGTGAAGATCCGCAATGCAGTCAACCGCCATGACACAGGACCCTTGGATGCCGCCTGCGGCTGTTACACCTGCCGCAATTTCAGTCGCGCCTATCTGCATCATCTGGACCGCTGCGGCGAAATGCTCGGAGCTCAGCTCAACACCATTCACAACCTCACCTTCTATCAGGATCTGATGCGGGATCTGCGTCAGGCCATATCAGAAGGGCGGCTGGATGAATATGTGGCGGAATTTTATGGGCAGTTGGGCGTCTCTCCACCACCCCTGACTGCGCCTGAGCCGGCGGGGAGCCAAGCAGACCCCGTGCGGTTATAATGCGCGCCGCTCTCCGTTCGCCTGATGGTATGCCACAGGCGGTTTGACCAACCTGCAGGCAGCTGAATACCTGTAACGAACCACTGATAACAAATGTTGGACGTCTCATGAATCGTTTCCCCTTATGGAAATACGCAATGCTGATCCTGGTGATCGGTTTTGGTGTTATTTACGCACTGCCCAACCTGTATGCACCCGATCCAGCCATCCAGATCACCGGCAGCTCCCGGGCCGCCAAGGTGGATGAAAGCCTGGTGGAAGTGGCCACCGGTGCGCTGACGCGAGCGGGTATAGAGCACTTCGGTGCCGAGATCACCGTCGATGGCAGTGTCATGATTCGCCTGCGCGATATAGGCCAGCAGCTGGCTGCGCAAAAAGCGGTGCAGGACTTGTTGGATGGCGAGGAATTCCGGGTGGCGGACAAGCGCTACGTGGTGGCGCTCAACCGCGCCTCCAATACGCCCCAATGGTTGTCGTCCATGGGTGCCAAGCCCATGAATCTGGGTTTGGATCTGGCGGGTGGTGTGCATTTTCTGTTGCAGGTGGATACACCGAAAGCCATTACGGATCGCCTGGAGGATATGCAGGAGACCATCAAAAAAGGCATTCGTGAAAAGCGCCTGTTCAATGTGGATATCAAATTGGATGGCCGTGTAATCACGTTGACCGCGCCGAGTGAAGATACCCAAAAGGCGCTGATGGAACTGTTGCAGGAGAATTTTCCTCAACTGGCGCGCCAGCGCGGCAGCCAGGGCGGCGCCTTCTGGGTAAAGGCGCAATTGTCGGATCAGATGATCCAGGAAATCGAGGATCACGCGGTATCGCAAAACCTGACCGCCATTCGCAACCGCGTGAATGAGCTGGGTGTGAGCGAACCCCTGGTGCAGCGCCAGGGCCGCAATCGCATAGTGGTGGAATTGCCCGGCGTGCAGGACGCCGCTGGTGCGAAAAAAATTCTCGGCAAAACCGCCAATCTGGAATTTCGTCTGGAGGCCACACCCAGCACGCCTCTGACTCAGAAAGAACAATTTGAATTTTATAACGAGCAGGAGCGGCAGCTGCGCGGCCCCAAATATCTGGAACGCCGCCGGATCATCACCGGTGAGCGGGTGGTCAACGCCGTGGCCGGCTTCGACGACCAGAGCAACAGCCCCAAAATCGATATCACCCTGGACAGCGAAGGCGGCAACTTGATGCACCGCGCCACCCGCAATGAGGTGGGGCGCAATATGGGTGTGTTGTTCATCGATTACTACACGGAGAAGCAGCGTGTGGTGGAGAACGGTCAGGTGGTGGAAAAGGAAGTGTCCAAGGTCGACAAAAAAATCATCAATCTCGCCACCATCCGCAGTGCTCTGGGTGTTCGCTTCCAGATCACCGGGCTCGACAGCTCCAAAGAGGCCAACGATGTGGCGCTGCTGCTGCGGGCGGGTTCTCTGGCGGCGCCCATGGTGTTTGTCGAAGAGCGCACTATTGGGCCTTCTCTGGGTGCGGAAAACATCGCTATGGGTGTGGAGTCGGTCAAGCTCGGACTCGTGCTGTTGGTGCTGTTTATGCTCGTGTATTACAAGGTATTCGGATTGGCTGCGAATATTGCGCTGGCGATGAATATCATCCTGCTCAGCGCGCTCATGTCGATTCTAGGCGCCACACTGACTATGCCCGGCATCGCCGGTATTGTGTTGACCATGGGTATGGCGGTGGATGCCAATGTGCTGATCTTTTCGCGCATCAAGGAGGAGCTCAAGTCGGGTTTGCCTCCGCAGAGTGCTATTCACGCAGGTTTCGAACGGGCCTTCACCACCATCATGGATGCCAACCTGACCACTTTGATAGTGGCGTTCATTTTGTTCGTGATAGGTACCGGTCCGGTAAAAGGCTTCGCCGTCACCCTGTCACTCGGTATTTTGACCTCCGTTTTTACCGCCATCATCGGAACTCGGGCCGTCATCAACCTCATCTATGGCAATCGACAAGTCTCTAAATTGTGGATCTGAAGCGGGCGGAAAAAGCTATGAGCAGCGAAACTGAAAAAGTCATTCCTTTCATGCGATGGGGCCGTATCGCGGCGGCTCTGTCAGTGGTGTTGGTTCTCGGATCCATCGTCTCCTTCTTCGTCAAGGGGCTCAACCTGGGACTCGATTTCACCGGCGGTACCCTGGTCGAGTTGCATTACGAGCGGGCTCCGGATCTGGAAACCGTTCGCACGCAATTGACCGAGGCCGGTTATGCCGGCGCCGTAGTGGTTCAGTTCGGTTCTGAGGAGGCGCTGCTGGTCCGCCTGCGGGGGAACTCCGGGGAAAAGGATGCAGAAAGCGCCGCTGCGAATGTGGGGGAGGGCATAGTGAATGCGCTGCGCGCCGCTACGCCGGATAACTCAATAGAGCTGATGCGCAGTGAAGTCATAGGTGCGCAGATGGGAGAAGAGCTGGTCAATGATGGACTGCTGGGAGTGCTCACCGCGTTTGCCGGTATCTTTCTCTATGTGGCTGTACGCTTCCAAAGAAAATTCTCCGCGGCCGCCCTGTTGGGCTTGGTTCACGACGTCGTCATAGTGCTCGGATTGTTTTCGATTTTCGGTCTGGAATTCGATCTGACGGTTTTGGCGGCGGTGCTGGCGGTGATCGGTTATTCCATCAACGACACCATAGTGGTGGCCGACCGCATCCGCGAAAATTTCCGCATTCTGCGGGAGCATACCACCTCGGAAATCATTGATATTTCCCTGACTCAGACGCTGGGTCGCACCTTGGTGACATCCGGTACAACTTTGATCGTACTGCTTGCGCTGCTGTTGGTCGGCGGCGAGCTTATTCGCAATTTTTCCATTGCCCTGATCGTCGGTATAACCGTGGGTACTTATTCAACGATCTACATAGCATCGGCCATTTTGATTTGGCTCAAATTGTCCAAAGAGGACCTCATGCCACCGGCCATAGAAGTGGAAGGCGCGGAGCAGAACGAGTTGCCGTAGATGGGAAATGCGACAAGGAGGCTTGGCCTCCTTGTTTTTTTGTGGGGATCAGGAAAGGGATTTGGGGGTATCTGTGCCGGTTTCGGTGTCCAGTTTCTTGACGCGCTCCAGTATGTCCTGAATCGAAATGGTTTCGTCCAGGCGGTGGGCCTCTTCCGGTAGACAGTTGTCACCTAGTGTGGCGAACAGATTTTCGATCTCGCTGGATAAATTTTTGCTGAATTCCCGGAACTTCATAGGCAAACCTCCGCATTCGACAGTGAATTAGCATTTTGCCCTTTGGCGGCGGCTACTTTGCTTGTGTATGCGAAAAGTATAGACTCGGGCCGCCTGCCGCAGCGGCGTCCCGACATGTAATGAGAAAACATTCTAGGTCGGTCCATATTCATTCCCAGCCGGATGGTCTCGAGTGATAAGTCCACTTGGATGCTGCACCGCAGGATGCCCGCCGGCGGCTGATACAGGAAGAGGGGAAGCTGAAGATGAAATTTTTGAAATCCCTTATGTGCTCGGCTCACGAGGATGAGCTGAACGAACTGCGCGAAGCGGTGGCCCGGCATCAGCGGATATTTCACGGCAGCCACGGCTATGGCTACTTCGATTGGGATCTCATGGCCCGACGCATGGATTGGAGCGGCGGCTACTGGCGCTATCTGGGTTATACAGACGAGGATGTGGATTACATATCCGTCTCCACCAACTATTACGACTACATACATCCCGATGATGTGCAGAAAGTCCGCGACGCCGTGGGCCGCATGCTCAAGAAGCCAGGTCCGGGAGAAGTCACCTACCGCACCCGCCGCAAAAAAGGCGGCTACATCTGGTCCGAGATACGCGCCGACTCCGTGCGCGACAAGAATGGCTGGGTGCTCTATATCAGCGGCATCGCCTTTGATGTCACCAAACAAAAGCAGACTGAGCAGGCATTGCTGATCAGCGAAGCCCGCCACGCCCGCATCATCCAATCCTCCAATGACGGTATCTGGGAATGGGCCGCCGAACACGGCGGATTTCATTTTTCCAACCGCTGCTGGGAACACCTGGGATATACGGACCACGATGACGTGGTGAACCAGGGCATAGACCGCATACAAGCCTGGCGTCGGCGCATGCATCCAGATGACGGTATCGCCTTCGACAAGGCGTTGGCTGCCCATATTCGCGGGGAGGCCCCCTTCGATGTGGAATACCGCATTCGCGGCAAGGATGACAAATGGCGCTGGATCCGCGCGCGCGGGCAGATGACCTTCAATGAGAAGGGCGAGCCATTGCGCATGTCCGGCACCAATATGGATATCACCGAGCTCAAGCTCGCCGAAGAGCGCGTGCTCAAGGCCAAGGAAGTGGCGGAGAAGGCCAACAAGGCCAAATCTGAATTCCTCTCCAGCATGAGCCATGAGCTGCGCACGCCGCTCAACGCCATTCTCGGCTTTGCGCAATTGATCGAGATGGATGCCTCAGTGTCTCCCAGTCTGCAGGAGAGCGCCGCCGAGATACGCTCGGCCGGCGAGCATCTTTTGCAGCTGGTGGGCGATGTTCTGGATCTGGCCAAGATCGAGGCCGGCAAGCTGACCCTGGTGACCGAGACGCTGAAACCTGTGGATCTCATCAAGGAGTGTCTCAATCTGGTGAAGGCTCAGGCCGAGGCGCGCTCGGTGCAGCTGTGCCTGCAGACCAACGATCTGGGCGAACGCACGGTCAACGGCGACAAGGTGCGCCTGCGCCAGGTGTTCCTCAATCTCATCGGCAACGCCATCAAGTACAACCGCCCGCAGGGC
>Ga0065721_10005109_pt1 | contig 16387 bp, 14 predicted proteins | sample Mesricmetagenome_FD_59108 | JGI IMG/M metagenome (GOLD analysis project Ga0065721, IMG submission 59108) | Mesophilic microbial community from rice straw/compost enrichment Sample: eDNA_1 v2 (version 2) | ecosystem: Engineered > Solid waste > Grass > Composting > Bioreactor | place: USA: Davis... | reverse complement strand
CCCGACCAAGCCCGACCAAGCCAGCCCCGGTCAGCCCCGGCGAGCCCCGGTCAGCCCCGGCGAGCCCAGGCCAGCCCAGGCCAGCCCAACCCCGCCCAAGCCATCGGCCCGGTCCTGCACGGTCCCGCCCAGCGCCGTCCAATCCATCAGCCCGGCCCGAAGGCCGCGCCGAGCCGGGCCGAGCCGAGCCGAGCCGGGCCGGGCCACCCGTTACCAGGTCAGCACGATCTTGCCGACATGCTCGCTCGACTCCATCAGACGATGGGCATCGGCGGCCTGCGCGGCCGGGAACACCTGGTGGATCACCGGCTTGATGCTGCCGTCGGCCAGCAGCGGCCACACCTGCTCGTGCAGCGCGCGGGCGATCTCGCCCTTGAACGAGGCCGGGCGCGGCCGCAGCGTGGAGCCGGTCACGGTGATGCGGCGGCGCAGGATGTCGCCGAGCGGAATCTCCGCCTTGGCACCGCCGAGCAGCGCGATGATGACGATGCGGCCATCGTCGGCGATGCACGACAGCTCGCGCGCCAGATACGGGCCGGCCACCATGTCGAGGATCACGTCGACACCGCGGCCGCCGGTCAGCGTCTTGACCTCGGCGGCGAAGTCCTGCGTCTTGTAGTTGATCGCGCGGTCGGCGCCGAGTGCCTCGCAGGCACGGCACTTCTCGTCGCTGCCGGCGGTGACGAAGACCTTGTGGCCGAGCGCCTTGGCGATCTGGATCGCGGTGGTACCGATGCCGCTCGAACCGCCCTGGATCAGCAGCGTCTCGTCCTTGCCGCGCGGGCCGCGTCCAAGATAGCCGCGGTCGAACACATTGCTCCACACCGTGAAGAAGGTCTCGGGCAAGGCCGCGGCCTCGATATCGCTCAGGCCCTGCGGCACCGGCAGGCACTGCGCCAGCGGCGCGGTGCACAGCTGCGCGTAGCCGCCGCCCTGCACCAGCGCGCACACGCGGTCGCCGACCTTCAGGCCGAAGCGATTGTCCGGATGCGACAGATCGCCGCCGACGATCTCGCCCGCGACCTCGAGACCGGGCAGATCGGAGGCCCCCGGCGGCACCGGATAGTTGCCGGTACGCTGGAACACGTCGGGCCGATTGACGCCGGCCGCGGCAACGCGGATCAGGACTTCACCGGGACCGGGCGCCGGATCGGGGCGCTCGGTCGGCTGCAACACGTCGGGGCCGCCGTATTCGCGGATCTCGATGGCTTGCATGCTGGCTCCTTGAAAACTGAAACCGCGCCTGGCGCGCGGTAGGGATGCGGAAAGGGAAAAAAGAAAGCGCGAACGATCGCGCCTGCCCTGAGGGACTGGCGGCAGTGTAAACAAAAAAACGGCCGGGCATCGCCCAGCCGTTTTTCCACACGCATTGCGTCCGACCGAGAAACCGTCGCCCCGCTTGTGCGGGCACGGCGGCTCCGGACCGGCTTACTGCTGCTCGCCGCCCGTCGGTTCGGCCGGCGCTGCCGGCGCTTCCGCGGTGGCCAGCGGCGCGATCGAACCGCCCTCCTCGGCCATCGCCGCCTTCAGCGACAGACGCAGGCGGCCCTTCTCGTCGGCCTGGATCAGCTTGACGCGGACCTGCTGGCCTTCCTTCAGCCAGTCCTTGATGTCCTTGACGCGCTCGTTGACGATCTCCGAGATATGCAGCAGACCGTCCTTGCCCGGCAGGATGTTGACGATGGCGCCGAAGTCCAGCAGCTTCAGCACGGTGCCGTTGTAGATCTTGCCCACTTCGGCTTCCGCGGTGATGCCCTCGATGCGGCGCTTGGCCTCGGCCATGCCCTCGGTCGAGGTCGACGCGATCGTGATCGTGCCGTCTTCCTGGATGTCGATGGTCGTGCCGGTTTCCTTGGTCAGCGCCTGGATGGTCGAGCCGCCCTTGCCGATGACCTCGCGGATCTTGTCCGGATGGATCTTCATCGTGATCATGCGCGGCGCGTGCTCCGACAGTTCGGTGCGCGCATGGCCCATCGCTTCCTGCATCTTCGACAGGATATGCAGGCGGCCTTCCTTGGCCTGCGCCAGCGCGACCTGCATGATCTCCTTGGTGATGCCCTGGACCTTGATGTCCATCTGCAGCGCGGTGATGCCGTTGTCGGTACCCGCCACCTTGAAGTCCATGTCGCCGAGGTGGTCCTCGTCGCCCAGGATGTCGGTCAGCACGGCAAACTTGTTGCCTTCCAGGATCAGGCCCATGGCCACGCCGGCCACGTGCGCCTTGACCGGAACGCCGGCGTCCATCAGCGCCAGGCAGCCGCCGCAGACCGAAGCCATCGACGACGAGCCGTTCGACTCGGTGATTTCCGAGACCAGGCGGATCGTGTAGGCGAACTCGTCCTCGGCCGGCAGCACCGGAATCAGCGCGCGCTTGGCCAGACGGCCGTGGCCGATCTCGCGGCGCTTGGGCGAACCGACGCGGCCCGTTTCGCCGGTGGCGAACGGGGGCATGTTGTAGTGGAGCATGAAGCGGTCGCGGTATTCGCCGGCCAGCGCGTCGATGATCTGCTCATCGCTCTTGGTGCCCAGCGTGGCCACCACCAGCGCCTGCGTCTCGCCGCGGGTGAACAGCGCCGAGCCGTGCGCGCGCGGCAGCACCGACGAGCGGATCTCGATCGGGCGCACGGTGCGCGTGTCGCGGCCGTCGATGCGCGGCTCGCCGGCCAGCACCTGGCCACGGACGATCTTGGCTTCCAGATCGAACAGGATGTTGCCGACCTCGACCTTGTCGAACTCGACGCCGGCTTCGGCCAGACGGGCCTCGACCGCGGCGTAGGCTTCCTTGACCTTCTGCGAACGCGCCGACTTCTGGCGGATCTGATAGGCCTCCTGCAGCAGCGGCGAACCGACCTCGGCAACCTTGGCGATCAGCGCCTCGTTCTTGGGCGCCGGCGCCCAGTTCCACTCGGGCTTGCCCCCTTCGCGCACCAGCTCGTGGATCGCGTTGATCGCGACCTGCATCTGCTCGTGGCCGTAGACCACGGCGCCCAGCATCACGTCCTCGGACAGCTGGTTGGCTTCCGATTCGACCATCAGCACGGCACGCTCGGTGCCGGCAACGACCAGGTCGAGGTCCGAGCTGGCCAGCTGGCTGCGGGTCGGGTTCAGCAGGTACTGGCCGTTCTGGTAGCCGACGCGGGCGGCGCCGACCGGGCCGTTGAACGGAATGCCAGAGACCGCCAGCGCGGCCGAGGCGCCGATCAGCGCCGGGATATCGGCCGGCACTTCGGGGTTCAGCGAGACGACGTGGATCACCACCTGCACGTCGTTATAGAAGCCTTCCGGAAACAGCGGACGCAGCGGACGGTCGATCAGGCGCGAGGTCAGCGTCTCGTTCTCCGACGGACGGCCTTCGCGCTTGAAGAAGCCGCCCGGGATCTTGCCGGCGGCATAGGTCTTCTCGATGTAGTCGACCGTCAGCGGGAAGAAATCCTGGCCCGGCTTGGGCTGCTTGGCGGCCACCACGGTGGCGAGCACCACGGTGTCCTCGACATCGACGAGCACCGCGCCGCCGGCCTGGCGGGCGATTTCGCCGGTTTCCATGCGGACCGTATGCTGGCCCCACTGGAATTGCTTGACGACCTTATTGAACATGGACATGAGCGTTCCCCTGTGTGCTTGCACGGCGACGGGCCATCGGGCCCGCCGGCGTGCCGGCGCCCGCGTGATGCAGCCGCGGGCATTGCTGCCGGATCGCTGTCAGGCGCGGTCGCAGGGAAGTGCTATGCCATTCCAGCGCGTCACCGCGGTCGCCGCCGCGGCATCGATGCACGACGATCGACGCGCAGCGATCAAGGTGAAACGATCGCTGCCGATATTCGATGAGGCGCTGGAATGACACAAGGCCCTGTTTCCTTGCCGGACTCCGGTGTCATGAATGAAAAGAACGAATTAACTTACTCCGTTGCGCATCGTGGCGCAACGGCAACGGCGCCCGGTCAAGCCGGCCGCCCGCGGCGTCATTCGGCTTCGCGGCATTTGCCGCCACGGCCGATTCGCCGCCGCAAAAAACAAAATGCCTGCATCAGCAGAGCTGACGCAGGCATCCTGGCGTCACGCCGGGGCGTGCGGTGCGAGGACCGACAGTGCCGACCATGCCGGCATCGGCATCGCCATCCTCTTCCCTTCCCCGATCCGAGCAGCCTGGCGCAATTTACTTGCGCAGGCCCAGCTTCTCGATCAGCGCGCGATAACGATCGGCGTCGTTCGACTTCAGGTAGTCCAGCAGGCGGCGACGGCGGCTCACCATGCGCAGCAGACCGCGGCGGCTGTGGTGATCCTTCATGTTGGCCTTGAAGTGGGGGGTCAGTTCGTTGATGCGCGTGGTCAGCAGAGCGACCTGGACTTCGGGGCTGCCGGTGTCGTTGGCGCCGCGGGCGAACTGCTTGATGACTTCGGACTTGTTGATATCGGCTACGGACATGATGTTTCCTTTCACTTGCGAACGTCGCAGCGCCAGGGCCGCGATCGTCGTGCGGGATAAACGTGCGGCTTGCGCCGCACACTGCATTGCCGCCTGGCGCGCCCGCGTTACCGCGAGTGCCGCCTGAACGACAGCCGCGCATTATAGCGCAACTGGGGTGGCCGGGCAAAACCGCCTGCCCGTGCCCTTCCAATACCGGCGGGCAGATACCTAGGGGCGCTCCATCTTGCAGGTGGTAGCGCGCGTGGTCTGCGCCGACTTCAGCCGCTTGACCGTGCGGAAGCCGAATCCCGACCCCTCGTTGTCGAAGCGCACCTCGCCGCCCTGGCGCTCCATCATCGACACATAGAGCGGCTGCAGCACCTGGTGGTCGTCCGCGCGCACGGTGGCGTCATGGAAGTCGTTGACGTAGCGCATGCCCTCCAGCGCCCGCGCGACCTTGACCGCATCGGTGGACCCGGCCTGCTCGATCGCGCGCGCCAGCATCTCGACCATCATCTGCATGCGCAGATGCACGTAGTCGTCCTTCGGCTCGGGATAGCGGCTGCGGAAGGCCTGATAGAAGGCATCGGAGGCGGCGCCGCCCACGTTCGGATGCCATTCCGCCACTGCCAGCACCCGGCCCACGCCGGCCTCGCCCATCGCCGCGGGGGCGCCCAGGCCATTGCCGTAGAAGGTATAGAACTTGGCGCCGAGGCCGCCCTCGCGCGCCGCCTTGACCATCAGCGTCAGGTCGTTGCCCCAGTTGCCGGTGATCACCGCGTCGGCACCGCTGGCCTTGATCTTGGCAATATACGGCGCGAAGTCCTTGATCTTGCCGATCGGGTGGAACTCGTCGCCGACGATCTTCACATCGGGGCGCTTGGCCGCCAGCATGTCGCGCGCCAGCCGCGAGACCTGGTGGCCGAAGCTGTAGTCCTGCGCGATCAGGTAGACGCGGCGCACGCTGGCGTCGGCGCGGATGACCTCGGTCAGCGCCTCCATCCGCATGTCGGCGCCGGCATCGAAGCGGAAATGCCAGAAGCTGCAGTTCTCGTTGGTCAGGGCCGGATCGACCGCCGAATAGTTCATGAACAGCACGCGCGCATCGGGCTGGCGCGCGTTGTGGCGGTTCACCGCGCCGACCAGCGCGGCGGCGACCGCGGAGCTGTTCCCCTGCAGCACAAAGGGGATGCGGCGGTCCACCAGCGCGCGGAACTGGATCAGGCTCTCGTCGACATTGCCCTTGCTGTCGAAGGTGACGAGCTCCAGCGGGCGCTGCCCTTCCGCGGTGCGCACGCCGCCGCGGGCGTTGACCCGGTCGATCGCGAGCCGAAGATTGCGCACCACCGCCTCGCCGGCATTGGCGAACGGGCCGGACAGCCCGTCGATCATGCCGAGCCGGATCGGCTCCTGCGCCGACGCGGCACCCGCCGCCAGGGCCAACAGGCAAGCCCCCAGCCACCCCTTCCCAACCATCGAACGACCTCCGCGAAAGCGCAGCATGGTAAGCCAGCACTCACCGCCTTGCAATCGCGCCGGCGGTGCGATGCGGCGCCTGCGGCGCTACACTGCCGCTATCCGTTGCAACAAAGGATCGAGGATCGCAATGAAAGCACTGGAAAGCATTGGCCGCTGGCTGGCGCTCGGCACCTGCGGCGCCCTGTTGACGGCGTGCGTTTACCTGCAGCCGGTACAGGAGGCGCAGAAGCTGATCGGCGCGCCCGAGAGCACGGTACGCGCGACCTTCGGCGAGCCCACCGACATCTACCGGCTCGACGACGGCACCGTGCGCTGGATCTATTCGAAGCAGCCGCTCGGGCGCCAGGCCTATGCGGCCGACTTCGATACCGGCGGCAAGCTGACGCGCTTCCGCCAGATGCTGATTACCACGGAGCTGTACAAGGCGCGGATCGGCACCTGGACCAAGCGCGACGTCGCCGAGCATTTCGGCCTGCCGCGCGAGCCGACGCAGTATTTTCCGCTGATGCGCCGCGATGTCTGGTCGTACCGCTTCCTGCACGAGGAGAACTGGCCGTCGCTGTTCCACTTCTACTTCGACGACGCCGGCGTGCTGCGGCAGACCCAGATCACGCCCGATCCGCTGGCCGATCCGCGCGAAACGATCCGCTAGGTAGCGCTCACGGCGCGGACAGCGAAACCTGCGAAAGGGATGGCCGGCGCGGGACCACACGTTTCAGGCCTGGGCCGGCGCCCATGAAAAAAACGCCGCGCGTCCGCGAGCCATGCTCGCGAACGACCGGCGTTGCGGTCCGGCGCGCCCGCAGGCGACGCGATCAGATCTGCGGATTGATCTTCTGCACCGCCTTGTCGTGCAGCTTGTTCAGCGCGGCCAGATAGGCCTTGGCCGAGGCCGCGACGATGTCCGGATCGGTGCCCACGCCGTTGACGATGCGGCCGGCCTTCGACAGCCGCACCGTGACCTCGCCCTGTGCCTGCGTGCCGGTGGTGATCGCGTTGACCGAATACAGCACCAGCTCGGCGCCGCTGTTCACCTTGCCTTCGATCGCGTGCAGCGTGGCATCGACCGGGCCGTTGCCCTCGCCTTCGCCGGTGTACTCCTGCCCGTCCATGTTGAACACCACGCGCGCATGCGGCCGCTCGCCGGTTTCCGAGCGCTGCGACAGCGAGATGAAGCGATAGTGCTCGTTGGCGTCATGGGCCTCGTCCGAGACGATGGCCATGATGTCCTCGTCGAAGATCTCGGCCTTCTGGTCGGCCAGCTCCTTGAAGCGCGCGAAGGCGGCATTGACCTCGCTCTCGCTGTCGAGCTCGATGCCCAGTTCCTGCAGGCGCTGCTTGAACGCGTTGCGGCCCGACAGCTTGCCCAGCACGATCTTGTTCGCGGTCCAGCCCACGTCTTCGGCCCGCATGATCTCGTAGGTGTCGCGCGCCTTCAGCACGCCGTCCTGGTGGATGCCGGAGGCGTGCGCAAAGGCGTTGGCGCCGACCACGGCCTTGTTCGGCTGCACCACGAAGCCGGTGATCTGCGAGACCAGCTTCGACGCCGGCACGATCTGCGTGGTATCGACGCCCACATCCAGATTGAAGTAGTCGCGCCGCGTCTTGACCGCCATCACCACCTCTTCGAGGCTGGTGTTGCCGGCGCGCTCGCCCAGGCCGTTGATCGTGCATTCGATCTGGCGCGCGCCGCCGAGCTTGACCGCGGCCAGCGAGTTCGCCACCGCCATGCCNAGNTCGTTATGGCAGTGCACCGACCACACCGCCTTGTCCGAATTCGGAATGCGNTCGCGNACCGAGCGGATCAGCGCGGCATAGCCTTCGGGCACCGCATANCCGACCGTGTCCGGCAGGTTGATCGTGGTCGCGCCCTCGTCGATNACGGCCTCGAGCACGCGGCACAGGAAGTCCATGTCGGAGCGGCTGCCGTCTTCCGGCGAGAACTCGATGTCGTCGGTGAACTGGCGCGCGAAACGCACCGCCAGGCGCGCCTGCTCGTAGACCTGGTCCGGCGTCATGCGCAGCTTCTTTTCCATATGCAGCGCCGAGGTGGCGATGAAGGTATGGATGCGGAAGGAGTTGGCGGGCTTGAGCGCCTCGGCGGCGCGGGCGATGTCCTTGTCGTTGGCGCGGGCCAGCGAGCAGATGGTCGAGTCCTTGACGGTCTGCGCGATCGCGCGGATCGCCTCGAAGTCGCCGTTCGAGCTGGCGGCGAAGCCGGCCTCGATCACATCGACCTTCAGGCGCTCGAGCTGGCGCGCGATGCGGATCTTCTCCTCGCGCGTCATCGAGGCGCCGGGCGACTGCTCGCCGTCGCGCAAGGTGGTATCGAAAATGATCAGTTTGTCCGACATGGAAAACGCTCCTGGGGGAAAAGTGCTCGAACGGGTTTCGGCGGTTTCTGTTCCGGGTGCCCCGCTGCCGGCTGTTCGCATCGTCGCCGATCGCTGCGGCACAATGCAAAACGCCCCGGCGTGCAGGGATGCAGGCCGGGGCGTGGATAAATCCTGTGCGACTGCGCGTTAAGGTATCGCTTCCTCAGCGCGCGCGCGTCCCGACCTGGCTGCCTAGTAGGCTACCTAGCAGGGTACGGGCGAGTCGGGCTTGGCGCGAAATCATGGCAGCGAATATAGCCGAGATGGCAACGGCGCGCAACACGCGGGTTTTCCCCAGCGGCCGCGCGCCGGCCTGCCCCGCGCGATGCGGGGCCGCGGCAGGAGCATCAGGCCTGCGGCGGAATGCGCAGCTTCTGGCCCGGATAGATCTTGTCCGGATGCGACAGCATCGGCCGGTTGGCCTCGAAGATCGCGTTGTAGGCGGAGGCCTTGCCGTAGTACTTCTGCGCGATCGCCGACAGCGTGTCGCCCTTGGCCACGGTGTGCCACTGGGCCGATTCGGACTCGACGTTGACCGACATCTTGTCCTCGACCTGCTGGACGCCCTCGACGTTGCCGCAGCACAGGATGATCTTCTCGCGCGTGGCCTGGTCCGGCGCGACGCCAAATACCGTGACCTTGCCTTGGGCGCCGTCGACCTGCACCGACAACCCGGTCGCATCGAGACCCATCTTGCGGATGTAGTTTTCGATCGCTTCGCCGGCGGTGCGGTTGGCCGCCTCGGCCTTCTGCGCGGCATCCGCGGCGGGTGCGGCCTGGGCCGGCTCGGCGGCCTTGGCTTCGCGGCCGAACAGCTTCTCGCCTGCTTCCTTGATGAAATCCAGCACGCTCATGGGATTCTCCTTGTGTCAGTGGCAAGTCGGTAGCCGGGCATGGCTACGCGGCGGGCCGCCATGCCCTCGCGGCATGACGCAACGGCAACATACCGCGAATCGGACGCACATCACAAGCGGGGAATCGCAAGGAAACGCAAAAACGAAAAAGGCGCCGAAGCGCCTTTCCCGTTCATCAAATCGACATCCGCCATGGTTCCGGCGAGGACGGTGTCAGTCCGAGCCGTCCGCCCGGGCACGCGCCACGCCGCCCTGCTCGCCGTGCATCGCGCGCCAGCCCCACAGCACGTAGCCCGAGATCGCATAGCCGACGAACAACCCGAACAGCGCCACCGGCGGATCGCTCGACACCACCACGAACAGCACCATCACCAGGATCATCACGCCGAAGGAGACGCGGTGGCGCACGTCGAGCGCCTTGCCGCTGTAGAACGGCGCGTTGGTGACCATCGACAGCCCCGCGTACAGCGTGATCGTGAACGCCACCCATGGCATCCACAGCTCGCGCACCGGCAGCTTGTTGTCGATCGCCAGCCAGACGAAGCCGGCCACCAGCGCCGCCGCCGCGGGGCTTGGCAGGCCCTGGAAGAAGCGCTTGTCGACCACGCCGATATTGGCGTTGAAGCGCGCCAGCCGCAGCGCCGCGCAGGTGCAATAGACGAAGGCCGCGATCCAGCCCCACTTGCCGAGGTCCTTCAGGATCCATTCGTACATCACCAGCGCCGGCGCGACGCCGAACGAGGTCATGTCCGACAGCGAGTCGTACTGCTCGCCGAAGGCGCTCTGCGTATTGGTGATGCGCGCCACGCGGCCGTCCATGCCGTCGAGCACCATCGCCGCGAAGATCGCGATCGCGGCGACATCGAAGCGCATGTTCATCGCCTGCACGATGGCGAAGAAACCGGCAAACAGCGCGGCCGTGGTAAAGGCGTTCGGCAGCAGGTAGATGCCGCGCCGGCGCGGGCGCACGTATTCGACCTCGAGCTCGTCGTCGTCCACCGGATCGATCTCCGCGCCCCGCATCTGGTTATGGCGGAACGGCCGCAGATGGGTCACGTTGCCGCCGATCACGCGCTTGTTGCGCCGGTTGAATGCACCCATGCCGAATCTCCTCGATCGCCGTGGCTCAATCCAGCTCGGCGAGGACCGTCGACGAGGCCGACACCTTCTCGCCGATCGTCACGCGCGGCCGGGCGTCCAGCGGCAGATAGACGTCGACGCGCGAGCCGAAGCGGATGAAGCCGTAGCGCTGGCCGCGCGCCACCGTGTCGCCGACGCGCGTGTAGCACAGGATGCGCCGCGCGATCAGGCCGGCGACCTGCACCAGCGTGACGACCTTGCCGTCGCCGGTGCGGCGGATCACCACCGCGTTGCGCTCGTTCTCGGTCGAGGCCTTGTCCAGATCGGCGTTGACAAACTGGCCGGGGAAATAATCGATCTTCTCGACGGTGCCGTCGACCGACACGCGGTTCGAATGCACGTTGAAGACGTTCATGAACACGCTGATCTTCAGCGCCTCGCGGCCCGCGTAGGGGTCCTGGGTCTTCTCGACTGCGACGATGCGTCCGTCGGCCGGCGCCAGCACCGCGTTGGGCTGGGTCGGAATCGGCCGCGGCGGATCGCGGAAGAACTGCAGCACGAACACCGTGACGATCCAGAACGGCAGCGCCCACCAGAATCCCGCGCTGGCATGCACCAGCAGCGAAATGACAAAAGCGCCGGCCAGAAACGGCCAGCCTTCACGGGCGATCAGCGGATGGGGATAGTTCATGCAGGTGGGAAAGAGGTCAATGGAGGTCAGTCAAGTCTGACAAGGATAACAAAAAGCCGCCCAGCCCTCGCCCGTTTTCCCTCGGCGGACCATGGTCTGGCCATGGCCACCGCCTCTGGGGGACGGAAGGCTGAACGGCTGCGGGGCTGAGGCCGCGCCGGCCGGCAAACCCGGCGGCGCGGCGTTCGGCACGCTTAGTTCTTCGACTGGTCGACCAGCTTGTTCTTGGCGATCCAGGGCATCATCGCGCGCAGCTTCGCACCCACTTCCTCGATCTGGTGCTCGGCGGTCAGGCGGCGGCGCGAGATCAGGGTCGGGGCGCCGGCCTTGTTCTCGAGCAGGAAGCTCTTGGCGTATTCGCCGGTCTGGATGTCCTTCAGGCACTGCTTCATGGCCTTCTTGGTCTCCTCGGTGACGACGCGCGGGCCGGTCACGTACTCGCCGTACTCGGCGTTGTTGGAGATCGAGTAGTTCATGTTGGCGATGCCGCCTTCATAGATCAGGTCGACGATCAGCTTCAGTTCGTGCAGGCATTCGAAGTAGGCCATTTCGGGCGCGTAGCCGGCTTCGACCAGCGTCTCGAAACCGGCCTTGATCAGCTCGACGGTACCGCCGCACAGCACGGCCTGCTCGCCGAACAGGTCGGTCTCGGTCTCTTCGCGGAAGTTGGTCTCGATGATGCCGGCACGGCCGCCGCCGTTGGCGGTGGCATACGACAGCGCGATGTCGCGGGCGGCGCCCGACTTGTTCTGGTGCACCGCGATCAGGTGCGGCACGCCGCCGCCCTGGCTGTAGGTCGAACGCACGGTGTGCCCCGGGGCCTTCGGCGCGATCATGATCACGTCGAGGTCGGCGCGCGGGATCACCGCGCCGTAGTGCACGTTGAAGCCGTGGGCGAAGGCCAGCGCGGCGCCTTCCTTGATGTTGTCGTGCACTTCGTTCTTGTAGACGTCGGCGATCTGCTCGTCCGGCAGCAGGATCATCACCACGTCGGCGTCCTTGACCGCCTCGGCGACTTCCTTGACCTGCAGGCCGGCGTTGACGGCCTTGTTCCACGACGCGCCGTTCTTGCGCAGGCCGACCGTCACCTTGACGCCCGAGTCGTTCAGGTTCAGCGCGTGGGCGTGACCCTGCGAGCCGTAGCCGATGATGGTGACGTTCTTGCCCTTGATCAGGGACAGGTCGGCGTCCTTGTCGTAAAACACTTTCATGATGATTCCTTCGCTCTTTTTCCGATGTTGGGAGTCGACGACGCGCCGCGCATGTAGTCGGCGCGTGCGCGCCGCCGTCGATACTGCAATGTGGTGTGGTGGGGTTGCCGCGCGAGAGACCGGCGTCAGACCTTCAGGATGCGCTCGCCGCGGCCGATTCCCGAGCCGCCGGTACGGACGGTCTCCAGGATCGCGCTGCGATCGATCGCATCGAGGAAGGCATCGAGCTTGCTGCCGTTGCCGGTCAGCTCGATCGTGTAGGTCTTCTCGGTGACGTCGATGACCCGGCCGCGGAAGATGTCCGCGGTGCGTTTCATCTCCTCGCGCTCCTTGCCGACCGCGCGCACCTTGACGAGCATCAGCTCGCGCTCGATATGCGCGCCCTCGGTCAGGTCGACCACCTTGACCACCTCGACCAGCCGGTTCAGATGCTTGGTGATCTGTTCGATCACGTCATCCGAGCCGGTCGTCACGATCGTCATCCGCGACAGCGAGGCATCCTCGGTGGGCGCCACGGTCAGCGTCTCGATGTTGTAGCCGCGCGCCGAGAACAGCCCGACCACGCGCGACAGCGCACCCGGTTCGTTCTCCAGCAGGACCGAAATGATGTGTCGCATCACAGGTCCTCCGCGCCGAGCAGCATTTCCGAAATGCCCTTGCCCGCCTGCACCATCGGCCAGACGTTTTCGGTCGGGTCGGTCTGGAAGTCCAGGAACACGGTGCGGTCCTTCAGGCGGAAGGCTTCGCGCAGCGCCGGCTCGACGTCGGCGGTCTTCTCGATGCGCATGCCGATGTGGCCATAGGCCTCGGCCAGCTTGACGAAGTCGGGCAGCGCGTCCATGTAGGAATGCGAGTAGCGGTTGTCGTACTCGATCTCCTGCCACTGGCGCACCATGCCCAGATAGCGGTTGTTCAACGCGCAGATCTTGACCGGGGTGTCGTACTGCAGGCAGGTCGACAGTTCCTGGATGCACATCTGGATCGAGCCCTCACCGGTCACGGTGACGACCTCCTTGTCCGGGAACGCCTTCTTGATGCCCATCGCGTACGGCAGGCCCACGCCCATCGTGCCGAGGCCGCCCGAGTTGATCCAGCGGCGCGGCTGGTCGAACTTGTAGAACTGCGCGGCCCACATCTGGTGCTGGCCGACGTCCGAGCAGATGAAGGCATCGCCGCCGGTCAGTTCCCAGATCTTCTCGATCACGTACTGCGGCTTGATGATCTCGGAGTTGCGGTCGTACTTCAGGCAGTCGACCGAGCGCCATTGCTCGATCTGCTCCCACCAGCGCGACAGCGCCTCGCGGCGGGGCTTGACGTCGCTGGCCTGCAGCTGCGCGATCAGCTCCTGCAGCACGTCCTTGACGTTGCCGACGATGGGGATGTCGACCTTGACCCGCTTCGAGATCGACGAGGGGTCGATGTCGATATGGATGATCTTGCGCGGCTGCGAGGTGAAGTGCGCCGGATTGCCGATCACGCGGTCGTCGAAGCGCGCGCCGATGGCGATCAGCACGTCGCAGTTCTGCATCGCCATGTTGGCTTCGTAGGTGCCGTGCATGCCCAGCATGCCGACGAACTGCTTGCTGGTGCCGGGGAACGCGCCCAGGCCCATCAGCGTGTTGGTGACCGGATGGCCGGTCAGCGCGGCCAGCTGGCGCAGCTCGTCGCTGGCATTGGCCAGCACCACGCCGCCGCCGGAATAGATCAGCGGCCGCTCGGCGCTCTGCAGCAGCGCCAATGCCTTGCGGATCTGGCCCGAATGCCCCTTGTTGACGGGGTTGTACGAGCGCATGTCGATCGCCTTCGGGTACTCGTAGCGGCAGGCATTGCGCGACACGTCCTTCGGGATGTCGACCACCACCGGGCCGGGACGGCCGGTCGCCGCGATATAGAAGGCCTTCTTGATCGTCGCCGCCAGATCGCGCACGTCCTTGACCAGGAAGTTGTGCTTGACCACCGGGCGCGTGATGCCGACGGTGTCGCACTCCTGGAAGGCATCCTGGCCGATCGCGTGGGTCGGCACGTTGCCGGTGATCACGACCATCGGAATCGAGTCCAGATAGGCGGTGGCGATGCCGGTAACGGCATTGGTCACGCCGGGACCCGAGGTCACCAGCGCGCAGCCCACCTTGCCGGTCGCGCGCGCATAGCCGTCCGCGGCGTGGACCGCGGCCTGCTCGTGGCGCACCAGGATGTGCTCGATTTTCTTTTGCTTGTACAGCTCGTCGTAGATATACAGCACTGCGCCGCCGGGATAACCCCAGACGTATTCGACGCCTTCTTCGGCAAGTGCGTGGACGAGGATTTCCGCCCCGATCATTTCGGGTGCGGCGGATGAATTGCTGTCGGCGTGGGAGAATTCCGCGCTGGGCATGTTCATGTCAGTCCTTTGCAATTTTCGGCAAAAAATTGTTTGGATGCTCTCTGCCGGGCTTGTGGCACGGGTTCAAGCGGTGCGCGTCTGCATGGGAGACCGCCTCATAAGCGGCCAGATGAGACAACCACTGATGTCGTGAACCGTCGATGATACTGCATCGCACCAGCACGGTCTATGGTCTCGTATCGTGTCGCCGGGGCGACACGGCCGCCCGGTTATTTGCTAGCATCGGCGCATTTTGCTGATTTCCGGGCTGCCGGCCGCCCCGCCAGGGTGCGGCATGCGCGCCGGCCGCCCTTGCCCGCCGCATGGCAACCGAACAGGAACTATCCGATTTTCTCGCCAGCGCCGAACGCCGCGCCTTCAAGCACGCGGTATTCGCGGTACGGGACGAACAGGCGGCCCTGGACATCGTCCAGGACGCGATGATCAAGCTGGCCGAAAAATACGGCGACCGCGGCCCGGCCGAGTTGCCGCCGCTGTTCCAGCGCATCCTGCAGAACACCATCCACGACTGGTTTCGCCGCCAGAAGGTGCGCAATACCTGGGTCACGCTGTTCTCGAACCTGCGCGACGAGCGCGACGGCGAGGACGCCGACCTGCTCGAGGCGCTGGAGAGCGAGCCGGGTTCGCAGGCCGCCGAGAGCAGCGCAGACCGGTTCGAGCGCGTGCAGACCATGCGCATCATCGAGGAAGAAGTGCAGCGCCTGCCCACCCGTCAACGGGAGGCCTTCCTGCTGCGTTACTGGGAGGATATGGACGTCGCGGAAACGGCCGCTGCCATGGGATGTTCCGAAGGCAGCGTCAAGACCCACTGTTCGCGCGCCACGCATGCCCTGGCGCAGGCGCTGCGCGCCCGGGGACTCCGACTATGAACAGCAGAAACGCATCCGAGATCGAGCAACGCCGCCTGGCCCGGCAGATCACCGCCATGCTGGACGCCTCCGCCAACCAGGTGCCGGCCGACATCGCCGACCGGCTGGCCGCCGCACGCCGCGTGGCGCTGTCGCGCCGCCGCGTCGAAGCGCCTCAAACATCACCCCGCCTTGCCGCGGCCGGCCCGTCGCTGCACGGCGACGCTCGCCGCGCCATGCGGCCGCTGGGCGACTGGGTGCGCCGGCTCGGCCTGGTATGGACGCTGGTCGCGCTGGCCGGCGGACTCGCCGGCATCTACCAATGGCAACAGCAGCAGCGGATCGAGGAACTCGCCGATGTCGACGCCGCCATGCTGCTCGACGAACTGCCGCCCGCCGCCTACGCGGACGAGGGCTTCCATGTCTTCCTCAAGCATGGCGAATAAGCCGGCGAGGATCCGCACGCGCCGCGGCCTGGCGCTGCTGCTGGGCGCCGGCCTTGGCGCCATGGTGCTGTGGTGCCTGACGCCGCCCGCCGCGCATGCCCACGATGCCGTCGAGCCGGGGGCCAGGGCGTCGAGCCCGGCGGCCAGGCCGGGCACCAGCGCGGCAGTCCGTACGGCCCGCCCCGCCTGGTCCGAGCTGACGGCGGCCCAGCAGCGCGTGCTCGCGCCGCTGGCCGGCCAGTGGAACACGCTGACCGAGGTCCATCGCCGCAAATGGCTGCGCATCGCCGCCCGCTTCCAGGAACTGTCGCCGGCCGAGCAGCAGCGCGTGCATGCGCGCATGACCGAGTGGGCGCAGTTGACGCCGGAGCAGCGCAGGCTGGCGCGCGAGAACTTCCAGATCCATCGCACCGTGCCGGTCGAGCGCAAGACCGAGGCCTGGGACCGCTACCAGCAGTTGCCCGAAGCGCAGAAGCGCCAGTTGGCCGAGGCCGCCAAGGTGCCGCCGCGACCCGGCGCGGTCAGCGCGTTGCCCTCCAGCCGCAAGCCGCCGATTTCGACGACGACGCCGGCGCGGGCGGTGCCGCCCCACGCGGCGAGCGCCGCCTCGGTCCC
>Ga0065721_10005427_pt1 | contig 16389 bp, 12 predicted proteins | sample Mesricmetagenome_FD_59108 | JGI IMG/M metagenome (GOLD analysis project Ga0065721, IMG submission 59108) | Mesophilic microbial community from rice straw/compost enrichment Sample: eDNA_1 v2 (version 2) | ecosystem: Engineered > Solid waste > Grass > Composting > Bioreactor | place: USA: Davis... | reverse complement strand
GCGATTTCTTTTGAATCACGCTGCGAATCGTTTCCACAGGAAAACAGAGCTAATGACAAGCATGCAGCGAATAAGAGTTTTATCGGTTTCTTCATAATTCCAATTGTGTTTATTTTCCAGTTGAAATAAAAATTCCTGTGCCATTCGCTTACTGCGGTTCATGTTACTCCACACCCGTTTGATCGTTTCCTCTATTCCTCAGTGTAGAAATCAATCAATGCTGCGAAGTATGTATCAGTCCAGCCTTCTGTTATTTCGTCATAACTCTCGTCGGGAATATTGGTGTGCCGCAATTCAACCGACGTTCCTTTTTCATGCGGATGCAATTTGATTGTGACGATGGAAGGCTCTTCCTGATCACCAAAATACCATTGCTGTCGGATCATTTTATCCTTGACAAACTCCAGGTTCTTCCCCACGATGCTGCCATCCCACAGAGAGAATTCCGATTCAGGCTCCTCCGACATTTCTGCCGGTTCACCACTCCATAAATGGATCGTCAATGGGTTGGTCAGCCCCAGATACACCTGATCCGGTTCAGCGGGTACGACATAGTATTTTTTGAAATCTTTCATAGGCCGAAAATAGCGCACAACTTCGTCAGGTAAAAATCGTATCCGGATTTCTAAGGCTTCCGACGTGCCATTAAAAGTCAATATCAGCATCCATACTTATTTTGTATCATTGTGCTTTAATCTGTCCAATGAACGTCAGTCTGATCATCATCGCCATTACCGTTGTCGTTAGCTTTTATGCTTTTAGCAATCAGGAAGTCATGCGGCGGTTTATTATGAATCCGTATTTGGTAAAAACGCGCAGGCAGTACTACCGTTTCATATCGTCCGGGTTTCTGCATAAAGATCACATTCACCTGATCTTTAACATGATCGCGCTGTATTTCTTCGGCCCCATCGTCGAAACAATTTTCACAACCATATTCGGTCAGCTGGGATCGGTATACTTTGTTATCCTATACCTTATCTCGATGGTCGTCGCTGATATCCCGAGTTATTTCAAGCACGCAAACAACCCCGGATACAACTCCCTGGGGGCTTCCGGAGCAGTCTCCGCAGTAGTGTTTGCCTTTATCCTGTTTCTCCCCCTAGAGCGTATCTGTATCTACTTCGTGATCTGTATCAACGGTTTTATCCTGGGAATAATCTATCTGATCTATTCTTATTATCAGGGACGGAAAGGCGGAGATCTCATCAATCACGACGCCCATTTCTACGGCGCCGTGTTCGGATTGATATTCTGCATCGTCCTTTATCCCAGGTCAATATTCATCTTTTGGGAGCAACTGAGGATGTTCGAGATCTCAGATCTCATTTCGAGATAAGTTTGCTTAAAAACGCCGCCTCACTTCTGAAGGGTCGGTTGAATCGCCCTCTGCCAGATAGCGTATCCGGCATCGCTCATATGTAAACTATCGCTCACGTACAATTCTGGTGAAGGCTTGTTGCGGCCGTTCAACATTTCCGAGAAGACATCTACATATTGCGTATTTTTCTTCTGGCTCAGATAGTCGCGGATCAGCGCGTTGCCGCGTTCGAGCTCAGACCTGAATTTCTCGCGGCTTGGACTCGGTTTCATACTTATATATACCACCGGAACGTCGGGCAGTTTGGAGCGAATGGAGGTAAAAAGTTTGTCAAACCTTGCAAGGACGTCATCTGCGCTGGCACCGGAAGCGATGTCATTTTCGCCGCAATAAATGACGATCTGCCTGGGTGAATAAGGAAATATGATGTCGTCCTGGTACAGGATAACATCCTCAAGAGTAGATCCTCCGAAGCCTCTGTTCAGAACAACATACCCGGGAAAGTCTTGCTGAACTTTTTCCCACCGTGTGAACGATGAACTACCGATAAACAGGATCGGCTTTACCGGGGGGCGTTCAACTTTATCTCTTTCCTTGAATGCGCGAATATCCTTTTCAAACCGCTGCTGGGCACAAGCCGCGAAGGTTACAAAAAGCAAAAGGGTGGAGAAAACGGCGTATTTCATGGTGATTTTTTACGACAAATTAGAACCGATAGCAGCAATCGACAAGACCGGTGATGTAATTGTGTCAAATAAGGGCCGGCATCGAAATTTCTTCTCCGACAGAAAATAACGTAGCATCAATGACATCGCAAGCCAGATCCCGAAAGGGCAGGACATTGAAAATAATAATCATCATCGCGGTATTAATCGTCGCTGTCCGGCTTATCCTTCCTTACGCTGTCCTAAAATACGCAAACAATGCGCTGGCAGCTATGCCGGGCTATGCTGGTCATATAAAAGATATCGACCTTGCGCTCATCCGTGGTGCCTATAAAATCGACAGCATTTATTTGAATAAAAAGGACTCAGCGTCAGGAGAAGAGACACCATTCTTTGGCGCCAGGACGATAGATCTTTCCGTAGAATGGAGATCGCTTTTGAAAGGTGAGATTGTGGGAGAAATCGACTTCCTGGAGCCAACCTTGATCTTCACGAAGGATAAGGTGGAACCTGATGAAGTTAAAAAGGATTCGAGTAGCTTCACTGACCTGCTGCAAGATTTAATGCCGTTGAAAGTAAACCGCTTCACTGTGAGAAACGGAAACATTCAGTACATCGATGAATATTCCAGTCCGAAGGTAGATGTGTCTTTGACCAATACCAACATCGTAGCAACAAACCTTCGCAACGCCTACGATTCAAGTGCCGTTCTACCTGCAACAATCATCGCCGACGCAAATCTCTATGATGGCACGCTCGACTTCAACATGAAGCTGAATCCGATGGCAGAAACTCCGACGTTTGACCTGAATGCTGAGTTGAAGAATACCAACCTGGTGAAACTTAATGACTTCTTCGAAGCATATGCTAATGTTGATATCAGCAAAGGCACACTCGGACTTTACACTGAAATCGCTGCCAAAGACGGAAGGTTTAATGGCTATGTCAAACCTCTTTTGCACGACGTGAGTGTTGTCGGCAAGGAAGACCGCGATGACTCGTTCTTCCAGAAACTATGGGAAGGATTTGTTGGCACTGCAGGACAGGTAATCGAGAATATCAAGAAAGAACAAGTAGCAACCAAGATTCCGTTTCAGGGAGAGATAGAAGATCCCAAGGCAAACATATGGTATACGATCACATCAGTGCTGCAGAACGCGTTTGTTAGAGCTATTCAGCCCTCTATAGATCATGAAATTAATCTCGCCACTGTCGACGATGGTGAACCAGAGAAGAAAGGCTTTTTAGAAAAAATATTTGGAAAGAAAGATGATAAAAAGAAAGAAAAGCAGGAAAGCGCCGACAAAAAGGACAAGAAGAAGGATGAGGACCAGGGATAGGTCAAAGGCCAGATCCACCAGCAAGGTCAGTCTCCCTCTTTTTCCTTTAGTCGGTCAATACAGTTCGTAAGGCTGCGGATCTGGTGATACGCAGCTTTCCAGATGTGGCCTTTCATACCGTTCGCCGCCTGAGGCTCCTTATCTATGCCACCTGAGTACCATTCTCCCCGATCATGGTCGATGAGATAGGTGTCGGTGTATTTCCACAACTGAACGAATTTTTCGAAGTAACTCTGCTTGTCGGACGGATACAGATCCGACATCAGCAACAGCGTATTTAGTCCCTCGGCCTGTGTCCACCAGTTCTTGGTAGCCTTCACTACCTCTGGTGTGCTTGCACCGGCGAAGTAATAACCACCGTCGTAGAAACCTCCGGTATTCTGGTCCCACCCGAAGTCCAGCGAATGATCAACCATCTTCTTCGCTATCCGGTGGGTTTCCGGATCAGCCGGCTGCCCGAGTGCATGAGACGCCTCGAGCATCAGGTAAGCCGTTTCAACGTCATGGCCGTACGAAACATGTTCCAAATAAAAATGCTTGTCAATCACGTCGCGCGCAGAGTCGCGAAAACTAATCAGCTTCCAGTCAGGCGTGAAAAACAGTCCAAGATATTTTTCGTCCTGGACGATGGTATCACGTATGAGTAACAAGACCTCCTGCAACCGTTCTTTCAACAACGGGTCAGGCCACACGAAATACAATTCAGTAAATGCCTCCAGCAGGTGAATCGAACTGTTCTGGTCCTTATAGCCCGTCACTGCGGTTGAAGGAGTATTTATATCACGGGGAATAACTTTTCCCGAACGCGACATGTGTTGAAAATACCCTTTGTGCACCGGGTCGTGACTATTCTTTTCAAGCCATAGAAATGCTTTCTTCGCAAGGTTAAGTGCGCCTGTATCTTTCGACGCCGCGTAGTACGCCGCCAGGGCATAAATTCCAAATGAATTGCCATAGGCCGTCTTTTCTTCTTCTCCCTGAGTCTTCATCGTCCCATCACGACTAACCAGTGTATGAAAGCCACCATACGTTTTGTCCCACATTACATCGCGGAGAAAAACAAAGCCATGGTTTGCACATTTCTCATACGTCTCGTCATTGGGGAACATCGCCATGGCCCTGGCATTATTCCAGAGGTGACGGGCCTGGGATACGATCATTTTATCCTGATCACCTGCAGGTTCGAAGTTAGCGTCGAAGGAACTGAGATAACCGCCGAATTCGTCGTCCAGCGCCTTTGGATACCAACGACGCAGCAATCCCTGTTCGAGATCCCTTTCCATTTCCCGAAGGATCACCATCTTCTGACGTTGATCCTGCGGCAAGCGTGAAGTGCATGAAATCAGTATGAGACCAAGCACAACCGGAAGCAAATGCGACTTATTCATGTACATAAAATAAGGGAAAATTATGTCTCCGGAAAATCGTACCCCCTCATGACTGATATCATCGGTGATTCAGATCTTCAAACACAAGATTTCCTTTCACAGCAATGCTAACGCATATAAGGCTAAAGCCCGTCCGCTTTTAGTGAACTTTTCATTGAATTTAATTCGTCAGGAGTGAGGAATGTTCCGTGAACTTTATCGTGTAAGATTTGATTGATCACTAATGAGTTTAGAAGTATTTCATTGATTAGGTTTGATGTTGTATTGTTGAATAGTCGTTAGTATGAAAAAAATAACCCTTGCCCTACTCGCGGTAATCTTTATGATCTACCTTGGTTTCTACGGAATGGCAAATCATTCTTCAAGCGGTCCGTTCTTTATGTTCATTGGCAGTTGCACTGCGGTTGGACTCACCCTTGATATCGTAAATGTCATTCGTGAAAAAATCCGGAGAAGCCGAATCAGCAAACTCGGCTGAGGAACCTCCTCACACATTTCGTCTTCAGACCTCTGGCTTGAACCTCAAGCCGGATGTAATTTTTTTATCATTCGCCACCTGTTCCGGTAGCCTCCGATATCATTCTTCCGCAAGCTTGCCCTGATGGTAGTTTTGTTTCTGATCTTATCCTACCGTCTCAAATGAGTATAAAAAAACCTGCCGGTGGCAGGTTTTAATTTTTCGTTTAACAATGTCCGGCTCTATCGGATATTGATGTGATAAACATCGCGCATATTTCGCTGAATGTTCGCGATGTGAAATCCGCCTGACGTGGGCACTTCTTCAATCAAATCGAAATGGCTGCATGACTTCGGCAGTGAAGAAAATATCAAAAGAAAATTAAACTGCTTGCCATCGGGAACCATCGTCCACAAGGGAGCCAGTGATACGTTTTCTGCATGCAATAACTTTGCTCTTGCACCTGAATTTTTGTCGACCAGAAACGTCGTTTTCCAGATTCGTATCAACATATCCTTAACATCGCTGTCGATGTAACAATGAACGTAGACATACGAATCTTCCAGCGTTTCAGCTTCAACGGCAGCAAGAACTTCGACATCAATAAAGGGTTTAGTTTTTACCGGCGGAAAGGTAACATCCGCCTTGGCAGTGACTCGGGGTAAGAGAGGCAACATACAGGGGTTTTGAGTTTGTATACAAATTACGAGCGCTGAACATTTTAATGCAAATCGTCGTTCGTTCAAAAACCCGTTTACCTGTCCAGGAATCTTACCAACATAATTTTTTATCCATCTTTGAAGAAACCCATCGTAGTCCGCTCGAACCAAGCCACTCGTTTCTTTGTTTGATTAGCTGATGCTTCCCTTTATCTTCTATACGAAAAAGCGAATCTTCCGGAATTATACGGGTTTTTCATTCTTTATATTCATCTGGATAAGCAAGCTGGAAAAAAACCAGCAGCGCCTGATCCTCCACGAAAAAATACATTTCCGTCAGCAACTCGAGTTGCTGTTCATATTTCATTGGCTGATGTATGGAACATTTTACCTCATTTCACGACTGAAAGGCCAAAGACATTACATCGCGTACCGCTTCAACCCGTTCGAGATTGAAGCGTACCAGCATGATTCGGATGAACATTACTTAAGCAGGCGAAAACCCTTTGCATGGATAAGATCGATCCGTCCATTTATGGAAACGCTGAACCAAAATATAGATGAACAAATCCCGAAGAAGAAGGAAATTTCCTTCTAAACTGGCACCGGTTTTTTGAAACTGTGTGTTAAAGAATGTTGTGGCTCTTGAATTAACGCAAATTGTCGGAATAGCTGCCGGTGTCTGCACTTCCGTATCCCTCCTCCCCCAATTGATAAAGATGGTCCGCGAAAAAAAAGCGGAAGACATAAGCCTGTTCTATCTGATCATTCTGCTATGCGGTCTTTCACTGTGGGTTTGGTATGGATTCCTGCGCGATGACATCCCTATAATTGCTACCAACTCTTTCTCGCTTACGCTTAACATCGCCATTATCATTCTTGGAGTGAAGTACAAGAAGCAACCAGGATGACTCATGGAAGGGCCTTCGCTCGTAATACTGAAAGAAGAACTCTCATTTCTTAAGGGGCGACGAATAACAGGCTCGTCGGGTGTCGTAAATATTCCTTACGATGAGCTAATTAATCAGAAGGTAACGAACATCCTTTCGCACGGAAAACAATTCTTCATTCAATTGAATACACCCACAATTCGTATTCACTTTCTGATGTTTGGCAGCTATCGTCTTAATGAAGAAAAGGACCGTCCGCCCAAGCTCAGTCTGGAATTTGGGAACGATGTGCTGAACCTCTATGCCTGCTCCGTGAAGTTGTTACATGAAAATCCGAGCGATTTGTATGACTGGACCAGCGATGTGATGTCTGACCTGTGGAGCGAACGCAAAGCGCGGAATAAGCTGAAAAAGCAACCGAATACAAATGTCGGAGATGCACTACTCGACCAGAACATTTTTGCCGGCGTAGGTAACATCATCAAAAATGAAGTGCTTTACCGGATTCAGGTACATCCTGACAGTAATATTGGCTCGCTTCCGCCGCGGAAGCTGGGAACGCTTATCCGCGAAGCGCGACAATTCAGTTTCGAGTTCTATAACTGGAAGAAAATTTATCAGCTGCGCAAACACTTATCGATTTACAAGAAGAAGAAATGCCGACGGTGTAACCTGCCGGTATTGATCGACCATACAGGCAAGACACCGCGATTATCATTTTTCTGCGCAAACTGTCAGCATGTATACAACTAAAAAAGGACGCCGTGATGACGTCCTTTCTTGTTTACAATTAATATGCGGTTGGCGTCGGTGATTCACCTGTCGGATTTCCAACGCCCCAGTAAGTATTCACATCTGTGAAGTACGTATGGGCGTTGGTATCGGGCCAGTGCGACTTATCGAATCCCGGGATCTCCTTCAGATACTCCTTGCTGCGATTTAGTATGAACACCTCTTTCACCGGATCCACCTGTAATTCGCTGAAAGGAATGGCGAACAATTTTCCGCCGATTCCGAGGAATGAGCCCATCTCGATAACGGCATATTCAACCTTGCCGTCACGCAGGTTCACCATCAGGTTATCTATCTTGCCAAGGTTTTCCCCCTGTGGATTTTCCACGTCGTCGCCGATAATGGAGCTTGCCGTTAGCCTTCTTACCGGAACATTAGCCTGCGGCCCTTCGTGGTTTATTCCCGTTGCATTGTCTACCTCATAATCCTTTTCTGTTGTCGTTTTCATAACGCTCGGGTTTAATTCAAAATTTATTGTTATTGGTACAACGCATGCGTTGCACGACAATCCAAAGCCAAAAAGCCGTGCCAGTCGATTAGCAAACGCGCAGATAAAGAACAGCCTAATACCTGTTAGGTGAATGGAAAAGTTACTATTTTTGGCATTTCAACGACTACCAGACATGAACGTATCATCCGTTAAGGAGGAAAAGAAAGCAGCAAAACCCAATCTGGCGGGCCACCAGGCACCCCAGCCATATAAGCCCGTGAACAAGATCCGCATTGTAACGGCGGCGAGTCTGTTTGACGGTCACGATGCATCGATCAATATCATGCGAAGGATCATACAGGCCACCGGTTGCGAAGTTATACATCTTGGTCACGACAGAAGTGTGCAAGAAGTTGTCAACACTGCCATACAGGAAGACGCCCAGGCGATTGCGCTGACAAGCTATCAGGGTGGTCACAATGAGTACTTCCGTTATATGCGCGACCTTCTGGTAGAAAAGGGCGCCGGTCATATTCGTGTATTTGGTGGAGGCGGAGGAGTTATCCTGCCTGAAGAAATCCGGGAACTCATGGATTACGGCATCACCCGTATTTATTCTCCGGACGACGGCCGCGCGCTGGGCCTGCAAGGAATGATAAACGATCTGGTGAAGGAAAGCGATTTTGCATTGGGTGACAACCTTACCGATGAAGTGGAGCGCCTTGCATCAAAGGATCCACTGGCGATTGCACGCCTAATATCAGCAGCCGAAAACTTCTATGATAAAAGTAAGTCAGCTTTTGAGAAAGTAAAGGCGCTTGCAACAGAAGTTGCCGTGCCTGTACTCGGTATCACAGGAACCGGTGGTGCCGGTAAATCATCAATGGTCGATGAACTCGTAAGAAGGTTCCTCATGGATTTCCGCGATAAGACTGTCGGTATCGTTTCGGTAGATCCGAGTAAACGCAAGACAGGCGGAGCTCTGCTCGGCGATAGAATCCGAATGAACGCCATTAACAATTCGCGCGTGTACATGCGTTCTCTTGCTACGCGACAAAGCAATCTTGCGCTATCGGCGTTCGTAAAAGAAGCGATCCTTGTACTGAAAGCTGCGAAGTTTGATCTGATTATTCTTGAAACATCTGGTATCGGACAAAGTGATACCGAGATTCTTGACCACAGCGACGTTTCACTCTATGTGATGACGCCCGAATACGGCGCCGCCACACAACTTGAAAAAATCGACATGCTCGATTTCGCTGACATCATTGCACTAAACAAGTTCGACAAGCGCGGTGCTCTCGATGCATTGCGCGACGTACGCAAACAATATCAGCGCAACCATCAGCGGTGGAATGAAAAGATAGATGACATGCCTATATTCGGCACGATAGCCTCGCAGTTCAACGACCCGGGAACTAATCAACTGTATCGAAAGGTAATTGATACTATCGTCTCAAAAACTGGTGCGCAGTTTCACTCTGGCTTTGAAGCTACAAACGAAGTCTCCGAAAAGGTATATGTAATTCCGCCTAACAGGACCAGATACCTGAGCGAAATTGCTGAAAGCAATCGCAAATACGATGCATGGGTAAAGGAACAATCCGAGGTAGCTCAACAGCTTTATGCACTCGATAAAACGATCGAAGTGCTTGGCGACAGCAGTGATCAGGCTGTACAGGCGATCCGCTCGCGGAAAGATCAGCTCAGGTTAAATATTGATCCGAAGAACCTGCGGCATCTTGAAGAATGGAACGAGAAAGTCAGCAAGTATCGCGAACCGGTTTTCAAGTTCAAGGTTCGTGACAAAGAGATTGGAATCACTACCCATACGGAATCGCTTTCGCATACACAAATTCCGAAAGTAAGTCTGCCGCGTTATGAAGCATGGGGTGATCGGTTGAAATGGCTCCTTCAGGAGAACGTTCCCGGCGAGTTTCCCTATACCGCAGGAATCTATCCTTTCAAAAGGGAAGGCGAAGACCCGACGCGTATGTTCGCCGGCGAAGGTGGTCCGGAGCGCACAAACCGAAGGTTCCACTACGTAAGCCGGGCGATGCCTGCAAAGCGTCTTTCCACCGCCTTTGATTCCGTGACGCTTTATGGCAACGACCCCGACTATCGCCCAGATATCTACGGAAAAATCGGCAACTCCGGAGTAAGCATATGTTGCCTTGACGACGCCAAGAAACTTTACAGTGGCTTTGACCTGGCAGATCCGCGAACATCGGTTTCGATGACCATAAACGGACCTGCACCAATGCTTCTGGGTTACTTTCTCAACGCCGCCATTGACCAGCAGTGTGAAAAATACATTCGCGCGAATGGTCTGGAAGAAGAAGTTCAATCCAAAATCGAAAGTTTGTACAAGCATTCAGCAGCCGAAAGACCGTCATATCAGGGAGCACTTCCTGAAGGCAATGATGGCCTCGGACTGATGTTACTCGGCGTTACAGGGGATCAGGTTCTGCCCAGGGATATTTACGAAAACATCAAGGCCCATACGCTTTCACAAGTTCGGGGAACAGTACAGGCGGACATCCTCAAGGAAGATCAGGCGCAGAATACGTGCATCTTCTCAACAGAGTTTGCCCTCAGACTGATGGGTGATGTGCAACAGTATTTTATTGATCATAACGTGCGGAATTTCTATTCCGTCTCGATATCAGGTTATCACATTGCCGAAGCGGGAGCGAATCCAATAACGCAGCTGGCGTTCACCCTTGCCAATGGCTTCACGTATGTAGAATATTATCTGAGTCGCGGCATGCACATCGATCAGTTTGCCCCGAACCTTTCATTCTTCTTCAGCAACGGCATCGATCCGGAGTATGCCGTTATTGGCCGTGTAGCCAGACGGTTATGGGCCAAGGCTATGAAGGAGAAATATGGCGCGAACGCCCGCAGCCAAATGCTGAAGTATCATATTCAGACATCGGGAAGATCACTGCATGCACAGGAAATCGACTTCAACGATATTCGCACCACGCTACAGGCGTTGTACGCGATATACGACAACTGTAATTCGTTGCACACAAATGCCTATGACGAAGCGATCACCACGCCAACGGAAGAATCCGTACGCCGGGCCATGGCCATTCAGCTCATTATTAACCGCGAACTCGGACTCGCCAAGAATGAAAATCCTCTTCAGGGATCATTCATCATCGAGGAGTTGACTGACCTGGTAGAAGAAGCTGTATTGGCGGAGTTCGATCGAATTAGCGAGCGGGGTGGCGTACTGGGTGCAATGGAAACCATGTATCAGCGTGGAAAAATCCAGGAAGAAAGTCTCTATTATGAAACATTAAAACACACCGGTGATTACCCAATTATCGGAGTTAATACGTTCTTAAGTTCTAAAGGCTCTCCCACCACCCTTCCGCGGGAAGTTATCCGCGCAACGGAGTCGGAGAAAGAATATCAGATCAGGATGTTGAACAACCTCCATAAGGCACAAGGAGAGAAGGCGGCAAAGTTGCTGGCACAAGTGCAGGAGGCCGCCGTACAAAACCGAAATGTATTCGAAAGCCTCATGGAAGCCTGTAAAGTCTGCTCGCTGGGTCAGATTACTAGAGCGCTGTTTGAGGTAGGCGGACAGTACAGAAGGTCGATGTGACACACATCGAATTACGTGTAAGCATTGCTTCGGGCCACGCGCCCGAAGCCGATGAGTTGTGAATAATCAATAATACACTCTCATATGGCAAGCTCGGTCTGTCGGCGTGGGATACTTCCCACAAGTTTTCTTCTCCTGGTGGCGTTGCTTCAAGGGCATGCCCAGGACCTTATTCCTTATCGCAAGGGCAGCGCCTGGGGCTACAGCGACGCGTCGGGAAAGATAGTCATCGCCCCGGTCTACGAGCGTACGCACTTCTTTTCACCTGATGGATTAGCGCGCATCAAACAAAGAGGACTGTACGGGTACATCAACCGTCAGGGTAAACTGGCGATCATTCCGCAGTTCACCAATGCCGGAGACTTTTTCATGGGTGTTGCCGAGGTTGAAAAACAGAAACGCAAGTATTGCATTAACCTGGAAGCCGATATCGACGAGTGCATTCCCCCGGAAGACAAATTTTTCGAGGAGGATGAACTTCCCCCATTTGAAATTTTCCGCGATTCGACGGGAAAATCCGGACTCATTCGTCTGCCGTCGGGGGATACCCTTCCTGAACGATTCGACAACATCAGAATTCTGTCGAGGTATTTCTTCCCGATGCGCAATCACTTTGCACTGGTTTCGAAGAACAGCAAATGGGGCGCGCTAAATGTGCAGGGCGAACAAATTGCTCCCGTAGAATTCGACGGAATTGACATCATGGATATGAAATCGCTCAAAGCCCTGAAAGAAGGCAAATGGGGAGTTCTTAACTTCCATGGTGAGGCGATTCTTCCCTTTGAATACGATTCAATAGCGAAAGCTTCCGACGTTCAAACCGACGGCGAAACGGTCGCGAGGCGCGAACACTATATTGTAGGTAAGGAACGGAAGTATGGGATTGTCGATGAAAAGGGTGCTATCATCTTACCGCTATCCTTTGACGCTGTGAGGCTTCCCGAACCTTGCAACTGCCCTCTTGAATTTATTGTCGGGAAAGACGGACTTTACGGCGTTGTAGATGGCGAAGGAAAAACGATTCTTCCATTGCGTTACAGCTATGTGGAGCCGTTCCAGGGATCGCCTGTCACGTTGATAAAAGACTCGCGAGGTCGCGAGGGCTACGTGTCGCGCGAGGGTAAAGAATACTTCGGCGAATAAAAAAAGCGGCACATCTGTTACGATGGGCCGCCACATTATAGTATTGGAAAGACTTAGTTCGAAGTTTTTCCGAAACGCTTTCTTTCGTTTTCAGTAAGATAGATTTTCCGGAGTCGGATAGACTTCGGCGTCACCTCCACGTACTCGTCGCTTTGAATGTATTCCAACGCTTCTTCGAGAGAAAACTTGATCGGCGGAGCAATTCTCATTTTTTCGTCGGCACCCGAAGCGCGCATGTTTGTGAGCTTCTTGGTTTTGGTAACGTTCACTACGAGGTCACCGCTGCGGCTGTGTTCGCCAATAACCTGACCTTCGTAAACGGGTTCACCTGGATCGATAAAGAACTTACCGCGATCCTGAAGGTTGTTCAAGCTGTACGCGATTGCTTCGCCTTGCTCCATCACGATAAGCGAACCATTAATACGTCCGGGGATTTCGCCGCGGTATGGCTGATATTCTTTGAAGCGGTGCGTCACGATCGCCTCACCCGCAGTTACGTTCAGAAGATAATTTCGCAGACCGATAATCCCGCGTGAGGGGATCAAAAATTTCAAAACCATACGATCGCCTTTCGGCTCCATGTTGAGCATTTCGCCTTTGCGAACAGAGACCGTTTCAATAGCTTTTCCTGCATCCGTTTCAGGTAAGTCGATAGTAAGTTCCTCAACTGGTTCGCATTTAACGCCGTCAATCTCCTTGAAGATAACCTGAGGCTGACCGATCTGTAGTTCGTATCCTTCGCGGCGCATGGTTTCGATTAATACGGAAAGGTGGAGTACGCCACGTCCGAAAACCATAAATGAATCNGCAGAACCGGTCTCGCCCACGCGTAANGCAAGGTTCTTCTCGAGTTCTTTGTCGAGGCGTTCCTTGATGTGNCGNGACGTTACAAATTTTCCCTCTTTGCCATAGAACGGCGAGTTGTTGATNGTAAACAACATNCTCATTGTAGGCTCATCAATAGCGATAGATTTCATCGCTTCCTGAACCTCGATATCGGAAACAGTATCGCCGATTTCAAATCCTTCAAGCCCTACGAGCGCGCAGATTTCACCGGCGCGTACTTCGTCAACTTTTTGTTTTTCGAAACCTTCAAATACATAAAGATCTTTGATGCGCGATTTTGTCACACCTTTCCCTTCGCGTTTCAGCAAGGCAATCTGCTGACCACTTTTAATAGAACCGCGGTGTACACGACCGATCGCAACACGGCCGATATAAGAAGAGTATTCAAGCGATGTGATCAGCAGCTGTGTAGGGCCTTCGGCAACTTTAGGAGCCGGGATATACTGGATGATTCCGTCGAGGAGAGGTGTGATAGTCTCCGTAGGAGTTTTCCAGTCAGTGCTCATCCAGCCCTGTTTGGCTGAGCCGTAGAACGTCGGAAAGTCCAGCTGTTCTTCCGTTGCATCCAGCTGAAACATCAGGTCGAATACCTGTTCGTGAACTTCGTCAGGAGTACAGTTCTTCTTGTCAACTTTATTGATTACAACGATAGGTTTGAGGCCGAGCTGCAGAGCTTTTTGAAGTACAAACCGGGTCTGAGGCATTGGTCCTTCGAAAGCGTCCACAAGGAGGAGGCATCCGTCGGCCATATTAAGAACACGCTCCACTTCGCCACCAAAGTCACTGTGGCCGGGCGTGTCTATCACATTAATTTTATAGTCTTTGTATCGAACTGATACGTTCTTCGCGAGGATTGTTATGCCCCGTTCGCGTTCCAGGTCATTGCTATCCATGATAAGCTCGCCTGGGTTTTCATGGTCTTTGAACAGCTTTCCAGCCATCAATAGTTTATCGACCAATGTTGTCTTACCGTGGTCTACGTGAGCTATAATCGCAATGTTCCTGATCTTGTTAACGTCCATAAATCCTCAAATCCTCGTTTTTTAAAAATGAGGCGCAAAGATAGGGTTAATTCATCAAATTACCTTGAATTATAAAAAGTTAGCCACGGGCACGACGTTGACCTCAAGTCTATACCCGCCCGGCAACCGATTGCCGCCGAAGAGCCAGTCGGCATTTTAGATTGAAATCCTATACAGGTAAGAATTTATACTTAAGTCAACAAAACTGCAACACAATCGGGCAAGGCAGAGGCTAAATCCGCCAAATCGCCGTAGAAACCTTAAAAATCGGGTTGTAAGAACGTAGGACCGGTGACGTTAGCGGCGAAACCGCAGAAACGTCCCCATGGGAAGGTCCTTCTTTTCCGACCGGGACTTGAGGAAGAACTCGCCTATTTCGGGCTCCGAGTCAGGGAAATGGGTTTTCACCACATTGAAGCCCACAAGAGAGGAAAGCCCAACCGCATACATGCTGAGGATGAAAAAATGCCGGTCCTTTTTCAGCAGATTGCTGGCTATGGACACCAATTCGTCCAACTGCTCCTGTAATGTCCATTTTTCGCCTTCCGGTCCACGGCCGTAGGGCGGAGGATCCATGATAATACCGTTGTACTGATTGCCACGCTTCATTTCACGGCGCGCGAACTTAAACGCATCCTCATAAACCCAGCGGATGTCGGTCAGCTTATTGAGCTGCATATTCTGGTTCGCCCAATTGATTCCGGGCCTGGAGGCGTCACAATGCACAACATCTGCTCCTCCTGCGCGGGCTACCATTGATGCGGCGCCAGTGTAGGCAAACAGATTCAAAACCCGTGTGCCGGCTCCTTTCCAGCCAGCCAGGGTCTCATGAATAAAATTCCAGTTATTGCCCTGTTCGGGGAAGATTCCCACGTGGCCAAAGCTGGTCAGCGCCAGCCGCAGCACAACCTGCAGGTCTTTATGGCGGTACGTCACATTCCAGCTGTCCGGCATCGACGAAGTCTTCTTCCAGCCCCCCTTCACGTCGTCGGAAAAGCGGTACTTGTCTTTCTGTTCCCGCACAAACCGCGCGTGCGCCAGGCGCTTCCATTCATCGTCAGACAGCGACCTGCGCCATATAGCCTGCGGCTCTGGGCGTATCAGCACATACGCACCAAAGCGTTCCAGCTTCTCAAAGTCGCCGCTGTCAATAAGTTCGTAGTCAGTCCAGGAGGAAGGCTGAAGCAGTTGGATGTTCAATTCTTAAATAGTTGTTGTGCGCCCAAGTTTAAGGCTATTCTCGCAGACTTGGAACTTTGAGGCGGTAACTTTATCATTACGCCATGCACCCGGTAATCACGAGCTTACAGAATCAGAAAATCAAAAACATCGTTACCCTCGAAAAAGCCAGGGAGCGCAAACGCGAAAATTTACTCGTAGTGGAGGGTGTGAAGGAGATTTCGCTGGCAATATCGGCGGGATACGATTTTGAAACAGTGTTCTTTTGCCCGGACATCATCTCCGCAGAGGATGCCATCGAGCTGGTCCGCGACGAACGCCTCCTGGTACCCGTGACGAAGGCCGTCTTCGAAAAGGTATCCTATCGCGAAACCACGGGTGGGGTGATCGGTGTGGCGCGCCAGAAGTCCCATCTTCTCGAAGGACTGGTACTCGGAAAAAATCCCCTGGTCCTTGTTGTTGAATCGGTCGAAAAACCCGGAAACCTGGGTGCATTGCTCAGAACAGCAGATGCGGCCAGACTCGACGCAGTAATCATTTGTGACCCCAGCACTGACTTTTACAATCCCAACGTGATCCGTTCAAGCCTCGGGTGCGTCTTCACAAATCAGGTCGCCAGCGCGACATCGGCTGAAACA
>Ga0065721_10005825_pt1 | contig 16390 bp, 18 predicted proteins | sample Mesricmetagenome_FD_59108 | JGI IMG/M metagenome (GOLD analysis project Ga0065721, IMG submission 59108) | Mesophilic microbial community from rice straw/compost enrichment Sample: eDNA_1 v2 (version 2) | ecosystem: Engineered > Solid waste > Grass > Composting > Bioreactor | place: USA: Davis... | reverse complement strand
CATGCCCTCGATTCTAGGGCGGAGGGATGCCGCAACCCGACTCGGGGAGAGCGGTGCGGCCGACGAAGGGCCTGGGGAGGAGCCTCAGCCGATCACGACGTCGGTGATCGTGACGGGTGTCGCCGGGCGGCCGTCGCGGGCGCCGCCCTCGGCGCCGGCTGCCGCGATGCCCTGCACGACCGCGAGGCCCTCGGGCGACATGGTGCCGAAGACGGTGTAGTCCGGATCCAGCGTCGTGTCCTCGTAGACGAGGAAGAACTGCGAGCCGTTCGTGCCGGGGCCCGCGTTGGCCATCGCGACGGTCCCGGCCGGATACTTCTCCGACCCGTCGAGCTCGTCCGCGAAGCGGTAGCCGGGACCACCGCGACCGGTGTCCGTGGGGTCGCCGCACTGCAGCACGAAGATGCCCGAGGTGGTGAGGCGGTGGCATTCGGTGTTCGAGAAGTACTGCTGCTGCGCGAGCGAGACGAAGCTCTCGACGGTGCAGGGCGTGCGCTCGCCGGTGAGGGTGATCGGGATGTCTCCCGCCGAGGTCTTGAGCACCGCCTGCACGTCGCCGGTCGGGCGGTCGGTGCCGGCCGCGGGCGGGGTGACGTCGACCGCGGGCTGTCCCGAGGCGGGGTACGCGCACTCGGCGCTGCCGGCGCTCGCCGAGGGGGCGCTCGCCGCGGGTGCGCTGTCCGTCGAGGTGCCGCCGGAGCACCCGGCGAGCAGCAGCAGAGCGGAGGCGGCCAGGGCGACGGTGATCAGGCGGGTGCGCACGGGTCCAGCGTAGGCGGCTAGGTCTGTCGGCGCGCGACCAGGTCGAGCGCGGCCTTCTCGAACCACCTCCCCGCTCCCGGACCGCCGTTGCAGTCGCCGTCGCTCTCGCCGGGCCGCTTGATCCACAGCAGCGCGTCGAGACCGCCCGCGCCCGACACCGCTCGCGGCGTGCTGCCGAGACCGGCCCCGGGGGGATTGCACCACTCCCCGGTCCAGCCTCGGCCGTTGCGCGAGGTGTCGATGACGTAGCGCGCGGTGCCGCCCAGTGCGGAGCGCACGCGTTCGGCATAGGTGCGCTCCGACGCCGTGGTGCGGAACCCCGAGACGTTCGTCGCGAAGCCGCGCGCATCGGCGATCCCCGCATCCCGCAGGCGCGCCGCCATCACCTCGGGCGCGATCCACCCGGAGTTCCCGGCGTCGATGTAGGCGGGCACTCCCGCCGCGGCCAGGGTGCGGACGCCGTCGCGGATGAGCCCGGCGCGATCGCCCTGACCCGCGCACTCGCCGAGCATGGCGAGGGCGTCGGGCTCGACGATCGCGACGGACGGCGTGCCGCGCAGGGTCTGCGCGATCAGCGCGACCCACCGGGCGTACCCCGCCGCATCGAGTCCGCCGCCGGAGTGCTGCCCGCAGTCGCGGGCGGGGATCGCGTACAGCACGAAGACGGTCGTCTTCTTCTGCCGGACGGCGGCCTTCGTCTCGGCCCGCAGCACCCGCACCAGCGTCGAGGAGTCGTACCACTCGCCGAGCCACACCGCGGTGGGCTGCGCGGAGATGATCCCGAGCTTCTTCGCGACCGCCGTGCGTCCCTCCCGCGCGGCGGCCTTCTGCGCCTCCGCGGCCGCCGAGAAGGTCGGAAGGGCGGGGCCGGATGCCAGGGGGTTCGGCCCCGAGGGGAGCGTCGACGAGCCGCCGGCCGCCGAGGCGGGCGTCGCGGACAGCAGCGCGGCGGGGGAGATCAGCAGGGAGAGGGCGCCCGCGGCGAGCACCCTCTTCCAGGACGGGCGGCGTGATGGCATCCGGGGGTCTCTCTCGCGAGCGCTGCGCGGGATCGCCTTCTCCGCCGGGGCGGGGGATCGCCGAGGTGCGCCCATTATCACCCGGGCGGGATCGCCCGCGGGAGCGTGGTCGCGGGAGCATCGCCCGGGGGACGTCCGATCAGCGGGGGGCCGCTCCGCGCGCGCGACCGAGGGCGACGACGCCGAAGGCGAGGGCGATGATCGCGACCGCGATGATCACGATGTACACGGCGACGCTTCCCCATCCGCCCGTGTTCGGGTCGAGGAAGGGGTAGGGGTACCAGTACGGCGCCCCGGTCGTCGGGTTGGTGATCAGGGGTGCGCGCACGAGCGTGTACACGATCCAGACGATCGGGAAGATCGCCGCGGCGAAGGCCGCCGACCAGGGGAGGCGCCGGCGCAGGGGTCCGAGCACCACGTCGAGCAGCAGGAACAGCGGACCCCACACGTGCATGACCTCGTTCGACCATCCGACCGTCTCGGGCTGGAGCGGGAGCCCGCGCAGCAGCAGGTTGTAGACGACGCCGGTGACGATCATGTACGTCGACACGAAGGCGAGCGCGGTCGCGAGGCCGCGGGGATCGACCTCGAGTCGCCGGCCCCGGGCGAAGAAGCGCACGCCGAGCACGAGCAGGACGACGGCCGACGAGACGTTGGAGAGGATCGTGAAGAAGCTGAAGAAGTTCGCGACCACCGTCGGGACGTGCCGGCCCTGCGTCAACGCCTCTCCCACGGTCGAGGAGAACTGGGCGATGACCGCGGCGAGGATCAGCACCGCGACCGCCAGTCGCACCGCATTCCATCCGGTGACCCATCCACGCGATCGCTGCATGGAGTCAGGCTACTGAGGTGCGGGCGGCTGCGGGCGGGTCGTTGCCACACGCCCCTGCGGTGGTGTCGGGCCCGCTCGATAGGATGGGGTGTACCGCCGGACAACATGCGAGGAGCACTCATGCCCGGAATCGTGATCGTCGGCGTCCAGTGGGGCGACGAAGGCAAGGGCAAGGCCACCGATCTGCTCGGTGAGCGCACCGACTGGGTGGTGAAGTTCAACGGCGGCAACAACGCCGGCCACACCGTCGTCATCGGCGACGAGAAGTACGCGCTGCACCTCCTGCCCAGCGGCATCCTGTCTCCCGGGGTGACCCCGGTGATCGGCAACGGCGTCGTGGTCGATCTCGAGGTGCTCTTCAACGAGCTCGAGGCGCTCAACGCGCGTGGTCTCGACACGAGCCGCCTCAAGATCAGCGCGAACGCGCACATCATCACGCAGTACCACCGCACGCTCGATAAGGTCACGGAGCGCTTCCTCGGCAAGCGCATGATCGGCACCACCGGTCGCGGCATCGGCCCGGCCTACGCCGACAAGATCAACCGCGTCGGCATCCGCGTGCAAGACCTGTTCGACGAGAACATTCTGCGGCAGAAGGTCGAGGGCGCCCTCGACCAGAAGAACCACCTGCTGGTGAAGATCTTCAACCGCCGCTCGATCACGGCCGACGAGATCGTGGAGGACCTGCTCGCCTACGCCGAGCGCGTGCGCCCGATGGTCGCCGACACCTCGCTGCTGCTCAACGACGCGCTCGACGCGGGCGACGTGGTCGTCTTCGAGGGCGGCCAGGCCACCATGCTCGACGTCGACCACGGCACCTACCCGTTCGTCACCTCGTCGTCGGCGACCGCCGGTGGGGCGTCGACGGGTTCGGGGGTGGGTCCCAACCGCCTCGACCGCATCGTCGGGATCGTCAAGGCGTACACGACGCGCGTGGGCTCGGGCCCGTTCCCGACCGAGCTGTTCGACGAGAGCGGCGACTGGCTGCGCTCGCGGGGCTTCGAGTTCGGCACCACCACGGGGCGTCCGCGCCGCGTGGGCTGGTACGACGCGCCCATCACGCGCTACGCGACGCGCATCAACGGCATCACCGACCTCGTGCTGACCAAGCTCGACATCCTCGGCGGCCTCGAGCAGATCCCCGTCTGCGTCGCCTACGACGTCGACGGCGAGCGGTTCGACGACCTCCCGGTCAACCAGACCGACTTCCACCACGCGAAGCCCATCCTCGAGTACTACCCGGGCTGGAGCGAAGACATCTCCACCGCGCGCACCTTCGACGAGCTGCCGCAGAACGCGCAGGACTACGTCCTCGCGCTCGAGAAGATGAGTGGAACCCGCATCTCGGTCATCGGCGTGGGCCCCGCCCGCGACCAGGTCATCGTTCGGCACGACCTCATCGACTGATGCGGCTCTGGGTCGGCGCGTACGCCGGCGATGACGGCTCCGCCGAGGGGATCGGCATCCTGCAGGCCGGAGAGGCCGACGCCGCGGGGGCCGGCGGCCCCCTCGGCATGGTCGGCACGGCCGTGGCGGCGCCGGGATCGGCGTCGTGGCTCGCCGCCCACCCCGCGAGCGGCGATCTGCTGTACGCCGCGCTCGAGTCCGACGGGACGGTGCAGGCCTACCGCCGCGTCTCCGACACGCGCCTGACCCCACTCGGAGCCCCCGTCGCGGCCGGAGCGGCGGTGTGCCACGTGGCCGTGGCGCCCGACGCGTCGTTCCTCGTCGCGAGCTGCTGGGGCGACGGGCGCGTGGTGCACATGGACCTGGATGCCGCGGGGCGGCCCTCGCGCCCCGTGATCGCCGCCGAGGCCGCCGACCCCCACGGGGCGGCCCCCGACGAGGGAACGGTGAGCACGGGTGCGCGGGTGTCGGGCGCCGTCGTCCCCGACCTCGCGGCGGCCGCGCGGGCCCTGCGCGAGGCGGCGGGCGAGGACTACGCCCACCTCGTCCCGGCCTACGACGACCTGCCCGAGACCGACGCCGAGTCGGAGGAAGCGGCCGCGGGCGCGCGCGTCTCGCGGGCCCACCAGGCGACATTCCTGCCCGGCGGCCTGATCGCCACGACCGACATGGGGCTCGACCTCGTGCGCCTGTGGCGTCGCACGCCGGCGGGCCTGCGCGCGGTGCAGGAGGTGGTGCTGCCGAAGGGCAGCGGCCCGCGGCACGGCGTGTGGCATCCGTCCGGGCACTTCTACGTGGTCACCGAGCTGAGCCGCGAGGTCTTCGTGCTCGCCCCCGACCGTGAAGGACGCTGGCACGTGCGCTCCGGCGAGCCCCTGCTCGGCACCCTCGACACCGACACCGCCGCCGAGCTCAGCATGGGCCGCGACGGATCGACGCTGTACGCCGGCGTACGTGGGAGCGACACGATCGGAGTGCTCTCGGTGCGTGGCGCGGGAGAGACGCTGCAGCTCACCGCGCTCGCCGAGACGGGCACGCACTGGCCGCGGCACCACCTGGTGGTCGACGACACGCTGCTCGTGGCGGGTCAGCTCGCCGACGAGATCGTGTCGCTGCCCCTCGACGCGCGCACCGGCGTTCCGGGGCGCGTGCGCCACCGTACTGTCTCGGCGTCGCCCACGCGGCTGCTCGCGATGCGCTGAGCGGGTCCGCGCGGCGGCTCGACGGTTCCGCTACTTCTTGGCATCCTGTCGCGGGATGACGATCTGCTTGATGATCAGCAGGACCGACGCGGTCACGGGGATGGCGACCAGCGCGCCGAGGAGACCGAGGAGCGTGCCGCCGACGAGGGCGCCGATCACGACGAGGGCGCCGGGGACCGAGATCGTGCGGTTCATCACGCGCGGGGTCAGGATGTATGCCTCGATCTGCATGTACACCAGATAGACGATCGCGAAGATGAGCCCGGCGGTCGGACTGACGATGAGCGTGAACAGCGTCGCCGTCGCCCAGAACAGCACCGAACCCACGAGCGGGATGAGCGTGATCCCGAAGGCCAGAGCGGCGAGCAGGGCCGCGAACGGCTGCTGCAGGATCGTCAGCACGATGAACGCGAAGACCGCGTTGCACAGGGCGAGCACGACCATGCCGGCGAGGTAGCCACCCACCGAGTCGGTGATCTGCCCCGTCATGTCGGCGACGGTCTCGCGGCTGCGCGCCGGCGTGAGGCGCACGAGGCTGTTCTTCATCTTCGGCAGGGATGCCAGGAAGTACAGGCTCAGCACGAGCACGATGATCGCGCCCGAGATGAACTCGCCGATCCCGATGCCCACCTGGAGGAGTCCGCCGCCGATCGCGGCGATGTTGGTGGGGTTCGTGACGAAGCTCTGCACCTCTTTCAGCACGTCTCCCAGGCTGTCGCCGAAGTTCTGCTCGACCCAGCGCACGGCGTCGCTGTCGATGACGTCGTTGACGAACGTGGGGATGTCGCCGACGAACTGCTCGACCTGACGCACGACCGGGGGGATGAGCAGCCAGAGGGCCCCGGCGAGGATGACCGCCAGTCCCCCGAAGACGATGACGATGCCCCACGCCCGCGACAGGCCCCGGCGCACGAGCATGCGCACGAGGGGATCGAGAGCGAGGGCGACGAACAGGGCGATCGCGATGTAGATGAGCACCGTCGACAGCTGCCCGAGAGCGAGAGCGAGCAGGAACGCGGTCAGGCCCCCGAGGGTGAGGAAGAATCCCGCGGCGTAGGGGCGGGAGACCGCCGCCCACACCGGCTTGTCGCGCGAGGTGGGCGCCCCGGCGTCGGCACCTACGGCGGTGGGGTCGGGGCGCGTCGATCGGCTCATGCTCACACTGTAGGACTCGGCCGCGGCGGACGACGGTGCACCGCACGGTGCCGTGCGGCGCGGTAGGGTCGGAGCGATCTGGGAGGACACATGACCGACGCCGATCCCTCGACGATTCTGCAGGGGCTGCGCGGCAGCATCGACAACATCGACGCCGCGCTCATCTTCCTTCTCGCCGAGCGGTTCCGCTGCACCAAGCAGGTGGGCGTCCTCAAGGCGAAGCACGGGATGCCCGCGTCCGATCCCGCGCGCGAGGAGCAGCAGATCGCCCGCCTGATGCGCCTGGCGGAGGATGCCGACCTCGACCCCGCGTTCGCGGAGAAGTGGTTCAACTTCGTCGTCGCCGAGGTCATCCGTCACCACCGCACGGCCGCCGCCCAGCCGCCCATCGACTGAGCCGTCGCACATCGCGCGGGGCGATGCAAGGGCCCCGCGACACGCCCGGGGTGTCATGCGGGTGAATCGACCGACCGAATCGCGACGGCGGAATCCAGGCGCGCGCGCGTGCCACACGGCATCCAGATCCGCAAGGCGAGAAACGATTTGCCAGCCGATCCATCACCGTGAAACGTTGGACGAGGTCCTTCACGGGCCGTTCACCCGACCAGTCCGCGGTCGCCGGTGTCTTCTCGGGGGAGGGGATGCCGCGAACGTATGGTCGGCGGCCAGGACGCCGGACCCGATGTCCGGTGTCGACGTGCTCCACCCCCGGAGAGCGCCGACGGCTGCCACCCGGGCGTGACCTGCGCGGCCACCCGAAGGCCGCTGAGGTGCACCAGTGACACATCCGCCTGCTTCGACGGAGCCCGCTCCGTCCGCATCAGCTTCGCCCGCATCGGCTTCGCCCGCATCCGTGAGCGAGACGCCCGCCCTCTCCGCCAAGAACCTGTTCAAGGTCTTCGGACGCGCGCCCCAGGCCGCTGTCGACAAGCTCCGCTCCGGCGCCACGCGCGACGAGATCGCCGACCACGGAACCGCCGCCGTCATCGACGCGAGCTTCGACGTCCAGCCCGGCGAGATCTTCGTCATCATGGGGCTCTCCGGCTCCGGCAAATCCACCATCATCCGCATGCTGAACGGCCTGCACGAGGCCACCGCGGGAACCGTCGAGGTCAAGGGCGACGCCCTGACCGGCGTGGGCGCGTCCCGCCTGCGCAGCCTCCGCCGCGATCGCCTCGCGATGGTGTTCCAGCACTTCGCGCTCCTCCCGCACCGCACGGTCGCGGCCAACGTCGCCTACCCGCTCGAACTCCAGGGCGTCGGCAAGGCCGAGCGTCTGGCCAAGGCGAACGAGATCCTCTCCCTCGTGGGCCTCGACGGTTGGGGCGACAAGCTCCCCTCGGCCCTCTCGGGCGGAATGCAGCAGCGCGTCGGCATCGCCCGCGCCCTCGCCGCCGACACCGACATCCTGCTCATGGACGAGGCGTTCAGCGCCCTCGACCCGCTCATCCGCCGCGAGATGCAGGAGCAGCTCATCGAGCTGCAGCGGACCCTGAAGAAGACCATCGTCTTCATCACGCACGACCTCAACGAGGCGATGTTCCTCGGCGACCGCATCGCGGTCATGCGCGACGGGCGCATCGTGCAGATCGGCACCCCGGAAGACATCCTCACCGACCCCGCGAACGACTACGTCGAGCAGTTCGTGCAGGACGTCGACCGCGCCCGCGTGCTCACCGCCGGCAACGTCATGGAGCGCCCGCGTCCGCGCGTCGACGCCTCCGCCGGACCGCGCGTCGCTCTGCGACAGATGCGCGACGCCTACATGTCGGCCGTCTACGTCACCGACCGCGACCGCAAGCCGCTCGGGATCATCACCGATCGGGATGCCATGAAGCTCGTGCGGGCGGGGGAGAGCTCGCTGCTCAGCCGGCTCAAGCCCGTTCCGCAGACCGTTCGCGAGGACGACGTGCTCATGAACCTCTTCGTCCCCTCGGTCGAATCCCCGCTCCCCCTGGCCGTGCTCGACGAGGAGGGCCGCCTCACCGGCGTGATCCCGCGCGTCACGCTGCTCGCCGCCCTCGGACCCGGGCCCACCTCCACCGAGGAGATCACCGTGCTGCCGCAGCCCCTGCCATCCGCCGAGATCGATGCGGTGCTCGACACCCCGGTCGCAGCCTCCGAGACCGAGGGGGTGCGCTGATGGATGGCTTCCGCATCCCGGTCGGCTCCTGGGTCGACTCCGCCGTGGACTGGCTGCGCGACAACCTCTCCGGGCTCTTCGACGTCATCGCCGTGACCGTGCGCTTCCTCGTGGGCGGTCTCAGCGACATCCTCCTGTCGGCGCCGATCGTCGTGGTGATCGTGATCGCCGCGCTGCTGGCCTGGCTGCTGCGCTCGTGGAAGCTCGCGGTCGGCACCGTGGTCGGCTTCGCCCTCATCCTCGCGATGGGGCAGTGGGTCACCGCCATGCAGACCCTCGCCCTCGTGCTCGTGGCGACCATCGTCGCCGTGGCGATCTCGGTGCCGCTGGGCATCTGGTCCGCGCGCAACAGCACGGTCCGCGCGGTGCTGAAGCCGATCCTCGACTTCATGCAGACGATGCCCGCGTTCGTCTACCTGATCCCCGCGATCACCTTCTTCAGCATCGGCGTCGTGCCCGGTGTCGTCTCGACCGTCATCTTCGCGCTGCCTCCGGGTGTGCGTCTGACCGAGCTCGGCATCCGCGGGGTCGACTCCGAGACGGTGGAGGCCGGGCAGGCGTTCGGCGCCACCCCGTGGCAGATCCTGCGCGGCATTCAGCTGCCGCTCGCGATGCCGACCATCATGGCCGGCGTCAATCAGGTGATCATGCTCGCGCTGTCGATGGCGGTCGTGGCCGGCATCGTCGGCGCCGACGGCCTCGGCAAGGAGGTCGTGCAGTCGATCTCGACCGTCAACCTGCCCAAGGGCGTCGAGGCCGGCCTGAGCGTCGTGATCCTCGCGGTCTACCTCGACCGGCTCACCGCCGCTCTCGGCAATCGCGCCGACAACACCTCGTCGCTGCTCGGAGTGCTCGCCCGTCGGCGGGCCGCCCGTCCCGCGGCGGTCGTCGCGGCCGGTGCCACCTCGGCGCCGCACGTCGACACGGCGTCGGCGGATGCCGCGGCCGAGGCCGATCGCGAGAAGGCCTCGCCGCGCCGCGCCCCGATCTCGAGCGGTCACTGAGCCGCTCTCGCCTCGCGTGAGTCGCCAGGATTTGTCGCTTCGTCTCCGGTCGAAGCGACAAATCCTGGCACCTCGCGCGGGGCACCCACGGAAATCACATACGAAAAGGAAGAGAACACAGCAATGAAGACGCGACACCTCACCGCGACCCTCGCCCTCGGCAGCGTGACGGCCCTCGCCCTCGCGGGCTGCGCCAGCGGAAACCAGGCCGAAGGCGGCTCGGGCGACGGCGGCGACAAGGGCACCATTACCCTCGGGTTCCTCCCCTCGTGGACCGACGGCCTCAGCACCGCGTACCTGCTCGAGGACCAGCTCGGCAAGCTCGGCTACACCGTCGAGATGCAGACCCTCACCGAGGCGGGCCCGCTGTACGCCGGACTCGCCCAGGGCGACGTCGACATCTACCCCTCGGCCTGGCCCGAGCTCACGCACGCCGACTACATGGACAAGTACGGCGACAACATCGAAGACCTCGGCGCCTACTACGACGACGCCAAGCTCACGATGGCGGTCCCGAGCTACGTCGACATCGACTCGATCGACCAGCTCCAGGCGAACGCCGCGCGCTTCGACGGCAAGATCTACGGCATCGAGCCCGGCGCGGGCCTGACCAAGCAGACGCAGGAGGTCGCGATGCCCGGGTACGGCCTCGACGGCCTCGAGCTCGTCACCTCGTCGACCGCGGCGATGCTCACCGAGCTCGACAACGCGATCGCGGCGCAGAAGGACATCGTCGTCACCCTGTGGCGTCCGTTCTGGGCCAACGACGCGTACGACGTCAAGGACCTCGCCGACCCCCAGGGGCTGATGGGCGACCCCGAGGCGCTGCACTTCCTGGGCACGAGCGGCTTCGCCGAGAAGTACCCGGATGCCGCCGAGCTCATCGCCGGCATCCAGCTCGACGACGCGCAGTACGGCTCGCTCGAAGACCTCGTCGTCAACGAGTACGGCGAGGGCAAGGAAGCCGTCGCGGTCGACGCGTGGCTCGAGCAGAACCCCGACGCGTTCTCGACGCAGCGCGACTGATCTCGTACGCAGAAGGCTCCCTCCGTCCCGCGGGGGGAGCCTTCTGCGTTGCGGGAAGCGGTCGCCCGTTGGACCGAGCGGCTCCTCACCCTCCGGGCGAGTCGAGGATGTCAACCGATCGGTCGCGCCGCCGTGAATCGCGTGATGAAGCCCGGATGCCCGGCCGGCATCGCGAGCACCGAGTCGGGGGTGCGTCCGGCGAGCTGCGGGAAGCCGGCATCCGCCACGAGCTCGTCGTCGAGCACGTCGAGCTCGGCGGTCACGAGCGGCCAGGGCTCGTGACTGTTCGCCGCCCAGATCGTGCGGCCGAGGTGCCGCTCGTGAAACCCCCAGCGGGCGGTGAGGAAGCGCGAGAGCCCGGTGTCGACGGTCTCGGTGCCGAGCGTCGCCCGCAGTCGCGTTCCCGGATGCCGACCGCCGTGGCGCCGTGAACGGTACTCGATGCGATCGCCCTCGGTGCGCACGCCGGCGCGGGCCCAGCGGTAGGGCAGGCCGAAAAGGGCGCGAGCGGCGAGCACCGGGGCGAGGTGTTCGGCTTCGAGCGTTCGGAACACCACGCCCCGGCGCCCCTCCGCGTCGATCGCGTACGTGCGGACGTTGATCTCGGTGAACGTCCCGACGAACGGAACCGGGGGCAGGGGCAGGAAGCGGAACTCGCTCAGCACGAACGGCACGAGACCCACCCACGCGGATCCGTCGTGCTCGTCGGGTCGCGTGCCCGCGGGGAGCAAGGGAGCCACGTCGGCGGCGTCGACGCGCCAGTGCACGAAGACGGCGCGGTTCCAACGCTGCGCGATGACGGCGCGTCCGGGCAGATCGGGGGCGTGGCGCTCGGTGATCACCGCCTCATTCTGACCCCGACGCCTTCCCGCGGAGGGACACTGGACAGATGACCTCGTCGTCTGGTGCGGACCCGCGGCTCGTGGCATCCATCCGCGATCTGCTCGCCGCTCGCGACGCCGGGGCGACCATCTGCCCCTCCGAGGCGGCGCGCGCCGTCGGCGGCGACGACTGGCGCGCGCTCATGCAGCCGGCCCGCGACGCGGCCCGCGAGCTCGTCGCCCAGGGAGAGGTCGAGGTCACGCAGAAGGGCGCCGTGGTCGACGTGACCACGGCGCGGGGCCCGGTGCGGATCCGCCGGAAGGATTGAGCGGCGATCAGACCGCGGGCTCGGGCGGGGTCGTCGACGTGCGCGGCTGCGCGGCCCCGCGCGGAAGCTCCAGCGCGACCTTCTTCTCGAGCTCGTCGACCGCTTCGTCGCTCAGCCAGATGAGGCCGTCGAGCTCCTCGCGCACGCGCTTGTACGCGAGCTGCCGTTCGTTGGGCGTGGCCGCCTGGTCGGTGGCGACCGTCAGCAGCTGCTTCGCCGTGTCGAGGCGCTTGCGCTCGTCGGGGGTGAACGCCGCGTCCTTCACGCGCCGGGCCTCGCGTTCGGCGACCTCGAACGCGACCTCGTAGTCGGTCACGGCGTCGCGGTACTCGCGCAGACGCTCGGGTGAGAGCGTCTCGCCCTCGGCCGGACGGAGGTTGTCGGCCACCTTCTTCGCCCGCAGGAAGGCCGCCGTCAGCGGCTGACGGCCGTCGCTCATCGCCGGGTACGAGATCAGCTTCGCGGCGTCGAGCTCGTACTCGAGCCACTGATGGGTCACCGCGTCGTGCGCCGACACGAGCCGCGCGCGCTCGTCGCCGCCCGCGGGGGTGATCGCCGCGGGGGCGTCGGCGCTCGCCGCGAGACCCTGCGCGCGCAGCAGCTCCAGCTGCTCCTTGTGGCGTCGACGCGCGTTCACCTCGCGGTGCTTCGCGCGCGCGTTCAGCGCACCCATCGTCATCCCGAAGAGGGGGAAGACGAGCCACCAGTAGTGGCCGGCGAAGTTCCAGAATTCCTGCACCCGCGCCATGCTACGCCGCCGGGCTCCGACCCTCTCAGGATGCCGGAGGGTGCGGCCGATCGCGTGCGGGAGGCGGCCAGACCGGACCGTCGTCCGACCCGGGCGCCGTGGCATCCGGTCGCTTCGAGGAGGCGCGTCGAGCGCCGCGCTCGTTCCAGGAGCGGGCCGCTGCCCGCCCCATCGACTCCATCGAGCGGGCGAGGGCCCGCTGGGCGGTCTCGGCCAGGTCGGAAGCGACGCGGCTCCACGCATCGCCGCCCTCGAACCCGGGCTGTTCGGTGCCCTGGCGCGCCGCGCGCTCGGCGCGGTCGAACGCGTGCGCGGTGCGGCGCACGGCGTCGCGGTACGCAAGGTAGTCGGCGGGCTCGAGACGCGTCTGCACCGATGCGGGCCGCAGCCACTGCGCGCGCTCATGCGCCCGCAGGAACTCGGCGAGGAGGGGCGAGCGCGAGTCGCTCATCTGCGGGTAGTCGATCGCGAGGCCGGGATCCGTCTCGTACGCCATCCAGCGGGCGAGGATCGCGTCGTGCTCGGCCAGCAGGCGCGCGACCGGCAGGGGAGCGCTGCCCGCACGGATCGCGGGGAGCATCGCCTTCGCCGCCTTCACCCCGGCACGCCGCGCGCGCACCTCCGCCATCGCCGCGCGGAGGTCGCGCTGCGCGTCGACCAGGCGGGCGCGTGCGGCGGCGACCGTATCGCTCGAGACACGGGATGCCGCCCGCTCGGCCTGGGCGCGCACCACCTCGGCGTCGGCGACCTTGACGTCGGCGCGTCCGCGGGTGACGGCGTGACGGGCGGTCTGCAGGTCGAGTTGGGCCGCGTCGAGCTCGAGGCGACGCGCGGCGGCCTTGCTCAGGGGGCGGGAGGCCCACGCGCGAACCGCGCGATCGCCGGTCGTCGTCGTGCCGGCCGGGAGCGCTCGGCGTCGGGAACGGCGCACGCCGACCCAGCCGACGGTGCCGGCACCGGCCGCAGCAGGACCGATCCACCACCACTCGGCCAGAAGGGCCACCAGCGGTTCCACACGCCCATGCTATGCCGGGCCTCCGGCACGGGGCTGGGTGGGGGCCGGAATCCGCAGGGGTCATGCCGGAGCGTGCGGCGGGCGTCCAGCGACCGGTCCCGCGGGATGTGAGATCGTTGGCCGGTGACACGGCGACGCAGCACGGCCCTCCCGGGCTCGCTCACCCCACGTCGGGTGGTGCTCACCCCGGGACGCGTCATCGCCCTCTCCTTCGGCGTCGTGCTCGCGCTCGGGACCGCGCTGCTGAGTCTCCCGGCGGCCACGCAGGGGCGATCCGCCACGTTCATGGAGGCCCTCTTCACGGCGACGAGCGCCCTCTGCGTGACGGGGCACATCGTGGTCGACACCCCGACCTTCTGGTCGCCGTTCGGCCAGGTCGTGATCATGGTGCTGATCCAGATCGGCGGCTTCGGGGTCATGTCCCTCGCGACCTTGCTCGGTCTGCTCGTCGCGCGACGGCTCGGGCTGCGCACGCGTCTGACCGCCGTGAGCGAGACCCACACGGTCGCCGTCGGCGACGTGAGCCGAGTGCTCCTCGGCGTGGCGATCATCGCGTTGATCACCGAGGTCGTGGTGGCGTCGATGCTCGCCGGGCGGTTCTGGCTCGGCTACGGGGAGTCGTTCGGCCGCGCCCTCTGGCTCGGTGCGTTCCACGCGGTGTCGTCGTTCAACAACGCGGGCTTCGCTCTCTTCAGCGACAGCCTCATCTCGTTCGCGACCGACCCGCTGATCTGCCTGCCGATCTGCGCCGCGATCATCCTCGGCGGTCTGGGCTTCCCCGTCATCATGGAGCTCTGGCGGCAGTACCGCTTTCCGCGACGGTGGACGCTCAACACCGTCACCGTGCTCGTCGGCAGCGCCGTGCTGCTCGTGGCGGGGACGATCGCCCTCACCGCGCTCGAGTGGTCGAACCCGGCCACCCTGGGCGCAATGGATCCCGCCGGTCGTCTGCTCGCGGGCTTCACGATGTCGGTGATGCCGCGCACCGCCGGGTTCAACTCGATCGACGTCTCGCAGATGCTGCCCGAGAGCTGGTTCGTCACCGACATCCTCATGTTCATCGGCGGCGGCCCCGCCGGCACAGCGGGCGGTGTGAAGATCACGACCTTCGCGGTGCTGCTGTTCATCGTGCTCGCCGAACTGCGCGGAGACACGGCGGTCAACATGTTCGGCAAGAGGCTCCCGCGCTCGACCCACCGCGAGGCCCTCACCGTCGCGCTGCTGTCGGTCGCTCTCGTGGTCGGGTCGACGCTGGCGATCATGCTCCTGAGCCCGTTCGGTTTCGACCGCGTGTTCTTCGAGGTGATCTCGGCGTTCGCGACGGTCGGGCTGTCGACCGGCATCACCGCCGACCTGCCGGCGCTCGCCCAGCTCATCCTCATCCTGCTGATGTTCATCGGCCGTCTCGGCCCCGTCCTTCTCGGCGCCGCGCTGGCCCTGACGCGTGAGAAGCGCATGTACGAACTCCCGAAGGAGCGACCGATCATTGGATAACAACACCTTCTTCAGCCGTCGGCGGGTACGGGGGAACGCGGCGTCGTCGGTCGCCGTGATCGGCCTCGGCCGGTTCGGGGGAGCCCTCGCCACCGAACTCGCGCGCAGCGGCACCGAAGTGCTCGGCGTCGACACCGACGAAGACATCGTGCAATCGCTCAACGGCGTGCTCACGCACGTCGTGCGGGCCGACTCGACCAAGCAGGTCGCTCTCGAGCAGCTGGGCATCGCCGAGTTCGATCGTGTCGTCGTCGGCATCGGGTCGGACATCCAGGCCAGCATCCTGACGACCTCATTGCTCAAGCGCATGGGCACGCGCTCGATCTGGGCGAAGGCGATCAGCGAGCAGCACGGCCTCATCCTCGAGCAGCTCGGCATCGAGCACGTCGTCTACCCCGAGGCCGATATGGGGCGCCGTGTCGCTCACCTCGTGCGCGGATCGATGCTCGACTACGTCGAGTTCGACCGCGACCTCGTCGTCGCGAAGACCGTGGCCCCGCGGGAGCTCGTCGGCCAGACCCTCGAACAGGCCGCCGTGCGCCGACGCCACGGAGTGACGATCGTCAAGATCCGTCACGCCGACGGCCAGTGGCATGCCGCGGGGGCGGCATCCGTCGTCGGCGAGGGAGACCTGCTGATCGTGATCGGTCCGGTGGAGAAGACCGAGCGGTTCGCGGCGCTGGTCTGAGACGACCCTCAGGCGGGCGGGGTGCTCGAGATGTGCGCCTGCATCGGCAGGAGGTTCTGCAGCGGCGCCATGTATCCCTGCGCGGGCATGTCGAACACCACGCCGGCGACGCCCTGCTGAGCGAACGCGGCGAGCCACTCGACCGCGCCGGGGAGGGGGACGCTCAGCACGCGCGAGGCGGCTTCTTCGTCGAGGCCGGTCGCGAGGGCGCCGTCGTGCGCGCGCTGACGGGTCGTGAAGGCGAAGACCATCGGCCCGTTCGCGAGCTGACCGATGAACGGCGACGGGGCGTCGTCGGGTCCGCGCGCGATGAACGACCAGTGCGGCAGCGCGTAGACGGCGCGCCACAGGGCGTCCATCGCCGCGAAGCTCTCGGGCTGTGAGCGCGCGGCGTCGGAGAGGGCGTCGAGCGTGGCGACGGTCTCGGGGGTCGGGTCGATGAGCGACATCGGCGTGCGCCTTTCGTCGTCAGCCGAGGATGAGCGAGATCACCGTGGCACCGCCGCCGGTGAGCACCAGGGCGCCGATCACGATCCACGCGGTGATCTTGACGCGCTTCTGCCGCTTGTCGCTGAACACGGTCATGTCGTCGTCGTCGTCGGTCATCTCGCGTCTCCTCTCGGCTGTGCTGTGCTGTCGATGTCGGGCTTGTCGTTCCCGGAGCGGTGCGGCGAGGACCGGGACCGGTCGTCGCGCGGACCGTTCAGCCCGCGCGACGATCGGATCAGGCCACCGGCTCCGAGAC
>Ga0065721_10005110_pt1 | contig 16390 bp, 16 predicted proteins | sample Mesricmetagenome_FD_59108 | JGI IMG/M metagenome (GOLD analysis project Ga0065721, IMG submission 59108) | Mesophilic microbial community from rice straw/compost enrichment Sample: eDNA_1 v2 (version 2) | ecosystem: Engineered > Solid waste > Grass > Composting > Bioreactor | place: USA: Davis... | reverse complement strand
CTGGGCTCCGCTGAAAAATTCACGGAAGTGCTCACGCCGCTGGCCGACAAGCTCGGCGCCGCGCTGGGTGCCTCGCGCGCCGCGGTGGATGCCGGTTACGCCCCCAACGACTGGCAGGTGGGCCAGACGGGCAAGATCGTCGCCCCGCAGCTCTACATCGCCTGCGGCATCAGCGGCGCGATCCAGCACCTGGCGGGCATGAAGGACTCCAAGGTGATCGTGGCGATCAACAAGGACCCGGAAGCGCCCATCTTCGGCGTGGCCGACTACGGCCTGGAGGCCGACGTCTTTACGGCAGCGCCCGAGTTGACGGGCGCACTTGGGATAGATCCTGTGCGTTAGCCAGCGTGGCGTGGGTACCGCACCACGTTCGGGTTGGAAACTTCACGCACGCAAGCGTGCCCCCGCGTCAATAGCCCTGTCATACCAGTTCTTGACGCCGACTCAAAGAATCCCGTCACACCCGCGGAGGCGGGTGTCCACGAACTCCGAGCGGCATCCCGGTCCGCGTGGATGCCCGCCTGCGCGGGCATGACGGAATGACTTCACTGGCCATCGCGAACTGGAATCAGAGCGATGTAGTTGATGTCGTTTCCAGCCCGGCATGCGTCCGTAGACCAGGCGCGGGTTGCAGGCCAGGCAGGGCTCGGGGCCGGTGCCAAGCCGCTCCATCACGCCGGGGCGAAATGCCTCGATCACCGCGTCCGACTTCTCGACAAGGCGCAGCACGGCCTCGTGCCCGGCATCAGACTTCAGGTCCAGCTCGATTGAGCGCATGCCGCGAACGACGACGGGATTGGAATTGGCCGTCTGTCCGCCAGCCCGTTGCACGCGCAACACATCAGCACCCATGTCGTGCCCGCGTCATGGCCGTGAAGGTTCCAGGTCCGAGGCCTGCGAACTCCAGGACGCTGACGCCCGCCAGTGGTCCCGCCATGTCAGTGCCCTTCCCTTCCTGCGCCTGCAGTCGGGACGGCCATGCCGGCGCTTGCCGGTGGGCGGTACATAGGGGTCTTTGTTGACACGCGTCCGTGGATCGTGGCTTCGTTGAAGGCCTCGATCAAGAAATCAACAAATTCCCTGACCCTGCGGGGACCTCCCCGACCTGGCCGCCGCGCGAACCTGGCGACCGCACCGGTGGATTGCCCATCCCGCGCCGCAGCCGAGAAGCTGCCGGCTTCGACCACCTTGATAAAGGTCCTGATGCGGGTGAAATCGTCCATGGCCTACAGCGTGCGGCGCGGTCCCGAAGGGGTCCGCCGGAGGGTGTGAGCCGGAACAGGTCTGTGCGACCCCTTGTGCCCGTTCCCGTCGGAACCCGACAGTGGCTTCAGCGTGCAATCTATTGGTACGCTATTATTTCGCATGCGAACCAATGACTTGATGCTGCGCCACCTGGTGCTGGGCATGCTGCGGCTGTCCCGGGCTTACCGTGCGGCGGCGGACGAGGCGGCTTCCACCTTCGGGCTGTCGCATGCAACGGCATGGCCGATGGTGGTGATCGGCCGCATGCCGGACGGCGCACGGCCCGGAGCGGTAGCCGAGGCGGTGGAGATCGAACCGTCCTCGCTGGTGCGCGTGATCGACCAACTCGTGGAGGCCGGGCTCGTCGCGCGCGAGGAGGACCCGCAGGACCGCCGTGCCCGCATCCTGCGCCTGACACCCGCAGGACGCGAATGCGCCCAAGGGCTGGAGGAAGCGATGGTGCTGCTGCGCCGACGCTTGTTCAAAACCGCATCCAAGGCCGACATCGAAGCCACGCTGCGTGTCTTTGCTGCACTGGATGCCGCGCTGGCTGACCCTGCGCGGCAGGACAACCCGGTCTGAGCCTTCCATGCCTTCACCGGAACCAGGTCCCACTTCCTCGCCCGCGGGCAGTGCCGAGGCGCTGTCCCTTGTCCGATGAACCCTTCCCGAAATACATCCCCACCGCTGTGGCTGCTGGTGCTCGTGACCTTCGGCGGCACGCTGGCGATGCACATGTTCGTGCCGGCGCTGCCGCTGGTGGCGCGCGAGCTGCACGCCACGCCGGCGGCGGCGCAGTCCACCATCAGCCTCTACATCCTGGGGCTGGCTTTCGGGCAGCTGCTCTACGGCCCGCTGTCGGACCGCTTCGGCCGCCGCCCCACGCTGCTGGCCGGGCTGGCGCTCTACACCGCGGCCGGGCTGGTGTGCCTGTGGGCGCCCACGGTGGAGCTGCTGCTCGGCGCACGGCTGCTGCAGGCGGTGGGCGGCTGCGCCGGGCTGCTGCTGGCACGCGCCATCGTGCGCGACACCTCCGGCACCACCGAGACGCTGCAGCGGCTGGCGACCCTCGGGCTCATCACGCTGGTCGGCCCGGGCATCGCGCCGCTGCTGGGCTCGGCGGTGGTGAGCACGCTGGGCTGGCGCTGGGTGTGCGCGTGCTTCGTGCTGCTGGGCGCGCTGGCGCTGGGGGCCGTGTGGCTGCGCCTGCCCGAGACCCGGCCGGCGCTGCCGACGGCTGCGCAGCGGTCCTCGCTGCTCGAGGATGCCCGCACGCTGCTGCGTTCACGCGTGTTCGTGGCCTGCAACCTCGGCGGCGGCTGCTCGACCACCGCCTTCTACGCCTTCGTGGCGGCGGCGCCCTTCATCTTCGGCGAGCGTCTGCACCGCCCGCTCCACGAGGTGGGCTACTACCTGCTGGCGCCTGTCGTCGGCATGTCGATCGGCAACCTGCTGGCTTCGCGCCTGGCAGGCCGGGTGCCCCAGGCGCGGCTCGTGCGCCACGCCAGCGCGCTGAGCCTGGCCTGCGCAACCCTGCTGCTGCTGGCCATGCTGTGGATGGCACAGCCGCCGGCGTGGGGCGTGGCCGTGCTCATGGGGTTCTACGCCATGGGCGCCGGGCTGTGCAGCCCGGCCGTGTCCACCAGGGCCATCAGCGTCGATCCGCGGCTCACCGGCTCCGCCGCGGGCCTCTACGGCTTCACGCAGATGGCCGTCGGCGCGCTGTGCAGCGCGCTGGCGGGCCTGGGCAGCGACCCTGGCGTTTCCGCCGCGCTGGTGCTGGTCGGTGCCGGCGTCGTGGCGCAGGCGGCATTCCGCTGGGGCATGCACATCGAACGCTGACCCGAGCCCGGCGACATTCCGGAACCGGCGCCACGGACGTGGGTGGCCTACACGCATGACGAGGCCGTCACCACGCTCACCAGCGTGAAGGCGGTAGCCACGAATCCCACCCAGGCCGAGCTGCGCGCCAGCCGGGCCAGCAGGCGCTGATGCGGCTGGGCCCCGGCCTCGGCCCGGCGCGTGCGCAGTGCCAGCAGGCCCAGCAGCAGCAGGCAGACGGTCCAGGTACCCAACAGCACGGCGCGGTGCTGATCGGTGTGCCCGACGGGGATCAGATGCCACCCGCGCGCGCAGCCCAGGCCGTGCAGCGCGTAGACCAGCGTGAACGAGGCGGCCCAGCCGAACAGCCCGGCCAGCGCACGCAGCAGCTCGCGCATTTCCCTCATGGCCCGGCTCCGTACAGCGCCGGCGCATGCAGCAGCGCCAGCGTCAGCGCACCGACGCCGCTGCCATAGCAGATCCAGTGCGCGGCCACCCGCAGCTCCAGGGCGCGTGCGGCGTCGAGCTGCCCGGTGGCCAGCCTCGCGGCGGCATAGGCCAGCATGGCCAGTGCGATCACGGCATGGACCAGCGCGTAGCACAGCAGCATCGCGCTGACTGCCGCCCAGGCGTGCGCCTGCGCAGGCGGCTGGCGCAGCAGCAGCCCCGCCCCCAGCACTGCGCCACCCGCCAGCAACCCGCCGGCCGAGCCCAGCAGCCACCACGCCGCGCGGTGCCGAGCGGCGCGGCAGTTCGCCGCGGCGGCCCGTGCGACGGCGATGGCGGCCAGTGCGAAGGACGCTGCACCCGCCACCAGGTCCGACACCCGCGCGTCGAAAGCCGCCGGCGGTGCGGCGCCGGGTGTGACCACGCGCAGGTAGGCCAGGCCGAACAGCAGCGATCCGAACAGCGCCGCGTCGGCCACCAGCGTGAAGATGCTGCCCCACCAGCCCGGTGCCTCGGCCGCCTCGCGGTGCGGCGCCACGCGCACGCCGCCGCCGATGTCCACGGCACCGCTGCCGCTGTCCCGCCCCAGCACCCAGGCCCAGCGCCAGGCCAGCGCCAGCAGCACGGCCGCGCACAGCGGCGTGGCCCAATACAGCTTGAACAGCAGCGACAGGAAGAACAGGCCCGTCACGGCCGCCGTGACGATAGGCAACGCCGTGTTGCCCGGCAGCACCACGAGCTGCTCGACGCGCCCGCTGTTCATCTCCACGCCCAGCGTCTCGCGCAGGTTGCCGCGCACACGGCCCAGGTAGCCGCGGCCTTGCGCCAGCGTCAGCGGCAGCGCGTCGTCGTGCGCCAGCGGCTCGCGCTGCTCCACGTGCGGCAGGCTGGCGAAGTTGTAGCTGGGTGCCGGCGTGGGCATGGCCCACTCCAGCGTGGTGGCATCCCAGGGGTTGCGGCGGGCGCGCCGGCCCAGCGCCAGCGACAGCGCCACGTCGATGGCGAACAGCGCGAAGCCGAAGGCCATCACGAAGCTGCCCACCGAGGACAGCAGGTTCAATCCCGTCCAGCCCGCGTCGTCCGGGTACGTCTGCACTCGGCGCGGCATGCCCAGCAGCCCGGTGAGGTGCATGAGCAGGAAGGTCGCGTTGAAGCCGATGAAGATCAGCCAGAACGCCGCCTTGCCCAGCCCGTAGGCGTTGCGGTTGCCGGTGAAGTGCGGCAGCCAGTAGTAGGCGCCGGCCAGCAGCGGGAACACGAAGCCGCCCACCAGCACGTAGTGCAGGTGCGCGGTGACGAAGTGGCTGTCGTGCGCCTGCCAGTCGAAGGGCACCGACGCCAGCATCACGCCGGTGAGCCCGCCCATGACGAACACCACGAAGAAGCCCACCAGGTAGAGCATGGGCAGCTGCATGCGCGGGCGGCCCGCCCACAGCGTGCCCAGCCAGGCGAAGACCTGCACCGCCGTGGGCACCGCCACCAGCAGCGAGGCGGCGGAGAAGAAGCCCAGCGCCATGTGCGGGATGCCGACGGTGAACATGTGGTGCACCCACAGCCCGAAGCTCAGGAAGGCCAGCGTCAGCACCGCGGCCACGACCCAGGCATAGCCCATGAGCGGCACGCGCGCCATGACGGGCAGCACGGTCGAGACGATGCCTGCGGCGGGCAGGAAGATGATGTAGACCTCCGGGTGCCCGAACAGCCAGAACAGGTGCTGCCACAACAGCGGGTCGCCGCCGCGCGTGGGATCGAAGAAGGGCCAGCCGAAGGCGCGCTCGACCTCCAGCAGCACCGAGCCCAGGATCAGCGGCGGAAAGCCCACCAGCATCATCAGCGCCGTGGCGAGCAGGTACCACGCCATCACCGGCAGCCGCGCCAGCGACATGCCCGGCGCGCGCACCTTGAGCACCGATACCGCGATCTCCACCGCCGCGCACACCGCCGACACCTCCACGAAGGTGACGCCCAGCAGCCACACGTCGGCGTTGATGCCCGGCGCGTAGGTGCGCGAGGTCAGCGGCGTGTACATGAACCAGCCGCCTGCCGGCGCCACCCCAGCCAGCAGCGACAGCACCAGCAGCGTGCCGCCGAAGAGGTAGCACCACCAGCCGTAGGCCGACAGCCGTGGGAACGCCATGTCGCGCGCGCCCAGGAGCTTGGGCAGCAGGTACATCGCGAATCCCTCGAACATCGGGATCGCGAACAGGAACATCATCAGCGTGCCGTGCATCGTGAACAGTTGCGCGTACACCGGCGCCGTCACGAAGGCGCTGCCGGGCGTGGCCAGCTGCGCACGGATGAGCATCGCCAGCAGGCCGCCTATGGCAAAGAACACGAAGGACGCGACGATGAAGCGGCGCCCGATGTCGGAGTGGTTGACCGACACCAGCCAGCCGCGCCACCCCGGCGGCGCGGACCAGATCGCATCGAGCGCGCGGTGCAGCTGCAGCGCCTTCATCGCGTGGCCTGCGCCAGGAATGCCGCCCAGCCTGCCGCGTCGTGCACCACCACGCGCACGCGCATGCCGGCGTGGCCATCGCCGCAGAACTCGGCGCACTGGCCGTGGTAGGTGCCGGGCGCGTCGGCCTCGATGCGCAGCGTGTTGACGCGCCCCGGGATGGCGTCGAGCTTGCCGGCCAGCCGCGGCACCCAGAAGCTGTGGATCACGTCGGCGCTGGTGAGGCGCAGGTCCACCGGCCGGCCGGCCGGGATGTCCAGCGTGCCCACGCGCTCGATGGTCGCGTTCGCACCCCGCTGGCTGAAGGTCCAGGCCCACTGCGCCGCACGGGCCTCCACGGTCACCACGTCCGCAGCCGGCCGGGGCAGCAGCCGCTCGCCGATCACCAGCGTGAAGCCCAGCAGCACACTCAGCACCAGCCCCGGCAGCACCAGTCCGCCGCCGACCAGCCAAGGCCATGGCCGCACGGGTGCTGCCGTGCCGGCGCGCACCCCAGCGGGGCGGCGGCGCAGGAAGGCCGCAGCCAGCAGGCCCATCGTCAGCGCGAACAGCGCGGCGGCGCCAATGAACATGGCCCACCACAGCTCGCCGATGGCCTGTGCCGCCGGCCCGGCCGGCGCCAACGCGGATTGCTCGCCCGTGCAGCCCGCGAGCAGGACGGCCAGCGCAGCCACCCGGGGCGGGAACGCGTGTTGCCGGTCAACGTGGTTCCCTGCCCATTCCGCCGACCCGCCATGTCCGATCCCGACACCGCCCACAAGCCCGACATGGCGCCCGAAGCCGGCGAGCTCGTCGATCCGATCAGTGCCAAGCCGCATTTCCATCGCACCGACTCGCGCATTGCGATCGCGGGCCACCCGATCCACGCCATGCTGGTGTCGTTTCCGATCGCGATGACGGTCTGCACGTTCGGAGCCGACGTGTTCTTCTGGTGGACGGGCGACGCGTTCTGGGCGCGCGCGGCGCTGTGGGGCAGCGGCATGGCCTTCTTGTTCGGCGTGGCCGCTGGGCTGTCGGGCACGGTGGAGCTGCTGTTCGTGCGCGGCATCCGCGTGCGCGCCGAGAGCTGGACGCACTTCGTCATCGCCGTGATGCTGCTGTCCATCCTGGGTGCCAACTGGGGCTGGCGGCTGCAAGGGGCGGTGCAGGCGGTGCTGCCGCACGGGCTGCTGCTGTCGCTGCTGGCGGTGGCTTTCACGGCCTTCACGGGCTGGCATGGCGGCAAGCTGGTGTTCCATTATCAGATCGGGGTTTCGTCCACCGGCAGCGAACGGTAGCGCGGCGACTGCAGCACCTCGGGCAGGGCATCGCCGGGCAGCGCCGGCTTGGCCAGCACCAGCAGCAGCGCCGCTGCCATGGCTGGCAGCGCGACGCCCAACACCAGCCAGGCCTTGGGCGGCACATGGCGTCCGGTGGTTTCGCCGATCTTGCTTACTGCCACGCCCAGCCAGGCATGCACGCAGACCAGCAGTCCCACGGCGGCCAGCTTGAGGAAGAACCACGGCTCGAACACGCCGCGCGCAAACGCCAGCGCCGTGCCTGCGGCGATGGCCACCACCGCCGCCGGGGTGACCAACCGGATGTAGCTGTAGTGCGTGAGCCGGCGCAGCCGCCCGTAATCGGCCTGCGAGTGCCACGGATGGTGCGCCTGCAGCATCAGCGCCAGTGCCAGCAACCCCGCGCACCACAGGACCAGCGCCGTGATGTGCAGGGCCTTGAGGCCGACGATCAGTTCCACGCGCCCGGCCCCTGCCGCGCGCGACGGGAGGTTGCGGCCGCGCACTGCTTCGCCCGTGGCAAGCCGCCGCTCACGTGCCCGCTGTCCATGCGATGTTTCCTTCGCCCAAAGCCTTGGGAGCGAGCCGCAGGGTGGCAAGCACCGTTCCCGCAACATCTCTTGGCAGACTGGGCACGGGCCACGATCACCCGGACGCTGACCGCCAAGGCCGCGTCGCCAAGCAGTACTACATGCCTGCGTGGTTGGGCCCGCCGCCGCCTTCGGGCGAGACCCAGACGATGTTCCGTGCCGAATCCTTGAGGTCGCAGGTCTTGCAGTGCGCGCAGTTCTGCGCATTGAATTTGCCTTGCGAATCTCACAGCCGGCCTGGGGCCGGCCATGCAAGGACCCAGCCATGGCCTCTTGCTGGCTGAGCTTGGGACGCTCCGCCTGCGGTGGCTGGGAGACTACTCGGCAAACAGGCTTTGCTCGGGTGGATCCAGGGGTAGCGCCCCCCGTCCTTCCTGGCTGGCGCGGTAGGTGAATATCCGGCCGCGCGCCATGTTGCCCAGCGGCCGATGGGCCGCGATGAAATGCGCCGGGGTGAAACTCAATGCGTCAGCGTCCATGCCGGCGAGCTCCCGCGTCAACTCCAGGTCGGCGACGGGCATGGACGGGCTCTGCGCTTCCTCCCATTCGATAAGCGCATCCTCTACAGGGGTCACCTCTGGCGAGACCTCGAGTTGCACGTTCAACGAAAACCGGACAGGACCGTCCTTGAGGCGCCGCAACAGGTCCTCGCGCAGGTGGTTGGCGCCCAGAAGCTCAGTGACCGCCCCGACCGCTATGCCTGAGGCTGGCGTGAGGTTGAACTTCATCGCCCTGTCCGGGCCCAGCAGATACGGGTGGCCGCTCCAGTACCGCTGTGTGGCCAGGCTGGCCACGGGGACGGAGGTCGCCTTCAACAGCAGCGTGGCGACTCTCGGATGCTCAAGCAAGAAGACCGGCAGTTTCGTGAGCGGATGCAAGTTGGCCTCCATGAACTCGACGAACTCCTGCTGGTCGCGTCCGAAGGGATTGGGGGAATTGGTCAGCAGCCAATCCACACAGCATTCCGTGACTGAACTGGTTTCGGATCCGCCTTCCTGTACGCCGAATATCTTCAGCGCGATGCCCCGGACATCCGGCTTCAGGTCATGCCGAATTTCCCCCACACCGTTCGAGAAGCGCGCCAGCACGTTGTAGCGCTGCTTGCCGCCGTCGCTGAACAAGCCCTGGCGTACCGATGCCGGTCGGTCAGGACGCAGCGTGAGCGTGCCCATCAAGCATCCGTGGGATTTGGTGTGGAAGACACGCCGGTTCACCGCAGGCGCATGGCGCCGGGCCAATTCCTGCTGCGCGGATTGCACCCGCACGATGTGCTGACGGAACTCGGCTTCCTCGGCGGCTTGGCTGCCGAACTTGTACTGCTCGTGCCTGTAGAGCGTGTTCGCAAGCATTGTGCGGGCTCCTCTCGCTGTCGTGGACAGCTCACGACGGTGTAAGTCCGCATCGCGGTCGGCGTCAACCAGCGTGGCCGCGCCGCGTGGCGCCCGCCGAGTGCAAGCGTGGCCGTTGTCAGAGTCTGTGCTCCGCGGTCTTGCCGGAATCGCTCCACCAAGTACAGCCAGCGGTCGACACCCAGGGACGCGCCTCTCATCCCCCTGCTCGCTTGTTCACCTGGAAGCGTCCCGCTCGCCAGGCCGATAATCCTCGACTGCAATCACACAACTTTCTCCGTTGAGGGAGAAACACTGCCATGCCGACCAGAAAGATTGCCGCCACAAAGAAAGCGGCCGCCAAGAATTCCGCTGCGAAAAAGGTTGCACCTGTCGCCAAGAAGGTTGCTCCAAAGACGGCCGCACAATCGGTCGCAACCGCCACCTTCCGCACGAAGATCGACTTGGCCAACGTCGCGGTCGGTGCCAAGACGGTTAAGCAACTCGCCCGCGCGGTGGGCAAGCTGGCGCAGACGCTCGCCAGGATGGACGAGAACGGCGCCGTAAAGCTGGAGCAGCCCGTGACGGCCAAGGGCGCGCACCTGGCCACGACCGATGCCAAGGCCGCCAAGCGCTTTGGCATGGAAGAAGGCCGTGCCCCGCGCGGTGCCAAGACCGCTGCACCGGCGGCCAGGAAGGCTGCTGGCACCGCGCAGGCGTCCGCAGCGCCTGCGCCCGCGAAGAAGGCGGCTGCCAAGAAGGCCGCTGCAAAGAAGACCCGCGCCCAGGCCACGCCGGTGGATGAGGCACCCGCAGCTGAAGCCGTCGACGTCACCGTGACGGCCAAGCGCGCAGCCCGAAATGCCGCAGCCAAGAAAGCACCCGCCAAGAAGGCAGCGAGCAAGAAGGCGTCGCGTAGGACGATCAGCGCCAACGGCTCGAACGAGCCCGCGCGTGCTGCCGACGGGGTGCCCGCCGCGGCTCCCGAGGCGCCGCCGTCCACCGACACGCCGGGCGCCGAGGCCACCACGTCCTGATACTGCAACGGCGAAGGAAGCGCCCTGCTCCCGGCCTTGCCGGCTTTCGGTATCCGGCGCAGGGTTCAAGCTGCAGGCGATGGCAAAGGCCGACTCCTTGACCGTGCATAAGGAGTTCGTGATCCACATGCCGGGGCTCTACCCGGTACCGGGCCTTACTCTCCCAAAGCGGAACTTGCCCAACGACACCAGCGAACTGAAGGCGCGGTAGCACCAGGGCCGCAGTGGCTGGCCGCGCAGGCGCCGACGCAACTGCTTCACGAGGCGCGAGGCCTGCTGGTGCGCCACCTGCGCGCGTGATTTGCAGCGTCGGGCCGACCACGAGCTGGTCGATGCGGTTGACTTCCAGACCCTCAACATGGCCGTGCTCAGGCCTGGGGCGCCCAGTACGTGCGCACGCTGCAGAACTCGCGCACGCCGGCAGCGGCCAGCTCGCGGCCGTAGCCAGACTTCTTGGTGCCGCTGAAAGGCACGCGTGCGTCCGACGCCGTGATGGCATTGATGAACGCCGCACCCGTGGTGATGCGCTTGGCCACCTTCACGCCGCGCTCGGTGGAGCTTGTCCAGATGCTCACCGACAGCCCGAAGCCTGTGACGACTGCGGGCAACATGCCGCAGCCCAACGCATTGGGCACCCTCCACGCGCCTCATGCCTGCAGCTTCACCAGACTCAGCACGGAGCCGACCATCGACTGGGCCAACTCCCGCTCGCCGACGAACACCTTGCCTGCACCGTCGCGCTCCAGCAGATCCGCCTCTTCCTCGCTATGGCTCCGGACGATGACGTTGACACCAGGGTTCAACGTGCGTGCTATGTCGACCATCGCCCGTACTTGAACCGTTTCCGAAGTGGCGATGACAAGGGCACGAGCGTCACGAATGTGCGCTTGTATGAGCACGCCTTCCTCGGTTGCATCGCCCCACACTGCCGGCATGCCCTTGCGGCGCAGATCCTCGACGAACTCCCTGTTCGATTCGACCACTACAAAGGGCACACCCTGCTTGGTCAGTTCGCCGGCAATCTGCTTGCCAACACGTCCCCAGCCGACCAGCACGACCTGGTTCTTCAGATACTTGACCTCGGTCGACATCGGCAGCTCGGACAGCGGATTCGACGAGGGATCAAGCCGGGCAGAAAGCTTCGGGAAACGCGCAAACCAGCGTTCGATAGGGCCAGCAAAGCTGAACATCAGCGGGTTGAGTGCGATGGAGATCAAGGCACCGGCCAGGATGAGGTCGTTGCCCTGTTTCGGAAGCAATCCCAAGGACATGCCCAGTCCCGCAAGAATGAACGAGAACTCGCCGACCTGCGCCAAGCTCGCGGACACGGTAACGGCGGTGCGGACCGGGTAGCGCAGCATCAATACGACGGCAATGGCCGCCAGGGACTTGCCGATGACGATGACACCGATCGTCGCCAGAAGATGCAGGGGCTCCCTGAGAACGATGTTCGGGTCGAAAAGCATCCCTACCGAGACAAAGAACAGCACGGAAAAGGCATCCTGCAGCGGCAGTGTCTGCTCGGCTGCGCGTTCGCTGAACTTTGATTCGCGAAGGACCATGCCCGCGAAGAATGCGCCAAGCGCGAACGACACCCCGAATACCTGCGACGACCCGTACGCAATGCTGACTGCAGCGGCGATGACGCAAAGCGTGAAGAGCTCCCGCGACCCCGTCTTGGCGACTTGCCAAAGCACCCATGGGAAGAAACGCCTTCCAACGATGAGCATGAACGCCACGAAGCCACCGACCTGGGCCAGCGTGATCGCAACCGTCATGGCCGTGCTGCGGTCGGTCGCGCCACCCTGTCCACCCAACGATGGCGCAAGCGCGGGCAGCAGCACCAGGACCAGCACCATGGCGAGATCCTCGACAACGAGCCAGCCGACGGCGATGCGCCCGTTCGCGGAGTCCAGTACACCTCGGCTTTCGAGCGCCCTGAGCAACACGACCGTGCTCGCGACGGAGAGCGAGATGCCGAACACCAGTGCAGCGCCGATTGGCCATCCCCAAAGGCTCGCCACGCCGGCACCCAAGGCGGTAGCCACGATCATCTGAACGATGGCGCCAGGAAGCGCAATCTTGCGCACGGCGAGCAGGTCGTCGATGGAAAAGTGCAACCCGACACCGAACATCAGCAGCATCACGCCAACCTCGGCAAGTTGTCCGGCGACATGCGAGTCCGCTATGAAGCCGGGCGTGAACGGGCCGATGGCAATGCCAGCGAGAAGGTAGCCCACCAGCGCGGGAAGCCTCAGACGCGCGGCAACGAAGCCCAGGATGAGGGCCAGTCCGAAGCCGGCAGCAAGCGTGGTGATGAGGGAGATGTCGTGGTGCAACTTCGTGCTTTCTTTCTCTGCCTGGGTTATCGCTTCGCCACAGGCGGGTGGTCAGGGGGCTTCTTCCAGATGGGACTTCTTGTACTCATCGACCGCGGACTGCCGAATCCGGCGATGTCCGCCTTCGGAGCGGCTGACCTCGCCGAGCTTGCCCTGGTCACACAACATCGAGACGTAGGGCCGGCTCATGCCCAGCTGGGCCGCGGCCTCGGCCGTCGTCAGCAAGGCCTCGCCGTCATCGCCGTGCAGGCGCTCCCTGTTTGAGCCTGTCGTGGCTTCGATCGCAGCCAGGGCGGTGATGAGTTGCATCCTGAGCCGTGTTCCAGCTGCAGACTCGTCCGTCAGAGCCGTCGTGAGACCGAACGCAGCGACCTCGGCCAGCTTGCCGCACAGCGCCTGGGTCAGCAGTTGCGGCGGCTCGCGCACGTCTCGAAGGCTGAGCTCCTTGCCGCCCAGGCGCATGACAGCCGCCCGGCCAGCTCGGGCGTCGACTTCGATGTGCTGGGCGAACGCGCGCTCGAGCCAGCCAAGCAACTCGTTGAGTGAGGGCACATGGTGACGGTTCGACATGCCCGCATTTTATTCGAATACTTTAAGCCAGAAGCGAAAAAAACGAAAGTCACTGCCATGGCAAGGCAGGGGTGTTCGACGTCCACCCTGCCCTCTCCGCCAACGCTCGCCGCTCCTTCGTCCCCTGAGCATCCGCATGCGCCAGAAAGGCATGCTGATGGCGCCAACCGCGTCGGCGTTTTCACCGTAGGTGCAGACCAGACGGGTGAAGTAGGCCTGCCCCGTACGGTTGCCCTTGCTGACGTGGCCACATCGAGCTGCACGTTGACTTCGCGTCTTTGCGGACAGGGTTTACGCCATTGTTTGCGCTTACAACTATCGGCATCCCGATTTCAAGCGTCGCTGCCGGATGCGCCCCGCATCTCTGTCTTGCCCTGGCCGGTGTTGACGTTCCCCGGCCCTATTGCTTCGTCTTTGGACCCCTGTGATCTCACCGAGGCGGGCCCCAACGCCGTGGTGGGGCGGCACCTTGACGCCGCCTGGGCCAGAAAAAGAGGGCGGGGCGGACCTTCAGCGGGGCCTCGCCTGCGCTGCCGGGTTGCCCAAGTCCGCCTTCTCCAGAGCGGAAAAGACATGCAGTGTGGACTCGATGTCGTCCTTGGCTGTTGCCTTGAACAACCGCCGGCGCAGAACAAGCATGGCCTCCTCCAGCCTGTGAGCGCACTCGTGGCCCATGGGCGTCAGGCGCAGGATGCGCGCGCGACGATCCTGAGGATCTTCCTCGCGCAGTACAAGGCGCCCACGAGCTGGTCGATCACACGCACCAGCGATGACGGCCCGATCTCCAGTGCCTCGACCACTACGCCGGGGCGCACGCCGTCTTGCAAAATTACTGGATTCCGGGCTAACGCCTCGTTCAGCGGCAACGATTTGACCCGGACCGTACAGGATCGCCGATCACTTCGCGCATTGCTAAAACCCGCGCGAGAAAAGCCTCATGCTGGAGCGTAGCGCCAAGATTGCGCCCTTACTTCAGCTTGTCGTCGAGATAGGCCTTGAGCACCACCGCATCGTTGTGCATCCGGTCCTTGGCGCCATAGACGAGCGTGACGGTGCGCTGATGAACCTGCTCGACGATCCTGGCCACCGGCTCGGAGTTGTGGTCCAGTTCCTTGCGGTATCGGGCCTGGAAGTCGGCCCACTTGGCTGGATCGTGCCCAAACCACTTGCGCAACTCCGTACTGGGAGCCACGTCCTTGAGCCAGAGGTCGATGTGGGCTTCGTTTTTCGTGACACCCCTTGGCCATAGCCGGTCCACGAGGATACGGAAACCGTCCCGGGGCTCGGGAGGGTCATAGGCGCGTTTCAGATGGATGGGCATGAGCGGGTGCGTGCGGAAGTGGAGGGAGCGGCAATTTCACGAATCACCGGGCAATCCCCTGAGCGGCCTGCCTTGTCATCAAGGCGCAGTTGCTGGTTGGACAACCCATGACTTCAACAGCGCCCGGCCGGACCGTTCCATGCCGATGCAGACGCCCACGGCGCCGGCATGGGAAAGGAAACGTACTGGCGTCCCGCGACGTCCATCGCTCAAGGACATGTCCTTGCCACCGTATAGGCACCAAGGGCGTACCGCGGTGCGCTACCCGACGCAGCTAGGGATGGTCCGACATGAAGGAGCACGACACACGGTCGATATGGCAACCGTGCGTGCAAGGCAGTTTGACCTGGCCACGCCCCGGCCATGAAACCTCCTCAGGAGTCCGCCATGCCGATCCTCAACGTTTCCGCTCTCCAGGCAGCAAGACTTGCTGCGATGGCCCTGGCCCTGACCGCCTGCGGCGGGTCGGACAACGACACTCAGGACAACCACCTGCTGCTGGAACAGGGCCAGCAGATCTTTCGCTACGACACGTTCGGCGATGAAGCGAAGTGGTCCGATACGCTGAGGATGCACGAAGTGATCGAGACGGCTGTAGACCCGACCACTGCGCTCGCGGTTGGGCTGAAGGTGGATGCTGAGGCCCTGCCCCCGGCCGTTGTGGAAGGCATCCGCAACGGCACGGTGGATTTGCGGAGTCCGGCGACAACGGTTGCATTGCTCAAACTTGATGCGGTGGTTGGCCTCAAGGGCAGGATCGAAACAGTCAACGGCGTCGACCGGCTCACCCGCCTGGGCGTGACTTGCGCGTTGTGCCATTCGACCGTGGACAACTCCTTCGCGCCCGGTATAGGCAAGCGGCTTGACGGCTGGGCCAATCGGGACCTGAACCCCGGTGCGATCATCGCGTTGTCACCCGCCCTCGACGCAGCGACGAAGGCGGTCTTCAATTCCTGGGGCAAGGGCAGGTACGACCCGCGGTTCAACATCGACGGCTTCAGCAAGCCCGTGGTGATCCCACCGGCGTATGGGCTGGCCGGGATTCACCGCATCACGTTCACCGGCGACGGCGAGGACGTCGCGTACTGGAACCGGTATGTCGGTGTGACGCAGATGGGCGGTCAGGGATCGTTTAGCGACCCGCGCCTGCCGTTGAACATCACGAACGGTACGCAGGATCTCATCAGCAGCAAGCTCGCCGCACTGCAGGCGTACCAGCTGTCGTTGCAGGCACCACCCGCGCCGGCAGGCAGCTTCGACGTCGCTGCGGCAGGACGCGGCAAGCTTGTCTTTGACGGTGCGGGACGCTGTGTCACGTGCCACGCGGGGCCGGCCTTCACCGATGCCAACTCGCTGCTGCACCCGCCGGCCGACTCGATGGCCGAACCGGAAGCACCAAGCTATGCGGCGCGCTCGGCCACCGGGCAGTACCGAACCTCGCCCCTGCGCGGCGTCTGGCAGCATGCGCCCTACTTCCACGACGGCTCGGCCGCCACGCTGAGCGACGTCGCTAACAGGTACAACACCAGGCTGGGCCTGGGCTTGAGCGCACAGGACGTCGCAGACCTGGCCGAGTACCTGAAATCCCTGTGAGGCAAGCCTCCACCAGCATCGAGTGCAGCTACCCATGCACCCAGGAAGATCCGGCTGGTGCGCGCGAGGAGCACGCTGTCATCCATCAGGTCCCGTGGCAGCAGGCAGTGGGTTCACGGCATCAGTCCCTTTGACTGGATAGGCATCATGTCATGACATTTTCCGGGGAGGAGTACCGATCGTTCTTTCCAAGGCCCAGAGCGGGTGGCCACGGCGCTGGACGCTCGACGCTGCCGTTGGTACCTGCCGTTGTCGATGCGGTGGCATCGACGCCGGTGCTGGCGGCCGGCGGCATTGCCGATGGACGCGGCCTGGCGGCAGCGTTGATGCTCGGCGCGCAGGGTGCATTGATGGGCACACGGTT
>Ga0065721_10051068_pt1 | contig 16392 bp, 13 predicted proteins | sample Mesricmetagenome_FD_59108 | JGI IMG/M metagenome (GOLD analysis project Ga0065721, IMG submission 59108) | Mesophilic microbial community from rice straw/compost enrichment Sample: eDNA_1 v2 (version 2) | ecosystem: Engineered > Solid waste > Grass > Composting > Bioreactor | place: USA: Davis... | reverse complement strand
CTTCTAGACTGAGTGAAGCAACCAAACGCAGACGCTTTAGAACCAATCCCGAATTATACTTACAGAAAACCGAGAATTCATATTGTATGTTAATTGGTCAGTCGTAGTTTTTTTTAAGTGGCTATGTTAAACTTTGTTGTTGATTTTTAATATTTACGAACATTTGTTCTATAATATGGGTAATATCATTCGGAGATGATTTACTTATGGATTTGAAGGAACTGAAAAAGCTTGCTGACTCATTGGATGATAATGGTAAGCGAGAGCTTATCTACTTTTTGCAATCACGAACTAAGGGAGTTACAGTTCGAGCGATTGATGAAATTCAAGAACAGAAGCATAAAGATAGGCTTGTTTGCCCTACTGCAAAAGACATTCAGCCGTGCGATTTGGAAAGTACGCTGTAAAAACACGTACTGGAGATGTTAAACGTCAACGTTATCGCTGTAAGTCTTGTCGCCTGACGTTCAATGACCTCACGAATACCCCTCTTCAAAGAACGAGAAGACCTCATCTTTGGGTTCGATTCATTGAATGTATGATTGAGGGCTATTCATTACGTAAGTGTGCTGAAATACTGCATGAAGAAGTCACACACGTAACTTTGTTTTACTGGCGGCATAAGATTCTTGCCGCTTTGAAGCAAATTCCAACCAAAACTTTCCAGGGAATTGTCGGAAATGGACGAATCATATTTCTTATACTCTAAAAAAGGTAGACAGAAAATCACCGAATGCAAGCCATGTAAACGTGGTGGCAAAGCCAAGTATCGTGGCATCAGTAATGACCAAGTGTGTGTACTTGTTGCCCGTGACCGTCAGAAAATGACTTACTCTGGCGTACTTGGACGTGGACGTATTCAGACTACAAAATTGGATGAAGCGATTGGTGGTCATCTATCTGACTCCAACGTGCTATGTACTGATTCGTGGAGAGCATTCAGTTCCTATGCGAATTCAAAAGGCTTGGCTCATGACCGATTCAAGTCTGACGGAAAACAACGTGTGAAAGGCGTATATCGTATCCAAAACGTAAACAGCTACCACAGCCGCTTGAAGAAATGGATGGACCGCTTTAATGGTGTTGCAACCATATATTTGCAACATTATTTGGCTTGGTTTCGTTATGTAGAAAGCAAGGAATATGAGAATACCTCATCGAATAAGAAAAAAATGTTGGTGAAATCGTGCCTGTATACTGTGACCGACACGAATACAAAACTTTGGCTTTCGGCTTATTCTGGTTAAAATATGGGCAGGGTACTGACAGAATATAACTTATGCTAAAAATTAAGAAGATGTGGAGGGATGGAATTGTCTGAGGATTTTTATTGCGACGAGGTACTAAGTGGTCGTACTTCTGTACAGAAAGTATTTGAGACTGATAACGTTCTTGCATATCATCATACTCGCCCTTTTTATCCCGTTCACATTGTTACGATTCCAAAGAAGCACATCCCATCACTTCTAACACTTGAACAATGCGATAATGAACTCTTAATCGAGTTGATGGACGTTGTTAAAAAGGTGGCATCACAGGTGCAGTCTGAGTATGGGGCTTGCAGAGTGCTAACTAATTTAGGGAAGTACCAAGATTCAAAACATCTTCATTTTCATGTCTTCTACGGCGAACCATTACGCTAAACGTAATTGCTTTCTGAACTAACTTAGAACGATAACTAACTCAAACCGCCTTTTCATCAAGGCGGTTTTCTCTTTTGGTCAAATATCAACATTAGAATTTAACATAGCCTTTTAAGTAACAAAATCAACATTGCCGCTCCGCCGCCGCCCCTCCGTTGCCGCTCTAAGTAACTCGAAGCCGGTATGTTCTTTTAGTACTTCTTAAGATGAAAAATAATCTGAAAAGCTGAATAGTCGTACTCTGTTGAAGACACGATAAGAGCAAGGAATAAAAATGAAGGAGGAACGTGAATGAGCGAAAAGAACGATTTGGAAAAAGTCAATTTCGGTCAGCTGCCGATCGGCAAAAACGAAGACGTCGAATATTCCGAAGAATTGGCCGATCAAGCCGACCGCGAAGCGCAGCGGCGCGCGAATGCGGCCGATCAAAGAGCCGAGCAAAACAAGCCGTGACACGGTTCCGGCAACAGGGAGGTCGGATCGGGTGAGTCCTATCGATATTAAAGCGACGTTTCCGAACGGGAACGCGGCCCAGGAAGCCGCGCACAAGCTGCAGGCGCTGCGGGCGGCGGACATTGGCGGGTCAAGCGAGAGCGGCATGCTGACGGCGACGGTAGACGATGCCGTGGCGGATCGCGCCATTCATTTGATTGAGCAGATCGGCGGAGAAGCCGAAATTCAATAGGAGACATAGGTCGATCCTCCGAACCTGCGACAGGCAGAAAGGGACGGGCGGCGGGAACGGAAGCTATCGCGCGGCAGGCGGTTGTTTTCCGGTCCCGCCGCCCGTTTTTTTTGTAATTGTTATCCTGTCTGGTGTACAATAGAAGGGTTAGGTTTGATCATATTGGGGGATAACGCGAATGAGATGGCATGAAATTACGATCTCCACGACGGAAGAAGCGACGGAGATGATTTCCAACTTTTTGCATGAGATGGGAGCCGGCGGCGTCTCGATTGAGGAATCCGGTTCTTTGAATAAGCCGAGGGACACGTCGCTCGGACAATGGTACGAATTTCCGCTGAACGATATTCCGGAAGGGCAAGCCGTCATTAAAGGATATTTTTACGAAGATGCGGACATTGAGTCGCTGCTTCGGGAGCTCCGACCGCGCGTCGAGCAGCTGAAGGAATTCGATATCGATACGGGCGATGTCGAATATTCGGCGGCCCTGGTGGACGACGAGGACTGGGCGAACGCTTGGAAGCAATACTTCAAGCCGATTCGCGTAACGGAAACGCTGACGATCAAGCCGACCTGGGAAGTCTACGAGGCTGCGGAAGGCGAGAGAATCATCGAACTGGATCCCGGAATGGCGTTCGGCACGGGGACGCATCCGACCACATCCTTATGCCTCCAAACGCTGGAATCGGTCGTCCAAGGCGGCGAAGTGATGATCGATGTCGGCACCGGGTCCGGCATTCTGGCGATCGGCGCATGCCGGCTGGGCGCAAGCCGCGTTCTGGCGCTGGATCTCGACCCCGTGGCTGTATCGAGCGCCACTGAAAACGTCAAGCTCAACGGCTTGTCGGATGCCGTGGAGGTCCGTCTTAGCGATTTGCTGGGAGTGCTGAAGCAAGGCGAGCCTTCGGTGGAGAACGGAGCGGAGCCGCGGGTCGGCGACTTGCCCGTCGGCGTCAAGCTGCCGGTCGACCTTGTCGTCGCCAACATTTTGGCCGAAATTATATTGCTGTTTATCGACGATGTGTACCGGGCGCTGAAGCCGGGCGGCATCTATATTGCGTCCGGCGTATATAAAAATAAAGAGAACGATGTCGAGCAAGGGCTGATCGGCTCCGGGTTCGTCATCGACGAAAAACGCCGCGACCAAGACTGGATTGCCTTTGTCGCGCGCAAGCCGCAGGAGGACTGATGGAAACTCTCGAACGTTTTTTGCGATACCCGCTCGAGGATTTGCCTTTTATCGCCCTTGTGCTCATCATTTCGTTTACGGTGCATGAATTTGCCCATGCCTACAGCGCGTACAAGTTCGGGGACGATACCGCGTACCGGGAAGGGCGCGTAACGTTGAACCCGATGGTCCATCTGGACTTGCTCGGCTCGATCCTGCTGCTGATCGCAGGTTTCGGCTGGGCGAAGCCGGTGCCGGTCAATCCGAGCCGCTTCCGGAAGCGGCGCACGATGAGCATTATCGTGTCCGCCGTCGGGCCGCTCAGCAATTTGCTGCTCGCCGTTGCGGGCATGCTCATTTTGTATATTTTGAACCAAACCGGATTGCTGCATTCGGGGTCGCAGGGCGTTTATTTGGCGATAATTCACTTTTTCTATTACTTTATCTCGATCAATCTGCTTTTGTTTATATTCAACCTGATCCCTCTTCCGCCGCTGGACGGCTACCGGATCGTCTCGGAGCTGCTTCCGTTCCGGACGCGCTACAAGCTGGACCAGAACGCGCATTGGGGGATGATCATCTTTTTGCTGATGGTGTTTATTCCGCCGCTGCGCGCCGTCACGCTCGAGCCGATCCTCGGCTTGTCGGGCCAGCTGATGCTGTGGCTCATCGACCGCTTCGACGCGTTTTTCAAGCCGGTCAACTGGTATGAAATAATCATGGAAATCATTCGTTAAACCATGCTATGATGAAGGATGGAGTTTAAAGCAAATGCAACGATATTTTGTGCCGCCGGATCGGTTTCGTGACGGCATCGTTCAAATACAAGGCGAGGATGCCCGCCATATCGTCCGCGTTATGCGGATGGGGCCCGGAGACCGGATAATCGCAGTCGACGGGCAAGGCCGTGCTGTGCGGGCCGTCATCCGGGACGCAACCCCGGATGAGGTCGTCGCGGAGGCGGAGGAGACGCTGTCTTTGGACAGCGAGCCGCGCTGGGACGTCACGATCGCTCAAAGCTTGCCCAAGGGCGACAAGATGGAGCTGATTATCCAGAAAGGAACCGAAATCGGAGCTTGCGCGTTTGCGCCGTTCCAGTCGGAGCGGATGATCGTGCAGTACGACGCCAAGAAGGAGGCCAAGCGGCTCGAGCGATGGGGCAAAATCGCCAAGGAGGCGGCGGAGCAGTCGCACCGCGGCCGCATTCCGGAGCTGCATGCCGTCCGGAGCTGGCGGGAGCTTCTCGGCGTCATCGGGGACTATGACTTGGCGCTGTTTTGCTATGAGCGCGAAGGCGATGCGGCTCACGGCGTCGGTCTCGCGACGGCCGTTCGGGAATGGCTGGCGGGACGAGCCGCCGAAGGCGCGGCATCGGGAACGCCGTCCGGGAGACCGCCGAGGCTGCTCGTCATCGCCGGACCGGAAGGCGGGTTTGCCGAGCGGGAAGCCGAAGAAGCGGCGGCGGCGGGCGCCGTCAAGGTCGGGCTCGGCCGCCGCATCTTGAGAGCGGAGACGGCGGCTATTGTCGCCTTGTCCTGCTTAATGTACGAATCCGGAGAAATGGGAGGAGCGTGACGGCCATGTCAACGGTCGCATTCTATACACTAGGCTGCAAGGTCAACTTCTACGATACGGAAGCGATCTGGCAGCTCTTCAAAAACGAAGGCTACGAGCAGGTCGACTTCGAGTCGACCGCCGACGTCTATTTGATCAATACTTGCACGGTAACGAATACCGGCGACAAGAAGAGCCGGCAAATTATTCGGCGCGCCGTCCGGCGCAACCCGGACGCGATCGTTGCCGTAACGGGCTGCTATGCCCAAACGTCGCCCGCGGAAATTATGGCGATCGAAGGGGTGGACCTTGTCATCGGCACGCAGGACCGCGACAAGATCATGACGTACATCGAGGAAATCAGGCGGGACCGCAAGCCGGTCAACGCCGTGCGCAACATTATGAAGACGCGCAGCTTCGAAGAGCTGGACGTGCCGGATTTCGCCGAGCGTACGCGCGCGTTTCTGAAAATTCAGGAGGGCTGCAACAACTTTTGCACCTTCTGCATCATTCCGTGGTCCCGGGGCCTGTCGCGCAGCCGCGACCCGCAAAGCGTGGTCGAGCAGGCGAAGGCGCTTGTCGCTTCGGGCTACAAGGAAATCGTCCTGACCGGCATTCATACGGGCGGCTACGGCGACGACCTGGAAAACTACGATTTGACGAAGCTGCTGTGGGATTTGGACAAGGTGGAGGGGCTCGAGCGCATCCGCATCAGCTCGATCGAAGCGAGCCAAATCGACGACGCGATGATCGAAGTGCTGAACAAATCGGACAAGATGTGCCGCCATCTGCACATTCCGCTGCAGGCCGGCGACAATGCCGTGCTGAAACGGATGCGGCGCAAATATACGACCGAGGAGTTTGCGGCCAAGATCAAGAGGCTGCACGAGGCGATGCCGGGCGTCGCGATTACGACCGACGTCATCGTCGGATTTCCGGGAGAAACCGAGGAAATGTTCGAGAACGGCTACCGGTATATGGAAGAGCTCGGTTTTGCCGAAATGCACGTGTTCCCATATTCCAAGCGGACCGGCACGCCCGCCGCGCGGATGGAGGACCAGGTGGACGAGGAGGTCAAGAACGAACGCGTCCACAAGCTGATCGACCTGTCCGAACGATTGCAGCTGCAATACGCGCAACGGTTCGTCGGCGAGGTCGTCGACGTCATCCCGGAGCGCGATTACAAGGGAGCTCCAGGTTCGGGTCTGGTCATGGGCTACTCCGACAATTATCTGCAAATCGTGTTCGAAGGCTCCGAAGCTTTGATCGGCGAACTGTGCCGCGTCAAAATTACGGAAGCGGGCGTGAACGAATGCCGCGGGCAGCTCGTTCGCGTGCTGGAGGGCGTCCAAGCGGCCGCTTATTCGCCAGGTCCGGAAGCCTGGCCGCTGAACGACCGGGAAGCCGTTCGGGCTTAACCGAAGCGTCGTTCGCCGCCGCGTCTTGAACGGCCAAACGCAAGGATTCCTTTTCTTTTTCGGAGCGGTTCGAAAAGATGAAGGAATCCTTTGCTGCATATAATATATAAATGGATGACTACGGCAGGGGGGAATGGGCATGAAGCAAATTTCGGCAGGAGGAGTCGTATTCCGGCGCAACGAGAAGGGACAACTGCAAATCCAGCTCATCCAGGACCGCTACGGCAAAGTATCGCTCCCCAAAGGCAAGATGGAGCCCGGCGAAACGGTCGAGCAGACCGCTCTGCGGGAAATCGCGGAAGAAACCGGCCTGGAGGGAGTGATCGTCGCTCCTATCGATCAGATTAAATATCAATATCAGCATACGGAGTTTGGCACCGTGGACAAAGAGGTTCATTATTATTTGGTGGAGGCGGTCGGCGGGACCCATCAGGCCCAGATCGAGGAAATCCGCGGCGTCGACTGGTTTGAACCGCTGGAGGCGTGGCGCAGGCAAAAGCAATCCGGCTACGACAATAACAACCGGATCGTAGCCGGGGCGCTGCAGCTGCTCGGCATCGCGGTCCATTAGCGCGGGTCGGCGGCTTCGATGTTCCGCAGCGGCTTCAGGTAACAGAGCGGGAGCGCGATCAGCGAGCAGACGACGTTGAAGATCGTCTGGGCGTGGGCGATTTGCGAGGAAGCGGAATGAGCGAGCCATCCGGAAACGGCCGCAAGCTCGCCGATCAGAGGCATAAACAGGAGAGCGCCGCCGATATTGAGAAGCGTATGCGAGACGGCGACCAACTGCCCCCCTTTGGAGCCGCCTATGGAAGCGAGCAGCGCGGTGGCGCAAGTGCCGACGTTAGCTCCCAGCACGATCGCGACGCCCAGCTCGACAGGCATGGCGCCGATGGAAACGAAGCCCATCACAAGGCCGATAACCGCGGAGCTGCTGTGCACGGCGGCCGTCAGCGCGGCGCCGGCGCCCAGCCCCCACCATATGCTGGCTTCCGCCTGGTCCAGAAACCAGGCGAACAGGCCGGTTTCCTGAACGGCCGGACCGATGGATTGCATGATGGACAGGCCCGCAAGCAGTAAACCGAAGCCGCAGACGGCAACGGAAGCCGAACGAACCGGCTCGAGCCATTTCAATCCGGCCAGGCGCGGCAACAGGCCGAATTCCTTCACCAGCGCGGTCAGCAGCCAAGCTCCGAACGAAGCGGCCAGCAGCGGCGCGGCCATCTGCTGGATGTTCAGGCCGATCAGCTCGGTCGTCAGGCAAGTGCCGATGTTGGTTCCGAGAATGATGCCCAGCGTACGAGGAAAAGTGAGCAGCCCCGCGTTCACCAGGCCGATCGAAATGACGGTGACGGCGGTGCTGCTCTGCAGCACGGCGGATGACGCGGCTCCGACCGCCAGGCCGTGAAGCGGCGTAGCCGTCGATTGCCGGACGAGCCGAAGCAGCTGAGGCCCGGCAAGCCGATGCAAGGCCAGCTCCATCAGCTTCATGCCGCACATAAACACCGCGAAGCCAAGCAGCATCGCGATGACGATTTGTGGAATCATACGCAAGCTCTCCTTGTCTATTCTTGTCGTCCTATGGCCAACAGCGCCCGTCGGTGCCGGTTGGCCCCGCATCTATATGTATGCCGAAAAGAGGACGGGCATGACAAGCCGGGAGAATGGCCGCGGCAAGCGGCCGCAAGCTTATACATAGAGAGGACGTTAACCCCATTGAACAACCCGAATCCGAAAGCCATTTTGGCCAAATCCCGCAAAAAAAGAACCGAGCAAGGACATCCGTGGATCTACGCAAACGAAATCGATCGGATAGAGGGCGAAGCGCAGCCCGGCGGCCTTGTCGACGTGTATACGCATCAGGGGCGTTATCTGGCGACCGGCTATTGGAACCCGGCTTCGCAAATAACGATCCGGGTCGTGTCGCACGAGCCGATCGCGGCGCTGGACAAGACGTTTTTCGCCGAGCGGTTTCGCCGGTGCGCGCAGTACCGTTCCCGATTTGTCAAGGACAACGACTGCCGTCTCGTCTATGGCGAAGCCGATTATTTGCCCGGCCTGATCGTGGACCGCTTTCGCGACGTGCTCGTCGTGCAGCTGCTGACGCTGGGCATGGAAGCTGTCCGCGACGAACTGGTCGAGGCGCTGGTCGAAGCGTTTGCGCCGCGCGGCATTTACGAGCGCAGCGACGCTTCGGTGCGGCGGCTGGAAGGGCTGGAGGAACGGACGGGCCCGTTGTACGGGGAATGTCCCGAAATTGTGGAAATCGAAGAGAACGGGCTGAAGCTGGAGGTCGACATCGTCCACGGGCAAAAAACGGGCTACTTCTACGACCAGCGGGAAAACCGCGCCGCCACCGCTCCGTTAATGACGGGCTGGGGAGCCCGGAGCGGCATTTCGCTTGAACGGTCCGAAGACGGCCGGCTCATTCCGGTCAACCGGAACGGCAAGGAGGTCGGTTTCCCCTATTGGGACGGCGCGACGGTTCTCGAATGCTTCGCCCATACCGGCAGCTTCACCCTGCACGCCTGCAAATACGGGGCCAAAAAAGTGACTTGCCTGGACGTGTCGGAGCATGCGATCGAGACGGCCAAGCGGAACGTCGAGCGCAACGGCTTTTCGGACCGCGTCGAATTTGTCGTAGCCGACGCGTTTCAATATTTGCGGTCGCAGACGAAGGGGCTGGAGGAGCGGAAGCTGCGGGCCGCAGGCGGGGCGGATACGTCGAAAAAGCTGGAGGAAGGCGGCCGGACCTGGGACGTCGTCATTCTGGACCCGCCGGCCTTCGCCAAAACGAAAAGCGCCGTGCCGGGAGCGGTCAGAGGCTACAAGGACATCAACCTGCACGGCATGAAGCTGGTGAACGAAGGCGGATACCTCGTAACGGCAAGCTGCTCGTACCATATGCGGCCGGAGCTGTTTCTGGCGACGATTCAGGAGGCGGCCGCGGATGCGGGCAAGCTGCTGAGGCTCGTAGATTGGCGCGGAGCGGGCAAGGATCACCCGCAGCTGCTCGGCGTCGACGAAGGCCATTATTTGAAGTTTGCGATATTCGAGGTTCGCAGCAAACGTCTCGGCAGCGTGTAACGATAGAAGGGTTTAACGGACAAGGAGGGGAAAGCTTATGGCGCTTCGATTGGTCATCGGCCGTTCGGGAACGGGAAAAACGACGTTGTGCCTGGACGAAATTCGCGGCATGCTTCGACAGGCCGCGGACGGGCCGCCGCTTGTCATGCTCGTCCCCGAGCAGGCGACGTTTCAAACGGAATACGCTCTGCTTGCAGGCGGTCAAGGTCTTCGCGGCACATTGCGGGCGCAGGCGCTCAGCTTTCGCAGGCTCGCTTTCCGCGTCATGCAGGAGACGGGCGGAACCGCTCTCGTTCCGATCGACGATACGGGCAAGCATATGCTCCTGTACAAGACGGTGCTTCGGTTGTCGGAGCGCCTCGAGCTGTTCCGCGCCGGGGCGGAGCAGCCGGGCTTCATCGAGCGTCTTGCCGAGCTGCTGACGGAATGGAAGCGCTACGGCGTCGACAGCGGACGCGTGACGGAAGCGCTGCAAGCCGGCGGTCCGGATCCGGACTCCAGCGAAGACGGGGGACGGTCGCTGCTTGACCGGAAGCTGCGCGACCTCGCGCTTATATATGGCGAAATGGAGCGGGAGCTGGCCGGAAGGTATATCGATTCGGAAGATTATTTGCAGCTGCTGAAGGAAGGCTTTCCGGCGGCTCCGTCTATGCGCGGCGCGCATATTTGGGTCGACGGCTTTCACGGCTTTACGCCGGCGGAATACGGCGCGCTCGGCGAAATTATGGCGTCGGCGGCCGATATGACGGTGACGCTGACGCTGGACCGTCCTTACGCCGCAGGCGAGGCGCCTCACGAGCTGGATTTGTTTCATCCCGCCGCGGAAACTTGCCTCAAGCTGCTGGAGTTGGCGGAGCAACGCGGGGTTCAAGTGCTGGAGCCCGTCGTGCTGAACGCTTCGCCCGCCTGGCGCTTTAAGGACAGTCCGATGCTGGCGCATCTGGAGAAGCATTACGGCAAGCGCGTGCCGATGGCCGTCACCGGCCCGTCGTTCCGTCCGGACAGTCCCGCTTGCGGCGTATCGCTGCATGCCGCCGGCGGCCGAAGGGCGGAAGTCGACGCCGTGGCGAGAGATATGATCCGCAGAGCCTCGGACGAGGGGCTGCGCTGGCGGCAGCTGGCGGTCATGGTCCGCAACGCGGAGGATTACGCCGGATACATCGCCCAAATCTTCGAGGAGTACGGCATCCCCTATTACATCGATCAGAAGAAAAAGGCGCAGCATCATCCGCTTGTCGAATTTATCCGCTCGGCTTTTGAAACGGTGCTGTACGGCTGGCGCTACGACGCCGTATTCCGCTGCGTGAAGACGGAGCTGCTGTATCCCCGGGACGGCAGCCTGCCGCGCGAATCGTTCGACCTGCTGGAAAATTACGTGCTGGCGGCGGGCATCGACGGCCGCAAATGGCTGGACAAAAAGGCGTGGAAGCCGCTCGTACCCGCCGCGCTGGAGGAAGAGACGGCGATGGAAACGGCCGTGCCGGATCGCGCGATGCGCGAGCTGGAAATCGCGCTGGCCGCCCGGGAAGCGGTTGTGCCGCTGCTCCGCCGTTTCGGGGACAGCTTGCGCAAGGCGGCGGATGTGAAACAGATGTGCGAAGCGCTGTTCCGCTTGCTCGATCATGCCGACGCCGCCGATTTGCTGGAGCAGTGGAGCCGCGACGATATGGCCAAAGGACAGTCGCTGCGGGCCAGAAGCCACCGCCAGCTGTGGGACAATGTGATGAGCCTGCTGGACCAGCTGGCGGAGCTGGCGGGCGACCAGCAGGTTGCTCCGGAGCTGTTTGCGGGCATGGTGGAAGCCGGACTGGACAGTCTGAAGCTGGCGTCCGTGCCGCCGGCGCTCGATCAGGTGCTCGTCGGAAGCATGGACAGGACGCGCTCCGCCGATATTGCAGTCTGCTACGTGCTGGGCGCCAACGACGGCTTGATGCCGGCGCGGACGCAGGAAGACGGCATTCTGACGGAAGCCGAACGGGAGCTGCTGGAGGAGAGCGGCATCCGGATGGCGCCGGGGGCCCGCCGCAGGCTGCTGGACGAACGGTTTATGATTTACAACGCGCTAACGAAGCCGGGCCGGCATCTATGGGTCAGCTGGGCGCAGGCCGATGAAGAGGGGAAAGCGCTGCTTCCGTCGGAAATCGTTCGGATGCTGAAGGGGCTCTATCCCGGCATCCCCGTGTACGATGAACCGCTCGGACCTTCGCCGGATATGCCGGAAGAAGAGCAGCTGCCGTTCGTTATGCGGCCCGAGTCGGCGCTGTCTCATTTGACGGCGATGGTTCGCGCCTGGCGGCAAGGGAAGCCGATTTCGCCGCTGTGGTGGAGCGTGTACAACTGGTTTGCCGTTCGACCGGAATGGCAGCCACGGCTGCGGCTCATGATGTCGTCGCTCGTCTTCGACAATCGGGAGGACGACTTGAGCGCGTCGACGGCTTCGCTGCTGTACGGCGAACGGATGAAGGCGAGCGTCTCCCGCATGGAGCGGTTCGTCTCTTGTCCGTTCCAGCATTTCGCGATTCACGGCTTGAAGCTTCGGGAGCGCAAGCTGCACCGGCTGGCGGCGCCGGACGTCGGCCAGCTGTTCCATGCGGCGCTGAGCAAGCTCGCCGGCGAGCTCGGGCCGCGCTGGGGCAAGCTGGGGGCGGACGACCTGAAGGCGGCGGCGGTCCGCGCGGTCGACGCCTTGGCGCCCAAGCTGCAATCCGAGATTTTGCTCAGCAGCGGCCGGTTTCAGTATATCGCCCGCAAGCTGAAGGAGATCGTCGCGCAAGCGGCGGTTATCCTGGGCGAGCACGCCGGAAGGGCCGAGTTCGTGCCTGTAGGAACGGAAGTCGATTTTGGTCCGGGCGGCACGCTGCCTTCGCTTGCGATTCGTCTGGACGACGGCTCCGAGCTCGAGATTGTCGGCCGGATCGACCGGGTCGACGCGGCGCAGACAAGCGACGGGCTGCTGCTGCGCGTCCTGGACTACAAGTCGAGCGCGACGGCGCTGAAGCTGGAGGAAGTGATCCACGGCCTGTCTCTTCAAATGCTGACTTATCTGGACGTGCTGATGACGCATGCGCAGGATTGGCTCGGGCAGCCGGCCTCGCCGGCGGGGGTGCTTTATTTTCACGTCCATAACCCGTTGCTGCAAACGTCGGGGAGACTGTCCCGGGAAGAAGCGGCGGGCTTGCTGCTGAAGCGGTACAAAATGAAAGGTCTCGTGACCGCGGACGCAAGCGTCGTAAAACGGATGGACAGCCGCCTCGAAACCGGCTATTCCGACATGTTGCCGGTGGCGCTGAAACGGGACGGAAGCTTCTACAGCAGCGCTTCCGTCGTCACCGAGGAGCAGTGGGATACGCTGCGGAGGGCGGTCAGGCGGAGCATCGGACGGATCGGCAGCTCGATCCGCCGGGGACGGGTCGCCATCGAACCGTATCGGATGGGCGGCAAGACGCCTTGCCAATATTGCGATTACAAAGCCGTATGCCAATTCGACCCTTTGTTTCCGGGCAACGATTACGCCAAGCTGCGCAAAACCGGCAAAGAAGAAGTTTGGCAGCAGCTTGAAGAGCGGCTTGAAGAGGAGCGTGAAACGACATGACGACAGCCGACATCGGCAAGCCGCCGGGCAGCAGCTGGACGGACCATCAATGGAGCGCGGTCGTGACCGGCGGCTCCAATGTGCTCGTCGCGGCTGCGGCCGGCTCGGGCAAGACGGCGGTGCTCGTCGAAAGAATTATTCGCCGCATTTCCTCGGATACGGACGTGGACCGGCTGCTCGTCGCCACGTTTACGAAAGCGGCCGCGGCGGAGATGAAGGACCGAATCCGGCTGGCGTTGGAGAAGGAGCTGGAGCGCAAGCCGGATTCGGAGCATTTGAGCAGACAGCTTGCACTGATGGGCCGGGCTTCCATTACGACGCTGCATTCCTTTTGCCTGGATGTCATTCGCAAATATTATCCGCTGATCGGCCTTGACCCGGGGTTCCGCATCGCCAACGAGACGGAGAGCGAGCTGCTTCGGCTGGAGGTGCTGGACGACCTGTTCGAAAACCGGTATCAGCTTTCGGACGACGAGCGGGACGAAGCGGCTCCCGGCGGCGCCGGACCGTTTCTGAAGCTGGTCGACCGCTACGGCGGCGAGAAGGGCGACGAGCCGCTGTACCAGCTTGTGCAGGAGCTGTACGATTTTTCCCGGAGCCATCCATGGCCGGATCATTGGCTGAGGAACGCGGCGGCGGCTTTTTGCATCGGATCGGCCGATGAGCTCGAACGGAGCGCCTGGACCGCCAGTCTCCGCGACGGCGTGGAATTGACGCTCGAAGGCGCCGCCGCTTTGCTGCGGCAAGCGTTGGAGCTCGCCGAACGACCCGCGGGACCTGCGGCCTACGCGGCAACGCTGAAGGACGATGTTCTGGCCGTAGAAGGTTTGCTCGGCGCGGTGCGGCATCGGCCGTGGAGAGAGTGGGCAGCCGCCTTCGCGGAAGCCGGGTTCGGCAAGCTGAAGCCGGTCAAGGGCGACGACGTCGACAAGGCGCTGCAGGAGAACGCGAAGGAGCTGCGCGACGAAGCCAAGCAGCTGGTGGCCGGTCTCGCGGCGGAGCTGTTCTCGCGCGATGCGGATCAGTACGCGGAAGAGATGAACGAGCTGGCGCCGTTAATGGCCGCGCTTGCGGAGCTGGTCATCGAGTTCGGCGCCCGGTACGAAGAGAAGAAACGCGCGAAGGGACTGCTGGATTTCGGCGATTTGGAGCATTATTGCCTGCGCATTCTTCGGGACGGCGCTTCGTCGCCCGGCAAGCTGATTCCTTCGGTCGCCGCGAAGGAATACCAGCGGCAGTTCGAGGAAATTTTGCTGGACGAGTATCAGGATACGAACATGGTGCAGGAGGCGATCGTTTCGCTGATCGAACGGCGGAGCGGCGGCGGCAACCGGTTTATGGTCGGCGACGTCAAGCAGAGCATCTACCGGTTCCGTCTGGCGGAGCCAAATCTCTTTTTGCAAAAGTATAAGTCGTATCGCTCCCGTACGGAACCGTCTGCGCTTCCGGGCGGTGAAGCGGGCGTGCGCATCGATCTGGCGCGCAACTTCCGCAGCCGAAGCGAGGTCGTGGACGGCGTCAACCGGGTGTTTCGCGCCATCATGCGCGAGAAGGTGGCCGAGCTGGATTACGACAGCCGGGCCGAGCTCGTCTACGGGGCCTCATATCCGCCTCCGGCGCAGCCCGGCAGCTGCGACATTCAATTTGCGGTGCTCGACCGGGGCGCCGCTCCCGGCGGTGCAGGAGAAGACGCTGCTGCGTCTTCCGACGGCCAGGACGACGGCGAGGCGGCGGAGCGGCTGGCCGCGGCGGAAGCGGCGGCGGAAATGGCCGCGGCCCAGCTGGAGGCGCGCTGGATTGCCGCCCGGCTCAGGGAGCTGGCCGACTCGGGATATCAGGTATACGACGGCAAGGCGGGAACGTACCGGCCGATGAAATGGCAGGACGCGGTCATCTTGCTCCGAGCTTCCCAGCAATGGGCGCCCGTGCTGATCGAGGAGCTGCAGGCGCAAGGGATACCGGCTTATGCGGAGCTGGCCGGAGGTTATTTCGAAGCGACGGAAATCGAAACGATGCTGTCGCTGCTGCGCGTCATCGACAATCCTTATCAGGACATCCCGCTGGCGGCGGCGCTGCGCTCCCCTCTCTTCGGTCTGAATGCGGAGGAGCTGGCGCTGATCCGGATATACGCAGGAAACAAATCGTATTACGAAGCCGCGGCGGCTGCCGCCGGCGATTCCCGCATGAGCGGTTCCGCGCGTAACAAGCTGTCGCGGTTTCTGGACAGCCTCGACGCATGGCGCGAGGAGGCCCGCCAAGGCTCGCTCGCCGATTTGCTGTGGCGCATCTACAAGGAAACGGGGTATTACGATTTTGCCGGGGGGCTTCCCGGCGGCATGCAGCGCCAAGCGAACTTGCGGGCGCTGTACGACCGGGCGAAGCAATACGAGGCCACCTCGTTCCGCGGCTTGTTCCGCTTTCTGCGCTTCATCGAGCGGATGCGCGACAGCGGCGGCGACCTTGGCACGGCAGGAGCGCTGGGCGAGGGTGAGGACGTCGTGCGCATCATGTCCATCCATAAGAGCAAGGGGCTGGAGTTTCCGGTCGTATTCGCGGCCGGCCTCGGCAAATCGTTTAATATGCAAGATTTGCGCCGTCCGTTCCTCCTCCACAAGGAGCTCGGGTTCGGCCCGAAATTTGTCGATCCGGACATGCGCATCAGCTTTCCAAGCTTGCCTTGCCTGGCGATCCGCAGAGCGATGCGCAACGAGCTGCTGGCCGAGGAGATGCGCATATTGTACGTGGCGCTGACGCGTCCGAAGGAAAAGCTGTTTCTGGTCGGAACGGCGTCGAATGCCGCCAAAAAGCTGAAAAGCTGGCAATCGGCGCTTGAGGCGGACGGATCCGTCGGCGATTATCATGTCGCGTCGGCCAAGTGCTTCCTGGATTGGCTCGGCCCGCTTGCGGCTTCGCAGCTGGCCTCGCAGACGGAGACGCGCGAAGTCGGAGACGGTGGGCTGCCGTGGAGCTGCGGCATCGCTCCGGCGGAATGGTTCGGGTCGGAAGCGGCGGCTTCGCTCGAGAGCCCTTCCGGCTCGGAAGAAGCGGACGCGGAGCGGCTGCAGGCGATCGTATCTCTGGCGGTGCTGGACGACGCGGAGCCGAATGCCGCGCTTGGCGAGCGCTTGTCTTGGACGTATCCGTACGCGGCGGCGGCGGAAACGGCGGCCAAAACGTCGGTAACGGAAATGAAAAGACTGGCGGCCGAACCGCAGGACGACGCGGCCGAGCCGTTCGCCGCCGCC
>Ga0065721_10005328_pt1 | contig 16393 bp, 24 predicted proteins | sample Mesricmetagenome_FD_59108 | JGI IMG/M metagenome (GOLD analysis project Ga0065721, IMG submission 59108) | Mesophilic microbial community from rice straw/compost enrichment Sample: eDNA_1 v2 (version 2) | ecosystem: Engineered > Solid waste > Grass > Composting > Bioreactor | place: USA: Davis... | reverse complement strand
GATCTTCGTTGCATTATGTCCTGCACCTGAGTTCTTCGCGCGTATATGTAAGCGGACCACCTGGCCCTGGACCGACCCGTAACTAGTAATGCCTTACTATTTTCGTATTTTGGAGAACAACAGATAATGATTTCTGCCATTCTAGTCGCCGCCGGATCTTCGTCCCGAATGGGACAATCGAAACAACTGCTCAACATTGGAGGAGAAATCCTTCTCGCGCGTACACTCCGCACAATACTGGGTGCGAATGTCAACAATGTTGTGGTTGTTCTTGGCGCGAATGAACATGTTCACCGCGATGTGATTAAAGATTTCAAGGTTGACATCGTTTCGAATAAAAGTTGGGAGAACGGAATAGGGTCATCGATCAAAGCCGGGTTGAATCACCTGGTCTCGAAAAACCCAACAGTTCAGGGTGTAATCATCTCTGTGTGTGACCAACCACGACTTACATCGGATGTCATCGCCAATCTCATCAGCACACACAATACCTCCGGCAAACCCATCATCGCGTGTGACTATCCTGGCGGCCCTGGCGTGCCAGTGCTCTTCGACGAAACCTACTTCGAGAAACTGAATGCTATCCCCGACGATCAAGGAGCTAAGAAACTCATCCTTCAGAATACATCGGACCTTTCCCTGGTAACGTTTCCTGGTGGAGAGATTGACTTAGATACGATGGAAGACGTTGCCCGTTATCAAGATCATCCTCTCCGCCCAGGTACACTTGCTTGAAGACTTGGTCGCTCCCGGAATCGCGTTGATGGATCGGTGCATTGCGATATTTCAGGAAACCTCCGGACCGATTCGCGAATTTGCTCTGGATCTCTGCGATGATGGCAACTGCAATTTCATCCGGGGCTTCAGCGCCAATGTCGAGTCCGATGGGGGAGTGGATCCGATGCATATCTTCGCTTGATAGTTCAATTCCTTCGGATGCGAATTCTTTCAACATCTTATCGAAGCGTTTACGCGGACCAAGTATTCCAATGTACGGCGTTGGCGATTTCAGCAACTTCTTCAGAACATCCCGATCATACTCGTAGTTGTGAGACATCAGCACGCACGCCGTAAAAGGCGTGATATCAAAATCGCGGTCGATAAAATCACGCTGGCACAATGATAATTTATCGGCTGTGGGGAAGAACAGGGGAGCAATGTGCGCAACACATTCGTCGGTGACCGATACATCCCAACCGATAGACTTTGCAAGATTGCTCACCGGTCTCGCGTCAAACCCGGCACCGAAGATCATCAGCGTAATGGAAGGTTGGATGAGTTCGAGGAATACCTCAACGACTTCACCGTCGATCGAATATTGAACAGCTTCCGATTTTTTTGTCTGGAAGACCTTTAAGAGATCGGGAATCACCAAATCATTGATCCTTTCTTCCTGGAAGGTAACTAATCGCTCGCCGCGATTGTTGATCAGGCATTTTTCCGATTGATGTTTCGTGTTTGAAAATACAGTAGCGAGGGCTACCGGCTCTCGCGAAGAGATAATATTTTGGAAAAGCTGTATCGGGTCGTGAGGGGTCGCAGTCTTGACAGGCTCGATCATGACGTCGATGACGCCGTTGCATCCAAGGCCGATACCGAGATTCTGGTTACTATCCTCGCTGGTATCGTACGTCACTGTCAGAGGAGATTGTTCCTGCATGACTTTTCGGGCCTTTCGCAAGGCATCACCCTCGAGACAACCTCCGCTGATCGATCCGACCCATTTACCGTCGTCAAATACCAGCATTCTCGCACCAGGGCTTCTGTAAGAAGAACCACGTACTCTAACTACGGTAGCAAGGGCAATTTTTCTCGCTTCGAGGTCAGTCTTGCGGAATGCGTCGATTATGGCCTTCTGCTCCTTCATGGTCCTTGCCGTTTAGTCTATCCGAATATAGGTCTTTTTGAGGAAATAGCGCCATTGGTGAATCGTCAATCGTCAATCGTGAATGTTCGTGAATCGGTGATCGTGAATCGTCAATCGTCAGTCGTGAATGTTCGTGAATAGTCAATCGTGAATCGTGAATTGCACAACCCGCCATTGCCATTTGCCATATTGCCTATTGCCGTTTGATTCCGACTCTCCGACGACTAATACGCCATGGACCATTCAGTGGGCAGCGGACCGTGGTCCGTGGACCGAAATGATCAATTATCTGAATTAACATTACTCACACTTCGCGAGTACCTCCGCCGCCTCCTTCACTTCAACAAGCCCCCGCTCATGGCCCCATGTGTTGTAAATGTATGTCGCTATCTCCGCGACTTCTATGTCGGAAAGAGTGGGAATACCTGGCATTGGTTGATTGAATTGCACTCCGTTGACGAACATCTCGCCGCTCTTACCGTGACGGATCAGGCAGATCACGCTGTCAAAGTTTTCGGTCATGTAGTCGGATGTGTTAAGGGGAGGGTATAGCCTTCCGAGTCCGCTGCCATCGGTTTGATGGCAGTTGCTGCAGTGTTGGAGATATAATTTCTCGCCCTGAACGTAATACTGCCGGAACGTCGGCGAGGAATTCCCCCTGCAGCACGACAACGCAGCGCAGATAGCAATCAACGACCACATCCTCATGATCCTTCCTTTTTCAGGATGCGGATGTCTTCAATCAATTGGTCGACTTCTTCGGTTTTCGTTCCGTCGTATTTTCCGCGTATGCGTCCCTTCTTGTCAATCAACAGAAAGGCACCACTATGAATAAAGCCGTCGCTTTGTGATGGGTCTTCCATAGCCGTCGCGAAATAGCTGGTCTGTGCCAGGTAATAGATCGAGTCTTTCACGCCAGTCAGGAAATGCCACTTCTCACTTTCTACTCCAAGTCTCTCGGCGTAGTCGCGAAGGCGTGCGACTGTGTCGTACTCGGGATCAATGGTATGCGATACAATCAATACCTCGGGATCATCCTTTACTTTATCGTAGACTCTTTTCATTTGAGTCTTCATGATAGGGCAGATGGTCCGACATGAAGTGAAAAAGAAGTCGGCAACGTAGATCTTGCCACGAACGGTCTCGTTCGTGACGAGCATGCTGTCCTGGTTGACAAGAGCGAAATTGCCGATTGTGTGATAAATAGTATCAGTACCCGTGATGTCTTTCTCACCCATAATGGGAAGCTTGCGCTCCTTTTGCTCGATGCATGAAATAATGATAGCGCACGAAGCGAGAACGATCAGCGCTGAACGCACCAAGCGTCGAAGGACCTTTGTCTTGCTATTTCGGTTCATGAATTCTTGCGATATTTCTTGTACAACCTCATACCTATGATGATCAGAAGCGTAACACCTGCGAGGCCGGCCAGACCCCATACAACGCTTAATGCGTTCTTCAGGACGATGATGAAAACAATACTGATCAGGAATAGCGTTGATACTTCATTCCAGAAGCGAAGTTGCTGGGACGAATATCGGACGACTCCCTTCCTCAATTGATTAAACAAATAATGAAGCGAAAAGTGATACAGGTATAGAAAAAAAACGAGTGTGAGCTTAATGTGCATGAACCCCTGTTGGAGCCATTCCGGCTGATTGACAAGGATCGAGATTCCCATGCCGAGCGTGATGACTGCTGATGGCCACGTGATGCCATACCACAGCCGCGATGCCATCATCGTCAGTTGTTTCAAGAGAACGGACTTTTCGGGCTCGGGTTTTTGATGCGATTCGACGATGTAGACGAAAAGCCTTGGCATGTAGAACAGACCGGCGAACCAAGTCACAACGAAGACTATATGGACAGCCTTGAGGTAGAGGAATGTCATAGTGCAAATGTGCTGAGAGTTAGCTCGCTGCACAAATATTTTCTAACCTGCGGTAATAGGATCGCCCACGCGAATCGTCCCCTCTCTTAACGCGATCATATTTTGGCCGAAAAAAACTTTGTTTCCGACTTTTCGATAAGCAGACAGCGTGCGAAGAGGTTCGGTCCCTTTGACGGCGGTTTCCGGGTCGACCGTGGTCATGACACACCGATCGCACTTCTTGACAGCTGCGAAAGGGATATCTCCGATGGTGACACGGCTCCATGCATCTTCTGCAAAAGGCGCGCCCCCGGTGAATACAAAGTTGGGACGGAAACGGTTCATCGACACAGGTTGTTCAAGCCTTGAGTTCAGGTCGTCGAGAGATGCCTGGCCGATGACAAGGAATGGATAAGCATCGGCGAGGCTGACGTGATCATCTCCAATAGCGTAGTCTGGATCGACATGGCGAGGGTTCTCTTCGGGAAAGGCGACCAGGCGACAGGATATGCCAAGACGTTCCGTGAACCACTTGCTGATTTCGGGGTCGACTTCAGCGACAATGACATCGTCTTCCCATACACGGGCCGTTATTCGGTTGCTGAGGCCATTCGTGCTGGTATTGAAGCTGATTTCCCCGTCTCCCTTGAATCCGACACGTATATGGTCACCGTTGACTTCTGGCTGGAACCACGCCATTCGGGGATGCACGCGCTGAGTCATGGCAACACCGTCGGCGTCGATGAGCATCCACCTGCGGTCATACCTCAGGCCCTTTTTCATGACTGTTGCAGTTTCCAAGGGTATGCCGCCCAACGACTTAACGGGATAAATCCAGATGTGTGTTACTTTCATGTCTCGTTATCCTTTTGCCGGAATCCGATCCTTTGTGTGGGCGGATTTTTCGGCGTCAACAGTTCCTTGAGGTATTCAAAGATGAGTTTAATGTCGTCGTCATGCGAATATACCTTCTTTTCAAGTTGTTCGATCTTCAAGAGTATGTCTTTCTGCGTCAGAAGAAATTGCCTCATCCGACTGAAGATTCGTATGATATGAATATTTACCGCGATCGCTCGCTCACTGGATAAGACGCTGGATAGCATGGCTACACCTTGTTCCGTGAATGCGTAGGGTAAGGTCTTCCGTCCTCCGCGAGACTTTGAGGTCACAATTTGTGACCTCAAAGTCTCGAACTCCTCAGGAGACAACTGAAACATAAAGTCGGCCGGAAATCTTTTCGAATTTCTTTTTACGGCTTGGTTCAAAGATTTGGTTGCAACACCATATAGTTTTGCCAAATCGCTATCAAGCATCACTTTCTGATGTCGGATGAGCAGAATCTTGCTGACTATTTGCTCATCGCTGTAAGATTTGATGTCAGGCATGGAGGGTTCTTTTCCATAAAAATACAGCACAAACAAAATGTTCGTGCTCCTTCGCGATGTATGGAATTCCAGATAAAATGCTCCCGATTGGGCAGGCGGGATCCGCAAAAGGATCGTTATCGCTAGTACGCGATCCTACGCGGCGAATTGATTGCTTGAGCTACCTGTTGTTTCCTCAGCTTGATAGTGGTACAGTTTTGTGTAGTACTCATCCGCCATTCTTCCGGCATCGAAGTAAGGCACGATTTCCCGCATCCCCGCCTTCATGATCTTGAGCCATTCATCGGGCTGATCGTAGTACATCGGGATAACCTCGTGTTCAAGAAGGTCGAGTAGGTTTTTCGCTTCAATTCGATCCCGCTCTTCTACGGGAAGATGATCATCGGCCGTCGGGATGATAAACGCGTTGTGTTTGTGTCTTGCAAACTCGGGAATCCATCCATCGGGGATTGACAGGTTGATAGATGCATTCATGGCAGCTGTCATTCCAGACGTACCCGACGCTTCGTGATAGAGCCTTGGGTTGTTGAGCCACAGGTCCGATCCTTTCTTCAGGTGTCCTGATAACCACAGTTCGTATCCTGTCACAACTGTGACGTTGGGTAGCTCCTTCGTTTTCCAGAAGATCTCGTTGAAGAGGTTGATGGCGCCGTAGTCTTCCGGGTAGGGCTTACCTGCCCAGATCATCTGTATCGGATACTTCTTGTTTGTGGCCAACTTCATGAAACGATCGAAATCTGACAAAATCAGGTTGGCGCGTTTGTATCCCGCGAATCTGCGCGCCCACACAATAGTCAGCTTATTTTCATCGAAGAGTTTTCCCGTCTGGTTCGCGACGGTTCTGAAGAGTTTGTGCTTCAGTTCTTTCTTGCGGTTAACGAGCGCTTCGTCATCATTATTTTTCAGCGCTGCTTCAAGTTCATCATCCTGCCAATATGTTCTGTTCTGTGCATTTGTGATGGCTGTAATGGGACAAATGCCCTTGAACCCACTCCACATCTTCCGCGATACCTCTCCATGGAGTTGTGACACGCCATTGGCAATCTTCGCCATGCGAAGGGCCGTGAGTGTGTAATTGAGAATGCCGTTCTCCGGCGCCGCATGCTCTTCAATCTGACGTGTAGTCAAACCGTTGAAGAAGCTCATGTTGTTCAACAGTGGTACACTGTGCTCTTCGTTACCCGCCTTCTCCGGTGTATGTGTAGTGAACACAACGCGCTTCTTGACTTCATTGATGTCCTTGTACTTGTCGAGGAGGTAGAAACACAGTGGCAATGCATGCCCCTCGTTCATGTGATAAATGTCTGTTTCACGTTGCAGTACGTCGAGCAATTTCGCGCCTCCTGCGCCGAGAAGAATTGACTGGGCGATGCGCGTCGTTTCATTCGGGTCATACAGGCGATGACTAATCGTCTGCGCGAGGTAATCATTTTCCGGGATGTCGGTGGTGAGCAGGAACAATGGCACTGTGTTGAACACTTCCGGTTTCAGCAAGTACGCTTTCACATAGACGCGCGCCCCGTGAATGGTGATAGGGAACATGATCTTTGTGTCAGTCAGGAAGAAATATTCCTTGTCACGGAAATTGACTCTCAATGTTTGATCCTGATTCCGCTCCTGGTCGTAATACCCCTTTTTCCAGAGAATACCGATACCAATCAGATTTTGCTTGAGTTCGTATGCACTGCGCAAGTGTGATCCTGCGAGGAAACCAAGGCCTCCGCTGTAACTTTTCAAAGGTTGATCAATCGCGAATTCCATTGAGAAGTACGCGACGGGTTTCGAATACTTTGGATCGAATTTATAGGGGAAGAGATCAGTGAGATTGTACATGCTGTAGTGATTCGGAGTAAGAAAGTTAGATCAATAAATTGCAAACTAACAAACCTGGACCCGATCAGTTTGCTCAAAAAGAGATAAAAACATACTGGTGTTTTCTGCAATCGTTTGCTACAGGGACGTGATCAATTCTTCAATTGTACTTACTTCTTCAACACCTTCAGATCGCGTCACCGACCATCGCAGTGAAGAAGAATCACTCAGCACTGTAATCGAAATAGGTTGTCTCACATCGCTGACATCGAATCCGTTCCTTTCGAGCGCATTCTTCGTCCATAAATAGGCAGCGCCTTCACCAATGAGTTGAATGGAAATATTTCTAAACGGTTGGTGGATGACTTTTCCAGTCTTCAGATCAAATCCCTTGAAGCGAAAGATCTCGTCAAATGATCCATTCAAAACCAGGTCTTCCGGCAGGCCTTCCAGAATCGTGTTATTCTTTCCTGTCAGCCAGATGCGATCGGCAGTTTGTAGCGCAAGGTCAAGTTCATGCGTAGCAAGCAGTATGGCTTTGTGCATTGATCGAGATAGATCGCGAAGCAGGTTCATGATCTCAACACGGTTATTCAAGTCAAGGTGTGCAGTCGGTTCGTCGAGCAACAGTATCGGTGTGTCTTGCGCGAGTGCACGCGCAATCATAACCATTTGTAGTTGTCCATCGCTGAGTTCGTAAACGCGTTTCTTCAACAGGTGTTGAATCCGGACTTGGTCGATTGCTCTCGTGACATGTTCCCTGTCGGTATTTGAAAGCGTAATGTTCCATCCAAGGTGAGGATATCTTCCGAATGCGATTACTTCTTCAACCGTAAGGTTCACAGCCTGGATACGGTCGGTCAAGACAACCGCGATCTTGTGTTCAACCCGATGAGAGTGGTCTGCACCTGGAAAGGAGACTGAACCTGATATTGGCTTTTGTAGTCCGGCCAGGGTTCGCAGAAGAGATGACTTTCCGGAGCCATTGGGTCCCATGAAACACACCATCTGCGATTCGCGGAGCGACAGGTTAAGGTTCGTCAACAAACGATTCTCGCCACCCTTTGCCGGATAACCGATGCAGAGATTGTGCGTTGTCAGAAATGTACGCTCGCTTCCCATCACATCCGCAACCTTTTGTTTTTAACAATCACCCAAACAACAACGGGAGCCCCGATCAGTGCCGTCAATGCGTTGAGAGGGAGTACCGCGCTTTCGTGCGGGAGTTGAGCAACGATGTCACAGAAAAGAAGGAGTATAGCTCCACCAAAGAGCACTGCAGGCACAAGTATCTTGTGATTTTGTGTGTTGACTAAAAGCCGTGTCAGGTGGGGGACGGCAATACCGACGAATGCGATGGGGCCGCAAAATGCGGTTACACCCCCGGTAAGGATCGCCGCCGATAACAGTATCACCATCCGCGAGCGTTTGACATTGACTCCCATCGACATGGCGTAATTGTCACCCAGAAGCCATGCGTTAAGGGCTTTGATCCGGGAAAATGCCAGGGCGGTTCCCAGGATAAGGATGAGGGTAAGTATTTGAATTTCCGTCCAGTTTAAGCCGGACAGGCTGCCGAAAGTCCATATTATATGGACCTGCATTTCCTCGGCACGACTAAGAAATTGAAGAACGCTGACAATTGACGACGTCGCAGCCCCGATCATCAAGCCGACAATCAGGAGGGAGGCATGGTCTTCCAATCGGGTAGCGACCAATAACATGATCACGAGTACGGCCAGACACCCAATGCTTGCAGCCGTAGCGAGAAGGAGTGGATGCGGCTGAGCCAGCAAGCCGGCATTGGGCGCCATTAGTACAAGCGCGACCGCGAGGCTTGCACCTGAACTAAGACCCAGGACATCCGGCCCCGCGAGCGCGTTCCTGAAAAGCGTCTGCATCTGTAGGCCGGCTATTGAAAGTGCAGCACCGGCGAGAATGCACGTGAGTGCTTTGGTCAACCGGAAGTCCCTGACAATATCGGCATGGATCGGGTTACCCCCATCGGACCCTTCCCCGGTCAGAAGGATGTTGATGATCTCGGATAGCGGAATCTTGACACTCCCAAGCGAAAGATCCACGGCAAAGAGAACCAGCATCAACACCAGTAACACCATGAGGTTACCGCTGTTTCCGATCACTTTTTCGCGCGTGATGCCTGCCATAGTGCCGTTGAGTATTGAAACCGGGTCCTAAATACGAAAAAGGGGGGAAAACGAGAATCGAGAATCGAGAATCGAGAATTGTCGAGAATCGAAAATCGAGAATCGAGAATTGCCGAGAATCGAAAATCGAAAATCGAGAATCGAGAATTGCCGGGAATCGAGAATCGGAAGTCGAGAGTTTTGGGTGTTGTGAAGAGGGAAAACAGTTCGAAACACGTAGGTTTTGGCGTATTCAAGTGGCGAGAACCGAGGATATTTGACCGACCCGGGGCAGGTGGCGAGATCCCTCCTTCCCGAGGAGGGCTGCCGTCGAACCGCAGGTTCGGCGGGGGGTAGTGCGGCCTACATTTTTTTGAAACCGCATTTGCTAACTAATCTTTAGTTCCTATCTTTGCAGTCCTTTTTGCGCTACGAAGGCGCAAAATCCCTGGAAAACAAGCACAAAATAGGTAAGACAATGCCTGGCATTATAGGAAGAAAAGTTGGTATGACCAGCGTTTACGGCCCGGACGGCGAGAACATCGCGTGTACGGTGATCGAAGCAGGTCCCTGTGTCGTCACCCAAGTCAAGAATGCGGAGAAAGACGGCTATAAGGCTGTCCAACTCGCATTTGGAGAACGGAAGGAGAAGAACACGCCGAAGTCGCTGCAAGGTCACTTCAAAAAGGCAAACACTACTCCCAAAAAGAAATTGGTTGAATTCCGTGATTTCGAAGCGGAGTTCGACGGGTTTGCAGAACTCGGTAAGGAGATCCGTGTTCAGGATGTATTTGTGGAAGGCGACTTCCTCGATGCCGTAGGTATTTCAAAAGGCCGCGGATTCCAGGGTGTTGTAAAGCGCCACGGTTTTGCCGGGGTTGGTGGTCAGACTCACGGTCAGCACAACCGCCTCAGGGCACCGGGTTCTATGGGTAACGCCTCTTTCGCTTCACGAGTAATCAAGGGTAAGCGTCTTGCGGGCCGAATGGGTAATGACCGTGTGAAGGTGACGAACCTCCAGGTTGTTAAGATTCTCCCCGAGCAAAATATCATTGTGGTGACCGGTTCAGTGCCAGGTCCTAAAAATTCAACTGTAATTCTTCAAAAATAATGGAAGTAGCAGTATTAAAGTCCAGCGGCGAGAAGACGACGAGGAATGTAACGCTCCCCGATGAGATCTTCGGAATTGAACCGAATGATCATGCTATTTACCTCGATGTAAAGAGCATCCTTGCGAACAGGAGACAAGGAACGCATAAATCAAAGCAGCGCAACGAGATATCAGGTTCTAGCAAGAAGCTGAAGAAACAAAAAGGAACAGGTGGCGCGCGTGCGGGTAATATCAAAAACCCTCAATTCAAAGGTGGTGGACGGGTGTTCGGTCCGGTTCCACGCGACTACTCCTTCAAACTGAATAGGAAAGTAAAAGATCTCGCACGTAAGTCTGCATTGTCTTACAAAGCGAAAGAAGATTCAATCGCCGTTTTGGAAGATTTTACATTCGATGCTATCAAGACCAAGCAATATGTAAATCTGCTCAACGCGCTTTCTCTTGCCGATAAGAAGACGTTGCTGATCCTTCCTGGTGTTGATAAGAATGTCTCCCTTTCGGGAAGAAATCTTCAGAACACGAAGGTGACTACTGCAGATCAGATCAATACTTACGACCTGATGCACGCCGACAAAGTTATTCTCGTCGAGAGCGCTATCAGCAAAGTTGAAACCTTATTAAACAAAGCATCATGAGTGTCCTGAAGAAGCCATTGGTTACTGAGAAGGTTTCCGCCCTCAATGAGAAAGGAAAATACGGTTTTATCGTGGATGCTGCCGCGAATAAGGTGGAGATCAAGAAGGCAGTTGAAGCGCAATACGGTGTGAACGTCGAGAAAGTGAATACCATGAATGTGATGGGTAAACTGAAGACGCGTTACACGAAGGCCGGAGTCCTGGCGGGTCGCAGACCCAACTACAAGAAAGCCATTGTTACATTGGCTGAAGGCGAAGTAATAGATTTTTATAGCAACGTATAACATAGTTTAATTTCCTGAACAATGGCGTTAAAGAAATTAAAGCCGGTAACTCCGGGAACCAGACACAGACTGGCTCCATCGTTCGATGACATCACCGCTACTAAGCCGGAGAAGTCATTGGTAGTTACGGTAAAAAAGACCGGTGGAAGGAACAATCAGGGAAAGATGACCATGCGCTACATCGGCGGTGGCCATAAGCAAAAGCTTAGACTGATTGATTTCAAGAGAGACAAGGTTGGTGTTCCGGCCGTTGTTAAATCCATTGAATACGATCCGAATCGTTCAGCGCGCATCGCTCTTTTATATTATGCTGATGGCGCAAAGTCATATATCGTTGCTCCCCAGGGTCTGCAAGTCGGGCAGCAAGTTATCTCCGGTGCTGATGTAGCTCCCGAGGTTGGTAATGCGCTCCCCCTTGCGAAGATTCCGCTTGGTACCATCGTCCACAATGTGGAGTTGAAGCCCGGTAAAGGTGCGGCGATCGCTCGTAGTGCAGGGTCTTTTGTTCAGTTGCTTGCTCGCGAAGGCGGATTTGCAACGCTGAAGATGCCGTCTGGCGAAATGCGCAACGTTATGGACGTGTGCATAGCTACAGTGGGCGCAGTATCGAACCCTGACCACATGAACGAAAGTGTGGGTAAGGCTGGTCGCAGCCGTTGGAGAGGTATCCGCCCGAGAACTCGCGCTGTTGCCATGAACCCTGTCGATCACCCGATGGGTGGTGGTGAAGGTCGTGCGTCAGGTGGTCACCCGAGATCGAGAAAAGGTTTGTACGCGAAGGGTAAGAAAACGCGTCATCCTAAGAAGTATTCAGATAGCCTAATCATTGCTAAGAGGAAAAAATAATGGGACGTTCGATTAAGAAAGGACCGTACGCTGATTTCCGCCTCCTGAAGAAAGTCGAGGCTGCGGAAAAATCCGGGAAGAAAAGTGTGATCAAGACCTGGTCAAGAAGGTCAACGATCGTTCCTGAGATGATCAGCCATACTTTTGCCGTGCACAACGGAAACAAGTTCATTCCGGTATATGTGACTGAAAACATGGTAGGCCACAAACTCGGCGAGTTTGCTCCTACTCGTACTTTCCGTGGTCACTCCGGCAATAAGAAAGATAACGCTAGGTAATCATGGAAGATACAGCGAAGAAGACCAAGAGGTCTGTAGTAAAAAGAGAAAAACTGGAAGCGAAGAAAGAAGCTGCCAAGACAGGGCCTGTCGTGGCAAAACTCAGTAACGTTCCTTCTTCTCCACGCAAGATGCGCCTTGTAGCCGATCTTATCAGAGGTGAACGCGTTAACCGGGCGCTCAACATCCTGAAACACGAACCGAAGGTTGGTGCGGCGAGCCTCGAAAAACTTTTGTTGTCAGCGATCTCCAATTGGGGAATCAAGAACGAGGATAAGAGCCTCGAAGAAGCTGACCTCTATGTAAAAGAAATTTGGGTAGATGGCGGTCGAATCCTCAAGAGACTGAGACCCGCTCCCCAGGGACGTGCGCACCGCGTACGGAAGCGTTCAAATCATGTTACGTTGGTACTCGACAGCATGAACAAGACTGAAGCTACTGAGAACGCAGTTGTTGAAGAAAAAGAAACTAAGGAATAAATAAATGGGACAAAAAATCAATCCTGTTGGATTCAGATTAGGTATCGTTCGCGGTTGGGATTCCAACTGGTATGGCGGTAATACCTTCTCGGAAAAACTCGTCGAAGATCACAAGATCCGCGAATATGTTCAGGCGCGTATCCCGAAAGGTGGCATTGCCAAAGTCGTCATCGAAAGAACGCTGAAGCGCATTACGCTTACCATTCACACTGCTCGTCCCGGCGTCGTGATTGGGAAAGGCGGAAACGAAGTCGACAAAATCAAAGAAGAATTGAAGCAAATCACTGGCAAGGATGTTCAGATCAACATTTTTGAGATCAAACGTCCGGAGCTCGATGCGAAACTTGTCGGTGAATCAATCGCGCAACAAATCGAAGCGCGGATTTCTTATAAGCGCGCAATGAAACAAGCAATCGCATCAGCGATGCGTGTTGGCGCGGAAGGTATTAAGATCAAGGTTTCTGGTCGTCTTGCAGGTGCAGATATGGCCCGGACTGAACAGTACAAGGAAGGTCGTATCCCTCTCCATACACTTCGCGCAGATATCGACTATGCGATTTCTGAAGCGCAGACTGTATACGGAAAGATTGGGATCAAAGTGTGGATCTTCCGTGGCGAGATCTACGGTAAACGCGACTTGTCGCCGAACATTGGTGTAGTTAGCAACACCGGTCAAGGTCAGTCTTCAGGTCCTAGAGATCGCGGAGGAGACCGCGGTGGACGTCGCAGAGAAGGTGGTGGTGGATCCGGAGCGAGACGCGGTGGCCCACGCCGGAACGGATAATAATTGGTAGCGAAACGAATAAAGATAGGTAACGATGTTACAGCCTAAGAGAACGAAATTCAGGAAGATGCAAAAAGGCCGCGTGAAAGGAATGGCTACACGTGGACATTCTATTGCGTTCGGATCTTTTGCATTGAAGGCCCTCGAAGGGGGATGGATTACGGCACGTCAGTTGGAAGCTGCCCGTATCGCCGTGACCCGCGCGATGAAACGCGAAGGTCAGGTGTGGATTCGAATTTTCCCTGATAAGCCGATCACACGCAAACCCGCTGAAGTGAGGATGGGTAAAGGTAAAGGTGCTCCTGAATATTGGGTGGCAGTCGTGAAACCAGGTACAATTCTCTTTGAAGCCGGTGGTGTTAACATGGCGACTGCCAAAGAAGCACTGGCATTGGCTGACGGTAAGTTGCCAATCAAAACGAAATTCACCGTACGGAGAGACTACGTCGAGACAACTTCGAAGGCATGAAAAACTCGGATATTAAGAACCTTAACGTTGCAGAACTGAAGGAAAAGATCGCAAGCGAAAGAGAAGCATTGCGCAAAATCCAGTTCGCTCATAAAATCTCTTCTATCGAGAACCCTATGCGCATCAAGCAAACACGTCGCCTGATCGCACGTTTGAGCACGGAGCTGAGATCTAAAGAACTTCAAAAATAATTCCTATGGAAAGGAACGAGAGAAAAGAACGGATCGGTAAAGTGGTCAGCAACAAAATGCAGAAGACCATCACCGTGGCCGTTGACAGAAAAGTTAAACACCCGATCTACGGAAAATTCGTAAACCGGACTACCAAGTTCAAGGCGCATGATGAGCAGAATTCAGCCGGCATCGGTGATACTGTTCGCATTATGGAAACACGCCCGCTGAGCAAGGACAAACGCTGGAGGCTCGTAGAGATTCTCGAGAAGGCGAAGTAACACGCTTTGACGTGTTGACGTGTTGACGTGTTGACGTGTGGATGTGTTGACGTTGACGTTTAGATTGTAGATAAGAACTAAGTTATAAAGCGTTATGATACGTACTGAAACCAGACTTACCGTAGCCGACAACAGCGGTGCAAAGGAAGTCCTCTGTATGCACGTGCTGGGTGGAACCCGCAAGGGATATGCTTCAGTGGGTGATAAGATTGTTGTTACAGTTAAGTCTGCCCTGCCGACCAGCCAGGTGAAGAAGGGAACTGTTTCCAAAGCCGTGGTCGTAAGAACCCGGAAAGAAGTAAGGAGAAAAGACGGGTCGTATATCCGTTTTGAAGATAACGCTGCTGTCTTGCTGAATGCGCAGGATGAACCTCGTGGAACCCGTATTTTCGGTCCCGTGGCCCGCGAGCTGAGGGAGAAGCAGTTTATGAAGATTGTTTCATTGGCACCCGAAGTAATTTAAGCCATGGAGAGAAAGAAAAACAAGCAGCCAAAACTGCACATCCGCAGGGGCGACACTGTGAAAGTGTTGGCCGGTGATGATAAAGGCAAAGAAGGAAAAGTCCTCGAAGTAGACCTTACCAAGAGAAGGGCACTGGTTGAGGGTGTCAATATTATTACGAAGCACACTAAGCCATCTGCAGGTAAACCTGAAGGAGGTATCGTGAAGGTTGAAGCTCCTGTTCACATCAGCAATCTGATGTTGATCGACCCTGCGAGTGGCAAGCCAACGCGCGTCGGAAGGAAGCTTAACGACAAGGGCAAGCTGCAGAGATATTCAAAGAAAACCGGAGAATTTATTAAGTAATGGCAACTCCAAGATTAAAGGACAAATACACCAAGGAAATTGTCCCTGCCCTAAGGCAGAAGTTCAACTATAAATCTGTGATGCAGGTACCCCGGATCGAGAAGATCTGCATCAACAAGGGTATGGGTGTAGCCGTAACTGACAAAAAGCTGATCGATGTTGCCGTTGAGGAAATCACGAACATCACAGGTCAGAAAGCGGTTGCCACAAGATCCAAGAAGGCGATTTCAAACTTCAAGTTGAGGGAGAATATGCCTATCGGGGTCCGCGTGACGCTGCGCGGCGACAGGATGTTCGAGTTTCTCGATCGTCTCGTCAACGTAGCACTGCCTCGCGTGCGTGACTTCCGCGGTGTAAGCGCCAGGGGATTCGATGGCCGTGGTAACTACACGCTGGGGGTTAAGGAACAGATCATCTTCCCCGAGATCTCGATCGACAAAGTGAACAAGATCAGCGGTATGGACATCACGTTCGTTACGACCGCCAAAACGGATGAAGAGAGTTTCGAGCTCCTGAAACAATTCGGGATGCCGTTCGCAAAATAGAATAACTGACCATAGCATGGCTAAATTATCTGTAATCGCTAGGCAATTGAAGAGAGAGAGGCTGGTAAACACTTACGCGGCCAAGAGGAAAGCTTTGAAGGAAGCGGGTGACTATCTCGCGCTTGACAAGCTCCCGCGCAATGCGTCACCGGTTCGTCTGAAGAATAGGTGCAAGCTTACGGGGCGTCCCCGTGGGTACATGCGCAAATTCGGAATTTGCCGTAACGTTTTCCGCCAAATGGCGGCGGACGGGAAGATCCCAGGCCTCACAAAGGCGAGCTGGTAAGGGGAGTTCGGGTTCTGAACCCCGAAATACCGCGATCCGGTAGCTTCCTGAACCGAAAAATCAGGGAGTTTTTTGAAAAGACATATTGGTTGCTGAGTATCAAGGTCGCCCCGTGGAAGGAGGGCGAAACCAGGTAACAGTTTGAATAATAGAAATTGTTCAATATCTTTGCAGCCCGGTTTTGAAAAACGCGGGCTTGCTTTTTAATAAGAATACAAGAAAATGACTGATCCTATAGCAGACTATTTAACCCGGTTGCGGAACGCCATTAAGGCGAACCACCGTGTCGTGGAGATCCCTGCTTCTAACCTCAAGAAGGAAATAACCAAAGTGTTGTTT
>Ga0065721_10005121_pt1 | contig 16395 bp, 14 predicted proteins | sample Mesricmetagenome_FD_59108 | JGI IMG/M metagenome (GOLD analysis project Ga0065721, IMG submission 59108) | Mesophilic microbial community from rice straw/compost enrichment Sample: eDNA_1 v2 (version 2) | ecosystem: Engineered > Solid waste > Grass > Composting > Bioreactor | place: USA: Davis... | reverse complement strand
GAGAACGTCGCGATCTACGAGCGCCTGTACCAAGAGTACCGCACGCTGCACGACTACTTCGGCCGCGGCGCGAACGACGTGATGAAGCGGCTTAAGGCTCTGAAGGACGAAGTGTCGAAGTAACGGGTAATGTGCAATGGTTACCGGTTCCGGGCGATTCGAAACGTCCGGCGCAAATCCTCCACCCATTGCTCCGGAATCTCCCAAGGGATGAAGTGCCCGCCTTCTTCATGGGCGGCGATGTTGACGTGGTTATACCATGCCGCGCGGTCGCTCTCGAGAAAATGCCGGACCCGATTCTCGGTCGTTACGCCAGGCGGATTCTCGTACCCGACGAAGGTGATGCCGGTCGGCGCCTCGACGACGGGCCAGCGATCGTGAGACGGCAACCACGGATAACGATTGTTGTTCGCGTACACTCGCATGGAAGTCTCGATCGAGTTGTTCGCCCAGAAGATCGTAGCGAACGTGAGCAGGTCGTCCTTCGTAAAGACGTTCTCGAGATGGCCGCCGTTGTCGCTCCAACTGGTCCATCGTTCCAGAATCCAGGCGAGCATGCCGACCGGCGAATCGCTTAGCCCGTAAGCAAGCGTGCCGGGGTCCAGGACATGAACGGCGAGGTGCGCAGCGAACTTGCGATCCACCTTAAGGATTCCCTTCCGAATGCTATCCGGAATATTCTCCGGAATCGGTTGTCCTCCGGAGAAGTCCCATGCCCGATCTCCGTTGAAGAAAGTTAGTTTCAGGGCGGAGCCGATGTGGATGCCCAGCAGCTCTCCTGCATACTTGTGCCCCAACTGCCCGGTCACGAGAGCGCCGACGTCGCAGCCTGCCGCCGCGTATTTCCCGTACCCAAGAACCTCCGTCATCAGCTTATGCCAGAGATCGGCGATCTTCCAGAAATTCATGTCCGGATGGTTAGGCAGCGGTGCCGAGAAGCCGAAGCCGGGAAGCGAAGGGACGATGACGTCGAAAGCTTCGTCCGGGTCGCCGCCGAACGAGCCGGGATCGGCCAAGGGGTCGATTGCTTTGGACCAATGCCAGAACGTCCAGGGCCAGCCGTGCGACAGAATCAAGGGAACCGGATTCGGTCCGGCTCCCGGCTTGCGCATGAAGTGCACGGGAACCCCGTCGACCTCCGTCTTATAGTGCTCATAGGCATTGATCGCTTTCTCGGAACGGCGCCAATCGAATTCATAAATCCAGTAGTCCGTTAGGCTTTGGAGATAGTCGCGGTTGACGCCATAATACGAATCCTCGTTGCCGGCGTCGAGAGGCCATCTCGTGGAGATAAGGCGGCTTCGAAGATCGGTCAGAAGCTCATCCGACAGATGGATCGGTTGGGGTTCAAGCTTGAAGGGAGCGGCTGTCATAGGTGTACCTCCTTGGGGGGGGGATCGCGAGCGATTAGGCTCTTTTCAAATATATATCACTAACTTATATAAATGTCTAATATAAATTCGATGAAGAAAGCGCCGATCCTTTATCGGGCGCCATAAAACAAGGCGAGCGGCTATCCCATAGCCGCTCGCCCGTCGCCGTTACGTATGATTTCCTATGTCGATCAAACGCCTCAGAGCGGGCAAGGCTTTCGCGATGCTCTTTTTCTCGTCCGGCGTGAGGCCTTCCATGAATTTGGAGAGATGGGACACCCGCTCCAGGCGGCGGGAATCGATCACCTTCGCTCCTTCCTCGGTGATGTGGACCAGCACGACTCGGCCATCCTTCGGATCCGNCCGGCGTTCGACGAGNCCGTCCCGCTCGAGCCGGGTGACTAGTTGGGTGATCGCCGACTGNGTCACTTGCTCCGTNGCCGTCAGCTCCGTCAGCCGCATCGGGCTCCGGGTCGACAGGGTGTGCANAACGGAGAGCGTGGTGAAGCTTAACTTTTCGATAGAAGGGAGCCGGATGAAGATTCGCGTCAGATCTTCGAAAACCATTGCGAAGTCGAAGACGTCGAGACCGGCGGAATGGGATTTAGGTGTCATGATGGAATTATATCACAAACTTATCTGATTTCGAGCGCCTTTCCGCTTGCCCCTCAGCCGCTAAGCCTCTTCGCCGTTACCGGGAAAACAGCTTAAAGCTCGACTTGTCCGGGGCCAGGCCCGCGACCGGCAGGATGTTCAGGCCGTAGTCCACGTCCAGCAGAACGCCGGAGATGTAGGAGGCCATGCTGCTGTTCAGGAAGACGATCGGCTCCGCCATCTCCTTGGATTCGGCGATCCGGCCGGCGAACCCGGTCGACTCCAGGAACTTGTCCATGCCGCCCTTCATGGCAGCGAATTCGTTCGTCAGACCGCTTTGCGTGGCGGCGGGCAGCACGGCGTTCACGCGGATTTTTTTCTCGCCGAATACCGGGACGATCGTCGCGACGTAGTAGTTCAAGGCGCGTTTGGAGAAGACGTAGCCGAGCGGCCCCGGCGTCGCTTGCTGGTTCAGAGCGTTAAGCGCGTCCGTCGTGCCTTCCCAGCCCTTGCTTTCCACGACCGTTTGGAGCTCCGCCTTGATTTCGGGCTTTTCCCAACGCAAGCCGCCGCTGGAAGAGATATAGGAGATCGCTCCGCCCGGTTGGATTCGTGAAATCAGGTACTCTTCCGTAATGTATTTGTTGGCAGTGAAATTAATCGCGAACGTGGTGTTGAAGTCGGTCTTCACGCCGGATACCCCCGCGATGCCGAAGAACTTGTCGATCCGGTCCGGCAGCTGCTTAAACGCGTTGTCGATCGATTCCTTGTCTCCGAGGCTGACTTGAACGAACGCCTTGATGCCCGGGGTCGTCGCTTCCGCGACGTCCAAAGCGTAAACCTCGGCGCCAAGGTCGACCAGCGTTTCCGCCGTCGCCTTCCCCATGCCGGAAGCCGCTCCGGTTACCACGCAGACTTGCCCTCGATAGCCGAAATAATCCTTCATTTCTTTTCCTCCGCTCTGCAAGTATCTTCTATGAAAGCCTTTAAATTATAAAATCATTGGAGAACGCTTATCAATCGACAACCTTTTTGAGGATTGTTAGATATGCGACAGATCGGCTCTTTCTGATAATTAGCCTATGGATATTAGACGAAAATCTCTTATTTTGTAGGGTGCCGAAAGCCCGATAGGCGAACGGCTTGTCCTTCTGCTACTATAGGAATAGCAACTTGGACATCGGAGAAGGAGAGGGCGATCCATGAAGAGCGCAAAAGGTTGGAAAAGGGCGTCGGCGGCCGGAATCGCTTTGGCGGTCCTGATGACAGGCGGCGAATGGATGCTTGGACAACCGGGCGCGGTACAGGTAGCGACCGCAGCGACGACCGGTACCGTCTCCTCCCCCCTCGTCTCCACCATCCAGCAGAAGCTGAACGAAGGCAGTGCGTCTTTCGCCGTACAGGTGTCGGGAAGCGCGTCGGCTTCGGTGAAGACGGTCGATCAGGCTTTCGAGACGGCGATGAAGCTGGACGATTACGTGAATTATACGATCAAGTCCTACAGCTATAGCTCGAAGTCCGACGGCAAGACGGCAACGGTCTCCGTGAAGGTCGTCTATTGGGAAAACGCGACGCAGTCGGCATACGTAGCCAAGAGGTCCAAGGAGATTCGGGCGGAGATCATCAAGCCTGGCATGAACGCTCACCAGAAGGTCAAGGCGGTTCATGACTGGATTCTGCTCAACGTGACCTACGACCGTTCGCTCCGCAAGCATTCCGCCTACGACGCCCTTGCTTCCGGCACGGCGGTATGCCAAGGCTACGCTTCGCTCGCCTACCGGCTTCTGAAGGACGCGGGAGTGGAGGTTCGGATCGCGGAGGGGACCGTCTCGACGGGGGCGCACGCGTGGAACCTGGTGAAGCTGGACGGCCAGTGGTACCACCTCGATACGACGTTCGACGATCCGGTTCCCGACGTGAAGGGGAGAACGACTTACTCGTACTATCTGCTGACCGACGCTCAGATCAAGCGGGACCACAAATGGACGATCGCTTATCCGGCGGCCGTCACTTCTTATCAGCAGACGTTGAAGTCATTGAAGACGAAGGACACGTCGAGGCAAGCCTTTTACGCCAACCTGGAAGAGACGCTCGGGTACAAATATTTGCTTCCGGCCTATTCCGCTTCGACCGTCGAGGACTTCGCGAGCAAGATCAAAGCGGCCATCAAGGCGGGGCAGAGCTCGGTCAAGGTGCGTTACGTGAACGGGGCGAACAAGAAGCTCGACCTGCAGAAGCTGCTCGATTCGGTTCCCGCGCTTACGTCCATTCAGACGAGCAGCAGCTCGTTCCCAATTGGCAACGCGGACGACGCTCTTGTCACCATTACGTTTAAAACCTGATGCGGCTGATCCCGCTATTCCCGAACATCCCTAGGCGGGATGTTTTTTTATCCCGTAAAGTGACCGACTCCCGATCCCATCGGTCTAACTTATATCAAAGCCAAACGGCAGAAAGGAGAACCTTGGATGGACAACGCCAAACTGGCGGCCAAAGCGTCGGCCGGCGACGCGGATGCATTCCTCGACCTGGTGAAGAGGCTAGAGAATTCCCTGCACTACATGGCCAAGTCGCTGTTGGGCAAGGACGAGGACGTGGCGGATACGCTGCAAGAAACGATCTTGAAGGCGTTCCGGTCGGTCCGCTCCCTTCGCGAGCCGAAGTATTTCAAAACATGGATCTTCCGGATTCTGATCAACGAATGCAACAACCTTCTCGCCGAGCGTTCCCGCGCCGATGCGTATGCGGAGATTCCGTCCGCGGCCGATTCGGCCGACGACTACGAGAAGGTAGACTTGAGGGAAGCCGTCGACCGACTGGACGAGCCCCAGCGGATAGCGGTCATCCTGCATTACTTCGAGGATCTGCCGCTGCGCCAAGTGGCGCTCGCCCTCGACATTTCGGAGAGCGCGGTCAAAATGCGCCTGCTGAGAGCGAGAGATACGTTAAGCAGGACGCTATCCACTTTACGGGAAGGGAAGATGAGTTATGGCAATTTATAATATCGAGAAGGAATTGAAGAAGCTGGACAACGCGAACGCGGAGATGGCCCCCCTCGTGAGGGAGCGACTGAACGATACGTATGATCGGATCGCCAAAGAGTCCAAGCGCGCGGAACGGCCGAGAGCCGGACGGAAGCGCCGTGCGACCGCCGTTGCCGCGGCCGCGGGAATTCTCGGAGTCGGCTTGTTCGCGTCGGCCTTCATCTCCCCGGCCATGGCCGGTACGATCAAGAACATTCCGGTCCTGGGCAGTCTCTTCAGCTCGATTCAAAGCGATATCGGGCTTCGTGCCGCGGGCGAGCTTGGCCTGACGGAGCGGGTCGGAGCCGTCACTTCGTACGAGGACGTGAAGCTGGAGGTGAGCGAGGCCATCTATGACGGCAGCCGCGCCGCGTTCCTTCTGACCGTGCAGGCGCCGAATTTGGAGCAGGGCATCTATTCCAACGGGAAAAAGACGATGAAGCTCAGCGACGCCTTCGAGCAAATAAGCTTCAAGGTGGACGACGAGACGCCGGACGTTTCGAATGAGTTCGTCGGCGGAGGAATCTTCTACGGCGGCGCGGGCGAAGCTCACCCGAACACTCTCGTATTCGAGCAAGTGTTGGACAGCGGCGCCCCCGATGCCTTCGATGCCGCCGTTACGTTTAAGCTTGACGGGATCGATCACGAGTTTACGCTGGAGGTGCCTTTCCGCCAAACGACCGGCGAGGGGATCGAGCTCTCCCCTAATCTGGCGGTATCGAGCGACGATTTAACGTTTACCCTTTCCGAAGTCAACGTGACGCCGGTAACGACTCGCTTGAAGACGAGCATCGCTATGGACGGAAAGGACGCGTTGACGACCAAAGAAGAGCGCCGCCTCCTCAAGATCGGGGTCGCCGTCTACGACGATCAAGGCCGCAGGCTTCCGGCTCTTAACGGGGAAGGCATAATCGAGGGGAATCGCCTCGTCTACGACCGCCTCTACGCGACGACTCCGGGGGCCGGCGAGTATCTGGTCGTGAAGCCGTTCGTCATCGAAGACGACTTCGCGGAGGACGTGAAGGCGAACCAGTTCCTCGAAGGGCTGGAGACCAAAGTCGAGCTAAAATAAATAAGGTTGCCGTACGTTTGGGCTGCGAGGGATTCCTCGCGGCTTTTTATGTGCTTTCATATTTATTTCACTTTTCCTCGATATAATAAATGGCACGAAACCGCACCGCCCAAGAGAGAAGGAGAATCGCGATGTCGAGAACGGTCCTGGTCGTCGACGACGATAAAGATATCGTGAGGCTGATCGCCGACGGCCTCAAATACGAGCAATTCGAAGTGAAGTCCGCCTATTCGGGAGCCGAGGCTCTTGCCGTCATGCAGGCCCCAGGCGTCGACTTCGTCATTTTGGACATCATGATGCCGGGGATGGACGGGCTTGAGGTATGCCGAGTAATCCGCGAGCGTCACGCGACGCCGATTCTGTTCCTGAGCGCAAGGGATCGGGAGATGGACAAGATCATCGGGCTCGAGATCGGCGCTGACGATTACATGACGAAGCCGTTCAGCGTGCACGAGCTGACCTCGCGGGTCAAAGCCCATTTTCGCAAAATGGAGAGGCTGCACCGGGAGTGGGAGAGTCGGCAAGAAGAGTCGCAAACGTCCGCGCAGGTCTCTGCGCAGGGAGTTCTGCAGCTGAACGAAGCGACGTACGAAGCGCATCTTCAAGGCGATAAGCTCGATCTGTCGACCAAGGAGTTCCAGATTCTGCTCTACTTCTTCGGCCGTCCGAACCAAGTGCTCGCGAGGGAACAAATCTACGCCAGCGTGTGGGGAGACGATTACGGGGACATGAACACCGTCACGGTGCACATCAAGAACATCCGCAAGAAGCTAGGCTGCTACTCCGAATGCATCAAGACCGTGTGGGGAGTCGGGTACAAGTTCGCCCCGGAAGGGCTGCGGCCATGAAGCTCAAAGTCAGGCTGCCCATCATGTTTTCCATACTTGTCATCGGACTTACGGCGCTGATCGCGGTCTACATCAAAACGTACGTTATCGAGAGCATTTTCTCGAACGTGCAGGAGCTGCGAGAGGAGCGTCAGGCGGCCGACGAGTCCATCCGTCAGGAAGCGGAGAAGCTGTACCCCGACATCGAAGCCATCAAGAAGTACGTTCAAGGCTTGAACGACCAAGAGAAACGAACCGTCGGCCTGTACGATGTCGGCTTCCATCCGATCGGCGAAGACCCTTGGGCGGCCGACGGAGAGGAATGTTTGGATCGGCAATGGCATCAAGTGAGGAACGCCGAGGGAGAAACGGTTCTGCTGCTCGGCATCTTGAATTCGGTAGGGCCGGACGACGTGGAGCTTGGCCCCGCGTTCGAGCAGGTGTTCATCGTGCTGCTCCTCTGTTTGTCCGTTATTTTCGTCGGGTTGTGCGTTCACTTCCATTATCTGATTACGAAGCCCATCCAACGGTTGAACAACCGGCTGGGAGGGATCCAATCCGTGCCGTACTCCCGCCCGCTGGCCATCTGCCGCAAGGACGAGATCGGCGAGCTGTACCGGCATGTCGGCGAGATGGAGGGGCGGCTGCTGCAATCCAGCAAAGAACAGAACGACATGATCGCCGCGATCGCCCACGACATCAAGACGCCGCTAACCTCCGTGAACGGCTTCGTCGAGCTGCTGCTGACGAAGGATTCGCTGACCGAGCAGGACCGCCGCGATTACCTTCGCCTGATCGAGAAGAAATCCCATCACCTGACGGAGCTGATTCAAGAGTTCTCCGCCTTCACGAAGAACGAAGCCCAGCTCGCCGACATTGCCCTTCGACCCGTCAACTTCAAGCGGTTCTTCGAGAGCGCGGCCGTCGAGTACGAGGAAGAGCTGGCGGGACTCCATCTGTCGCTGACCTGGAGCCATACCCTGAGCGGCTCGGAGACGTTCCTCGGCCATGAGCCGATGCTGAGGCGGGTGTTCGCGAATCTGGTCAGCAATGCCGTCCGCTACGGAGGCCGGGAGGAACTAAGCATCCGGTTGAGAGGGTACGTCCGAAACGAGGATGCGGTCATGGAGCTGGAGGATAACGGGGTCGGCGTGCCGGAGATGCATCTGGACGCGTTGTTCCAGAAGTTTTATACCGTCGATCCCTCCAGGCAGATCGCGGCGGGCGGCACGGGACTCGGGCTGGCCAGCTGCAAATCCATCCTGGAACGGCATGGCGGAACGATAGAAGCCTTCAAGTCTTCGCTAGGAGGGCTCGGAATCCGGATCCGTCTTCCGGCTTCATAATTGTTTATTTTTGTTTCAGTTTCTTTTTAGCACTCGATGATAATCTGCAATAGGGAAATGGAGGTAAAATAGAGAGAGGTAGGATTGGATAAAATTGCTATGAAGAGAAAGAGCGCAGCAGAGGAGTTGGATTTATGAATTTTATGCTCAAGTGGAAGTGGCCGATCATCGCGGCATGGGTCGTCGTCGCCGTCGTGCTTCTCGCCATTATGCCGAATATAGGACAGCTTGTTCGCGATAAGGGTCAGATCGGCGTGCCGGAAGGATATTCCTCCACGCAAGCCAGCCATCTGCTGGAGGCGATGGGGGACGAATCCGAGGACGAGCGGGAGATGTCGGTCATTCTGGTCTTCAACTCTCCGGAGAAGCTGACGGCGGACCAAATGGCCGGCATCGAGCAGGGTCTTGCGCAGCTGGAGAGCGAGAAGCAGGAGCTGGGGCTCGTCTCCTTGCAGACGCACGTAAACTTCCCCGAGGCGAAGGACCAGCTGCTTTCTGCGGACGGGACGACGGTCATGGCGCTCGCATCGGTGGACACGGAAGGACGCACCAAGGACGAGATTCGGGACAGCCTGACGGCCGCGCTGGAGAACGTTCCCGTCGCTCATTACCTGACCGGTCCGGCGCTCATCAACGAGGACTTCACCAAGACGACGCAGGAGGGCGTCAAGAAAACGGAGCTCGTCGCGGTTATTTTTATCGTGGTCGTGCTGATCCTTATTTTTCGCTCGCCCGTCACGCCTCTTATTTCGCTCCTCACCGTCGCTCTGTCGTTCCTCGTCTCCCTGGGGATCGTGACGCAGCTCGTCGACAAGGTCGATTTTCCGTTCTCCGGATTTACGCAGATCTTCCTCGTTCTGGTGCTCTTCGGCATCGGGACGGATTACAATATCCTGCTCTTCATGCGGTTTAAGGAGGAGCTTGCCCACACCGACTCCAGGGCGGAGGCGATCGTCCGGACGTACCGTACGGCGGGGAAAACGGTGCTCTACAGCGGGGCGGCGGTGCTTATCGGGTTCTGCGCGCTCGGGCTGGCGGAGTTCCAGCTGTTCAAGTCCGCGTCTGCCGTCGGAATCGGGGTCGGCGTGCTTCTGATCGCCCTGTTCACGTTCCTTCCGGTCGTGATGGGGCTGCTCGGCCCTCGGATTTTCTGGCCGTCCAAGGCGGCGGGAGGACATTCCGAGAACCGGATTATCTCGGGCATTACCGGCTTCACGGTGAAGCGGCCGATCTGGGGCATTGTCATCACGCGGCCATCGCCGTTCCGATCTCCCTGTTCTACTCGAGCCAGCTTAGCTACAATTCCCTGGACGAGGTCGACGAGTCGTATCCGTCCGTTCAAGGGATTCACGTCATTTACGACCATTACTCCGCCGGTCAAGCGATGCCGGCCACGCTCGTGATGCAGCAGGACGAGGAGATGGATTCCGCCGGGAATCTGGCCTTTATCGACAAGGTGACGGAGCAGCTCTCGCAGGTCGAAGGCGTGGATAAGGTATACAGCGCCACGAGGCCGAAGGGCGAGAAAATAGCGGAGCTCTACACGAGCAACCAATCGCAGAAATTGAGCGAAGGGATTGGGCAAGCGAACGAAGGGATCGGCACGATCCGGGACGGCCTTGCGAAGGCTGCCGATCAAGTCGCCTCCGTTCCGCTGAAGGAGCTGGGCAAGGCCGGCGAGCTGGTCGCCGGAACGAAGAAGGTGCAGGATGGCATCGACCAGTCGATCTCGGCCTTGAACAGGATCGCGACGGGAATGGAGCAGGGCACGGCGGGAGCGGGGGACCTCAAGAAGGGATTGACGGATCTTCGCGTCAGCCTGGCGAAGCTGAACGATTCGACGGGAACGATCGCTTCCGGCCTTCAGGCGATCTCAGGCGGCTACGGCTCGCTTTACTCCCAGTACAACGGCATTCAGCAATCGGTGCAGTCCCTGGTGAAAGTGTCCGAGGCGATGAACGATTCGGTCGCCAAGCTGGAGCAATCCGATACGGGGCTGGCGGATAACCCGGATTTCTCGACGCTTAAGAGCACCGCCGCCTCGCTGACGGAGCAGCTGAACAAGCTTAGTTCAGGTATCGAGACGCTGAACGGCCAGTTCAACTCGGCGAATGGCAAGCTGGCGCAGCTTGAGCAGGGGCTTAAGCAGGTCCAGTCGGGCCAGCAGCAGATCGAGCAAGGGGCCCGGAAGCTGGAAAGCGGCTCGAGCACGCTGCAGAGCGGCTTGGCCGAGGCCAGCGAAGGGCAGCGAACGGTGACCGGCCAGATGCCGGCGCTGTCCGAAGGGTTAAAAAGCATAGAGCAGGGACAAACTCAATTAAACAAAGGATTGGACGCTCTGTCTGCCAATCTTCCTGCCCTGGAGACGGGGCTGAAGGACAGCGTCGCGGGCCTGCAGAAGGTGTCCGACGGGCTTGCAAGCACGACGGATTATCTTGACGAGATGTCCGGCACAAGCGGCTCCGAGACGTTCTTTATCCCGGAGGAAGTGAGAACGGGAGCGGAGTTCGCGCAGTCGCTCGACATGTACATGTCGGAAGACCGCCGCACGGCCAAATGGTCGGTCGTGCTGAGCGACGATCCGTATTCGACGGCCGCGATGGACACGGTGGACCGGGTGCATGAGGTTTACAAGCAATTGGCCGAGGAGAGCGGGTTCTCCGAGGCGGAATACGGAATCGGAGGCGTCGCTTCGCAGAATCTGGACCTGAAGGAAGTGTCCGGCGGAGACTTCACGCGAACCGCGGCCATCATGCTGGCCGGCATCCTGCTCGTGCTGTTGTTCATCTCCCGGGCATTCTGGCTTCCGGTGGCGGTCATCGGCTCGCTGGTGCTCGCTTACTACACGGCGCTAACCTTGACGGAGTGGATTTTCGGCGCATTCACCGAGCATGGCGACCTCGCCTGGACGATCCCGTTCTTCTCCTTCATCATGATCGTCGCCTTGGGAGTCGACTACAGCATCTTCCTGATCATGCGGTACCAGGAGTATCAAGAGATGGATCCTCGCCGCGCGATCCACGAGGCGATGAAGCATACCGGAGGGATCATTCTCTCGGCGGCCATCATCCTCTCCGGAACGTTCGCCGCGATGTATCCGTCGGGCGTGCTCACCCTGGTTCAGATGGCGACGGTCGTCATCATCGCTCTGATGCTGCTGGCGTTCCTGTTCCTGCCGTTGTTCCTGCCGGCCGTCGTGGCGATCGTGAATCGCTCCAAATCGGCCTAAGCGTCCGTCCATCGGGAGGAGCTTCTTCGGCTGAAGCGTTCTAGACTATATAAGCTGTTCGGAGCGGCAGTCCTGGTCGGGCTGCCGCTCTGGCAGGAATGAGGGTGAACGTGCGAAGATAGGAATGAGGTTGCTCAATTGTGCGGAGATAGCGGGATAGTTAGTGCGAAGGTCGACGGGCTAAGGTGAGTAAATATTACTCATCTGAAGGCAACATGCGGAGGTTGGCGAGCTAAGGTGAGTAAATTTTACTCATCCGGAGGCAACGCGCGAAGGAGAGCGTGCGGGTTTGCGAGGGCGCAGAAGTCACAAGCAGCGCGTTCGTCGAGCATTACTTAACTATCGTAGCGGAAATCATCGACTTTAAAATCCTATGAAGAAAAAGTTCGAATACCCCTTGCGTTTAAGCGTGAATGGGTGTATATTTATCTCAAGTTAAAGATAATTAAATCCAAAACAACGACGAAAGCGAGGTGACGAAGCATGAAGGAGAAGAGTCGGACGCCCAAGCGGATGCAGACGCAGGAGCAGCAGCCCTCGCAAGAGCGAGACGTCTCCCTGAAGCTGTTCGTCGTCCTCTCCAAGGCGTACAAGTCGATCATGGATAGCGCCGTGAAGGACATGAAGAAGCACGGGCTGTCGGCGACGGAGTTCACGGTGATGGAGCTGCTGTTCCACAAGGGCCGGATTCCGCTGCAGCAGATCGGCGACAAGATCCTGGTCACCAGCGGCAGCATCACGTACAACATCGACAAGCTGGAGAACCGCGGGCTGCTGAGAAGGGTTCCGAGCCCGGACGACCGCCGCGTCACCTTCGCGGAGATCACCGAAGAAGGAACGAAGCTGTTCGAGCAAGTGTTCCCGAGTCACGCCGAAGCGATCGACCGCCTGATGAGCGGCCTTACGCTAGAGGAGAAGAAGCTGGCGATCGACCTGATCAAGAAGCTTGGCCTTAAGGCGCAGATGGGTTAGGCGGCGCCGCTTCTCGGCTCTAAAGTCTTAAATTCAAGAAAATAAAATTAAAGAAAAATGGAGGAATTCAAAATGAACAAGCAAACCGCAGGCATCCACCACATCACTTCTTTCGTCAGAGACCCGCAGGAAAACGTAGATTTTTACTCCGGCATTCTGGGCCTGAGAATGGTGAAGAAAACGATCAACTTCGACGCGCCGGAAGTGTACCACCTGTACTTCGGCAACGAGATGGGCAGTCCGGGCACCGCGATGACGTTCTTCCCGTCGCCGGGCTCCCGCATCGGCCAGGTCGGCGGCGGCCAAGTCGGCTACACCTCGTTCGCGGTGCCTAGCGGCACGTTCGCCTTCTGGGAAGAGCGCCTTGCGAAATTCGGCGTCGAAACGAAGAAGAACGAGCGCTTCGGCGAGACGTTCCTGCAATTCAAGGACCCGGACGGCTTGCAGCTGGAGATCGTCGAACGCGAGGAAGGCAAGGCAAGTCAATGGTCGTTCGGCGGCGTTCCCGCCGAGAAGGCGATCAAGGGCTTCGCGGGCGCCCAGCTCTACAGCGTGAATCCGGCGAAGACGATGGACACCTTGACGAACGTGCTCGGCCTGACGAAGGTCGGCGAAGAGAACGGCCTCGTTCGCTTCCGCTCGATCGGCGACATCGGCAACGTGATCGACATCAACGCAGAGCCGATGGGCTGGGGAGCCGGCGGCGCCGGAACGGTGCATCACATCGCGTGGAGAGCGAAGAACGACGACGACCACAAGAACTGGAGAGTGCACGTCGAACAGGGCGGTTTCCATCCGACGCCGATCGTCGACCGCCAATACTTCAACGCGCTATACTTCCGCGAGCAAGGCGGCATCCTGTTCGAGATCGCGACCGACACTCCCGGATTCGACAACGACGAGCCGTTCGAGCATCTGGGCGAGAAGCTGCAGCTTCCGGCCTGGTACGAGAAGCACCGCCAGCTGATCGAAGACAATCTGATTCCGATCGAAGTCCGCGTGCTGAAGGAGGATCGATAAGCATGAGCATGAAGCATCTTTTCGAGCCGGCCAAGACGCCGAATGCCCCGACGCTGGTACTGTTCCACGGCACGGGAGGGACGGAGAGAGATCTTCTCCCTCTCGCGGGGCGGATCGATCCGAACGCCGCCATCCTGTCGGTAAGAGGCAATGTACTGGAGAACGGCATGCCGAGGTTTTTCCGACGCCTGGCGGAGGGCGTGTTCGACGAGGAGGATCTCAAGTTCCGCACGAAGGAGACGTACGACTTCCTAAGCGACGCGGCGAAGGAATACAAGCTGGATCGAAGCAACTTCGTTGCGATCGGCTACTCCAACGGCGCGAACATCGCGGGAAGCCTGCTGTTCCACTATCAAGACGCGTTCCGCAAAGCGATCCTGCATCACCCGATGGTGCCTCTGCGCGGGCTGAAGCTGCCGGATCTAAGCGGAGTGTCCGTCTTCATCGGCGCCGGAACGAACGATCCGATCTGCGCGCCGCAGGAGACGGAGGAGCTGGGCTCGCTGCTCACGGGAGCCGGAGCGAGCGTCGAGGTTCATTGGGAGCGGTACGGGCACCAATTGACGGGCTCGGAGGTTCAGGCTGCGGCTAACTGGTACCAAGGCGGGAAATAAGGGAAAGAGACGGGCGGCCGGCCGCCCGTCTCTTTTTTTGCAGGAAATAGAAAGAAGAATAACCCGCCCTTGCTCAGAAGTAAAAAAGCTCAAGCCCGATCGTGCTGAACGGGTCGGCCGGCAGGTCGAGCAACGTCTGGGGAATGATTCTGCCGTTGTAGCGAAGTTGTACTCCAACCGTGCCGGAAATGCGAATCCCGGATACGAAGCTGATAAAGCCGCGAGGCCCGAAAGTAACGAGCCCGGTCGATTGAAGCGCCTGCCGGATCGTGATGCCGGGGAAGAAAAACGCATATGCCGTCTGAGTCGCTCCAGGGAAAGCAAAGCCGCCGTTGATCTGAACGATAATAAAGGCCGGAGTCGGTACCGGGGGAGGAACCGGAATCGGGATTGGAATCGGAATCGGAAAAGGCGGTCTGGGAGGCGGCGGCGGGAACGGGCCAGGCGGGCGCGGCGGAGGCGGAAATGGTCCCGGCGGTCTGGGGGGCGGCCCTGGCGGACGCGGCGGTGGCGGCGGCGGGAAAGGTCCAGGTCCGGGTCCAGGTCCAGGTCCAGGTCCAGGTCCAGGTCCACCCGGACCGCCCGGTCCTCCCCCGGGAGGGAACAAGCCGCCCGGTCCTCCGCCTCCCGGCGTGAGCACTCGTTCATCTTCAGGCAGCACCCACCACGGAATCTGACGCACCGGCGGCTTCCGTTCTTCCGCGATCCCGCTCTGATGCAGGCGAACCTTCGCGGCGCGCGGCCGTTTCTTGGCAGGCCCGTTCTTCTGGGCTTTGGTCGACACCTTTCCGTTCGGAGCGACCCCTAATCGCCTCAGAAGAGATCGCTCGGTTAACGAGCGAGATTTCGGCATCTTGGCTCCTCCTTCTTTGTCGTGTAGGCAAAACACACGGTTTACTGCACAATATGCGTTTGCCTAGCGGCATGTGCGGAGTCGGGCGGGAATGCGTTGGGCGGAGACCGTTTTTCTGAGGACGACAAAAAAAGGGGGCTTGCGGATCGGTCCGCAAGCCCATTCAAGAGATATATTAATGAAAAGGGGGGTCATGTAAGTATCATACCCGGTTAATGTGAAAGGACTATGAAAGCGATATTACGATTTGATTACAATACGCGGATTAGCTCGCCGGTTCCCGGAATCGAGACGGACCGCTACGGATATATTGTCGATTACGAGATCGATCACCTAGCCGCTCGGCGTTAAAGGCAAAAAAAAGGGGGCCCGCAGCATCCGAAGCCGCAAGCCCTAATGAGGATATATAAATGAAAAGGGGGGTCATGAGTTAACTATACCGCCCGAAGATGAAGGGTTCATGAAAGCCGTATTACGGTTTCGTTACAAATGCAGTATTGAGCCTTGTTTATTCCGAAGCGATTCGGAGGAAGCCCATCACGTTGTCGCTGCACGCGGACAGAGCGGGCGCCGCCCGGTCCAGGCAGGTCTGCAGGTCCGATGGCTCGGTGACGAGGGCGAAACAGCCCGCGAACAGCCCGCGCAGCTCCAAGTAATCCGTGCCCAGACTGCCGGAGATGAGAATGGACTTGGCTCCGTGCTTCTTGGCTAGACTCGCGACGTAGAAAGGGAGCTTGCCGTAAGCCGACTGCCCGTCCGTTCTTCCTTCTCCGGTGATGACCCAATCGGCTCCGGCAATGCGACTCTCAAGGCCGACCATCCGGTCGACGAGCTGGGCGCCGGGAGATAGCGCGAAGCCGAGAGACAGCAGGGCGAAGCCCAGCCCTCCGGCAGCTCCGGCTCCCGGCGCGTCGCGCAGGGCGGGCCGTTCCAGCGCTCGCTCTATGAGCTCCGCATAGCCTTTAAGGGCGCGGTCGAGTACCTCGACCTGCTCTGGGGCGGCTCCTTTCTGAGGTCCGAAGATCCGCGAGGCTCCTTCGGGACCGCAGAGCGGGTTCTTCACGTCGCAGCCGGCGATCAGCTCGCATTCGGCAAGCCTCGGATCAAGCCCGCCGAAGTCCACGGATGCCGCTTGTCCGACATCCCGTCCGAAGCCCCGAAGCAGCTCTCCGCTCGCATCCCGAAACCGGACCCCCAGCTCGCTCAGCATGCCCATGCCTCCGTCATTGGTGGCGCTGCCTCCGAGCCCGATCACGATTTTGCGCAAGCCCCGGTCGAGAGCTTGCTTCACCAATTCTCCCAGGCCNCTCGTGGTGGCATTAAAAGGATTGCGTTCCTCCTCCGGCACCATCGGAAGTCCGGCGACGTTCGCGATCTCGAGCACGGCGGTGTCCCCGTAAAGGATTCCGAATCGAGTATCGATGACGCGGCCGAGAGGCCCGGTCGCCCGGGTATCGACCAGCTCGCCCGAC
>Ga0065721_10051067_pt1 | contig 16401 bp, 16 predicted proteins | sample Mesricmetagenome_FD_59108 | JGI IMG/M metagenome (GOLD analysis project Ga0065721, IMG submission 59108) | Mesophilic microbial community from rice straw/compost enrichment Sample: eDNA_1 v2 (version 2) | ecosystem: Engineered > Solid waste > Grass > Composting > Bioreactor | place: USA: Davis... | reverse complement strand
CGGAGGCTGGGTCCGGGGATGGGAAATTCCGGTGAGAGCCGGCCCTAGGAAACCCCCTGCCGGAAATCCCGACGCCCCGGGGCGGTTTGCGTCTCGTTTTTTAATTCTGAGGCGGAATCCGCCTCGGGGCTTCCATCAACGTTTCAAACCCGGAGGTTTTTATGCCGTCCGGCGCTTCGGCACGCGTGAGCGCTGCGGAAGGCTCTTTGAACCTTGCTATTCCTGGCGCGGCGCTTCGGGTCCGGTCTCCACCAGCCGGACCCCTGCTTCGGCGCAGACCTGGCGGATCGAATCGAGCGGGCAATGATCGGTGATGAAGCTGTGGGCCTGGGACAGGTGGCCGATACGCACCGGCGCGGTGCGGCTGAACTTGCTGGAATCGGACACCAGGATCACGTGCCGCGCATTGGCGAGGATGGCCTGGGCCACCTTCACTTCCCGATAGTCGAAATCCAGCAGGGCGCCGTCGGCATCGATGGCCGAGACGCCGATGACGGCGAAATCGACCTTGAACTGGCGGATGAAGTCCACCGCCGCCTCGCCGACAATACCGCCATCGGCCGGCCGCACCAATCCGCCGGCAATCACCACCTCGATCGAGGGAACGACGCGCAGATGATTGGCCACATTGATGTTGTTGGTGATGACCATGAGGCCGCGATGCCCGGTCAGCGCCTGGCTGACGGCCTCGGTCGTCGTGCCGATATTGATGAAGAGCGAGGCATTGTCGGGGATCAGCGCCGCCGCTGCCCGGCCGATGGCGCGCTTTTCCGCCGGGGCCATCTGCCGGCGCGCCTCATATTCCACATTCTCGACGCCCGACGGATGCATGGCCCCGCCATGGGTGCGCTTCAGCGCGCCGCGCTCGCACAGCACATTGAGATCCTTGCGGATCGTCTGCGGCGTGACGGCGAAGGCGGCGACCAGCGCATCCACGCTCACCTCGCCCTCCTGCCGGGCGAGTTCGACGATCCTGGCCTGCCGCATCGCGGGATTCATGGGCGTTCCCCTGCTTTCGTTTCGTGATTAAACGAAAGCAGGGGGCGGGGGAAGGGCACCTAGCCGGCGCGCGCCGACCATTGCATTCGTGGCGTGAAATCGAAATCCCGGTCGAAGGGGAAGCTGGGCCTTCTGGTGTGCCGGCGCGGTGTGCGCTCGACGAATTGGTCCACGACGCCCGGCGACAGCGCCATGATCCCGGGATTGGCGATGGGCCCCAGTTCGGGCGAGAGATAGCCCGATTTGACCACCACGATCTTCGCTCCCCGCGGATCGAGCCCCAGCCGGGTGAAATCGGCGATATTGTGGAACGGACGGCGGCGCGCGGTCAGCACGAGATCGATGCCGCCGATCCGCACCAATGCCTCGCGCAGTCGCGGTTCCTCGGCTTCGAGCAGGAACAGGATTTCGGCCTCGGCATCGACCGGCGTGCTGGACGGGTCGAGGCTGGCCCCGATCGAAAGCCGGATGCGGGCGCCGATGCCCGCCGCATAGGCCATGTCGGTGGCGGCCCTGTCGGCAATGCCGGCAAAGATCACGCCCTGCGCATCCTGTGCGATCAAAGCTGCCAGCACCTCCGCCCGGTCGCCGACCCCGCCGCCGGTGGGATTGTCCCCCGATTCGGCCAGCACCACCGGATGGGTCGGGCTGGCCATGGCCCGGGCAACGCAATCCGCGATCGAGCCGGTTTCCATGCCGAACACGAACTGGTCGCGAATATCCCAGTAATCCTGCGCCAGGCGCAGGGCCGCCCGTTCCATGGCGGCGCGGTCGGTGCCCGTCACCACGGCGCAGGCGGTCGCCCGTGGTTCGTCGGCCCAGACATAGCCGACCTGGAACGAGGCATCCCAGATGCCGCTCGGCTCCTCGATCTCGTGCAATTGCGCATAGAAGCCGCGGGCGGGCTCATCCTGCGTCGATGTCCGCTCGCCCGGCAGCAGCACCGGCACCGGCGCCCAGCCCAGAACGGGCCGCGTGCCGGTCTTGAGCGCCCGCACCAGCATGGTCACCGCCCGGCGGATCGTATCGGGCACATCGATATGCGGCGCGGTGCGATAGGTGGAGAACATGTCGAGATTGTCGATGATGGCCTGGCTGATATTGCCATGCAGGTCATAGCTGGCCGAGATCGGCACATCCGGCCCGACGGTCTCGCGCACCGCGGCGATGAAATCGCCCTCGGCGTCGAACAGGCCCTCGACGAACATGGCGCCATGCATGGGCAGATAGACCCCGTCCAGCGGCTGCGCGGCCCGGAGACCGGCCAGGATTTCTTCCTTCCAGGTCTCGTAGGTACCGCGCGCCACCGGCCCCCCGGCAATGGCGCGGGCATGCAATATGGTGATGAACTCGGCCGGAAAATGCGTCAGGAAATCGAAATATTGGTCCTTGAGCATGGCCGGCCCGCGCAGCACGCGGAAATCGGCCTCCCGATTGAGCACGGGATTATAGGTGCTGCATTCGATATGCAGCCCGGCAACGGCAATGCGCATCACAGCACTCCGGGAACGTCGGCTTCGGGATTGTGCCCGGCGCGTACCGGGCGGGACTGGAGCCGGCCGGCAAGCACCAGGCTGAGCAGCAGGAAGGGCACGACGCAGGCAATGCCGATGCGGATATCGCTGTGCTCGGCCACGAAGCCGATCATCGGCGGTCCGATCAGGAAGCCGGTCAGGGCGACGAAGGACAGCACCGCCACATTGGCCGAAGCCGCCCGATCGCCGATGCCGGCGGCCGCCGTCACCGCCAGCGGGAAGCCGACCGACACGCCGAAGCCGATCGTGCCGAAGCCGATCAGCGCGACGATGACATTGGGCGCCAGGTAGAGCAGGGTGGCGCCCAGGACCGCCAGCGCGCCGCACAGCCGGGCAATGCCCACCGCGCCCAGCCGCGCCTTGAGAAAATCACCGCTGAAGCGCCCGGCCGCCACCATGAAGGCGAAGACCGAATAGCCCAGCCCCACAATGCCGCCTTCGGCATCAAGCGCATCGCGCAGGAAGATCGCCGACCAATCGGCCATGGCGCCCTCGGTCATGGTGATGCCGAAGACGAAGAGGCAGATGCCGAGCAGGGCCGGGCTGGGCAGCGACCAGGCCGAGCGCTGGCCACCGCCTTCCGCCGGCGCTTCGCTGTCGAGGCGCGGCAGGGCCAGGCCGGCCGCGATGCCCATGGGCATGGTGAGCAGCGCCACCGCCAGAATGGCCCATCGCGGCTCGATGCCCAGCCCGGCCATGCCCGAGCCGATCAGGCTGCCCACCATGATGCCGACCGACCAGAAGCCGTGCGACTTGGTCATGATCAGCGTGCCGGTGGCCTTCTCCACGCCGTCGGCGCCGACATTGAGGCCCAGCTCGAGAAAGGAAATGGCCGAGCCGGCCAGCATCAGCGCTATGAAAAGCATGATCGGTTCCGGCGCGAAGGCCGGCAGGCTGGCGGCGATGGCATAATAGACGAAGCCGACGATGATGGTGGTGCGGGCGCCGATCCGCCCCACCAGCGGCCCGGCAAAGGGCAGGGTGAGCAGGGTTCCCAGCGGCATGCCGAGCAGTGCCAGAGCCAGCGCCGCCGGTCCCAGGCCCAGTCCCGCCTGAACCTCGGGAATGCGCGGCAGCCAGGATCCGAAGGCGATGGGCTGCAGGAAGAAGACCAGCATGATCAGACGCTGGGGAGTGAAGAAAGCCATGGGCGTGTGTCTCCAGGAACCTGTTCATCGCCGGCACATGCTGCCGGGCGGCACCGGCGCGGCCGGGGAGGGCAATGGGGCCCACCGTGGCGATGGTGGGCACGCCAGCGATTTGATGCACGTTCGCCAACGCTGTTTCAAATTTTCACGCACGACACCAAATGGCCGTCACCTGAAAGAGGCCACATGGATACCAATTACGACATGCTGCCTTTTGTCTGCACTTTTGTCCACACCGTTCCGCGACGCTTTCGGCAGAATCTGGCATATAAATAAGGCGAAACGCCCCGGAATTAGGCAGGGCGCCAGAGTGGCTTAAATTGGTATTGTATTGGCGTCGAATGTGTGTTGACATCGCGTCAAGAAGACGCCTAGTCTTGAAAATCGTTTACACAAACGTCACCGATCCACAAAGAGATCGGCGGTCTAATAAGGCAGGGAGCATTGCGGTTATGCGGGTAGGCATTGTCGGCCTCGGCTATCGTCTTGGTTATCTGGCGCGCGTCTTTTCCGTGGCGCGGGACGATTTCGAGATCGTGGGCTATGTCGACCCGGCGCCGGCCGGTCTTCCCTATGCGCAGGAGCATGGCGTTTCCGTCGGTCGGTCCTATGACAGCCTCGAAGCACTGATCGACGAGGGCAATCTCGACCTGCTCATGGTCGGCTCTCCAAACCACCTCCATCTCGATCATATCCGTATCGGCCTCGAGCGCGGGATGAAGATTTTCGCCGAAAAGCCGGTGGTGACCTCGGTGGAAGACACCATGGCGCTGGCCGAACTGATCGGCAGATACGGCTCCGACAGGGTCATGGTCGGCCTGGTGCTGCGCTATGCGCCGCTCTACGTCGATCTGCGCAAGGCGCAGGCCGAGGGCAAGCTGGGTGACATCGCCTCCATCGAGGCCTCCGAGCATATCCCGCCCTATCACGGCGCCTTCTTCATGCGCGACTGGCGCCGCTATTCCAAATATGCCGGCAGCTTCATGCTGGAAAAATGCTGCCACGATCTCGATCTCTATAATGGGGTCATGGGCTGTCGGCCGCTTTACGTAGCCAGTTTCGGCGGCCGCCGCAGCTTCACCCCGGAAAATGCGCCCCAGGACGAAGGGGCCAATGACCTGTCCGAATATTATCGCAAGCCGTCCGGCTGGCAGGGCGCCGACAAGGTCTTCGACAGCGATGGCGACATCATCGATTTTCAGACCGCCATCGTTCAATACGAAAACGGCGCGGCGCTGACCTTCCACACCAATATGAACGTGCCCGACGATTTCCGCCGCTTCGCGGTCATCGGCGCCAAGGGCATGGCGGAAGGCGATTTCATCCGCAACTATTTCCGCGTCACCGACAGCCGCACCGCGAACCGGCTCGAGGACAAGACCTACAAGACCTCGGACCTCTCCCAGCACTATGGCGCCGACGAGCAGATGGCTGAGGATATTCTCAAGCACATGCTCGAAGGCGCGACTCTGCCGGTATCGGTGACCGACGCGCTCGAGGCGGGGCTGCTGGCGCTCTCCATGGACCAGGCGATGCGAACCCGCTCCGTTGTGGACATGACCCCCATCTGGCAGCAATTCGACGCTGCCCTGGGCCGAGCGAGCTGAGGAGGCCTTAGACATGACCGGTACCCGTAGCGCCACGATCTTCGCCCTCGCACTGCTGGCTCCGGCCCTGATCTACATCCTGGCCATCGTGGCCTATCCGCTGGTCGATACGATCATCCTCAGCTTCACCAATGCCTCGCTGCGCCAGGAATATGATTTCATCGGCTGGGCCAATTACCAGCGCATCTTCTCGGCCGGCAATTTCACAGAAGTCATCCTGCGCACCTTCATCTGGACCTTCTTCTCGGTCTCCATAAAGATGATTATCGGCATGTTCGGCGCCGTCCTGCTCAATGCCGCCATTCCCGGCCAGACCGTCTTCCGCATCCTCACCATGCCGCCCTGGATCGTGCCCATGGCCATCGGCATCTTCATGTGGGGCTGGATGTATAACGGCCAGTTCGGCATGATTTCCGGCCTGTTGCAGAATTTTGGCATCACCAATGGGCCGGTCGCCTGGCTCGCCTATGGCAACACCGCCTTCTGGGCCACCATCATCACCGACGTGTGGATCGGCGTGCCCATGGTGACCATCTATTTCCTGGCCGCCATGCAATCCATTCCCAAGGACCTGCATGAAGCCGCCTGGACTGACGGCGCGGGCCGATTCTACCGCTTCCGCCGTATCACGCTGCCGCTGATGGTGCCGGCCATCATCACCATGAGCCTGCTCTCGCTCATCGCCACCTTCAATTCCTTCGACATCATCTGGATCCTGACCCAGGGCGGCCCGTCCGGCTCGACCACCACGATGATCATCGACACGTACAAGACGGCCATGGGCTCCCGCAAATATGGAGAGGGTGCCGCCCGTGCCGTGGTCATCTCCATCTTCGTGACCATCTTCTGCATCGTTTACTTCCGCGCCGTCCGCAAGCTGCAGCAGGGAGAAGCCAAATGACTGACCACGTCTCCACCAGCACCAACATGGCCACGACGGCGGCCGCTGCCGATGTGGCCAGGGCGAGCAAGGTTCGCGGCTCTGCTCGGCCGATGATCGACCGCTACAAGTGGTACGAGGTCGCCGCCATCTATGCTGGTATCGGCGTCTTCCTCTTCTTCATACTAGCCCCTTTCATCGAAGGCTTCCTAGTCTCGCTCAAGCCGCTGTCGCAGCTCTTCTCCACGCCCTACAGCTTCATTCCCCGGGTCTGGTCCTTTGACTCCTATGTCACCATGTGGACCTCGGTGCCGCTGCTGGGCATGCACATCTTCAACTCGTTCTTCATCTCGACCGTGGTGACGATCATCGCCGTCGTCATCGTGGTGCCTGCCGCCTATGCCTTCGCCCGCTTCCGCTTCGCCGGTTCGGGCCTGATGCTGGCCGGGTTCCTCGCGGTCAACATGTTCTCGGGTGCCGTTCTGCTGATCCCGCTGTTCCGCCTGATGCGCACCATGGGCCTGCTCAATACCTATTGGGCGATGATCGTGCCCGGCGCCGCCTTCCTCATCCCCAGCTCCATCTGGTTGCTGCGCACCTATATGCTGCGCATTCCGCGCGAGCTGGACGAAGCCGCCTGGGTCGATGGTGCGTCGCGCCTCTACACTTTGCGCCGGGTCATCCTGCCCCTCGCCATGCCCGGCATCGTCGTGGTCGCCATCATGACCTTCATCGGCGCCTACGCCCAGCAATTCATCTTCGCGCTGACCTTCAACTCGAAATCGGAATTCATGCCGCTGCCGATCGGGCTCTTCGCCTTCTTCGGCAAGCAGGAAGTGATCTGGAACGAGCTGATGGCAGCGTCCTTCGTCGGAATCCTGCCGGTCATGATCGTCATCGTGTTCCTGCAGCGCTATCTCGTCGCGGGTCTCACCGCCGGCGCCGTGAAACAATAGGGGAAACAAGGGATTGGAGATTGTTCAGCCCGCAAGGCTGGGCGGCTCCGGAGCGGGCCTTCGGGCCACATTCAAGGGAGACTAAAAGTGAACAAGACAATCGGTCTGATGGCCGTATCGATGCTGGCTCTCGCCAGCGCGACATCCGGCACCTTCGCCCAGGACGTTAAGGAAATCAGCTTCATCAATTGCGGTGACGAGCTGACCGCCGGCTATGCCGACTACTTCGCCGAATGGGAAGCTGCCAATCCCGGCTACAAGGTTGCGCCCGAAGTCGTGGGCTGGGGCCAGTGCCAGGACAAGGTGACCACGCTCGCCGCCGCCGGCACGCCCGTTGCCCTGGCCTATGTCGGCTCGCGCACGCTCAAGCAGTTCGCCCTCAATGACCTCATCGTCCCCGTGCCGATGACCGACGAGGAAAAGGCCGCCTACTACAACTACGTGCCCGATACCGTCACCTTCGACGGCACCCAGTGGGGCGTCCCGGTCGCCTTCTCGACCAAGGCCCTGTTCTGGAACAAGGACCTGTTCGAAGCCGCCGGCCTCGATCCCGAGACCCCGCCCGCTACCTGGGAAGAAAAGATCGCTTTTGCCAAGCAGATCACCGAGAACACCGATGCTGCCGGCTATGGTGCCGTCGCCAAGACCTTCGACAACACCATGCACCAGTTTCTCCACTGGGTTTACACCAATGATGGCTCGGTGATCGATGCCGATGGCAACATCACTCTGAACTCCCCGCAGGTCCTGGCCGCCCTGACGGCGCTCAAGGACATCATTCCCTACTCGGAAGAAGGCCCGACTGCCTACGAGCAGAACGAAGTCCGCGCCATCTGGCTCGACGGTGGCGTCGCCATGATCGAAGCGTCCGTCAACGCCGGCATTCTTGCCGACGAAGCCGGCATGAACTGGGGTGTCGCTCCGCTTCCGCTGGGTCCCGATGCCAAGGGTCCGGGCACACTGCTGATCACCGACGCCCTGGCCGTGTTCAAGGGCACTGGCGTTGAAGATCAGGCCATCAGCCTGGCCAAGTTCATCACCGATGGCCAGCGCCAGTGGGATGCCGAAATGGCCCAGGGCCTGACCCCGCTCCGTCCGCTCCACTCTGATGAACTGGTTGCCGAGAAGCCCTATTGGAAGCCGTTCCTCGACGGCATCGAGTTCGGTGGTCCCGAGCCGCTGTTCACCGACTATATCGGTCTGCAGAACGTCATGATCGAAATGGTTCAGTCCGTCGTGACCGGCCAGGCCGAACCCCAGGCTGCCCTGGAAAAGGCCGCTGCCGAGCTCGAGCAGTACAAGTAACATCCTAACGACCTGGCCGTCGCCCCTTCGGGGACGGCGGCCGACCCGCTTCTGACACGTCCTGCCGGAGACGCCGACCATGTCGCAACTGAGCCTCAAGCGCCTCGAAAAGAGCTTCAACGAAGCCCGGATCATCAAGGGCATCGATCTGGATGTGTCCGAAGGCGAATTCGTGGTCTTTGTCGGCCCCTCCGGCTGCGGCAAGTCCACACTGCTGCGCATGATCGCGGGTCTCGAGGACGTCTCGCAGGGCGAGATCGAGATCGGTGGCCGCGTGGTCAACGAATTGCCGCCGGTGCAGCGCGGCATCGCCATGGTCTTCCAGTCCTATGCGCTCTATCCGCATATGAGCGTCTACGAGAACATCGCCTTCCCGCTGCGCGTCGAAAAACTTCCCCAGGCGGAAGTCGAATCCCGCGTGCAGGCCGCCGCCAAGGTGCTCCAGCTCGAGAGCCGTTTGCAGCACCGTCCCGGCCAGCTTTCCGGTGGCCAGCGCCAGCGCGTCGCCATCGGTCGCGCCATTGTCCGCCAGCCCAAGATTTTCCTGTTCGACGAGCCGCTGTCCAATCTCGACGCGGCCCTGCGCTCGGAAATGCGCATCGAGCTCATGGAACTGCACAAGCGCCTCGGCTCGACCATGATTTATGTGACGCATGACCAGGTCGAGGCCATGACCATGGCCGACAAGATCGTCGTGCTTGATGCCGGCACCATCGCCCAGGTCGGCTCTCCGCTCGACCTCTATCACAAGCCGGACAACCTCTTCGTCGCCGGTTTTATCGGCAGCCCCAAGATGAATTTCATCTCCGGCAAGGTCCGCAAGGCCGACGGCACCCGGGCAACGATCGATCTCGGGGCCCTGGGCGTCATCGACTTGCCGCGCACCAGCACCGCCATTGCCGGCCAGGACGTGACCCTGGGCATCCGGCCGGAGCATCTTGAGCTGGGCGACGGCGAGTTCACGCTCGAAACCAGGCCGAACATTGTCGAGCAGCTCGGCATCCACACCATCACCTATTCGACCCTGCCGGGCGGCGAGAACTTCATCGGCCTCTTCGAGGGCAATCCCGAACTGGCGGACAACCAGCCGGTGCGGATGAGCTTCGCCACGGACAAGGTGCATCTGTTCGACGCCAAGGGCCTGGCCGTGTATTAGGCCGGCAATGACGGCCGGGGGAAAGCGCCATGCTCGATATCGTAGGGCTCCTGCAGACTGAAAAGGACGCGTTCACGCGCTCCGAGCGGGCGCTGACCGAGATCGTGCTGAACGATGTCGAGAGCGTGCTCAAGATGTCCATCGTGGATCTGGCCGCCCAGGCCGAGGTCTCCCCGCCCACCGTCACCCGCTTCTGCCGTCGGCTGGGCTGCGATAGCTATGCCGATTTCAAGGTGCGCCTGGCCCAGTCCCGCTTCGTCGGCCAGCGCTATTTCGCGCCCGCGGCAGGGCCGTCCAGCGTCCCGGAGATCGCGCAGGGCGTGATCAACGGCATCCAGTCGATCATCTACGAGACCTTTGACAGCCTCGATTTCAAGGCCGTGGAACGGGCGGCCGAAAGCCTCGTCAAATCGAGTTTCGTCTTGTCCTTCGGCTCGGGCGGGGCTTCTTCCATGATGGCCGGCGAAATAGAAACGCGCCTGTTTCGGCTTGGCTTGAAAGTCGCCTCGACAGACGATCATCAGCTCCAACTCATGCGCGTCGCCGCCGCGCCTGCCGGCACGGTCATTGTCGCCTTTTCGCTCTCCGGCAATAATGCGCAATTGGCGAAGACGCTGGCCGTGGCCGGCGAATACGGCATAACCCGCATCGTGGCCACGCGGTCGGGCTCGATGGTCTCCGACAAGGCCGACATTCTCCTGCCGGTCAATTGGCACGAAAACTCCGACATCCTGCGCCCCACGCCCGGCCGCTACGCCTTTCTCGCAACCGTCGACGTGCTGTCCCAGACCGTCGCCACGCGCCTGGGGCCGTCCGCCATCTCCACCATGCGGCGGATCAAGCATCAGCTCGTCGTCAATCGCGACGGCGACGATGCCCAGCCGCTGGGGGATTGATGGCCGATGCTTATCCACTCCGCCTTCGGGCAATGCCGCCGTTTGATAGTCACCGCTTGTTTTAGGATTTTGCCATGCCGGCCTTTTCCCTCGTCACCACCTGGTCTCCCGCCGACGAGCACGAGCCCCTGGGCTACGGCATCGAGCTGACCAATGAGGGCGACACGCCCATTGCCAATTTCCAGCTCGGCTTTTCCGGGCCGGCCCGCATCGATCCGCATGCGACGCTGGAAAACGGCCGGCTGCTCAAGCGTCTCTCCAATCACACGCTGATCGCCCCGCCCGAGGGCTTCGTGCTGGAGCCGGGCCGGACCTGGACCGCCACCGCTCGCGGCCTTTCCTACGGCCTGCGCCATTGGAGTGACGGCGCCAATTCGGCCTATGTGGTGCTCGATGACGGCGCCATCATCGCCATCCCGACGGCGCCCACCAAGGGCAAGGGCCACAATGCGCCCCTGCTCAAAGGTGCCGCGAAATTCCCCGTTCCGGTCAAGGCGCCGGTGGCGCATTCCATCATTCCCTGGCCTCGGCATGTGGCCACGACCGGCAATCGCATCGCCCCGCCCGGCTTCGATCTGAAACCCCAAGGCGCGCTGGCCGGTGCCGCCGCCCAGGCCTTTGCCGATCTCACGGCCGAACTCTTTCCGCTCGAAGCCATCGTGCGGCCCGCGTCGGAGGCCGGCATGCCGGTGAATGTCGTCGAAAAAGCCGGTTTCGGTCCGGAGGCCTATGACATCGCCTTTGGCGAAAACAGCGCGACGGTTTCGGCCAGTACCCGCGCCGGCCTGTTCTATGGCCTGGTGACCCTGGGGCACATGCTGCGCGGCGCGCGGCTTCATCCGGGCACGTTCACCTTCCCCACCGGCGGCACCATCAGCGACGAGCCCGGCTTTGCCTTCCGCGGCTCGCATCTCGATGTGGCGCGGCAATTCTATACCGGGGCGGAGGTCAGCCGGCTCATCCGCATTCTGGCCTGGAACAAGATGAACAAGTTCCACTGGCACCTGACCGAGGACGAGGCCTGGCGCCTGGAAATCGAGGCCTATCCGGCGCTGACCGAGATCGGGGCCTGGCGAGGCCATGGCAAGGCCCTGCCGCCGCTGCTCGGCTCCGGTCCGCAGCCCACGGGCGGCTATTATTCCAAGGCGGTGGTGCGGGACATCGTCGCGCTGGCCGATGCGCTGTCCATCGCCATCATCCCCGAAGTGGACATGCCGGGCCATTTCTATGCCGCGCTTCAATCCGTCCCCGAATTGCGCGACCCTGATGAGAAGGGCGAGTATCAATCGGTCCAGGGCTTCCCCAATAACAGCCTCAATCCGGCGCACGAGCCGGTCTATACCTTCATCGAGAAGGTGATCGAAGAGACGCTGGAGCTCTTTCCCGCCGGGATCTTCCATCTCGGTGCCGACGAAGTGCCGTTGGCGGCCTGGTCCGGTTCGCCGCTGGCGCTCGACATGCTGGAAAAGATCGCCGGCCCGGAAATGCGCAGGAAGCATGAGGCGCAGTTCAACCAGCTCGGCAATCACCATGGCGCGGACGAAATCGAAGGATCGCCCACTGCGATCCTCCAGGCCGAGTTCATCAGGCGCGTGCACAAATATATCGCCTCGAAAGGCGCCATTACCGGCGGCTGGGAGGAGGCGGCGCATGGCGATGCGGTGGCCAAGGACAAGTCCTATGTCATCGGCTGGCGCAATGTGGAGATCAATGCCGCCCTGGCCGAGCGCGGCTTCGATATCGTGGTCTCGCCGGGCCAGCGTTACTATCTCGACATGGCCAATGGCGTGTCCTGGGCCGAGCCCGGCGCCGGCTGGGCCGGCTGGTCCGGCCCGCAGGAGACCTATGAATTCGAGGCGCGCGCCGGTTTTTCCGAGGAGGGCCTCAAACACCTGGTCGGCGTCCAGTCCTGCATCTGGTCCGAGAGCATGACCGACCGCGCCATTTTCGACCGTCTGGTCTTCCCACGCCTCTCCGCCGTCGCCGAAGCCGGCTGGACCCTGCCCGAACGCAAGAGCTGGGACCGGTTCAAGGCCTTGGTGGGGCTCATGCCGATCATGTACGGCCATTGGGCGGACGACTGAGCCGCCGCCCCGGCTTCGGCATCGCGGCAGGATCAATGATGGGCATGGTGCTCGGCATTGCGCTTGCGCGTCGCGGCCGCCTTCTTGGCCGAGGCGGAGCGCTCCGCGGCAGAGCGGCTGGCCGAAGCCTCGCCGCCTTTCCTGCCGCCCTTATGCGCGGCGGGATGGCCCGTATCCTTGCCGCGGCCGGAACCGGATTTCTTGCCGCCGCCATCGTCCTTGTTCACGGTCGCCCAGGCCCGGCGCTCGGCTTCCTTGTGGGAGACGCCGCGATCCTCATAGCCTTCCTCGATATGTTCGGCCTTCCGCTTCTGCTTGTCCGTATAGGCGCTCTTGTCACCCTGGGGCATGGTTCTTCTCCTTGAGACGGGGGCGCGGCGCGGATGGGACAGGAGCCTGGACCTGGTTGAAAGGCTGGAGCGGGAAACCGGAAAAACCGTCTCCATGCTCTATACCATCGCGTCCGGTTGACACACGCCGGCCTGTGCGGTGAACGGCGCGACGCCCGGGCGGTTGCGGCGATGCCGATCACAAAGCCTTTCGTTCCGTTGGAAGGGGCTTGCTGAGAAAGGGCGAACCCGCCAGCACGAAGCGCCATGGCGTCTCCATCCCCTTGGTGATGCCGATGCGCGGGCCGGTGGCGATCGGATGGCTGTCATCGGCCGGGCGAACGAGGAAGGGCGGCCGGTCCAGGGCCAGGCCATTATGCTCGAGATTAATGCCCAGGGCCTGCGCCAGCTTGCCCGGACCCGAGCAGAGCTGCTTTTCCACCACGCCGCCGCGCCGCTCATGCATGCGCGGCAAGCCCGCCTGCGGCTCCAGCGCCCGGATCAGCACGGCGCTGCCGGGGCGGCAGACGAAGTTGAGGCAGAAATGAATGCCGTAAATCTTGTAGACATAGGCGTGACCCGGCGGGCCGAACATCACCGCATTGCGCGGCGTCGGGCCGCGGAAACTGTGGGAGGCCGGGTCGGCCTCGTCATAGGCCTCCACTTCGACGATGCGGCCGCCCACGCCGTCAAAGGCGAGAAAAGCCCCGATCAGGTCGCGCGAAACATCGAGGACGGGACGGTCGAAGAAGGGTCGGTCGAGCATGGCCGCCATTTGGCCTGAATCGGGAGCGATGGGAAATGGAATAGGGGAGGGACATCCATGCTGCCGAAAATCCTTGCCGTCGCCGGCGCGCTCATGCTGGGGCTGCTCGCCGCCATTCCGGCCCAGGCCGGCGTCATCTGCACGCTTCTGGCCGACCCGGAAAGCCGCGTCGTGCTGCTGGCCGAGGGCGATTGCGAAAGCCGGGTGACGCCGGCTTCGACCTTCAAGCTGCCGCTGGCGATCATGGCCTTCGATGCCGGCATCGTCACCTCCGCGCGGGAGCCCAAATTGCCCTTCAAGCAAGGCTATCCCGATTGGATCGCCTCCTGGCGGCAGGATACAGACCCCACCATGTGGATGCACAATTCCAATGTCTGGTATTCGCAGCGCCTGACCGAACAGCTCGGCGCCGAAAAGCTGGCGGCCTATGCCCGCAGCTTCAATTACGGCAATGCCGACTTTTCCGGCGATCCGGGCCGCGACAACGGCCTTGAACGCTCCTGGATTTCCTCCTCGCTCCGGATTTCCCCGCTCGAACAGGCCGGTTTCGTTGCCGCGCTCATCCAGGGGCAATTGCCGGTCTCGTCCCGGGCCGTCAGCGGCGCACTCGGCCTGCTGGAAAGCCCGCGCGACGCCGATGGCTGGCAAATCCACGGCAAGACCGGCTCCGCCTATCCGCGCAATGCCGATTACAGCTTCGACTATGCCCGCGGCTGGGGCTGGTATGTCGGCTGGGCCGAAAAGGCCGGGCAACGCGTGGTCTTCGTGCGGCTGAGCCAGGACGAGCGGCGCCACGACATCTCCGGCGGCCTGCGGGCCCGGGACGCGATCATTGCCGAATGGGCGGACATCGCCGCCCGGGCCGGTCTCTGACTGGAGCCGATTATCGAACGAAGCCTTCGCCATTGGTCGCTTTTTGACAACCCTGGGCCGGACTACATCCAGGGCAACAGTTTCAGAGGAGGTCGTCATGATCGACACATCCATCCAGACCAATGTTCGTTCCCAGCCCATCCTGCCGCTGACCACCGCGCTCGGCCCCGTTCACCTGGCCGTCACCGACCGCGCCAGGGCCCTCGCCATCTGGCAGGACGTGGTGGGCCTCGACCTGATCGCCGAAACCGGCAATGCCCTGGCCATGGGCGCCGGGGGCAAGGTGCTCATCGTGCTCGAAACCGGCGCCAAGGGTCCGGTCGTTCCGCGCACGATCGGGCTCTATCACGTCGCCATCCACGTGCCGCACCGCGCCGACCTGGCGCAGATGGCGGTCCGGGCCCTGCAGCGCAATGTCCGCATCTCGCCCACCGACCACCTGGTCTCCGAAGCCATCTATCTGTGGGACCTGGACGGCAACGGTATCGAGATCACCTTCGAAACGCCCTGGCGCGGCACGCTGGGCGACCCCGACAAGGGCGAGACCTATGCGGTGACCGCCGAAGGCAAACCGCATTCGGGCCGCGACCCCATCGATCTCGACGGGCTCCTGGCCGAGCTGGGCGAGAACCCGGTTCTGGCCGCCCGCATGCCCGCCGGCACCCGCATCGGCCATGTCCATGTGCATGTGAACGACCTGGACCGGGCGATGGACTTCTATCGCGACGTGCTGGGCTTTGCCGGGTTCCTGCTGATCCAGTCCTTCGGCATGGGCGATGTGGGGCTCGACTACATGCCCCATACGCTGGCCTTCAACATCTGGTCCGGCCCCGATGCCGGCCTGCCGCCGGCCGGCGCCGCGGGCCTGCGCTTCTTCACCATAGTCCTGCCCGATGCCGAAAGCCTCGCGGCCCTCAGGACCCGGCTCGAACAGGCCCATGCGCCGGTCGAGGTGGTCGGCAACGATCTCCAGACCCGCGACCCCTTCGGCAACAGGATCCGCCTCGAACTGGCGGCCTGAACCTTTACATGCGCCGCTTCGCCGTCGATTGTGTCGGCGAACGGCACCCTGGCGGAGGATTGAATGCAAGGCCCTGAAGAGCTTATCCGGTTCTGGTTCGTCGAACATGGCTATGACGACTGGTTCAGCGGCGATGCGGCATTCGACGCCAAATGCAACCGCTTCGCCGACCTGCATGCGCAGGTGGCCCGGGGCGAGGCCTGGGCCTGGCGCGAAACGCCGGAGGGCCGGCTGGCCGAACTGATCCTGCTCGATCAATTCTCCCGGCAATTGCATCGCGGCCGCCCCGAAGCCTTCGCCCAGGACAAGATGGCTCTGGCGCTGGCCCAGGAAGCGGTCGCTGGCGGGCACGACATGGCCGTCGAGCAGGGATGGGCGATGTTCTTCTACATGCCCTACATGCATGCCGAATCCCTGGTGATCCAGGACGAGGGGGTCAAGCTCTTCGCGGCCATGGGCAATGAAAACGCGCTGCAATACATGATCGATCACCGCGATACCATCGCCCGCTTCGGCCGCTTTCCCTTTCGCAACCAGGCCCTGGGCCGCCAGAGCACGCCGGAAGAACTGGCCTATATGCAGCAGCAGGACGGCCGGGCCTTCTAGACGGCATTATGCTCCTCCCTCGCGTGGGCAGGTCTTTGCGCCGGACGGTATAAAAACCTCCGGGTTTGAAACGTCGATGGAAGCCCCGAGGCGGATTCCGCCTCAGAATTTAAAAACGAGACGCAATCCGCCTCGGGGCGTCGGGATTTCCGGCAGGGGGTTTCCTAGGGCCGGCTCTCACCGGAATTTCCCATCCCCGGACCCAGCCTCCGTTAACGATGCAGAGGCCTCCCGACTGTC
>Ga0065721_10051066_pt1 | contig 16404 bp, 14 predicted proteins | sample Mesricmetagenome_FD_59108 | JGI IMG/M metagenome (GOLD analysis project Ga0065721, IMG submission 59108) | Mesophilic microbial community from rice straw/compost enrichment Sample: eDNA_1 v2 (version 2) | ecosystem: Engineered > Solid waste > Grass > Composting > Bioreactor | place: USA: Davis... | reverse complement strand
AGTTGCATGGCGCTTTGTAACAGGTGATAGCCGTCGGGCCGGCGGCCGACGATGTGCAGGCACAGGTTGAGCTTGGCGGGCGCCGGCCATGGTTCCGGCAGCCCGAGGAATTCGTCGCGAGCAGCGTTCATAGTCTTGTCTTTGTGTTGCCGGACGGAGCATCAGGGCGACCGCTGCGCGGCCACCCGGTGTGGAGATGATGCCTCATTGTCCCAACTGCCACCGATCCACGACGATGCGCACGCGCGCATCGCCGCTCGTGGCAGTGATGCGCATGGGAACGCGAGCGCCGGGCTCGGTCGAGTAGCGTTGATAGTCGATGCGCCAGCCGCCCTGCTCGAGGGTGGTCACGCCGTTTTCGTTCTCTACATGCCATTGATGCTCGCCGGGCGCGGCGACACCGAGCATCCAGTAACGTAGGTTGCCGGCGGGCACGGCCGTGCCGAGGCGGTTCTGCAATTCGTTCCACGCGGCGTCGGACTGGAGCTTGAGGCCGTCGCTGGTTTCCAAGGTGAGATCGGGAGTGTCGCCCTGGCCGCTCATCTGCAAGTGCACGCCGCCGATGCCGATGGGGCCGCGGATGTCGACATTGGAAACATCGCCGTGCTGGCGCCACTCGAAACTGCCCGAGCCGCCGTTCTCCGGCCCGGAAACGCCGAGTCGGCCGCGGACTTGCCAGCGATCCAGCTCGGCCAGATCAGCAGGGAGCGCCGTGCCAGGAGCTGGGCCTCGGGGCGCGGTGGCACAACCAGCAGCAAGCAAGAAAACAGCGGCGAGCGCCGGCCAGGAAAAGAGTCGCGGGCGCAAACGCTCGACCCAGGTCGTTTGCCGCCGCCGAGCGGCAGCGGAAGAACAAGCTCGCATTGCCTCAGCCGCTCCGATTTGCCGCCGCGGAGCGGCGGCTGAAGAACAGCGTGGCTGCATCGTCTCAGCTGCCGTTCGCCACCCGGGAGCGGTGGCCAACCAGAGCCGTGGCTGCATCGTGCGCACGGTCAGTTCAGCTTCTGCAGCCGCTGCTTGATCTCGTTGTTTTCGGGATAGCGCTCGCTGGCCCGCTTCCAGACATCGCGAGCATCGTCCTTGCGGTCCAGTGCGAGCAGCACTTCACCGAGGTGCAGGTCCACTTCGGGATCGTTGATGCGGCGCTTGGCGTGTTCCAGATATTCCAGCGCGTCCTGATGACGGCCGACCCGATGCAGCGCCCAGCCCATGCTGTCGAGCACGGCGCCGTTGTCCGGTGTCTCCGCGAGCGCCTGTTCGATCAGATCCAGTCCTTCCTTGTGATGACGCGTGCGATCCACCAGCGTGTAACCCAGCGCGTTGGTCGCCGTCGGATCGTTCGGACGATCGGCCACGAGGCGGCGCAGGTCCGCGATCGCTTCATCCACCTTGTCCGCCGATTCGAGCTGGAAGATGCGTGCGAAACGCAGCTCTACCGCATCTGGGTACGCTTTCAACGCCGAGTCCAGCAACGCCAGCGCACCCGCGCTATCGCCGTTGGCGCTCAGTAAAGAAGCGCGCGCGGTGATGGTCTCGATTCGATACTGGGGACGCGTGGCGCCGAACTCTTCCAGATGTTTCAGGCCCGCCTCCAACCCCTCCTGTTTGGCCTTGATGCGAGCCAGCCGGGTCTGTGCCGCCATCGCGAATTCACCGCCGGTCACGCGGCTGTAGATCTGCTCGGCGTCGTCCCAGGCTTCGCGACCCTCGGCGATCGCGCCGAGGTAGAACAGCGACTCGTAGACGAATCGGCCGCTCGACACCAGGTTGCTGAACCGTTGCGCGGCGGAGTCGCGATTGCCGAGCTGGAAGTCGATATCGGCCAGCGCGCGCTCCACGACCGTGCCGGTGGACTCGCTGTTGGCGAGCGACGCCAGCTCCTTGCGGCCCTCCTCTTCCTTGCCACCCTGCATCAGCATCAGCGCATATTCGAGCCGGTTCGAATCCTGATTGTCCTGTTCGATGACCTGTTTGGCGGTGACCAGCGCGCCGTCGGTATCGCCGGTCAGCATCTGCATGCGAGCCAGCAGCAAACCGGCCGGCGACCAGTACGGCCCCAGCTCGCGGGCCTTGCGGGCGTGCGTCATCGCCAGCGCCAGGTTGTCGGACTGCGACGCGGCCTGGGCCAGCGCGTAATGGGCTTCTGTCACATTGGGGTACTTCACCACCAACTGGCGGAGCACCGCGGTGGCTCCGCTCGGCGTGCCCTCGTCCGCCAGTTGCGGCAGCAGCGCCAGGAAACCCGCCTGCGGATTGATGAAGGCGGTATCGAGCAGGACGCCCAGGTGTTCGGCGGCCGTGTTGATCCTATATAGATGTAGTGCCGCGAAGGCGGCGAAGCGCCGGGCTTCCTCGTTGGTCTGGTTCAGCTCCAGCCAGCGTTCGGCCGAGGCCTGCACCAGGGTCCATTGGCGGTGCTCGTGGGCGACGCGCGTGGCCTGCTCGGCCAGCTCCTCGTCGTTGGATGCCTGGGCCGCCCGGAGGTAGGCCTGGGATGCTTCCAGGTACTGGCCCCGTTGCAAGGCCATTTCCGCACCCAATACCAGGGCGTTGGGATCCGCCGGCAATTTCTCGGCCGCCGGCTCGCGCTTGCTACCGGGGCCGGTACAAGCTGCCAGGATGGCAGTGAGCAATAACGCCGCGGCACGCGGGTACGAGCGGAATGGACGAGGAATTGAGCTCATTGTCGACCGACTATAGCAGCTGGCTTGAAACTCGGGTTCGGACATCCTGCCACGGCAGGGGCTCCGGAACTCGCTTGTCATTAGAGGGCCCTTCCCCGACAATCCGCACCCGTCGCGACCGCGCACCGGCATGCCACTCGTCGTCATAGGAATCAATCACCGCACCGCGCCCGTCGAAATCCGCGAAAAGATGGTCTTTGCGGGTGAGGAGCTGCCCGAGGCCTTGCGAGAGCTGGCCGGCCAGCCCGGGGTGCGTGAAGCGTTGATCGTTTCCACCTGTAACCGCACCGAGCTCTATTGTTTCGCGGACCACGGCGGGGAGCCCCCCGGTGATTCGAATAACGGCCCGACGCCCGGCGCGGATCCATCCCAGCCCCTGACCGACTGGCTGGCCAACTGGCACGACCTGGCCGCGCACCGCCTGGACATCAATCAGACCCTGTATCGACTGCAGGGTTCGGCGGCAGTCCAGCATTTGTTCGCCGTCGCCTGCGGCCTGGATTCCCTGGTGATCGGCGAGCCGCAGATCCTCGGCCAGCTCAAGGACGCGTATCGCGCCGCGCTCGAACAGAAGGTCACCGGCCCCTACCTGAACCGGGTGATGCAGACGGCGTTCTCGGTCGCCAAACGGGTGCGCACGCAGACTCGCATCGGCGCCAATGCCGTCTCGGTCGCGTATGCCGCCGTGTCGCTGGCGCGCACCGTGTTCGAGAAGTTCGCCGGCCATACGGCCTTGCTGGTCGGCGCCGGCGAGACCATCGCCCTGGCTGCACGCCACCTGCACGCCAATGGCCTGGGCCGGATGATCGTCGCCAATCGCAGCCTCGGCCGGGCACAGGAGCTGGCGGCGGAATTCAAAGGGTTCGCGATCGGCATCGACGACCTCGCCGCGCATTTGCCCGAAGCCGACATCGTGATCACCTCGACCGCCAGCCCGACGCCCGTGATCACTTACGACGCCGTGCAGGCCGCGGTCCGCGCCCGCAGGCGCAAGCCGATTTTCATGGTCGACATCGCCGTGCCTCGCGACATCGAGGCCGAGGTGTCGAAGATCGAGGACGTGTATCTGTTCACCATCGACGACTTGCAAAACGTCGTGAACGAGAACCTGGCATCCCGCCGCGAAGCGGCGCGCGATGCGAGTGAAATGCTGGCGGCCGAAGTGTCGCTGTTCGAGCAGCAGCTGAAGACGCTGGACGCGGTGCCGACCATCCGTCAGCTGCGCGACGAGGCCGAAGCGGTGCGCTCGCAGACCGCCGAACAGGCGCGGCGTATGCTGGCGGCCGGGCGCGATCCGCGGGAGGTCGTGGACTTCCTGGCCTCGACGCTCACCAATCGCCTGCTGCATGGCCCGAGCCAGCGGCTGCGCGAAGCCGCCGAACGCGGCGAAGTGGAATTGCTGGAGGCCGCCCGCATCTTGTTTGCCGCCGACGCGCCCGACCAATCGCAATGAAAGATTCGATACGCATCAAACTGGAAAAGCTGGCCGAGCGGCACGAGGAAGTGAGTGGCCTGCTCGCCGATCCCGGCGTGATCGGCGACACCAATCAGTTTCGCGAGCTGTCGGTGGAATATTCCAAGCTCGATCCGGTGGTCGCGCGTTACAAAGCCTATCTGCGCACGCTCGATGAGCGCGTCGCAGCCCGCGAGATGGCCGAGGGCGACGATGCGGAGATGCGCGAGCTCGGCCAGGAAGAGCTCGCCAGCCTGAGCGCGCTCATCGAGGCCGAAGAGCAAGAGCTCGCGAAGCTGCTCATTCCCAAGGACGAGCGCGACGAAAGCAACATCTATCTGGAAGTCCGCGCCGGCACCGGCGGCGACGAGGCGGCGATTTTCGCGGGCGATCTGTTCCGGATGTATTCGCGCTATGCCGCCCAGCACGGCTGGAACGTCGAAGTGTTGTCGGAAAGCCCGGGCGAGCACGGCGGCTACAAGGAAGTCATCAGTCGCGTGGTCGGTCGCGGCGCATTCTCGCAACTGAAGTTCGAATCCGGCACTCATCGCGTGCAGCGCGTGCCGGCCACCGAAGCGCAGGGCCGCATCCATACCTCGGCGGTCACGGTCGCGATCCTGCCGGAGCTGGACGATATCGAGCCGATCGAGCTGAACCCGGCCGACCTGCGGATCGACACCTTCCGCGCCTCGGGCGCCGGCGGCCAGCACGTCAACAAGACCGACTCCGCGATTCGCGTCACGCACCTGCCCACCGGCATCGTGGTGGAATGTCAGGATGAACGCTCGCAGCACAAAAACCGTTCGCGCGCGCTGTCTCTGCTCAAGGCCAAGCTCAAGGCGGCGGAGCAGGAGAAGCGCGATCAGGCCGAGGCCAGCTCACGCAAGCTGCAGGTCGGCTCGGGCGATCGTTCCGAGCGCATCCGCACTTATAACTTTCCCCAGGGCCGCGTGACCGATCATCGCATCAACCTGACGCTGTACAAGCTGGCCGACGTGATCAACGGCGACCTGCAGTCGCTGATCCAGCCGTTGCAGCAGGAATATCAGGCCGAGCAGTTGGCGCGCATCGTGGAATAACAAGGAGCCGACATGGCTGCGCCTCAGGTCACCCTGCAGAGCATCACCGGCGTCGATGTCGAGCTGCGCATCGCGGGTGTCGGCAGCCGCAGCTTTGCATTCGTGATCGACTGGCACATCCGCGCCATCCTGGCGTTCGCGTGGTGGGCCGTGGGCACCCTGATGAAATTCGGTCTGCTGCTGCCGCTGATCGGCGGCATGCGCGACTCGGGTTATTTCCTTTGGGTGCTGCTGCCGGCGAGCGGCATCTATTTTCTCTATCACCCCGTCCTCGAGATCCTCATGCGCGGCAGTACGCCGGGCAAGCGCATGGCCGGCGTTCGCATCGTCACGCGCACCGGTGACATTCCCGGCATCGGCGCCTTGTTGATCCGGAATGTGTTCCGGCTGATCGACTCGCTGCCCTTGGCGTATCTGATCGGATTGGCGACGGCAATGTTCACCGCACAGCACGTTCGCATCGGCGACATCGCCGCGGGCACGCTGTTGATTCTCGACAGCAAGGAACACGACACATCCTTCGCCCGCCTCACGCCCGCGAATCGCTCGCTCGATCCTCGCGCCGCGGATCTGATCCACGAAGTGCTGGAGCGCTGGACGGAGCTCGATGAGAAAACTCGCGGCGAGCTTGCGCGCTCGCTGCTCACCCGAGTCGACAAGTCGCTGCCGCCCGAGCAACTGGCGCAGCTCGACACCGTCGAGCTCAGAACCCGGCTGCAAACGCTGCTGAATCCCACGCCATGAGCGCCGAAGCAGGCATGCAAGCGTGGCTGGCATCTCGCGTCGAGACGTGGCGCCAGCTCGCGCCGCAGTTGGAAGCGCTGGAGAAAAGTCGCAATCACACCGCCGCCGAAGCATTGCAAGCCATCGAGCTGTATCGATCGCTCGGGCGGGATCTGTCGATTGCACGCCGTCTGCTGCCGGGAAGCCGCGTCACCAAGGCGCTCGAACACAGCTACGCGAAACTTCATTCCATCATCTATCGCAAGCCGCACGATTGGCGCGCGCGCCTGCTGACGTTGTTTCGGGATGAGATTCCCGAGGTCGTGCGCGAACTGCGCCCGGCGATCGTCTGGGTCACCTTGCTGTTCGCGCTCAGCGCCGGCGCCGGCTGGTGGCTGATCGCACGGTATCCCGAGCTGATCTCGCTGCTCGCCAGCGAGGAAATGATCAATGGCGTGGAAAGAGGCCGCCTGTGGACCGAAGGCTTGTTCAATGTCGTGCCCTCTTCCATGCTGTCCATCGGCATCCTGTCGAACAACATTGCCGTGAGCCTGATGGCGTTCTGTGTCGGTGTGTTCTTCGGACTCGGCACGTTCTATCTGATCGCCACCAACGGCCTGATGCTGGGCGCCATGTTTGCCTTCACCCATCAGCATGGGCTCGGTGGCGAGCTGCTGAAGTTCGTCACCGCGCACGGCGTGGTCGAGCTGTCGGTGATTTGTCTTGCCGGTGCCGCCGGCACGATGCTCGGTGAAGCACTGATCCGCCCGACGCACGCGACGCGTCGCGAATCGTTTCAGCACGCCGCGACCAAGGCGTCGCGCCTGCTGGTGCTGCTCGCGCTGTTGCTGGTGGGGTGCGGGTTCATCGAGGGTTATCTGTCGCCCGATCCGGATTTCCCCATGATCAGCCGCGTCGTCGTCGGCTTTGGTTATGGGATCGTGATGGTCGCCGCACTCACCGGCCATCTGTTCGGGCGCAAGCGCGTCAAACCCGCCGCCGGTTCCTGAACTCGAGATACGCATCGAACACGGCGCGCTCCATATGCTCGGGGCGCGTCACCAGTGCCGGCGCACCCAACGCACGCAATGCCCGCACGTTTCGTTCCAGCCGCAACAGATATTCCTGGGCCGCCAGCGACTGATACGGATCGAGCCAGCTGAGCGCCGGCGCATCGCGCATCGCCTCCGCTTCCGGACTGGAGATGCCCGCGATCAGCGGCAGATGTTTCGGCAGCAGCAGTCGGGCGGCCGATGCGAGCTGACCGGCGACCGTCGCATCGTCCACATCGGTCAACATCACGATCAGGCTGCGATGTCGCACCAGCGTGCGAATGCGCAAGGCCGCGTTCAATGGATTCGACTCCGCCAGCTTCGGCGTCGCCGCCGACAGCATCTGACGAATCCGCAGCACGCTGCCGATGCCGCGACCGGGCGCAAGCGTCGCGAGCGGTTGATCGGCGAACAGCATGACGCCGACCCGATCGTCCTGCGCAACCGCATGCTCGGCGAAGCGAGCCGCGAGATTGATGTAATGACCCAGACGATCCAGCTCGCCGGCGCGCAACGCGCTGGTGCGTCCGGCGTCGATGGCGATGACGATGTCGAGATGCTGATCTTCGGTGTAATCCCGGCTGATCAGCCGGCCGCGCCGCGCGGTCGCCTTCCAGTCGATGGCGTTTTGCGGATCGCCGGCACGATACTCACGCAGCTGGAAAATCTCCGCACCGGCGCCTTGATTCATGTGTGCACGCGTGCCGCCGCCGACAGCGCTGACGCGACCGGCTGAATCGCGCAACAGCTCCGGCATGACTTTGAACGAGTAGCCCGGTTCGAAGCGGCGCGACCACCACGCCAATCCGAGCGGACCGCCGACGCGAACCTGCAGGCTCGGCCAGTCGTGCTGGCCGAGGCGCCGCGGTGTGGCACGCACCTCGATGGCTGCCGCCTCGCTGGGCGGCACGCTCAGCAGTCGAATCTCATTGTCGATCTCGATCGCTTCGGGCGCGGCAGGTGCAACTTGCAGTTGCAGGTCACGTCCCAGTGCATGTCGAAACAACAGCTGCAGCGACATGGGGCGGCCCAAAACTGCCTGGCCGGCAGCATCGATCGTAACGTTCGGCCGTGCGCGGGATACGACCATTCCTTCGTATGCGAGACCCAGCAGCAACAGTGCGAGCGGCAACAACCACAGGCGCTGCAGGTCGCCCTCGCCGCTCCAGGTGCCGAGAATGGCCACCAGCGCGGTGAGCACCGCGAACACGAGGCCGTTGATACGAAGGTGCATGGCTCAGCGAGGCACGGGCGTGCGATCGAGCAACTGCTGGGTAATCGTCTGTTCGGTGACGCCTTCGAGCAGCGCTTCGGGCGCCAGCATCAATCGGTGCGGAATCACCAGCGGCGCAACTTGCTTCACATCGTCCGGCGTGACGAACTCGCCGCCGCGCATGCCCGCCTCGATTCGCGCTGCACGCACGAGCGCCAGAACGCTACGTGTCGACAGACCGAGACTGACATGGGCATGCGATCGCGAAGCCGCCGCGAGATCGATCACATAGCCCGACAACTCGGGAGCGATGTGAACTTGCTCGACCGCCTGGCGAACGGCCGTGAGATCGATCGGCGGCAATTGTTCTTGCCGATCCACGCGCGCATGGGCATCCGTGCTGCCATAGCGGGCAACGATGGCGAGCTCGTGCTCGCGCGTCGGATAAGTGAGATCGACGCGCAGCATGAACCGGTCGAGCTGCGACTCGGGCAGCGGAAACGTGCCCTCGAACTCGCGCGGATTCTGGGTCGCGATCACCAGAAAGTTGTCGGGCAGCTCGTAGTTCTGGCGATCGACCGTGACCTGCCGTTCTTCCATCGCTTCGAGCAGCGCCGACTGGGTCTTGGGGCCGGCGCGATTGATTTCATCGACCAGCAGAACATCGGCGAACACCGGGCCGGGACGAAACACGAACTGCCGTTGCTCGGCATCGTACGCATGCACGCCTGTGATGTCCGCGGGCATCAGATCCGAGGTGCCCTGCACTCGTTTGAACACACCTTGCAGCGATGCGGCCAGCGACTTGCTGAGCAATGTCTTGCCGAGGCCCGGCGCACCCTGCAGCAGCACGTGCCCCCGGGCGACCACAGCAATGGCCAGTGCACGGATCACCGGCTGCAGGCCGAGCACCACCGAGCCCAACTCCCGTTGCAAACGTTCTTCGAAGGCTACCAGGGCGTTCATTCTTTTCCTTTCGGGGCGTGATCGTCTAATTCAAAGCCGCGCGCAATCGTATCAGCAGGTTGTGAAGCTGAGCCAAGTTGACCCGTTGGCCTCGTTGCACTTTCGCGTGCAGCGCATGCAAGCGCTCCACGTCCTGCTCGGACACGACCGTCTGCGCGCGCAACCAGTCCCACACCGGCGAGCCATCCGCCGGCAGACCGATGCGCCGGCGCGCATCGTTGAAGAAATTCGCGATCATCTGCTGGCCGACGGTCGCGGGCCGCATGACGCGAGCCATGAAGCCACCCGTGGCACGGATGAAGGCAGTGATGTCCACCGGGTTCCAGCGGGACTGCGCCGGTCGCAGCCGCTGCGAGCCGAGCACGAACAGCAGCCACAGTCCCAACAGCCACCACAGCGTTGCATGCAGGCGCGAATCGCCGAAGAAGGCGTCGGGATCGTAGAACGACACCAATCCCTGATGCGCGTCGTCGATGATCACCTTGCCGCCGCCACGCAACGACCAGCGCACGATGTTCGCAATCAGGCGCGCATTGTCGTCCTCGCCGAGCAGCTTGTTGCCGAGAATGCTGCCGTAAGCACTGACGATGATCTGCCCATTGCCTTCGGACAGCAGCCACAGCACCGGCACGCCGGAGTCCGGGTCGTGCGCCAGCTCCAGCGCGCCAGAGTCCTTCGCCCAGCCATCCCACTTCGACGTGAGATAGTCCGAGGACGCGCTCACCTTGCCGACACCTTCGAGCAGCGGATGCGCGCCGGCCGGCCGCATCTCCAGCTGCAACGGCTCGGGCAACCTGGTCTGGGCGGCGATCACTTCCGCCGCGGTCGGTTGATCAGCCTCGTCCCGTGGCGCCTCGGGGTCGTCACTCTCTTCGGGATCCTCCGAATGCTCCTGGAAGCGCATCCGGGTGATCGCTTGCAGATGCTGCAGAAACAGCTCATCGCTGCCCGGTTCCATGGACCATTCCGGGGTATCGGACAGCCCGGCGGCGATCAGCAAGGTGTTGCCCCGCTGCACCCATGAATGCAACGGCACGATCTCGGAATCGCGCACCGGATAGAGATGAGGCGCGGTAGTGATCAACAGATTGCCCGTGTGAGATTCCAGGCCGGGGACGTCGCTGAGCTTCGTGAAGCGTTCGCGCAGCGACAGGACCGGCACGCGCTCCGACTGCAGCCAGGTCACCAGGCCGAGATAACCGTTCGGGCCGGCTTCGATGCTGGTGGGACGCGTCGCCTGCTGGTGAGGCGCTTGCGGCTTCGGCACCATCACGGCATAGAACGCGACGAATGCGCCGATGGCCAGCGCCAATGTGAGCAAGCGATCCTTCATGTCGCCGCTCCTTTCAATTGCGCATCCAGATCGCGGACCGTTCGCCGCGCATCCTCCAGATCGTCGCCGGCAACCTGCTTGCCTCCGAACACTTCACGCTCGGCGAGCTGTGCGATGTGTTGGAAAGATTCGCGTTGTGAGGAATCGTCGAAGCGCGCGCGTTTTGTCAGCTCGCGATTTGTGAGACTTTGCGCGCCGCTCAAGCGTCCGGTCCTGACGAGTGTTGCGATCAACATTCTCAGCAGGGCGGAGGGCCGTTCACCGGCCGTTTCGAGATCGGGCTCGACGGATCCCATCCCTCCCGGCGCATCGGCGGCACTCGCCGTTGCGGATGCGGACCTGGGTCGTCGACCGTGCAGCGCGGTCCGGATTTCGTTGATGACTATTGCCACGCCGAGCAGGACGACCAGCGCCACCGAGCCGTAGATCAATACCGAGCGCACGACCTCCGGCAGCGGATGCTCGTCGAGCCAGCGGCTCAACCAGGATTCCTTGCCGGGCTGGGGCTGCTGCCGGTCCAGAACCTCGCGCAGCCAGCGTTTGAATTTTTCGTACCAGGAGAGCGACTGCTCCGGCACCGGCGGCTTGCGCAGCGAGTCGAGCACCGGGGCCACGGTGTCCACGGCAATGGCGGCGCGCTCGGGCTCTTTCTCATAGCGACTGGCGAGCGCGCGCAGGCTGTTCAGACCGTCGCGGTTCAACTGCGCGAGCTGATTTTCGGACACCAGGTCGGTGAGCCCGAGCTGCTCCAGCGCCAGCCTCACGTCGGGACAGGTCGCTTCGATCGCCTCCAGACCGACGACATCGGGCTCGAGCGCATCCACACATTTTTCGAGCATTTGCCGCGCCGGGCCCTCGCCTTGCGCGAGGGCCGCGGGCGCGGCCAGAAACATCAGAACGAGCAGCGCCGAACGCACGAATCAGGCGGCGCTCAACGCATTCACACGTGCCGCGAGATCGCCGCCTTCCTTGCGCAACTTCAGATCCCAGTAGAGCGCGATGAACGCCGCGCTGCCGAACGGCCCGAGGAAGACATAGAAGGCGAAATTCGTGATCGCCTGCATGACCATGCCGGCCACGAACGCGTCCGCGACCGCCAGCCCGGCAAACGGAACCGCCAGCGCAGTGACGAAGCCCAGTGCCAACAGGATGACGAACACCAGAATCGACAGCAGCGAGAGCACCCCGCAGGTGCGCCACCAGTTGCCCCAAACCAGCTTGTGACTGCCCTTCAGCGAATCGATCGGGCCTTTGTGTTCGAACAGCAGCAGCAGCATGTAGAGGATCAGACTGACCATCAGGATCAAACCCGGCACGAACAGCAGCACGAATCCCACCAGGAGGGCCAGGCCGAACAGGATGCTCGCGACCACCAGCAGCGGCAGGCGCGCCAGTGCGATCTGAAATGCGCTGCCGGTGCTCATGTCCTCATCGAGACCGATGGCGTGCTGTTTCAAGAACAGAGCGCTCGTCGCCCACAGGCTCAGCACACCGCAGAGCAAAGCAACGACCAGAATCATCGGGTCGTTGTAGACCGCCAGCGGGCTGGCGGCGATCTCGGCAGGATCCAGGCTCGGTATGCCGACGATCGCCAGGTAAACCACCGGGATCACGTTCAGCACCGCCAGCAGCGCCGCAATCGGCCAGACCGCGCCGAAGGATGATTTGTACAGATGAAAGGCAGTATCCAGAACGCCGCCAATGCCCTGCGGCTGAGTGGGCTGAATGGCCATCACGAATCTCCATTGTGTTTTAGGCGCAGCGACGGCGCAGATGATCGCGGCGCCCCGGGCCAATGGCAAATATCCCTTTCGCAAAACTGCCGGCCTGGCTGCGGTTGCGGGCCAAAGGCAAAGTGATATCACCGTGATATCGATTGTGGTATGGTGCGGGGGTGGCCGAATCCGCTGGCAAAAAAGCTTATCCGTTGCGCATCAGCAGCGACGTACTCGACGCCGTACAACACTGGGCGCAGGACGAGCTGCGCAGCGTGAACGCGCAAATCGAGTACGTCCTGCGCGACGCGCTTCGCAAGGCGGGGCGAATCAATTCCTCCACGCCCCCGCCGCCCGTCGAAGGCGGCGAGGACGCGGAACGCTCTTAGCCAGCGAGCGCCTGCTCCAGATCCGCGAGCAGATCTTCGACGTCTTCGATACCGACCGACAGACGAATCAGCGAGTCGTCGATGCCCAGCTCGCGGCGCTTCTCCGGCGGGATCGAGGCATGGGTCATCAAGCCGGGATGATCGACCAGACTCTCCACGCCACCCAGACTTTCGGCGATCGTGAAGATCCGGCAGCGCTCGAGAAATTGTCTGGCCTCACCGAGCCCGCCTTTCACGAAAAAGGTAACGATGCCGCTGAAGCCATTGCGCATCTGGCGCCGGGCCAGCTCATGTTGCGGATGGCTCGCGAGCCCCGGATACAGCACCTTCGCCACGCGCGGATGTTTCTCCAGCCAGCCGGCGATCTGTAGCGCACTCTCGCTCGACTGCCGCATGCGCAGTGCCAGTGTTTTCAAGCCACGCAGCGCCAGGAAACTATCGAAGGGCCCGCTGACCGCGCCCACGGCGTTCTGCAGGAAGCCGATCTTCTCCGCCAGCTCCTCATTGGCCGTCACCGCGACGCCACCGACCATATCGGAATGACCGTTCAAATATTTCGTCGCCGAATGCACGGTGATGTCGGCGCCCAACTCGATGGGCCGCTGCACCCACGGACTGGCGAACGTATTGTCGACGACGGTGAGAATGTTCCGCTTGCGCGCGAACTCCGCGACCTGCGCGATATCGACCAGCCGCAGCGTCGGATTTGTCGGCGTTTCGATCCAGATCATCCTGGTCGTCGGACGCACCGCCGCCTCCAGCGCCTTTTGATCCGCCAGATTCGCGAAGCTGATTTCCAGGCCCGCCGAACGCTTGCGCACGCGCTCGAACAAGCGGAACGTGCCGCCGTACAAATCATCCATCGCGACGATGTGACTTCCGGAGTCGAGCAATTCCAGCAGCGTGCTGGTCGCCGCCATGCCCGACGCGAACGCGAAGCCGCGCACGCCAGCTTCGAGATCGGCGATGCACTTCTCCCAGGCAGTGCGAGTGGGATTCGATGTGCGCGAGTAATCGTAACCCTTGTGAACGCCAGGGCTGCTCTGCGCGTAAGTGGAGGTGGCGTAGATCGGCGGCATCACCGCGCCCGTGCTCGGGTCGGGTGTCTGACCGGCGTGAATGCAGCGAGTGCCGAAGCGCAGCGACGAAGAGGAAGTCATGATGGATACGTGCCCTGCTGGTCGAGTCGTAACAGTGTGCGGTGAATTCTGCGGCTGGCTGGCGCGTGGCGCCAGCCAGGACCGCGATGCTGAATGAATCGTGCGCTATTTCACCTGACGGCGCAGATAATTGAGCACGTCGGAGCGCGTCACCAGGCCGAGGAACTTCTCGCCATCCATCACGGCCGCGGACGAGCGCACTTCGAGCATGGCCACCAGATTGTTGAGCGTCTGAGTCTTGTCGACGCGCAGGAAGCTGCTGGTCATTGCCTTGTGCACCGGCTCGTTGAAACGCTCCGGATGGCCGAAAGCAAAGCGCAGGATGTCGTCTTCGGTGACCACGCCGATGAGCTTCTCTCCATCCATCACCGGCAGCTGCGAGAAACCCGCGTTGCGCAGACGATTGTGCGCGGTCGTGAGCACGTCGTTCGGCCCCACCGTGATGGTGGCGCGCTGGCCGTGCGGGCGGCCGATCAAGTCGCGCAGGTCGCCGTACGTCTCGCGCTGAATGAAGCCCTGATCCTCCATCCAGAAATCGTTGTACAGCTTCGACAGATAGCGCGCGCCTGTATCGCACGCCAAAGTCACCACGCGCTTCGGCGTTTTCTGCTCGCGGCAGTAGCGCAGCGCCGAGGCGAGCAACGTGCCGGTCGAAGAGCCGGCGAGCACGCCTTCCTTCTGCAACAGCTCGCGCGCCACCGAGAACGACTCGCCGTCGGAGATGCTGTAAGCGCGCTTGGTCATCGAGAAGTCGGCGATCTCCGGAATGAAATCCTCGCCGATGCCTTCGACCAGCCAGGACGATTTCTGGGTCATTTTGCCGGTCGCGATGAACTCCGCGAGGATGGAGCCCTGCGGATCGGCGAGCACCAGCTCCACATGCGGCGCATGCTTCTTGAAGAACGCCGCGAGGCCGGCGATCGTGCCGCTCGAGCCGACGCCGACCACGACCGCGTCCAGCTTCTGCTCCATCTGCTCCCAGATTTCCGGCGCGGTGGTGAGCTCGTGTGCCTTGGGATTGTCGGGATTGGCGAACTGATTGATGAAGTATGCGTTCTGGCGCCTGGCGATGGCCGCGCCCAGGTCCTGGTAGTACTCGGGATGGCCCTTGCCCACGTCCGAGCGGGTCAGCACCACTTCGGCGCCGAGCGCGCGCAGGTTGAAGATTTTTTCCTGGCTCATTTTGTCCGGTAACACCAAAATGAGCCGGTAGCCCTTCTGCGCGGCGACCAGCGCGAGCCCCAGGCCGGTGTTGCCGGCGGTGGCCTCGACGATGACGCCGCCGGGCTTCAGATCGCCGCGGCGCTCGGCCTCCTCGATCATGGACAGGCCGATGCGATCCTTGATCGAGCCGCCCGGGTTCATGTACTCGAGCTTCAGGAACAGCTCGCAAGGACCCGTATCGAGCCGATGCAGCCGCAACATGGGCGTGCGGCCGATCATCTCGATAGCGTTCTGATAGACGTGCATGGAAGACTCCGTGATCCAGTTCAGTGTGTTAGTCCAGCGTCATTCATGCCTGCCGTCAAATCCTCGCAAACCGTATCCGATGCTCTGCATACCGCAACGATGCTGTTGTCGCGGTCCTCGCCCTCCGCGCGTCTCGATGCCGAGCTGCTTCTGGAGTATGTGACCGGGTTGTCACGGACCAATTTCCGCGCCAATCCCGAGCGCGAGCTCCCTGCCGCTGCCGGCTGGTCATTCCAGCAACTGGTCAAGCGCCGCGCGCAAGGCGAGCCGGTTGCATACATCCGCCAGCAGCAGGAGTTCTGGTCGCTGCTGCTCGAAGTGAGCCCGGCGGTGCTGATTCCGCGCCCGGAGACCGAACTGGTCGTCGAGCGGGTGCTGGCACATATAAATAAGGAAGCCCCGGTCCGAGTTGCCGATCTGGGCACGGGCAGTGGCGCGATCGCGGTCGCCATCGCCTCCGAGCGGCCGCAGGCGCAGCTCAGCGCCATCGACGCGTCCAAGGATGCACTGGAACTGGCCAGCCGCAACATCGGGCGATTGCAGCTGACCAATGTCGCGCTATTGCACGGCAGCTGGTTCGCACCGATCGCCGGGCAGAAATTCGACGTGATCGCGTCCAATCCGCCCTACATCGCGCAGGACGATCCCGACCTCACGCCCGACGTCCGGAAGTTCGAACCCATCATGGCACTGATTTCGGGGCGTACCGGGTTCGAAGCGCTGGACGTGCTGATCCGTGAAGCGCCGACGCACCTGGAATCCGGAGGCTGGCTGGTGCTGGAGCACGGCTGGAAGCAGGCCGAAGGCGTCCGCCAGCGGCTTGTGCGCCAAGGCTTCGTTCACGTACGCTCGCACGCCGATCTGGCCGGCCACGAACGGGTCACCGAAGGCCAGTGGCCCGGCCCTCAACGAGGATAGCGTCCATGCTCGAATTCAAGACTTCCAAAGGCACCTTCACCGTCCAGCTGTTCGACAAGCAGGCGCCGATCACGGTGGAGAACTTCTATCGTTACGCCGATGAAGGCTTTTTCGACGGCACGATTTTCCATCGCGTCATTCCGAACTTCATGATCCAGGGCGGCGGGCTGACCGCGGACCTGAAGAACAAGAAGGGCCACGAGCCGATCAAGAACGAAGCCGACAACGGCTTGAAGAACAAGCGCGGCA
>Ga0065721_10005107_pt1 | contig 16405 bp, 16 predicted proteins | sample Mesricmetagenome_FD_59108 | JGI IMG/M metagenome (GOLD analysis project Ga0065721, IMG submission 59108) | Mesophilic microbial community from rice straw/compost enrichment Sample: eDNA_1 v2 (version 2) | ecosystem: Engineered > Solid waste > Grass > Composting > Bioreactor | place: USA: Davis... | reverse complement strand
GCAAGAGAGACACCATGAGCCGCGACGCGCTGAAAACCCTCTTCCACCCCTTCGCCATCGATGCCGTGCCTGTGCCTGGGGCTGGTGAGCGGGTTCTTTTCCTGGGCGCAGAAGGTGGCCAGGCGCTTCCTGAAGGGTTTGAGGCTGAGCTTACTGCCGTCCAGCCTTTCCGGCCGCTGTTTCGCACGCTGCGCAACGGCGCGTTTCCTCAGGTCGAGGGCAGCGACTATGACGCAGCGCTCGTGCTCTGCGGCAAGCACCGTGGCGCCAACGAGAACCGGATTGCCGAGGCGCTGGAGCGGGTTCGCGTTGGCGGTATGATCGTGATTGCAGGCGGCAAGGAAGATGGCATCCAGACGCTGCGCACGGCGCTCCTGAAGCTCAATGTCCAGCTCGACTACACGCCGAAATACCATGGCGTCGCCATCTGGTTCGCGCGGCCGGAAGCGGCGGATGAACTGATCAAGGTTTTCCGAAAGCCGACCGTCACCGTCGAAGGGCGCTTCACCGCGGCACCGGGCATGTTCTCTCATGACCGCATCGACGCAGGCTCCGAGCTTCTCGCAAGCCGCCTGCCGACCGATTTCGATGGCAACGCTGCCGATTTCGGCGCTGGCTGGGGTTACCTCTCGGTGATGCTTGCCGAAAAGTCGCCGCGGGTGAACCGCATCGACCTGTTCGAGGCCGATTACGAGGCACTGGAGTTCGCCAAGAAGAACCTCGCCGAGAACTGTGCGGACCTCAACGCACGCTTCTTCTGGCAGGACCTGGGCAGCGAGCCGCCGAAGGAAAAATATGACCTGGTCATCATGAACCCGCCCTTCCATGAGGCGCAGGCGGCCGATCCGGAACTCGGCAAGGCGATGATCAAGGCGGCAGCCGGGGCGATCCGCAGCGGCGGGCGGTTGATGCTTGTCGCCAACCGCGGGCTGCCTTACGAGCCGGTTCTGGCCGAAGGTTTCCGCGAGCACGGTGAAACCTGCCGTAATGCCCGCTTCAAGGTGCTCTGGGCTCGCAAGTAAACGCCCGCGTTCGAACAGAAAAAGCCCGCCGCTCGACCTCACGGAGGCAAGCGGCGGGCTTTTTTGTTTGAGCCTTTGGCCGACTATTCGGTGTCGGCGTTGCGCAGCCGTTCCAAAGTCGGCAGGGACGTGATGTTGTATCCCGCATCCACGTAGTGGATTTCGCCGGTAACGCCGCGCGACAGGTCTGACAGAAGGTACAGTGCCGATCCGCCGATGTCCTCAATGGTGGCGGTGCGGCGCAGCGGTGCGTTCTTCTGGTTCCAGGAATAGATCGCGCGTGCGTCGGAAATACCGGCGCCGGCAAGCGTGCGCACGGGACCGGCGGAGATCGCGTTGACGCGAATATCCTTGGGACCGTAGTCGGCCGCCAGGTAACGCACCGAGCTTTCGAGAGCAGCCTTGGCAACGCCCATGACATTGTAGTTCGGGATCACCCGAACCGAACCGCCATAGGTCAGCGTCAGCATCGCGCCGCCGTGCGGCATAAGGTCTGCAGCGCGCTTGGCAATCTCCGTGAAGGAGAAGCAGGAAATGACCATGGTGCGGCTGAAGTTGTCGCGCGTCGTGTCCGCGTAAAGGCCCTTCAGCTCGTTCTTGTCCGAAAAGCCGATCGCATGGACGACGAAGTCCAGCGTGCCCCAGCGCTCCTTGATGGAGGCAAAGGCCGCGTCGACAGATTCGATGTCTTCCACGTCGCACGGCAGGACGAAGTCGGAATTGACCTCGGCGGCCAGCGGCTTCACCCGCTTGCCAAGTGCCTCGCCCTGGTAGGTGAAGGCCAGTTCTGCGCCCTGCGCTGCAACCGCCTTGGAGATACCCCAGGCGATCGAGTGGTTGTTGGCGACCCCCATGATCAGGCCGCGTTTCCCCTGCATGATACCGGTCATGGATTTATCCGTTATAGCGCTGGAAGACGAGCGTGGCGTTGGTGCCGCCGAACCCGAAGGAGTTGGAAAGAACCGTGTCGATCTTGGCGTCGTCGATGCGCTTGCGGACGATCGGCACGCCTTCGAATTCAGGGTCGAGGTTGTCGATATGGGCGCTTTCGCCGATGAAGCGTTCCTGCATCATCAGAAGGCCGTAAATCGACTCCTGCACGCCGGCAGCGCCAAGCGAATGCCCGGTAAGCGACTTGGTCGACTGGATATGCGGGATCTTGTCACCGAAGACGGTGCGGATCGCGCCGATTTCCTTTGAATCGCCAACCGGCGTCGAGGTGCCGTGGGTGTTGATGTAGTCGACATCGCCCTTAACGGTGGACAGCGCCTGGCGCATGCAGCGGACAGCACCTTCGCCCGATGGGGCGACCATGTCGTAGCCGTCCGAGGTCGCGCCGTAGCCGACGATTTCGGCATAGATCTTGGCGCCGCGCGCCTTGGCATGCTCGAGTTCTTCGAGAACCAGCACGCCCGCACCACCGGCGATGACGAAACCGTCACGATCGGCGTCATAGGCACGCGAGGCGCGGCCCGGATTGTCGTTGTTGTACTTGGTGGACATGGCGCCCATGGCGTCGAACAGGTTCGACATGGTCCAGTCGAGATCCTCGTGGCCGCCGGCGAACATCATGTCCTGCTTGCCCCACTGGATCATTTCGGCTGCATTGCCGATGCAGTGTGCCGAGGTCGAGCAGGCCGACGAGATCGAGTAGTTGACGCCGTGGATCTTGAACCAGGTCGCAAGCGTGGCAGANGCCGTCGANGACATCGCCTTCGGCACGGCAAACGGGCCGATGCGCTTCGGGCTGTTGTTCTTGATGGTGATCTCAGCAGCCTCGATCAGCGTGCGGGTGGAGGGACCACCCGAGCCCATGATGATGCCTGTACGCTCGTTCTCGGCGTAATCCTTTTCCTCAAGGCCGGAATCGGCAATCGCCTGTTTCATCGCCACATGGTTCCATGCGCCGCCCTGGCTCAGGAAGCGCATCGCCCGACGGTCGACAAGGTCGGTTGGATCGAGATCGGGTTTCCCCCAGACCTGGCACTTGAATCCGTGCTCGGCGAAGTCCGGCGAAAAGGAAATACCCGTCTTCGCCTGTCGCAACGATTCGGTCACTTCAGTTGCATCGTTACCGATCGAAGACACGATACCGAGGCCCGTGACAACTACCCGTCTCATCTGATCAAACCCTTGTTGTTTCCACCAGTCACCTGAATTGGCTTCAGGCCGTCTTTTCCTTGGACAGACCGACGCGCAGGTCAGTCGCCTGGTAAATGGTTTCGCCGTCGGCCTTCAGCCAGCCGTCGGCCGTGCCGAGCACCAGCCGGCCGCGCATCACGCGTTTGAAGTCGATGCCATATTCAATGAGCTTGGTATGCGGCCGAACCATGCCCTTGAACTTCACCTCGCCGGTGGACAGGGCCATGCCGCGGCCTTCCTCGCCAAGCCAGCCGAGGAAGAAGCCGGTCAGCTGCCACATGCCGTCCAGGCCCAGGCAGCCCGGCATGATCGGGTTGCCTTCGAAGTGGCAGGGGAAATACCAGTCATCCGGACGCACGTCATATTCTGCCCGCAGGTAACCCTTGTCGAAAGCGCCGCCGGTTTCGGAAATGTCGGTGATGCGATGCACCATCAGCATCGGCGGCAGGGGTAGCTGTGCGTTGCCGGGGCCGAAGAGCTCTCCATGAGCGCAAGCAATGAGTTCGTCATACGAGAAGCTGGACTGTCTGGGTGCCATTAGTTTCCGGTTCCCCCGCGTGTTTAAACCTATCTGTCCGACGCTGCAGCTTTAGTGCAAGACCAGCCGGATTTGAAGCTTTGGGATGCCCCTCGTGCCTTGCCTGGGGACGGCAAGGCGCTGGAACATCACGATGATCAGGTTCGCATATAGGAAGCCTAGGGCGCAAACCAGAGGCAAATGCCTGGAACATGCTATTTTACCGACCCTGAAAGCCGGCTTCCATGAGAAACTATTGAAAGTCCTTGCAGTAAAAGTTATATCGCGCAGTCAAGATACCGAAGGCGGTTCGAGACCGCAGGAGCTGCAGCACACATGGCGCAAGCCGCAAGGGACATCGAGACGAGACTGCGCGACTTTGGTCTGCGCCCTACGCGTCAGCGCGTTGCCCTGGCCGACCTGCTATTCGCCAAGGGCGACAGGCACCTCACCGTGGAAGAACTGCACGAGGAAGCGGAAGCTGCCGGCGTGCCGGTTTCGCTGGCAACGGTCTACAACACGCTTCACCAGTTCACCGAAGCAGGGCTGATCCGGGTTCTCGCGGTCGAAAGCGCCAAGACTTACTTCGACACGAACATCTCCGATCATCACCATTTCTTTGTCGAAGGGCGCAACGAAGTCCTCGACATCCCGGTCAGCAATCTGCAGATTGGCAACCTGCCGGAAGCGCCGGAAGGAATGGAAATCGCCCATGTGGACGTCATCATCCGCCTGCGCGAAAAGAAGAAGTCCTGAGCTTTCAGTCCTTCCGCTTCTTTCCCCTTAACGCCTCTTCTGCGTCCCGGCCGGGTCGCGGACGATAGCGCGGCAGCGTCCAGCCATAGTGGATCGCGCCGCCACGCAGCGCGAAGGCAATGGAGACGCCGAGCGCCGAACTCGTCCATAGGCTGAATTCCAATGAGTAGGCCGCGGTATAACCGGCAGCGCCCGCCAGCGCCGAGGTGATGTAGATCTCCGGCCGCAACAGCACCGAAGCCTCGTTGGCGAGAAGATCACGCAGGATACCGCCGAAGGTTGCCGTCATCGCTCCGGTGACGATCGCGATCGTCGCAGAACCGGTCGCGTCAAAACCCTTGGCGGCGCCCAGCACGCTATAGGCGGCAAGACCGATCGCATCGAGCCAGATCAGCAATCGGTAGCGCCATTCGATGCGATGGGCGGTAAAGAAGACGATGACGCCGACCATCGTCGCGACCAGGATATAGGTCGGGTCGAGCACCCAGAAGACCGGCGTGCGGCCGAGTACGAGATCGCGCAGCGTACCGCCGCCAAGCCCGGTCGCGGCCGCAAAGAACAGAAAGCCGATCAGGTCGAGCTGCTTGCGCGAGGCCGCAAGCGCACCAGTTGCCGCAAACAGCGCGACACCCACGTAATCCAGCATCATCATCAAGGTCATTGGCCGCTCCCGCCCTGCGCGCCCGTTCCAGCGTCGCGCAAGTGCCCGTTGTTAGCATAGCCCTTGATGATTGCGCGCGTCATCTGCAGCCGTGCGCAGGACATGATGACTCTAAGAAGGTGAAACCGTGAACAAGCTGCTGATCATTCTCCTGCAGGTCGTTGCGCTGCTGGCCGTGTCGAGCCAGGCGTTTTCGCAAGCCAAACTGATCAGCGACCCGGAGATCTACGAGAAGAACCACTTCCGCAGCGAATGCAAGATCGCCCAGTTCGATCTGGATTTCATCAAGCGTTTCGACATCAACAACGACGGCATCATCGATCTGGTCTCAGACCACAGCAAGCTCGTCTGTGATGGCAAGCGTGGTCCTGCCTGCGATGCGGAGGGCTGCGTCAACAACTTCTATGTGCAGGTGAAGGAAGGCGGCTACATCATGGTCGCTACCGCCAAGCTCTACAGCTACGAGTTCGTCCAGTATTTCGGCAACATGGTCTTCAACCTGACCATGCACCCGCGATATTGCGGCCGTACGGATGCCACGCCCTGCCAGATGCGGGCGCGGGTGCGCGGGCTCGACTTCAACATCCTGTCGAAGAAGTGATGCAGCCCGCTTACCGCGGGAACCATGTGTCGATCCGGCCGGCAAGGTAGTAGGCCGTGAGGCTCAGCCACTCGCGAACGGCCGTCGTCGTCAGCTGTGCATTCAGCGCTGGCTGGGTGAAATCGAACGAAAGCCTGGCGATGCCGCTGGTCCTGTAATCCACCGGCCACGGCGTGACCTTGATTCCCGCCTTGGTGAACAACCCAACCGAGCGGGGTATGTGGAAGGCCGAGGTGATCAGCAGGCAGTCCTGGAAGCCGTGGGAGCTCAGGAGTTGGGCCGTGTTGCGGCTGTTTTCATAGGTTGTGCGCGACGTGTTTTCCTTCACGAGACGCTCGGCCGGAATGCCGAAGGCGGTAAAGAAGCGCTCGGCCGTCACTGCCTCGCCCTCGTAGTCGGAACTGATTGATCCATCGCCGCCCGATACCAGGATGCGCGCTTCCGGGTAATTGCGGGCCAGCCGCAAGGCCTCGACAAAGCGGTCAGCGGCCTGGTTCAGCTCAATGCCGCCTCGCGCCGTGTTGATCTCGTTGTCGAAGGCGCCACCGAGAATGATCATGCAGGAGATTTCGGCGGGGTCAGACGCAGGCTTCGGGATGCGTTCCTCAAGCACCTGCAGTGCGACCGTTCCTGTGGAGGTGAACAGCGTGACGAACAGCAGGAGCGCCGCGACAAAAGCCGAGGACGCCGCCAGCCGATGCCATCCCCCGAACCCAAGCAGTGCGGCCAAGAGTGATAGTACGAACGCGATCGACAGCGGCTGCGCAAATACCCAGAACAGCTTTGAGAGCAGAAACATGCCTTCTCCGGATCGTCAGGCGCGCCGTCCTCGGTGAATGGGCTGCTGGAAATGCAGATGGAGCGGACGCGGCAGGAGGGCGGTTGCAAGTGCAACTGCCAGTGACAAGCCAGATACAGCCCAGAGCGCCCGATCGCCAGCATAATTCGCGAGGAAAGCGCCCGAGACGGCGCCGCAGGCCATGCCCGTCCAGGGCACGGTCTGGATGATCCAGCCCGCCGGGTTGCGGTCGCCCATCAGCCAGCGGCCGATACCGCGCCCGAAGCGTGAAAGCGCGCCGGTGACATAGGTGAGGCCGATTGGTAGCCCTTCGATATGCTCGACGGTGGCGTTGATCATGCCCATACCAAACACGATCAGGTAAAACTGCACGCGGGCGTGGCTGCTATCCGGGAGCAATGCCGCCACGGCGAGGATGGTGGCGACCGCCGTCAGCACCACGAAAGAACGTCGGGCCGAAAGGCTATGGGCAAGCACGATGCCGGCAGCGTTGCCGAAGATGAAGACCCAGAGCGCGCCAAACAGGATAATGGCGTGCGAATAGTCGCCGCCGGCAAAGGCAAGTGCGGCCTGTGTCGTGTTGCCCGTCATGAAGGATACGAAGTCGCCGCAGAGCATCAGCCCCACGGCATCGGCCATGCCCGCGATAAAGGAAATCGCAGCCACCAAAGTCAGGCCCGTGAAAGTGCGCCGCTTCTTGACCAGGCGCCGTCGTCTAATCCAGGTCATCTACCGTCACCTCAAGCGCGTGCTCTAGGCGAAACAGCCGGAGCATGCCTTGATCAGGAACAATGACCGAGATTGGCAAATAAGTGGCTAAGAGGAATTTTTCGTGCCGGTACCTACAAAGGCCTGCACGCCCTGTGCGGCAGCCCGACCGGTGGCAAAACAGGCGGTGAGGAGATAACCGCCGGTCGGCGCTTCCCAGTCGAGCATTTCGCCGGCCACGAACAAACCCGGTAGCGTGCGGATCATGAAGCCATCGTCCAGCGCATCCAGAGCCACGCCGCCCGCCGAGGAAATGGCTTCCTCGATCGGCCGCGGCCGCAGGACAGCGAGCGGAAGCGCCTTGATGGTCCGGGCAAGCTCTTCCGGCGTCAGGCGGTTGGCAGCAGGCACGAGTTCACGCAATAGCGCCGCCTTGACGCCCTCAAGGCCAACACCCTTGCGCAGCCGGTTCGAGAAGCTCGCCTTCGCATCCTGCCGCGCGAGATCCCGGGTAAGCCGCTCCTCAGTCCGCCCCGGTGCCAAGTCGAGCACCAGCACCGCCCGGCCTTCAGCCTCAAGCTGGTCGCGCAATGCTGCCGAATGGGCATAGACAAGGCTACCCTCGATCCCATGCCGGGAGATCACAAACTCGCCCTGATGGCTGCCGGCGTCCGACGTGGTCAGCACCGACTTCACCGGATGGCCCGCGAAGCGTTCGCGAAAACTCTCGCTCCAGTCGACATCGAAGCCGCAGTTCGTCGGGCGGAAGGGGTTGATCGCGACGCCTTTGTCCTTGAGCCACGGGACCCAGGCAGCGTCGGAACCCAGCCGCGGCCAGCTAGCGCCGCCAAGCGCCAGCAGCGTCGCATCGGGTTGAACAATGATCTCGCCCGCAGGCGTGGCGAACCGAATGCGGTTACAGTCGAAACCGGTCCAGCGGTGCCGTGTCTTGATCTCGACGCCCTGTGCTTCCAGCCGCTTCAGCCAGGCGCGCAAAAGCGGCGACGCCTTCATCGCGGTCGGAAAGACACGGCCCGAACTTCCGACAAAGGTTTCCGTGCCAAGTTCTGCCGCCCAAGACCGAATATCGGACGAGGTGAAAGCCTTGATGGCGTCCGATAGCGTGCCCGAGGCCGCGCCGTAGCGGGTCAGGAACCGCTCGAACTCTTCCGAATGGGTGATGTTGAGGCCCGACTTGCCTGCGAGCAGGAACTTGCGGCCGCAGGTCGGCATCGCTTCATAGACCGTTACGCGGTGGTCGCCGTTGGAAAGCACCTCCGCCGCCATCAGTCCCGCGGGTCCGCCGCCAATGATCGCTATCGTCTTCTGGGCCATGAGCCGCCTCCATCGCGGGCGGCTCATAACACGGCCGGAGCCGTTACGTCAGCCGTGTTAGGTTAACCGGCCCCGCCGACCGGTGTCACCACCTTGCCGGTGCCATCGCAATCCGGGCAGGCCTCGCCATCCACCCTGCCGGTGCCGGCACAGTGTCGGCAGAGGTTTTCGCCCGCATTAGGCGTTCCCGGCGGAACGGCATCCGGGTTATGTGTCGCATTGCCTTTGCCGGCATCGTTTGCGGCCATGTCCGATCTCCTCTCACTTGCTGCAAGAGGAACCGGACACGGCACGCCCAGGTTCCCTCAAGCCGCTCCGAAACCACCGGCCGTTGGCGTCTGCACGGTGACCGCTTCGCCGGCATCGATGATTGTCTGGTCGCAGCCAGCCAGTTCTTCGATCGTCCCGTCCAGGCGACGTACGGTTGTGCGGCCCATCTCGCCCGCTTCGCCGCTGGCCAGTCCGTGCGGCCGGATCGTCCGGTGCGAGGAAAGGATCGCGCAATCCATCTTCTCGAGGAATCGGATCGTCCGCTTGGTACCGTTGCCGGCGCTGAACTTGCCCTTGCCGCCGGAATTGTCGCGAATGTGGAAGTCTTCGAGCAGCACCGGATAACGCGTTTCCAGGATTTCCGGATCCGTCAGGCGCGAATTGGTCATGTGCACATGCACCGCATCCGTGCCGTCAAAACCGCTGCCGTCGTTGAACTGCCCCGCCGGCGAACCTGAGCACAGCGTTTCGTAGTACTGGTAGGTGTCGTTGCCGAAGGTGAGGTTGTTCATCGTGCCCTGGCTTGCGGCGAGCGCGCCCAGCGCACCGAACAGCGCGTTCGTCACATGCTGGGACGTTTCCACGTTGCCGGCGACGACCGCGGCCGGGTACTGCGGCTTCAGCATCGAACCCTCCGGAACGATGATGCGGATCGGCTTCAAGCAGCCGGCATTCATCGGGATCGAGCTTTCCACCATCACCCGGAAGACATAAAGCACGGCCGCACGCGTCACCGGTTCCGGCGCATTGAAGTTGTTCTTCTTCTGCTCGCTCGTGCCGGTGAAATCGACGGTCGCTTCACGCTTTTCCTTGTCGACGGTGATCTTCACCTTGATCACGCTGCCCTGGTCGGTCGGGTAGGTGAACTCGGCGTCGTTCAGCTTTTCCAGAACCCGGCGCACGCTTTCTTCGGCGTTGTCCTGCACATGGCCCATATAGGCCTGCACCACATCGAGCCCGAACTGCGCGATCATCTTGCGCATCTCGTGCACGCCCTTCTCATTGGCAGCGATCTGCGCACGCAGGTCGGCGACATTCTGCGCCACGTTGCGGGCAGGGTAGCGGTGCTCGGAGAGGAGCTTGGTGATGCCCACTTCATCGAAGCGGCCGCGGTCGACGAGCAGCACGTTGTCGAACAGCACGCCTTCTTCATCCACGGTCGTCGCAAGCGGCGTCATCGAGCCCGGGGCGGTGCCGCCCACGTCCGCATGGTGGCCGCGCGAAGCGACGTAGAAAAGGATGTTTTCGCCCTTCTCGTCGAAAACCGGTGTGACGACGGTGATGTCCGGCAAATGCGTGCCGCCATTGTAAGGCGCGTTCAGCGCAAACACGTCGCCGGGGCGGATCTTGCCTTTGTTCGCTGCAATCACCGTTTCGACCGAGCGGTCCATGGAGCCGAGATGCACCGGCATATGCGGTGCGTTCGCCACAAGCGCGCCGTTTTCGTCAAAGACGGCGCAGGAGAAGTCCAGCCGTTCCTTGATGTTGACAGAGGAAGCGGTGTTCTGCAGCGTCACGCCCATCTGCTCGGCGATCGACATGAACAGGTTGTTGAAGACTTCAAGCAGCACCGGATCGGCCTGCGTGCCGACAGCCTTGGCGCGCGACAGTTCGGTAACGCGCTTCAGCACGACATGGTTGAGGCGGGTGATCTCGAAGGCCCAGCCTTCTTCGATCACGATTGTCTGGTGCGGCTCGACGATCAGGCAGGGGCCGTTCGCACGCGCACCCGGGCCGATGTCGGATCGGCGGTAGACGGGGGCATCGCGCCACGCACCGCCGGAGAAGAACTTGGTCTGTTCCCCAGCCTGGGGAGTTGCGGCATCGAGATCGAATTCCGGTTCGGAAGAATCGGCTCCGCCACCGATCGCCTCGACCTCGTAGGCTTCGAATATGATGTCGCGGTTTTCGAAGATGAAGCCGAACTGCTTCTTGTGGGCCGCCTCGAAGGCGGCGGTCATGTCTGCAGCATCGGTGACCGCGACGGAAAGCGTTGTGTCAGTGCCCTGATAGCGGAGGTGGGCGCGATGCAGCACGTCGGCATGCTCACCGGTGACGCCTTGCGACGCCATTTCTTCCAGCACGCTCGCCGTCAGCTCATCGCGCACCGGCGCAAGCTCCGCCAGGGCGGCCGCGAGCGGTGCCGAAACGGTGCGCTGGCGTGTGGCGCGAATATCGGCAAGCCCCATGCCATAGGCCGACAGGATGCCCGAGAACGGGTGAATGAGCACGGTGGAGATGCCGAGCGCATCGGCGGTGAGGCAGGCATGCTGGCCACCTGCGCCGCCGAAGCAGGTCAGCGCATAATGCGTCACGTCATACCCGCGCTGCACGCTGATCTTCTTCACGGCGTTTGCCATGTTCTCGACCGCGATTGCCAGGAAACCGTCGGCCACGTCTTCCGGGGTGCGGCCGTCGCCCACCACCTTGGCCATTTCTTCAAAGGCGGCACGCACGGCGTCGGCATCGAGCGGCTGGTCGCGGTTCGGGCCAAAGATCTTCGGGAAGAGCTCGGGCGACAGCTTGCCGAGCATCACGTTCGCGTCTGTCACCGTCAGCGGTCCGCCACGGCGATAGGCCTTGGGACCCGGATTGGCCCCCGCCGAATCAGGCCCAACCCGGAAACGACCATTCTCGAAATGCAGGATCGAGCCGCCACCGGCCGCCACCGTGTGGATCGACATCATCGGTGCGCGCATCCGCACACCCGCGACCTCGGTCTCAAACGAGCGCTCGAGTTCGCCGTCATAGTGCGAGACATCGGTCGAGGTGCCGCCCATGTCGAAGCCGACCATGCGCTCGAAGCCGGCGAGACGGGAGGTTTCTACCGCGCCAACGACGCCGCCAGCGGGGCCGGAAAGAATCGCGTCCTTGCCCTGGAACAGCCGTGCGGCCGTCAAGCCGCCAGAGGACTGCATGAACATCAACTGCGGACCGCCTTCGCCATCGGCTCCGAGTTCGCTCGCCACCTGGTCGACGTAACGGCGCAGGATTGGCGAGAGATAGGCATCGACCACCGTGGTGTCGCCACGACCGACGAGCTTGATCAGCGGCGAAACTTCATGGCTGACGGAGACCTGCGTGAATCCGATCTCGCGGGCGATGATGGCTACCGTCTGCTCGTGCGCCGGGTAACGATAGGCATGCATGAAGACGATAGCGACAGCGCGGAAGCCGGCATCATACTCAGCCTGCAGGTCGGCGCGAACGGCTGCCTCGTCCGGTGTGGCTTCAACCGTGCCGTCGGCGCGGACGCGCTCATCCACCTCGACCACGCTGCTGTAGAGCAGTTCCGGCTTGATGATCTTCTTGGCGAAGATGTCGGTACGCGCCTGGTAGCCGATCGCCAGTGCATCGCGGAAGCCGCGCGTCGTGACGAGCAGGGTGCGTTCGCCCTTGCGCTCCAGGAGCGCGTTGGTCGCAACCGTGGTGCCCATCTTCACTGCACCGATGAGATCGGAGGGGATGGGATCGCCAGCGTTCAGCCCCAGAAGCTCGCGAATGCCCTGCACGGCGGCATCACGATAGGCTTCCGGATTTTCCGAAAGAACCTTGTGCGCCACAAGCGTCCCGTCAGGCCGGCGACCGACGATATCGGTGAATGTGCCGCCGCGATCGATCCAGAAATCCCACTTGCCGTTCGTCATGTTCCGCCCCTTCAGGATGTGCTTTGCACCAACGAAAACATTTCGTCGATAAAACGTCAATGATAAGTTGACAGGAAATTGCCTGTTGCTGCATCATGTTCAAACGAAGGGCACCGGCCGCCAAGAGCCTGGCCCCAGCTGGCAACCGAGGGGAGCCAAATGACGCTTATCCGCACCTCAGCGCGGAGGACCTGCCATGTCCACGGCTGATCCTCGCCACAGTGTTTTTCCCGAATGGCTTCGCAAGGGCCTGGATGCCCTTTACCTCGGAGCCGGATATCTCGGCGGCATCTTCCTTGTCGCGATCTTCGTCATCATGCTGTCGCTCTCGGCCGGTCGCCCGTTGGGCATCGATATTCCCGCCGGTGATGACTTCACGGCCTGGTGCATGGCCGCCTGTGCCTTCCTGGCACTGGCACATACCTTTCGCTCTGCGGAACTCATTCGCATGGGGCTGGTGATCGATCGCCTGAACGGTCGCGCCCGGCACATCGTGGAGATCGCCTGCACCGCCATCGGCACCGTCGCTGTCTCCTATTTTGCCTGGTACGCGATCGACATGACCTGGACGTCGTGGAAGTTCAACGATGTCTCGCAGGGCGTGATCGCGGTGAAGCTGTGGATCCCGCAGATGGCAATGGCAGTGGGCCTTGCCCTGCTCGCATTGGCCTTTGCCGATGAACTCATCCATGTCCTCTTCGGCGGCAGCCCGCGCTACGAGAAGCCTCCCGTCAGCAACGATGAGCAACTCATCGAGCGCATCATGGAAAGCGGGGCCTGACCATGGACGCGAGCCACCTTGTCGAAGTCTCCGGCCTGATCCTCGGTTCCCTGCTTCTCCTCCTTGTCGGAGGTGTCTGGATCGGCGCAGCGCTGCTGATCTGCGGCTTTATCGCCATGCAATTCGCGCCGGCGGGCATCCAGCTTGGCGCGGCACTTGCCACCAATGCCTGGAGTGGCGCCGCCTCCTGGAGCCTTGCCGCCCTTCCGCTCTTCATCTGGATGGGCGAGATCCTGTTCCGTACGCGCCTGTCGGACGAGATGTTCCGGGGCCTCGCACCATGGCTGAACTGGCTTCCGGGTCGTCTCGTGCATGTCAACGTGCTGGGCTGCGGTCTATTCGGCGCCGTCTCCGGCTCGTCGGCCGCGACCACGGCCATGGTCGCCAAGATCACCCTGCCGGAACTGAAGAAGCGGGGTTACAACGAACGCATTGCGCTCGGCTCGCTCGCAGGCGCTGGCACGCTCGGCTTCCTCGTCCCTCCGTCGATCCCGATGATCGTGTATGCCGTGGCCGCCAATGTCTCGATCATCCAGATGTTCATGGCGGGGCTCCTTCCCGCAGTGATCGTCATGGGGCTTTACATGGGCGCCATCGTCGTCTGGCACCTGATGAACAAGGACCAGAGCCCGCCGCCAGAGCCGCGCATGCCTTTCCGTGCCAAGCTCAAGGAAACGCTCAACCTCATTCCGCTGGCCCTTTTGATCCTCACCGTCTTCGGCGCGCTGCTGCTCGGCTGGGCAACAGCAACCGAATGTGCGGCCTGGGGTGTGCTGGGCGCGCTTGTCATCGCGCTGTGGCAGCGGGCACTCACCTGGAAGACCTTCATCGACAGTATCATGGGCGCCACCCGCATGACGTCGATGATCATGCTGATCCTCACCGGCGCTGGCTATATGTCGATCGCCATGGGCTATACCGGCATCCCGAATGCGCTGGCCTCCTGGGTCGACAGCTTCCAGCTCAGCCCCTACGCGCTGATCGCGGTCCTGACGATCATGTATGTGTTGCTCGGCTGCGCCATAGATGGACTTTCGATGATCGTGCTGACCACGGTGGTGGTCCTGCCGATGATCCAGCAGGCGGGCTTCGACCTGGTCTGGTTCGGTATCTTCCTCGTCCTGATGGTCGAGATGGCGCAGATCACGCCGCCGGTCGGCTTCAACCTCTTTGTTCTCCAGACGATGAGCGGGCGCGACAGCCTGACCGTTGCCAAGGCCGCGCTTCCGTTCTTCTTCCTGCTTCTGGCAGCAGTTGCAGTCCTCACGATCTTCCCGGACATCGTGTTGGTTCTGCCACGAATGGTTTATCCGGGTTAATGTTCACAAAAAGGGGAATGGAAATGCATAAAACGATATCCCGCCTCACACGAAGGGGCATTGCCGCCGCCGCCATTCTGGCCGCTTCGGGGACTGCCTGGGCGCAGACTGCCTGGGTTCTGCCGTCCGCCTATCCGCCGGCGAACTACCATGTCGAAAACCTGATGCAGTTCGCAAAGGACGTCGACACTGCTTCCGGTGGTAAGCTGAAGATTACCGTTCACCCGAACGCGGCGCTCTTCAAGGCCCCGGACATCAAGCGTGCCGTCCAGACCGGCCAGGCCCAGGCCGGCGAAGTGCTGATCTCGCTGCACGAAAATGAAAACCCGGTCTTCGGCATCGACGTCGTGCCGTTCCTCGCAACAAGCTTCGAGCAGTCGAAGAAGCTTTACGAAGCGTCCAAGCCGGCAATCGAGAAGGCGCTCGATGAGCAGGGCCTCAAGCTGCTTTATGCAACGCCGTGGCCGCCGCAGGGTGTCTTCACCAAGAAGGACGTCAACAGCGTTGCCGACCTCAAGGGCCTGAAGTGGCGTGCCTACAACGTCGGCACCTCGCGCATCGCAGAACTCGTCGGCGCCCAGCCGGTCACCGTCCAGGCGGCCGAACTGCCGCAGGCGCTCGCAACCGGCGTCGTCGAAAGCCTGATGACCTCGAGCGCCACCGGCGTTGACTCCAAGATCTGGGAATCACTGACCCACTACTACGACACCCAGGCCTGGATCCCGAAGAACATCACCTTCGTCAACAAGGCTGCTTTCGAAGCCCTCGATCCGGAAATCCAGAAAGCCGTCACCGAGTCCGCTGCTGCCGCTGAAGCGCGTGGCTGGGAGCTCGGCGTTGAAAAGACCAAGGCCTACATGGAGACGCTCCAGAAAAACGGCATGCAGGTCGTTGAACCGAGCGAAGAGCTGAAGAAGGGCCTGGCTGACGTTGGCGCAAAGCTGACCGAAGACTGGTTGAAAAAGGCTGGCGCAGACGGTGCTGCCATCCTCGACGCCTACAAGAAGATGTAAGACCAGCATGCGCCGCGAGCTTCATTGCCCGCGGCGCATTGTTTTCGGAGGAAACGCCATGTCATCGGACAAGAACGAGTTCGGGCCGATCGTCTCATCGGGTCATCTTGCAACCGGTGCCTTGCCTGCGCTTTCTGAAATCGAATTCGGCATGATCATGCTGCACCATGCCTTCAATCGCTGGATGGTGCGCTGCATGGCAGCCTCCGGCGTGCCGGATCTGTCGCCGATCGACGTCCTGGTGCTGCACCACATCAACAGTCGCAACAAGCCGAAGACGCTGGCGGACATCGCGCTCGTCCTCAACATCGAGGACACCCATGTGGTCACCTATGCGCTGAAGAAGCTGGAGCGGCTGAAGCTCATCAAGTCAGGCCGGCGCGGCAAGGAAAAGCTGGTGATGATCACCCCGATGGGCGCCGAATCCTGCGCAAAATACGCTGCCATGCGTGAGGCGCTTCTGGTAAAGTCGGTCCTGGCAACGGAAGTCTCCGGCGAGACATTGTCGGCCATGGCGTCGCGCCTGCGTGCCCTGTCTGGCCACTATGATCAGGCTGCCCGCGCCGCTGCCTCGCTTTGAGCGCTCACCGCGCTTCCATCGTCGTTGCCGCCGCCGGACGCGCGTAAGCCGGAACGAAAATATTACAAACTTAAAGTTTCTCTCTTGCAACCGTGAACGAGCGGTGCTTTTCTGCGCGAAAGGCACAAAGCCGCATAGAATAAAAAACACTTGGGAACGAAAAGCATGTTGGGACCCTCAGGCCACCAGGACACGTTTGCTCGCGACAATCTTCCGCCCTTTGACCAGTGGCCGGAGATCAAGCTGGGAGACTT